>Ga0316217_10001101_pt1 | contig 36491 bp, 23 predicted proteins | sample 1anoAmetaG_FD_203633 | JGI IMG/M metagenome (GOLD analysis project Ga0316217, IMG submission 203633) | Freshwater microbial communities from Trout Bog Lake, Wisconsin, USA - 1anoA | ecosystem: Environmental > Aquatic > Freshwater > Lake > Hypolimnion/Profundal zone | place: USA: Wisconsin...
TATGCTGATCTGAACATTTTCTGCAAATCGTTAGCCCGCACGTTCTTCCCTGAGTTACTCAAAAAATACCAAGGTCATTGCTAGGATTAAGAGGATCAATAATCTGCAAGGCAATGGAGTAGCTATCCAAAGGATCTACTTCATCGCTTCTGCGCTCATAGAGGTAGTCATAGTAAAACCCGAAATAAAAGAGAAAATCTAAGAGTAGCTTTCCCAAGTCACTTCTGTTCCATTTAGATATGCAAGAAAGTAGCATAATTATGAGCGCATAGGTCCGAATCCCACCAGTTTTGGGCTCACTAAGCTTAAATTGGTAGCTCAAAAACTTTAGAACAAAGAACATCGGCCTAAGCTAAGGATAAAGATTCGCTTGCTAATTGATGAAGCGAGCCATCGCCTTTCCAACTTGATATCTATCACTCATAGTTATATTAATAATTCTAGGACGATGGCCTTCCCCTAGTTAGACTTTTATGACAGTTACCCGAGGATTCTTGCTAAACAGATTCACAGATTTGAATTGAGAAGACTGCTTCTTAAGCGATTCATGTATCTTTTAGAGAAGCTCTTTAGGAGGAAGTGGGTGCATTTCGTATGGATCTCGTTTAACCAGCTGAATATCAATGTTAGACTGCTTTATCCACAGTCCAGTTGCAAAAGAGCCATAGACCTACACTAGGAGACCTTCAGGATTCACTATCTTCTAAAGCTTGCCTATGAAAACTTTGACTTCTTTTTGTGCAGCCTAATACTAAGCAACGCAATCTTTATCGAAGGCAAGTATTTCCTCAGCAAGAGGGAGATAAATGTCAGTTTCAGAAAGAAAGGTCTCTTCCTCTTAGCTATCTGCCTAGTAAATTTCAAACAGTCTTGAGGCTTCTGTTAGAAGCAACTGTATGTCTCGCTAAGTATTAAGTTCGCACATTACGATTACTTTATCTTGCTACAGCCGCAGCTGTTCTTTGACTGCTTATTCTATCCTTTGATAGTCAGGTAAAGCCTTCTCGGCATAGTCATACACAGTTTTCTGCTGCTTGTTCTTGCGGAAGCTATCACCTCCTTTCATCAACAATAAACGGATTATTTCGCTCATCACCTTGCTTAATTTAGATTTGAGCTGCTTTACTGCGTCATGGAGACTAGTATTGCCTGTGTCCGGGACTTGCCAGTTGGGGTCAGCACCAGCCTACAGTAAAGATTTCACTAGCTCTACCTTGGCTTTGCGAATGGCGGCAATCAGCAAAGTTTGGTTGCCTGCCTCTTTATTGACCTTACTACAACCACACTTACTAAACTGGGCTATCTTGTTAGCAACAATCTGAGGATGTTTTCTGAGTCCTCACGATTCTTGTTCTATACTGCGTAGAAGCCAGCATGGAGCTGACGAGAATCGATGTGAAGAAGATTTATTTATTTGAACTGGAGAAGAGCCTCGACCATTTGGTAATTTCCTTTTTCGCAGGCTAGCATCAGGTTGCTTACGTGATCTTTATGAACGTGATGGTACCTTTTGAGTCGTAGAAATTAATGTTGGCGCCTTTACTGGGTTCAAAAAGGTGTACCGAACGAGAGCATTGCAAAAATCGCGGAACTGGGTGACTTTGCTTTCAACTGCTTTGCGCAGCAGCAAATCTAAATCTTCCTTTTTTATCTCTTCTTTCTAAAGTTCGAGTAGAAAGTTGGCGAAATCGGGCTTATTGTCCTGGAGAATAAGCCTCAGTTTGATGAAATTGCTCATTAGTTCCACCTAAAGAATTATTATAATACAGCAATCTTTATCAAACAGGTTTAAGAATAATCTGAATTAAAATAAAATAGAAGTGATTCAAGCCTCATTTTTCTCAATACTTGGGAAAAAAGTTCCATAAAACAATATTTTTAAGTGATAGTTTTGAATTATGCTTCTGAGTTTTCAGAATTTGCTTAGAAAGTTCTCTAGATTCGCTTTGATGGCATTAATTTACTTCAAATGAAAAAAGGATTGTAGAAATATAGTTCAGAAGTTAATCAATTATAACGCATTTTAAAGGTTTTCATAATCAGTTTATAAATTTTTGTATTAGGTTCAATCGGCTTCGAAATGGAGTCATTAAAAGCTAATTTCACATCTTTATATTCAAGCCTTTTATAAAACAAAACAAAAAATTCAAATTCTTTCTTTTTTCGAATTAAAACTTAAAGAAAAATTCAGAAACATAAGTAAAAGTCATTATGCCAACAATAAGAACAATCGTAAACCTTATTTAGTGGTTTTAGTATTGATTGACTTAAATTAAGCCAAGTTTTCTGCTTACTTCTAAACCCGAATGAAACATGTGAAAAACATGCGAAATAAATGTAAAAACAACGGCAGCGCTTAATAAGAAACTCTTTATCAAATAACATTCAGTTATTGATCATATTTTCTTGCTTTGCTGCTTTTCACTACTCTCCAAATAGAAAATTCTCTTGGTAATTTCAAAGGAGATAATTTTGGTTGACTGCAAGATCAATTTTTTTGAATAGAATGATGAAAAAGGCACAAACTGTAGCTTTTTTTCTTTTTCGTTTAGGGCTTTTTTAGAATAGTTCTATGATATCACAAAGAAAAAAACTCCTAAATTATCATTCGTTTTTCGCTGAATTCCAAACATCTTTATGGGATGCGCTCTCCAAGTAATATGATTATGAATGGAAAGAAATTCTGTGATTTTTGCTGATGCAATTTTAGAAGAAAAGGTAAAGCTGAGTTGAAAATGAAGAATTCAAGCTACTTGAGAGAAGATGAAAATAGAGAGCAGAAATTGTCATCTTTTTTTGATCTTCTACCTCACACCAACAGGTTTGTCTTTTATTTTTTCCTGACGGCATTATTTAAAACTCGACTTCAAGAATTTTTAATATAAATGCCCTAAACATGCCTTACGTGCTATTATTACTAAAGGCACTTGATAGGTTGAAGATGAATGAAAAACCTGTAAAGTTTAACTTACATCACTTCATAGCAAAAAATTATCAAAACAGGGGAATAAACAATCTTCCTAATATCACTCAGAAGCCCAAAGAGTGCTATAAGCACTTGTGCTGAGGCCCTATAGCAATTTTGTTTGCCAAGAAGTGCTCAGTTTCAAATAGAAGACCTCTATAAGTTCTATAATAATAATCAAATCAATGTCAAAGCCCACGACCTACAGCAAAATCACCATATAGGTACGCTAATCCTTACCCAGACAAGAAAATAGCTAGTTGACCTCGTTTTAAAGGAAAAATGCTCAATTGCCGAAGCCTCTCGGCTCCTCAAAATCAATAATTCTACTGCAAAACTGATAGTGAAACGATTCAAAGAAAACGGAACCTTCCTTAAGTCCCAACCCCCCACCATTCCACTACCAATCTCCGCTTCCAACCAAGAAAACTAGCAGGAAAACTATGCAAATCAATAGGTCAAGTAAATTCGCTTTAACCTAGTTTCTACCAGGCAAGCCAGTACACCATGCCAGTTCAGCCCTTCGGAGTGAACACAATGCTAATGAATAGTGCCTCGAACGTTGGCGATAATCTATTTTTTTACGGATTATAATGGAATATTAGCAGTCCGTACCTCTACAGCCAACCCTACTTCGCAGCCCTTCTACACTGATAAAGATATACTTATTTTACTATGACTCAACTGTTGAGCAGAGTTTAGATAAAATACTTTATGCAAACATTTCTACCAAATCAAGACAATCAGACAACATTTTGAAGTTTGAGTTGTCACAGCTTAAAAGCTAGCTAAAGCAGGTAAAATATGCTGGTGTGCTTTTTATTTCAGCATAAGTGCTTAAATATGATTTTGCTTTATAATTGTTAAGTATAAACTTGACAAATTAAAATATAAAGGGCAGTTCATTTATAATCGAAATCAGTCCATATCCTGCTTAACGGCAGTTGAACTAAGCACAAAGATAGCCCACCTATTGCTTTGCGTCGCAACTCAACATATTTTTTAAAGGATCATGCCAGTCCTCAAAAGATTAGCTGTTTGTTTTGCTATCAATTACAACTAGTAAGCCCAATCCATACTTTGATTATAAGATTTATTAGTAAGAAATTAGCTGGCCCTCTTCCGATCTTTGATTTGATGTGATTGATGAATCGGAGATAGCTTGCTGCAGAGTGGAGCTTGGGTAAAGCTCTAGTTGAGGCATGCCTGTTATGCCTTAAAGGGATAATATCTGCCTCTAAAAGGCATCTCCAGAACAACTTATCGACTCTATCACTGCCCACACATATTCAGCAACAATCTAGTCCAAAAAAAATGGAGAGCCTGAGACTCGCATTCGCAAATAATCCTACCAAATGAGCCATAATATCCATTTTAAGTCATATTTTCTAGAAGGACTGCTTTATTTTATCGAATTACGCCTTTAGAATGCTGACTAGTTAATGCTTTACAAAGGTACTCCAAGAATCAGCTCACAAGATCACCTATTCTACAACCAAGTGTAGGATCTGATTAGATTACTTGATATTAGATAGTGTACCTTAATTTTAATCATATCAATTCTAATAAAACGGAATCATAGTCATTATAGGATCAAGATTAGGCGCATTTCATCCAGGTCAGCTCTATCGCAGCTCTACGATCAGGCAACTTACTTCCATTCTAAATAAGATGCAGATCTACCCTTTTAGAAGCAATTGACTGACTCTTGCAAATATTTTCTTCAACACGAGGTACAAATAACCCTAAAGGATCTCAGCATATCATGAACAGGGCAGCTATCAAGAAAAAAGGCCACTAGTACTAAACCTGATACCAGCTAACCCTCGATAAAACCCATACAGCAAGCCACGCTGATAACCCTCCAATTCTAATCCAAACCAACATTTCGAAAGTATCCAATAGCGAATCCACTCAATGTCCGCATGATCGAAGCCATCGGTCAATCGAGCAAGCGAGGTGTATTTCAGCTCCCTACTCGGGATAGACTGCTGATGCTCAGTAGCGGGAACTTTAACTTAGTTGCATCTTTTTTAGCCATACGAACAGTATTAATGAATTTAAAAAAAATAGTATAGAAAAAGCAGTGGCCGGAGTAAAAGATGAGTTTAATTTTATCTGGGCACACAGTTGACCCTCTATATGCCTGTTTCGGCCACCTATCACGTCGATATCCCAAGAATGTAAAAATAAATTAACTCGGCAGATCATACGCCTTATATAGTCAGGCCGGCAATTACTCCTAAACCCAACGTACGATCAGACTCATATTTTTGCAGACAGCTATGGGTTTCAAGAATATTCGGGTGGTGTGTGTCGTTCTTTACTCTAAAAACCATATTTGTTTTTGCTGGGCGCTCTTATTTAAAATGGAAGAACCCCAAATTCTACGGCGAAAGTAGAAAACTGTTTCTGACCGGAGATTGAAGACTTTTTCAGTTTTTTTGCTGGTTCCTTTGGCTCCCACCTCAGCAAAACACCCAATACGCGAAAGAATAAAACATGTTGTTTTCGTGAGGTTTTAAGTTCGATATAGGTTTTGAAATATAATAATTAAAAAACATGGAAAAACCTCTAGCTTATAACAAAATTAGCCTACAGGTACATTCTATCCTACTATTTAGAAAAGAAAACAATTAGTAGAAATGGTTTACGATTTGAAGTTTTCGATAGCCAAGGCCGGACGGCTTCTAGAAATCAAAGCATCAACTGCAAAACTCATCGTCAAGCGCTATCGTGACACCGGCACCTTCTTCCAGCCCAAAAGAGAGCTCAAATCCTAAAGATCGTCATAAAATCAGGACCACGAATCTTCTTAGATGCCTCAAACCAACATGTAGTTCTAAAAAAATGTAGATAACAAGCCTTAAACCTTCAGCTAGTTTAGAGCCCGATGCCTGAAGTGCCTCTTTTCTACTGCTACGGGCAAGTAGTTTAGGAGAATCTTTATTTCTGGGCAGCACAAGGCGCAGGCCTCCTCCCAACCCCTCTAGGACTGTTCTACAACCTAGGCTGAGGGTGATAATGATTGTTTTAAAGTGCTTCTGTTTATACTCAACCTTATGCCAGCATTAGACCCGGAATAATATATGAAGTAAAGCTTGTAATTATATTGGAAATAAAAGAGCAACTGAATTTTTTTATTCAATTTCTGGCAATTTAGCTGATCTGCAGCCATCTTTACATTGCACTTGGTAAGATGGTGGTATGGAGTCAGACTTACTTGTTTTTATCATGAGGATTGAATGTTTTTCTATTTTAAAAAACTAATATTTTTTGGCAAAATCATATTCTCATCCTTGACTATTCCCTCTCTCTGCAGTGTCTGCTCCCCGAATCTTAATTCCTTGGTTTTATATAGTTTCCATCAGGGTGCTACTTTAGTTAACGAACTACCTGCCTAACATACATTAATTTTGTAGTCAAGGGCTTTTTTGTACTTAGGTCATGCTAACTAAGGCCCCGGGATGCTGAAAACTACGATCTAACGCTTTAGCTCAGAAAAATAAATTTAGTGTTGAAATAATAGCAAAATTACCGTGCACAAAATCTCCCCCAAAAAAAAATGATGAACGTAACTTACCGTCACCATTAACCTTTGTTTTGAACGGATTTGAGGCGAAATTGTGAAAAAAAGGAAGATTTTTGGCATTTTCGGGTGGGCCGTAGATCGTTCTGATGGGCCCTCCCTGCGTGCACCCAAATCAACGCAGGCCGCACATCCACCAGCCCACGCAGTTAGTGCCTGAAAAGACCTATCTTATGGCTGGCATACCATGCCCTGCCCAGTTAGGACTCTGTTTTAGAAATCCAGAGAAACATCATTTGGAGAATGTGGGGCTCATCTCAGCAAACATTGGTCAATCAGTGCTCACAGGTTGACCTAGTGTTAGTCCTGAGTGTTTGCAGTGACCCCGTCTCGCGGGTGCTTCCAGCCTTGCTCCCCACTGCAAAATCTCATAGCTTCAAGTTATATCGATAAACTGATATCGATCCCATTTTTAATTAAACTACTTTTAAATACAAACACCCCTAACCGTTAGTCCCCCTCCATCACTACCCCAACAAACTTACTCCCGAATCCACACACAATCACATAACTGCCTCTCCAGCCGAGTTTATCCGTCTGATGTTCAAAATACGGTGATAGGGTCTGGGTGCGACATCCCCATTCGCCATAGAGCTCGCCGATTGGGCTAGAATCTCAGTCCAATAGGCTGTCAAAATGTTAGTGAGGGTGAGGACTGCAGCTGCTCGTGGTGTTGTGACAATAGCTTCCAAAAGCCAAATTTTTAACGAATGCATATGTTGCGACAAATCGCAGGTACCACCCGCTGTCGCACCTACTCGAGTTCCAATTATGAGAACGAACCTTCGATTCATCGCATACTCCCCGCCGACCTTACAAATATTGGTCAATCAGCCTACTCGCTTATAGGCCATGGATTTTGCTACAATTACTATGCAACGGCCATTATCTGACAGCTGAATTTATGAAGCGATGCTGATCTAGACCATGGGGCGACGGTGGCATTCGGTGGAGTTGGTAGGGTTAATGTGGGTTAATTATGTATTTGATATATTTTTATTAGAATGGTTTGGCTAGGGTTAATTTGGGTATCAGTAGGGCAGAGGATAATTTATGCGTCTGGAGATAATCCATTACAGTCAGTGTATTTGATATAAAAGTATTAGCGTACTTATCAGCAGATACTATAAACACGATGAGGTCATTAATAAATGCTGACAGCCAACACAGAAATGACCAAACTCCCACACCTTCTATCCCCATTAAATCCAATAATCCATAAACCTAAAAACCCATATCCCATGTCCGCTTAATATTGTCGAATAGAGCATTATTATCAAGAGGCTGAGTACTAGCTCAACAAGGGGTTAGCATTTTGGTTGCTCTTGGGCCTGCCTAGGTTTGGCGGGAGGAGAGGTTTGTTCAGCCTGGCGATGCGTTTTTGCAGGTAGGAAGTTTAATAGAAGAAAAATTTAACTTCTCTATAATAATAACGAGAAATGGACAGAGACTAATAGCTAGACAGACAGGCCAAACTCATCGAGCAGCTAAAAAAGGTCAAGAAGCAGCCCAAGGTGCAGAAAACCGGGCACTACTTCGACTCAGCCAGTCACGAACTCTCCAAGCACAAGAACCTCACCTCTGAAAGCTCGGAGGGAGAAGACAAAAAACACTGATCATTAATACTTTATCATCATCTAATATCTCAACCTCTTGCCCATACTTTAACGCCACCCACGCTTGATTTCATCTTCAGCAATATTCCATCATCGGGATGTCCGATCGATTTCGCCGTCCAAAAGCAACCAAGCAGCCTCAATGCCGGTGGTTGGTGACGAAGAACAATGGAGAGGGGTTATAGGTGTTGGGAGTGGGGGTGTGTGGGAGTGGAAAAAGTCAGATATCCCTTTTCGGATAAAAATAGCAGCAAAGATCAAGTACAGGAGAGAGTGAGCTATTCGGTTAGGGTTGGCGAGGCCAGATAGAATATGGATGAAATGGGTGGGGATTGGTTGAAACGGCAAAATGTTATTAAATAGAGTTTTAGTTATGGCAGAAGAATTACTATACGTAGAAAAATAGTCTGCGCTGACTTTGTTTAAAAGAACTTTGCATCTCTCCAATACTTGTCTCAGCCTAAACCCTGGCGTCCAATTGGTATCCTGTGCGATGAAAAATGATGGAATATGGAAAATGGAGGAATATCTTTTTGTACTAAATACTGCTCTGTTTATTTAGCTGCTGGATGAATCTAGCAGGCTTGGTGAGACGAGGTTGGTAACCTTTTGAAGTGTTGTGCGTCAAACGCGTCAATTTTGTTGATAGCTAGTTTTGGTGGTTTCAGGGGTATAAAAAGATGAGCGAAATAACCACGTCTAATAATTTTAGTATTTTGTTAATTATCTATTATTTTGATGAAGCTAGTCCTAGCTGGTTGGGTTCGATCAACAAATTCTAAACGACCAATACAAGCAATTGTATCAATCCGAGTCTAAAAACAGGTCAATTTTAAAGCAGGTTCTTCGTTGAAGGATATTTATTAACTATTCGCTATTTTAACATAATAGGAAAATGGGTTGTAAAATGAAGGTAAAATAGCGGGCACAGATAAGATGGAATGATGAATCAAGGGGAGTAGTCTTAGCTCCAGACGTAGGTGTAGGTCTAGTTGGCCATGAAGACTCGCTCGATGCGCACTAAATTGGTATTTACTTGCTGAATTTGCAATCCGGCAGTCTGCCAGGTTATCTTGGTATTGTCGCCATTGTAGTTGTTCAGCTAGACAACTATCTCCGCCGGCACACTCTTGTGGTTGGACACAGTCAGGTTCAAATCAGCCACGTAGCTCCCGTTTTGATAGCTCTGGTAGTGGGTGGCAACTTGGTTGGCTGTAATGTCGAATGCGTTGCCGGTGGTCAGGGTTATGGTCTGGTCGACAGGGGTGTGGTTGATTGAGTCCTCGCCAACGAATTCCAAAGAATCGTCTGCAGTGTCGAGCTTATATACTCTAAAAATGCCTTTGGGCAGAGGTATGCCCAAATTATTCTCCTTGCTGTTGGCAAACTAGACTTTGTTGGCAGCGATGATGTTGTCCTGCGAGCTGCCTCCAGTGCTGACACTGATCAGATAGTATTTCCGGATTCGAACATCCAGGGCCTTTGTAATGAACTAGATTTGTTTTTAGGAATTTTAGTCGAGGGTAACTAGCTCACTCAGAGTATACAGATGATAGTCTGAAAAGGGTTTTTATGTGAATGAAGGCGATGCCATGCCGACTATTGGAGCTGCGGCGAATGAGGGTTGGGAAGTTTGAGTGTTTACTAGGTTGACGTCTCCGGCCACTAGCTTCAGTTTTGCATTTTTGTACTGCTTTCCACTGTTGTTGTCGATGGTCACCCATCCTCCAATGTCAGCTAACGTCTAATTGTCGTTGAGGGTCAATGAATAATCAGCCCTCCAAGAAAATCCTAAGGTTCTGTAGGCTACCTCACAAGTGGTGGTAATAGCTTGATCACTATAGACTCTCCAGTTAAGAGTGGGCAAGGTCAGAAAGCCAGGCGGAAGTGAGGGGAAGATGATAGAATCGATGTTGTTAAAGACCTCAACGCCCTTGGTTGTTTTCAGGATATAACCACTGTTATAACCAAGTAAAGTGCCGTTAACAGCCGTGCATACATTTCCCACCCTAGCTACAATCTAGATTCTTTTGTTGATGTATTTCTGGAGAATTGAGTTTGTGTTGATGAGGTTCGCTTAAAAATTTTGCTACAAAATTTTGATCCCTTGCGATTGGTTGAGGGTTATGAAAGTCACTGTTTATGGCTGGATGTTGGTGGAGACGTCAGTGAAATACAGAGTACTTGAGCCCTTGCTGAAGCTAATCTGTCTGAGATCTTTGACAATTGCGAACTGATCATTGTAGACAGTGACAGCCAAAGAGACCGTCTTATTTATAGATGAAGTATTTGCCAACAAAAAGAGTAATGACACAAGGACAGTACCTGTGAATCTCATCATAATATTATAAAGCAGGTTAAAGATGGAGCTAAAGCTCTAGAGGGAAGTCTATAACCTTGTAAATTACTTATTCTAATGGAAAAAGTTAGGGCTAAAATAATAATCTAGGACATTTACAAGGAAGATCACTTTCCTCTCAGAGCATGACAACGATGGCACTCTGTCCTCCTGGCGTAGTTGATGTTAGAACACCTCAAACATTTCCAATCATCGGGACCTGGCACGTAGTTCTTCCCACCACCAACACCCCCTTCATAACGCTAGGACCGAAAGGACTCAGGTTTAGCCTAATTGCAACGCTTACACCGATCGCGGAAATCGAAATTCAAAAAGAAACATTTGCCGCAGTTCCATTCTCGGTGCTATTTCTACAAACCAGCACGGCGATAACCCCTATCTCTACTCTACCTACCACTATATTCTCTCTTTTACATCGAACGAGAACGTGATCTTTCTTTTTTTTGCTTCTCTTACTCGGACTTTTTGTCACTGTACCTCATTATACCTTGCAGCACAGGCAACTGGGATTTAATTATCCCAGATAATCTCTGGACAATGTTCATCTGTGGGCCTACCTGACCTGCGACAACTAAATACGTCTAATTCTGAGGCTTCGACTGCTGAAAATCACTGTTCCCAGCTCCCATCCCGCGAACATCGTAGTGGACTGGCATATTGACATTTCCAACGCTATGGATGTTAGGAGGGGAAGGCCCCAAGTTGCCGCCCATCATTGCCCCCTTCGACTATGACATCTACCTCCAAGCAGGACCAAATGATCTATCGTAGTTTTAGGCGGGAGGGAGGGGGTAATTGGGCGGGTACTAATAATTATTGGTGGGTTGGTCGTTAAAGATGGGAGGCGGGATGGAAGGATTATAAGGCTACATATGCAGTTTCTGTGGCTGCATTGACAGGTAGGGATTCATAGAGGACATATTGTTGTTTTCGTTAAACCTTTAATTTGACTGCCTGTACATAAATCGATTATAATTTAAGGCTCCTATTTCACCATAACTGCCACAGTATTTGTCGAAATCATTATCACTGTCGGCTTTGCTTAGAGTCAATAAGCGATTTGGAATGTAAGGTTGGTGAAAACTGGTTTGCTAAAAGATGGGTAATAAAATATATGAAATCAATACTTCGGTCTCTTGTGGCCGGTCCGAAGAGAAAGACACCCTACAATGGGGGAGAGTTAGATCTGACCTATATCACAGATCGAATCATCGCAATGGCTTACCCTGCCTCCAATTTTTTGGAAAAGGCCTACCGGAATTCAATTACTGATGTGGCAAACTACTTCAATTAGTATCATGAAAGCAATTACCTGATCATAAACGTGAGCTCAAGACCCTATGACTACAGCAAATTCAACAACCAAGTCCTTGAATACCAGTGGCCAGACCACCAGGCGCCACCCTTGACCACACTCTTCGAAATAGCCAACAAAGCTTACACCTACCTAGTCAGTAAAATGAGTGCAATATAGATCATTCGGAAGGAGTTGTAGCTGTGCATTGCAACCATGGCAAAGGAAGGACTGGAACTGCGATAATAACCATTTTACTGTACCTTGGCATATTCAAAAATGCTCATGAAGCTCTTGTGTTCTACAATGGCCGTCGTTTTAGTTCCAATACTTATGGAGTTGATCAACCTTGCCAAACTCGCTACTTGAGATATGTCCAAAATATCTTGGAAATGGGTAAAATTCCAGAGAAACTCATAAGCTTTCGTCTTAGTAATGTGTCATATACTGGCTTACATTAAAAGCACTTTTTAACCATCAATAGAGTTAGGAATAATTAAGTTTTGGTAGAAAAGATTCATTTTTCCACCTTGAAATAAATCTAATAAAGTACGCCAATAATCGGGGATTTCTTCATTCAAGTATTTGAAGATTGTTGGCCTTCAAGCAGACAAATCGTAAGAATCAATTATAACACTTTTTTCTTACAGCCTGACCTAGAAGTAACTGCCTACTCTTTAGAAAAAGATACAATTAAAATAGTTTTTAGAAGTCAAGAAATCGCTTGTAAAAAGTCGGCAGAATAAAAGAATTTTAGCCTAACTTTGGAATTTTAATATTTCTGCTTTTGTCACACTTAAAATGCACAAAAGTAGAAATGCAGCTGCCAGCGCTTTCGATAAATAGAGTAAAAATGTTGGAAGACTATGATAGAAGCCAAAGAGACAGCCCAACTGATTTCCAAAAAACATAGAGCCAAATTTCTATCCATGCCTCTATAGCCTCTTGAGAAGCAACTTGAACTATAGCATTAAAATAAAGAGTATTAGAATGTTTATCATTTAGGAGTTCATATGAGTAATTTACACTAATAGTCCAAAATAATAGGCAAAATAAGATAAAGTTAGCTATTAGAAGATTAAAAAGCTTATATTATGGAATAGCAGTGTTAAACAAAGCATTTAGGCGTTTAAACTTTAACCTATTTCAGAAACAAAGTAAATAGAAGCGAAATAAGTTCTAGCACCCACTGATAATCTTTTTACTTTACTACTTTCAAATAAATACTGCTCAATAAGAATTAAATAATCACAGATAACTATTTTCATTTTCGAAAAAAGCCTGGTTGTTTTCGAAAAATTGGAGAAACTCTTATTTGCTTGATTGGGGGTTCAAAAGACGCCACAATATGGTATTATCTAAAATCGTTTTTATTATAGGACCTTTTTTCCCTCTTTTCGTCAAAAATGAACCATCTATGAAAGACTCCACCAAATACGCGTCTTCCAATTTTTGCTCAAAAATCCAATCTCTAAGTTGAAGAGGCTGTATCTATAATAGTGGGGAATTTCCTTTGGTTTGTCTCCAAACTGCTAGACAATGAGTTGCAATTTACCATTTTTCTTCTGCTGTTCTGAGCCAACGAGCAATCCTTACTTTTAGTGAAACATTTTTGCCCAATTGCAATATTTTTTCGAGTTAAAACACCAGTTCCCCAGTTTTTTGTATGAATTTGGCAACTTTAGCAGAATATTTAAGTTAATTTCTGGCAATATATTAAGCCAGAGGCATCCATTTTTTGCCTTCAAGTGCGATAAATCCTTGGTAGGGAAGTGTGATCAAAGATAAAAGAATTTGCATTTTAAGCTAGTCTGAAGGGTATCTCTGACGTTTGTCTTTTACTTGGTCATGCAATAGCAGCATCTCTTCAGTCTTTAATCCAAAAAGCTGCAAGTATTTCAATCCATTTGAAATCAGCTAATAAGCTAAATTTGGAATTGAGTCTATCAAACCAGGTTATTTGAGATCACTGTCTTTGGGAACTTCAAAGATAATGTTCCAAAATTTATACTTAAGCACTTCCTCTAGAGCAGTCAAAGGGTATGCTGCTTTTAACATCCCTGCCAGCTCAATACCGATTCTCTCCTTAGAGACCTTAGTTCTCAATGCTTCATGAACATCAACATCCAGAAGTGCTTGATAGATAGATTCTTAGATTGAGAAGTTGAATCTTGCTTTAAAACGAAAACATCTGAGAACTCTTAAAGGATCGTCTTTGAATGTCACCAATGGAGGAAGAGGAGTTCTTATTATTCTTTGATAAATGTCGAAAATTCCCTTTTCAGTCCAGTCCTCAATCTACTGAGTATCAATATTATAGAAAAGAGAGTTTATTGTAAAATCTCTGCGTAAGGCATCAGTCAAAGGTGTCCCCATTTACTAAATCAACCTAAAAGTACAATTTGAGGAATCCTAGAGTTTTAATTGTAGCTCTCTGATCTAAGATTAACAAAGTCAATCGACTAACCATGTATTTTGGCTGTAGCAGTTTCTAAATGCTTGCTAAGTTCAGGATTGAACTTGGTGACTCCAAAACTTGATATCTTTTAATTCTTAGTTTAGGCATGTTTCTTAAGTAAAAGTACAAACTCTTCTCCTTTCATATCGTCAAGAGTTATATCGATATCATGTGATTATCTGCCCATAATCTTAATAAGCCGTAAATTTACTTTATCACGCACCCAACCTCCTGCTACTCTCATCACTGTTTTGAGACCTAGCTACTGTTTGTACTGTTTCAAGGTGGAGAAGAGCAGTTATTAGTTGTTAGTGAGTTTGATTTGGTGAGTTTACTTCTGCATCCTCAAATAATTATAAAGCAAGCGTTTAATCAACATTTATAAAAGAAATTATTATTAAATCTTTTACTCAGATTACCACCAATTGAAGATACTAATCTTTTTGTCATTAATTATAGGGAAAGATCCACTATTTATGCAAAAATGGTTCATTAATCATTTTAGTTTATCTACTTTTAGTTTTCGAATTCTTTGAATTTGCTTTTGCTCCTTTTTTTCTTGCCCCAACTGTTCAGTCTTCTTAAGAGCTTTAGGTTATCCGAAGAAATAAGGCCTACATTAACCAGTAAAACTGCAAACATGATGATAACAGAAATGTACAACTTTGTATCTATTTCTGTGATGACCATGAAGTAAATGTTGAACCAAATGAATCCAGAAGCCAAGGTGATGATAAGTTGTGTAAAAGCTACTTTTTTTAGGTGCTCCCATAGAACCAGCTAGTAAATTGTATTTAGTATTGACATTCCCAAGAAGATCCACCAGTTATCTAACAAATAACTGAATTGCTATTCCAAAGCTAGTCCATCTGCATTCATCAAGGCTAGATAAAGGATTACAAAGATGAGAAATATGGTCTAAAATAGGCACTACCAAAGTAGTATTCTTGGGTTTTTTTACTTAAATCCATAGCTTAACACTATTTTTTGTAGGTAGAAGTAAGAAAATATTAGAAGGACTGCAGTGAAGATAAAGAAGATTTCCAAATGAAGTGAAAACTGAAAAAGATATTCTACAGGTTCAAGGCAAATGCTGATCAGCAAAAGCAAGTACAATATTGAGCTTTTAATTTTATCTTGGCTGTAATTTCTTCCCTTCAAGAGGATTTGCACAATTTTGTTATCTTTTGGACAAAAGTTGAGCCAAAATCCAAAACTGAGAATCAGCCCAATGCTAATCGCTGCACTGAGATTTCTCCCATTTGAGATTAGGGTTAAGATCTATAAATAAACTCCTGCTTTTATTAGTCCTGGGTATACTAGTTTACTTCCTTCAAGTTTTTTCAAAGGTTCTTTTTGCTCTTTTTCTTTTTTATCGTTTGAGCAAATCAAAATAAAAACAGAAAAATAGATCGATTTAAGCAGAGAGAGAGTGATTAGGATGACTGTATATTTGAATTGTTTTTACCCATACAAGATTGCAGATCGAAAGAACTTTATTGAATAATGAGAGAGCCAATAAACCGATAGTGAAAAATAACGATAACCCCTAAATAAGCATACATTTACCTGTAGCTAAGGAAAGGAAGAACTCACTGATGTTGGCAACATTTGGCTTATTTGATCGATTAATCCATAAATATCTCATTAAATGAACTTATCATTATTTATAGCCATTAAACCGAATCTTTCCAGACTACTCTAAACTCGGAAAAAAGATCCCAAACAAAAAATTGCATCACCTTTAAGTTATGTTCAATAATAATCAGAATGGAATCAGACTCTTTTGATTCTGCTGTTGAACTCAACCTCTGAGATGGGTTTGTTGACGACGACATTCTCGAAAGTACGGACTGAAACGTAGCGAGCTGGGTTGAACTCAACGGGGCGTTGAGTGTAGACGTGACCTAACCTTTTTTGTTGCTCATAGTCGGCCAACTACATAAAGCATCAAATACCCATTTTTGAGCTTCGGGCTGATTCGCATCCAAAACCCGATTCGTGGGGAGATATTCAGAGCGGGGGACGTAGGTTGGGACGAATTCGGCGAGTTTGTGCACTTCTCCTACAGGCCTATACTGTTGATATGACATTTATTGATTAATTATGATATTTCGATCAACTCAATAAAGTTGATAAATTATATTTAAAGTTCAAAACTCGCAGCCTCCAAACCCATAGTCATCGAAAATTGGACTTATTAGCTTTAGTTCATTCTTATGAAAGCTATTTAAGTTTTCTTCTAAAGACCTTCTTGTGTTTCTAAAATCAGAAAGCTAAACCCAAACTTCCTATATATCTATTTTTGCTTGTTTTGCTACCTCAACAAAAGCAGATTCTCATTACAATCATGACAGATTTAAAGGTTAAGGATTTACATTGAGGTTTTATTAATTCAAACATTCAACTGGGTGATTTGAAGTTTATAATATTTTGTAATGAGAAGTGGACCTGTTTATATTGTCAAGCCAAAGTATATCTTCAAGCATCCCTTCAACAAGTACGACCTTGCCAACCCTACCAATCGATAAACTCAGAACTAAGAACTCACTGATTATTTTAACTATGGCTTCAACGAAGACACTATGAATATATATGGGAAGCTAGTCAAGCGCTTCATCTAGGTGCTGGACCACCATAAAAATCTTTAATACTTTAATGAGCCTTCGCAGCTGATGCGACTCAATGATTAAATCCCAATGGATTTTGGAGGGTTTTGCAAATTTCATGATCCTTGGATAGTTGATAATTAAACCCCTTAAAATTTCCATGATGGGGAAACTCTGATGAGGTATTTTATAATGATGATTTATGCCAATGCTTCTAGAAAAGTATAATATCCTCTTATTTAATACGTAAAAAACATGTACATTAAAGAGGACTCAGACCAAGACCAGGATACTGCCCTCTTTGACATCATTTAACAGATTGGCAAAAACCTTTAACAAAGATATCTCTAAACTATGAAGAAGCTTGAAGAAAAAGCCAATTAGGTCAAAAACCCGCCTAAAAAACAATTTAATAAATAAGGGCATCAATCTGGGACGAAAGAACATCCTAGACAAAACTATCAGAAAGAATCCTAAGTGCAAAACTAAAACGTTTAAGACAAAAAAACGGAAAAAATCAGATAAAAAAGTCCAAAAAAATAAAAAAAGCCTAAGGTTGAGCCTTCTTAAGAAAGTGACTCTGATGGTTCATCAAGCTAATCAGAAAGTTCTTCATAAGTGAAAGGAAAAAAAGATAAGGATCGTTCCAAAGATAAGAAAAAAACAAAAAGAAGATCAAAAGATAAAGAGAGAAAAAAGAAAGAAAAGAAGGACAAAAATAAGTCTAAAAAAGTCAAAAAAGATAAGACACATAAAAGAAGCCGCAGCCGCGATAGAAAGAAAAAGCATCACTGATGATAGAAATCTCATTAAATCTTATATCTATAGCAATTATTTCTTCAAAAAATCGGATTTTGAGACTTTTAGCACTCAATTAAGTTTTATTTTTTTATTTTTGATTAGAATTTATAATATTTTGGCATTTTTAGTATGAAGAACTCAAATTAGCTCCGAAACAAATAAGCTATTTTCTGCTACTAAAATGCTACCGAATTCATAATTTAGAGCCTTTTTTCTGCAAAAAAAGAGAAGTAGTACCTAAAAATAACCAAGAAAACATCTTAGATAGTAACTCTGTTTTCAATTAGACGACTATAAAGGTGTTAGATAAATCTCTCTATCATATGAAAGTATTTAGTGCGTTTTTAGGTATAGTTCTTATTGGTGAATAAAGGTTCATCTTAATGTGCTAATAATGCAAAGGAGCTTCATTTTTGTAGGGCATGTAAGTATTTGAAATTTCTTCTCTCAACTTTCTAAGCTACATCTAATAAAATCAGCTGAAAGAAAAGGCAAACTTTAATCAAATATCCTAAAAAATTAGAGATTATTCAGTCCTTTTAAAAGATGGATTTTATTTTTCATATCAATACAACCCAACCTTAACTTTTCCCAATCAAAATAACAAAGAAATTGCGGAAAAGTTTGCCTGGAATCGTCGGTTCTTCGAATAGCTCAATCGAAATAAAGTTAATTCTGAATGGAAGTGTCCTATTATTCAAGGATATGTGAATAGCTTTGAAATTTTTCACTTGGGAGTAAAAATCAAATACTTTTTGATCACAAGGCGTTCGACTGAAAAAGGAGGCACTAGATATTTCGATAGAGGAATAAACGATGAAGGCTATGTAGCTAATTTCTGTTAGACTGAACAAATAATTAAGATTGACGAGTTTACTTTCAGCGATGTACAGATTAGAGGAAGCCTTCCTATATTTTTCCAACAAGTTGGACTCTATACCAAAACCAAGGTCAACAGAAGTTTTTAACTAACACACTAGGCCTATACAAAGCATAAAGTAAAGCTTATTAACAGGTATAAAAAGTTTTTTATGGTAAATCTGCTATCTGTTGGAAAAAGGGGTGAGAAGCTTCTGACCTAGGAAATAGAATCCCATATAAAATTTGAGAATGAACCGCTTCTTAAGTATCTTTATTATGACTTTCACCATGTTGTAAAAGGTAAAGATAAGGTAACTCAGGAAACGATTTTAACAAGGTCGATGAGATGATAAATGAATTGAGAAAAATGAAGTTGTATTTGGGTTACTACATCTACGACTAAAAAAAAGAGAAAATATTGAGTGAACAAAAGGGTGTTTTTCGTACAAACTGCCTAGATTGCCTTGATAGGACCAATTTTTTTCAAGCCAAATTGGCACTTATTACAGTCGAAAACATCTTCAAACAACTAAACATCTCCAAAAGCAATTTACTTGATGAAATGAAGGGAGAAAAAGACAATTACTTCATTCGCAAGTTTCGAAACATTTGGGCAGACAATGGTGATGCTGTTAGCTACCATTATACGGGAACTGGATCCACTCATACTGAGTAACTTTTAAGTGATTTAGCATTACTAGAGATGGCAAAAGGGGATGGCTTGGTTCTTTCAAGCATAAGTACAAGTCAGTGACAAGATTCTATAACCAAAACTTTTGGGACTTTTACAAAATGAAGATTGTTAGTTCTTTGTTCGGAAAAGAATACTTTGAGAAATCAGATATCAATGAGTAATTAAAGAAGAGAGAAAAATAATACAAAACTTTTGATAAAATCGACATTTTCATAATGACTTGGAAAGCGCCTAAGATAATTCCCAAAACTTTCACTAACTTTCCAAAAGACGTAGGGATGATAGTCATAAGCATTCAAGATCTTAGTGAATAAAGCAGATGGATTTAAAAAATTTAGCAAGGAATGAATATGAAAGAGTATATTTTAGTCTAATCTCAGTGCGTTTTCCAAAATATGCTTAGAATCTATGCCCAAAGGTAACTAAAATCTCGAATTTCCTCAGTTTAGCAAGGAAAGATAAAATTCAACTCTTATTATAATGCATTGATATCTAACAAAAGTGCCAACTTGATTAGACTGAACATTGACAACAGCAAAATAGTTTTTGTCGGCTGCCAACTATAAAAAGGAACAGAGTTAGTTCAAAAGAGGATCAAAAACATCAAAGATATACATGACTATGCATTTCAAGTAGAATAAGTGGGAGTCAAGAAAAGCTAAACTATTTTCTTTGATGATTGCATCTTTCTAATCGGAAACATGAACACAAACATTGCTTCAGATTTCAAAAATTAACTTGCCTTTCTATCAAAAGTTAAAAAAGTTGATTAAAATGCTGACAAGATAATCCATAAGATGTTAGAAACTGATGAGTTTTTACACATCAAACTAAGTAAAGCTCTCTTTATTAAGAACTCCTATAATGTAGAAACTACGAAGAAGCCCCTATTCATTTTACTCCTACCTACAAATTTTACAATGGATCATTTGACTCCGAATGCTCAGGATGGCCAGACCGCATTTGGTATTCTAGTTAGGGAAAGATAAGTTGCACCAACTATAATGTGATTGAGGAGCTAAGGCAATAGCATGTACCAGTATTTGGCCGCTACAGTGTTTAGGTATGCAAAATAAACAAAGAAAAGTAGTAAAAGATAGTCAAAGAGATAATCTAAGGAAATTAGTCGAAAGGGTAAGTGGGAGTTGGCAATTTGTAAGAGTAGGATTAAAATGAAGATGTTTCACTGTGATTTATCTCTCCTATATTTAACTTTCACTTTTTTCTTGACCAATAATTCATTGATTTTAAGGTCAAATCTTTCTAGAATCTTTAGGATAGGGTAAATTTTATCTTGTAATGCAAAGATGCCTTTCAACGAATCAAAATGCTTGATTCTAGATCCTTAATCTTTTAGTTTGGTTCTTGAAAAATATAATCGCCCAAAAAATTTACAATAATCAAGTGAATTTTCATGATACCAGAAGCAAAATATAATAAGTTTGTAGCAGTTTTTAAAGCTTGAAGAAATTTAATGAGTATGAACATAATTTGACCAATTAAGACTATATATAATCTACTAAATAAAGTTTTATGCAGGAAAGCCTTTATTTCAGTCAAATTTATGAACAATTTCTCTTTTAGATTTACTGTTTGATTATTTGCGCTAATTATATTGGTATTTAGTTCCAAATGTGATCACTAAGGCGCGTAATTCATTCTTTACATCAGTTCTACGATTGTTTCTACCACTTAGTTCTTAAAAAAAACATCAGGGAAACATTACAAGAATACTTAACTTAATCAGATACGCAGGGGACCATCTTCAATCTCTAAAATATTTCCTCAAATGCGCTCTAAAGACGATCCTACGTTTTTTGGAAACTGAGCTTTGAAGCAAAACTGCACTCAGAAGTGAAAGATTTTACGCTTCGAAGGAGTACAAAAAGTATGGTTTATGAATAAAGTCTTTTGAAGGTAAGATTTCTTCGAAGCCAAAAAACGGTTTTGGCCCTTAAGCACAATGAAAATTGTTATTTGGAAGTTTTAACTACTGCTTTAAGAGTGAATACAAAGAGATTGAAGAGTCTTAACTGAAGTTTTCGAATTAAATTTGACTAATTATTTTGAGAGTGAAAAAGAATTTATAACAGCATTAAATATAGTTTTAATTCTTCCATGGAAGCAAAGAAGCATAGGAAAACATAGGAGCAGATTGTAGGCGTAGCAGTGGAGAACATTTTCAAGAAATATGACTAGAACCATGACAATTACATCGATTTTACCTAGTTTTGCAAGATGATCGAAGATCTGAATTTAACTCTTAAGATAAGTCAGAAGGAATTGGCTCACATTTTTTAGCTTGTAGATGCCAACGGAGACGGAAGGGTCACCAGACAAGAATTAATTGGCGCCTTCTTAAGCGTAAAGAGTACCATCAGTTGATCTCAAATAAAATTATTCTCCCTTCTTCATCACTCTTTCACCTCTCCACACACTTCCAGAATATTCTTCTCTTGCCTCTCAAGAATCGAGACATGTTCATTTTGTTCAGCCTCCTAGGATTCTCCTGCTTTTGAAGGAAAATAAAATCAGGGATTTTTCGGTAAAACTAGCTATAATATTCTCAGAAAAATTGGTTTGAGACAGAGGTTGAGTTTAAGACTAAGCTTGGCTTCTTTTAAAAAGTTCTTTCAAAGGAGTACTAAAATAATTTCTGAGAAAGCAAAGCTCGTCAATTAATTTATTTTATTTTTATAACTTACAATTATAATATTTTTTGACCTAAAACACAAATCGAATCATGCTGCCTTTTCAAGATAAGTATTTATTCCTGCCTGCCATATTATATTCATTTTTCTTTGCCTTAATTTCTCAATTTCATTGAATTTTTGGTTTATCATTCTTCTCAATTGAGGCTTGAAAACTTAGCTTTAAACACAAAAGAACGCAGTATCCCAAAATCTTAACTTCAACTAAAGCAAGTAATTTGAACTTTTTTCTTAAAATGCTCAAATCTTTTGTATTTGAAAAAATTCAAAATGAATCATTTTCTTTGAGATTTAGTGTTTATTAAGAAAATTCAAGTCTCATTCATTGATCAATCTTTGAAAAATAGGGATGGACAAATTTCCTATACAAATCAATCACTATCTTAACAAATTACGAGAAATGATTAGTCTCATTATTTCATTTGTTCCTTACAAAATTTGGTGAACTCTCAGATCCCTAACGTATTTCTCTATTCCATAATCTTTCAAATAACCGTAACCTCCATGCATTTGAAGTGCATAATCTACCAAATCTGAGCAAAGTTCTGTTGCAACTTTTTTGGCCATTGCTGAGTAAACTGTTTTGTTTGGGTCGTCGCAGTCCACCAACTGTGCAGCTTTCCTCACAATCAACCTAAGTAGAAGAAAAGATACCTAGAAGTAATAAGGTCAGATGCCATATCTGCATATTTGAACTGAAGGTACTGAAAATCTGATAACTTTTTGCCAAACTGCTTACGACTATTTAGATATTTCTTAGAAGCCTAAAGACAAAAGGCTGCACCCCCTAAACTACAACTTGCTATATTTATCCGACCTCCATCCAAAGCTTTCATCGCAATCTTAAATCCGTCTCCTTCCTTGCCTAAAAGGTTAGAAGCTGGAACCCTGACATTATCAAAGCTAACCAAAGCAGTTGGTTGTATAGTCCATCCCATCTTTTATTCTTTCTTCCCATAATTTATTCCTTTCAGGTCTGCAGGCACGAGAAAAGCTGAAACATCTGTTGCCGATGTTTTGGCCATTACGATGTATAAACCACTAAAGCTTCCGCCAGAAATAAAAATCTTAGAGCCATTTAGGACATACTATTCTCCTTACTTCTTAGCAAAACTTTTCATCGCTTTGGAGTCTGATCCTGAATCAGGTTCCGTCAAGCAATAACTACCAAACACTTACATAGATTGCAAGGATGGAAAATACTTGTCTCTTTGTTACTGAGATCCGAACTAATCAAGAATCCAACAACACATGTTATGGATAGTGAGATAAGAAGTAGTGGCGACACACCCAGTTGATAAAGCTTAAAAAACTACTGAAGCCTAAAGCCGGCTTAGGCCAGTCCCATTTTTGCAGTAGATTGTAGAATAGCCCATTTCTGCTGCTTAACGAAAGACTTCCACAGGGAAGTATACATTTTTTTACCACTAAATAGCGTAAGGACTAATCTTCTTCTTCGCGAAATCCAATGCTTGACTGCGCAAGGCCAGTAGATCCTAACCAAGGGTATTATCTTCAAACTTATATATACCGTCATAAATGTGAGACCAATCGTGAACTGAAGCTTTTGTTTTGTGTAGAAGTGGCCTCAAGAAAGCAGATGTTTTAGTTGAGACTATTTTATTAATCATTTAATTAATAAATAGGTTAAAGATTTGTTTATATTTTTAGCAAGCAGACGATAAACAACGCAAACATGCATAATTTCATTTTATTGCTAGACTCAGAGCTAAATTTCAAAATAACTTTTTTGGACCTGACACTATTCGGCTAAGGATAATAATAAAATTAATGAGCAGGCTAGTAAAGCCAGAAACGAAAACTTAGCCCATTTTTTAGACTATTTAGATCAAGCCAGAGAAGGAGTAGTGGGCAATTATCAATAAGTACAAAGCTTTGGAGTTTTAAAGAATGAAAGCTAAGGAAAGAGAACTGGATAAATAAAAAAAGATCAATTATCGGTAAAACCTTTGTTATTTAGGCACTAGCTGGACAACCAACTAAGCTCCAGAAATAATCATTAGCTTTATGAAAGACAGCAAGATAGGCTCTACTACTAGCATCTATCAAGTAAGGCTGAGGAACAAAGATTGCGTGAAGAGGCTCAAAAACAAGAAAAATATAAACTCCGAAAGACCATAGATACTCAAAATGTTCAAAAGCTGGAGGATAGTCGAACAAGAAGCAGCAAAGATCAGGATACAGGATATCATTTAGAGATTGGGCTTCAGTCATAGAAAGAACATAAAGAAAAAAGTGATCTTTTTCGTAAACAAATGATGGACACTTTGGATTTGCAGCTGAAGCAGAAAGAAGTATAGCAGAAGATGACTAAGTTGAAAAACCAATAAATTGAAGAAATCCACAAAAAAATGCAAGATGATTATTTCAAGCCTAGAGAGCGTAAGCTATACAGCCAAAATGAAAAGATATACCAATACTACAATCAAATAGAGCAGCAGAGACAGCTAAAGGAAGAAGAACTAAATGCAAAATACGTTTAAGAAGCTCGTTTGAGGAAGGAAATTGCTTAGGCATAAAGAGAAAAGCAAGAATCTCTCAAAAAAATGACATTAAAAACGATAGTAAAAGACACTTTAGGGGAGCAGATGAAACAAAACAAGAGGAAAAGAATAGAAGAAAGCATCACAAACCCTTAATTGTTGACTTATGGCTACATTTCAAGCATTTTCGAACCCAAATATCAAGGCTACAACAAATAGCAATACAAAAAAGAATTAATGCAGCAGGCGGAATAACAAAGATAAAGAAAACGCAAAGAAAACCACATGAACGAATAGGAGTACAGGTTTAATATGAACCAGCTAAGTGTAAGCAATAACATATTTAGAAAGCAGTGATGGGAGAGTATGCTCAGAAAAACTATCTTGATAGGTCTTTGGGAGCAATTGGAGATCACAAAAAGTACCAACTAGATTCCAATACTATAGAGGTTCAAGACAAAGACGCGGATGTTATTAAATTGAAGTTGAATAGTATGAGGAACAGAGTAATTTGATGATTTTTTATACATTTCCAAATCGATTGAAAAAAAAAATAAAGTATAAGAGGCAACAGTCATATAAAATGACTGCAAAATAAAGGTATTTTTAAAATCTCATGAAAATGGAAGAAATGTGAACTTTTCATGTAATATACTACTAATTGTTTTACAAAATTCAAAAGTTGCCAACGAAAACACCTTTGAAAGGAAAGAACACAATGGAATAGAAACAAAAAGTGCCCTTTCAAAAATATCCAGAGGTTGGAAGCCGAAAATAAAGAAACTCGTTGATAGTATTAATGCTAAATATTCATCGATTATAATCATTACAAGTAAACTTAATTTCAGTTTAGTTTATCATTTGGGATGACAGAACAAAATCTTATCAAAGAAATACTTTACCCGAAAAGACCACGTTACCCTGCCATCAACATCTATTCCTCACCAAGAGTGTTCCAGCAGAAAATTGATCACAAAAGCAGACCTCTCTGCATTTATACGGGACCTATAGAAGCAAACAATCTCACCAAGTTCTACGACCAGAGGACGCCAGAAGATTGCTACCTTCGCCAGATTGATCAAACAGATGGTCTCATCTATCAATTTCATGAGATGAACATCAGAAAAGAACTCAATCCTGTCTCAGGGGTCATCGAAGCTTTAGGCATCAAAGTCCTATTGTGTGTATGCATGTACAATGAAAGCAAAAACGCCATCAACCTAACTTTGAATGGAGTCTATCAAAACCTGCCTCACCTTGAAGAGCAAGGAATATCAGCATAGGAAGTTGGAGTTGTTTTGCTGCAAGATGGGATTCTCAAGCTTGTGCAGGATATGCGTACCAGGCGTTATGCGAAGGGACAGAACTCTATGGTTGAGTTTTATCGTGAGTTGGATAGAAACGATGGAAAACCTCGTTGCGACCTTTAAGAAAGAATAAACGTCGTCTTAGACGAAATAGACAATTTCAATAAAAGGTAGCTTGGAGGGCAGGTCTCAAAGAATAATAATTTTCCTCCAACAATTGAAAAAAACGTATCCTTGCTTTATCAAAACCTTTGGAATCCCACCATGACTGACTAAGAAAAACGAGTATAGGCTGAGCTAGATCCTAAGCTTAAGTAAAAATACTCCAGATATAACCTCAAGTTACTATCTTGCTTTAAGCATCTCAACGGAACAAAGCTTTCTTCTCATCTGTGGTTTTTTGAAGGCTTTTGTAGGTATCTTTCACCAAAGTTTATTGTACTACTGGATGTAGGAACTCAGCCAGATTAAACAGGAGTTGTCAATCTCTTGAGAGGATTTTATAATAGATTCGGAGGCGATGATACAGATGTCGGAGGCGTCACCGGACTCATGAGTATTGATAGCTAGTTTCCTTCTGAGGAAGGAGGGTAAGGAATTGAAGAAGAACAAGGCTTCATCAAGAAAACCTTTTTCTCTATTTAAAGAGCTCAAGAGTACGAATATGTGATTTCCCATTTCATTGATAAAAATGCTGAAAGCATCCTTGGTTTTTTGCATGTCTTGCCAGGAGCTTGGTCAGCCTACCGCTACAAAGCATTGATAAAATCCGATGAATACTAGCCCAATCTTTTGGAGCACAGTTACTTTAAAATGACTCTTAACCCTGACCTTGAATGTAGTGGCTACCAGTAAGCAAATATGTATTTGGCTGAAGACAGAATTCTGAGTCTAGGCATTTATTGCCAGCCTGACTGTAAATACTTTCTAAGATATGTGCCTGATGCAGGTGCCAGAACTGATCCAATGAAGAGTCACGAGGATTTGATGAAACAGCGAAGGAGATGGATTAACAGCAGCTTATTTGCTTTTCTTTATGTCTTCAAAAATTATTATTTCAATGCCATTGAGTCCAACCATGGGGTTTTCGACCGCTATATCTTGCTTAATGCCTCCATGATACTTTCTTTACTGTCCTTCGCAACAAGCTACTTCACTCCCAGCCTTTACTTCTATGTGCTCTATGCAACAGTTGCTCAAATTAGTGTGACTAGCTAACTTACCACAATTATTGCTAAAGTTTGCTCCTTAATGTTTGTTTTAATCTACATTGTGGCAATATCTGGTGGACTGTCAGGTCCAATCTGGACTAAACATGCTGATGCTGTCTCAGTTGTGTTTGCCATGGTTACTTTCACCATGATAGGACTAGTTCTTTACAACATTATTGTCATTTATCTAGGTATAGGCCAAGATGGAATAAACACGGGTTCTTTCAATCAGATGAGTATTTTAGTAATGTGTGGTGTCAATATGGGAGGTTATCTGTTTCTCATCCTTCTTCATGCTTTCACTCACCCCAAACTGGTCTGGAGATTATTTGTGGACACTTTTAGTTATTGGTTTTTCCAGGGTGCCTACTCACAAACCATGGTGGCACATGCCTTCTGCAATGTAGATGATGTATCTTGGGGAACAAAAGGCTCAATTGCTCAGCACGGAGGAAAACATTACGAGAGTGACAAAGTATTTTTTGTCTCAGCTTGGTACTAAATCTATAATGTAGGCTTTTTTGGAACGCTATGATGGCTTATACTTGCATCTACGTCGATATTGTCATAGTGCAGCCTGATACTGGACCTGACAACAACCGAAAGTTCGTCTTGATTGCAGTCGCTCTTTATGGAACAGCCCAAATGTTTACAAAGCTACTTTTGGCCATGATTCATCATTTATGGTGGATGATTTCACGCTGGTCGAGATGCTGCAGATCTCTGTTGTAAGAAGAAAGGAAGGAGAGAGTGGATGCTTTGTGGAAGACTCTCAGAGAGGAGTATGCTGTTATTTAGCATGACCTGCTGTCGAAAAATACGCCACATTCTCAGATGATTAGGAAGCTTAAATGATAATCGTTCTTAATTTATGCAATTTCAGGCAAAATCAAAAGATTTTTACTATCTTTTTTAGATTAATTAAGCTAGATCTAAGCTGATTCCCTCATTAAATCATACTCTATTTAAAAATTTTTGATAACACAAATGAATAGTGATGATTCCTTTAGTAAAAGCTGATAATCAAAGGGTTTCTTCAGTTTAAAGATAAGCTTGGAAGGTTTTATTTATTGGAAAAGGTCGGTCACCCAATATTTTCCTTATGCTACGAACATCCATGGTTTCTTTTACGATCAATTCACTTGCTAATCTATGTTACTTAATGTATACTTTTTTATGTCCTACTAGTGTTTCTTTATCATGGCTTTTGTTTTGATAGTGCATTCCGCTATAATCTGTTTTATCCTCCTATCGATTGTTGCTTAGACTTTGGATCCAAATGATTTGGTATATTGAGGATCAGGGAAAGAGATGTAGCCCAAAGCTTAGTCCATTCCGAACTTGGCAACTAGATGATAGGCTATATTGTATGCCTTTTATAAATCATCATAGGCTCCAGTTGTAACCTAGTTGAAGAAGTGAAGCTCGGCGCAACGGCCCCCTAAGATAAAGCAGATACGGTCAAGAAGCTATTCTTTGGTTTGGAGTTGATTTTCATTCAAAAAGTATTGAGCGAAACCTAGTGCGCCTTTTGAACGAGGGATTATACTTACTTTAAGTAAAGGTTCAGCTCCTTACAAAAACCATGAAACTACTGCATGTCCACTTTCATGGTAAGCAACGATTTTCTTCTACCTAATTGAAACAAAGCCTTTCCTCTACACACCACCAATCACTCTTTCGGATGCAAGTTCAAAATCAAGCATATATACTAACTATTTGGAACATCTAGCGGCTAGAATTGCAGCCTAATTGCAAAGATTGGCAAGTTCTGCTCCACTGAATCCAGGAGTTAAAGCTGCAATCCTTTTGGCATATTCTTCACTTGTATACTTTGGGTCCAATTTGATTGGTTTTAGATGCACTAAAAGAATCTCAAATCTTCCCTTTAAGTCAGGGAGGCCGACTTAAACTTCCCTGTCAAAACGGCCAGGTCTAACTAAAGCATTATCTAAAATTTATTTCCTATTTGTCGCTCCCATTACAATCACATTGCTATTTGTCCCAAATCCATCCATTTCTACCAGTAGCTGGTTCAAAGTGCTTTCTCTCTAGTCGTTAGAGCCCATTTTGTTTTGCCTTTTCTTACCTACTGCATCCAATTAATCAACAAAAATTATAGCTGGAGCTTGCTACTTCGCTTGCTGAAACAGTTGTCTTACTCTAGAAGCTCCAACTCCTACGAAAACTTCAACAAAATCGGAGCCTGAAACAGAGAAAAAAGGTACTCCAGCCTCTCCTGCGCATGCTTTAGCAAGCATAGTTTTACCTGTTCCAGGAGGACCTGTCAAGAGTACTCCTTTTGGTATGGTCGCACCGAGGGCATGATATTTTTAAGGATTTTTGAGAAAATCAACGACCTACTGAACTTCTCTTTTACTTTAATGCAAACCAGCAACATCGGCAAATTTAGTGTTTACATTTTTAATGACTTAGAACTTTTTGGCTTGAGGACCCATCTGAGGTGCTCCCATTCCACCCTGAGAAGCTTTTGTGATAGTTCTAAGGATAAAAAGCAAAAGAATCGTATCTAAAACAATATAAATCTTCTTGAGAACAGTTTAAAAGCCACTTCTTCTAACGTTTTTGAAAGGAATATTGCCATCCTAAATGACATCTTTTAGAATTTCATCAAATGAAATAACTTCACAGTAATACTGATCTCCTTTGAGTTTTCCAGTTATTTTTCTATGGACTATTTAGTTATTCCTGAAGTACTACTCTTATACGAATTCCACTGACTCAAAAGAATGCATCTTTAGCAGTTATATAAAGGCTTGGGGAGTTATCTATCTTTAATAGCTGAGATATTTATAAACTATGTAGGCCAATAGGATGAGGCTCAACAAGCTTGATACCTTGAACTTTCTAAAGTAGAAATCTTTGAGTTTGTTTAAAATAAATTCGACCAAAAGTTCAAATTTTTTGAGTAATTGAATGAGTTTTGAAGGTGGTGGTTTATTTGGATTATTTGGGTCGGGTTTTTACCAAAAATCATCCATATATTTTTGGAATTTGGCCTGAAAACTCTATTTTTATGTTTATTCACCCTTATTACCTTACACTTCTTTTTCTTCTTTCTATTATTTGTCTTTTTACTATTATTTAGGCTCCTTTTTGTTATTCTTATCGCAAAATGAATACAGTCCTCTGTGAGTGAGCTGAGGGAGGAAAGATCTCATGGGTACCAAAGCATTGAGGTTGCTATGATATGGTAAAGCAACTCCAAACCTGAAAGAGGAAGATATCGTTGATTGGAAGAACTTAGAAGACAATGCTTTCCTAATCATGATTATTATTTAATATACAATGAGGACTGCTTTAAAGTTAAAATATATACTTGATAAAACTTGAGTAACTAATTGAATTCATAAATAACCCATAAACTTCCTGTTTTGATGCCATAAACTGCAAAATATAACAGCAATAACTCTATGATGTAAATCAAAGCCCATTATCAGCATATTTTTCCTTTGAAAGCCATAGGAAAAACATCAGAAGCAAAAAACCTAAGTAGAAACGCTTATCTGCACCATTTGAACTGACCACGACTCTTATTACTGATTGAGGGTCGACTTACATTCTTCCTTTGCTCATTTACATGAATCTCTTTATGTATTCGATCCTTTTTTACTCATCGAATGAGACTGCCAATTCGTACTTTTTTGTTTGCTACTCATTCAAGATGCCTAGAATCGAATAAAAAATGGCGACTGAGTCGTTTTTCGAAGCGAAAACACTCGAATCTATTTTTTGGAAAATATGTCTTTTGAGCTCAGAATTGGATATTTTGGAAAAACAGTTGAAAAAAATGCTGTACTCCTCCGGATTAGTGTCAGAGGATTCACTGATCTATTTGCATCTACAAGTTCTATAGAAAAACTACTATTCATCTACCTCTAAGGAAATCTAAGACTCAACACCTTCACTCTAAATTTTGCAGAATCCTCTCCCCTCGATGACTCCTTTGTATAGATTCTTCCTTATCAGCTAAATATGAACCAATCTCGAAACAACTGAAAACTCTGAATAGGATTGGATATTACTATTAAAAGGGATCTATTGTCTAGCCACGAATCGTTCCATGCGGTCAATTAGAGTATTATTCTGGAGTTAAAATGTGGCGCTAATACGATTATAAGGCAATAAAAGCTATTACGTCACGATATCTACAAGCACCAGCCTTTATTCTTTGCACTCAATATGAATGTTTTCATGCTTTTACTTCCCCTCCGTGCTTCTTTGAGCCTTCTTCAGGCATTAGATGAAAGCAGATATTGTATGGTCACTTCGTATTTTCGCAGGAGTGCTGCATTAGAGTGGCATTACGATGCAATGTGCCGCCTACAGATCGGACAGTTTCTCTGTTAGCGAGTGGAGTTGAGCAGACAGGAGACACAGAAGGTATGGCCGCAGGAAAGTGTAGCTGGTCTCCTAAAGACGGTCATACAGACAGGACAAATGATCTATTAAATCTCGCCTTCCATATATTGTATAAAGCTTTAAATTAGGTTAACTTACAGGCACAAATAGCAGATAGCATTTTTGCTTTTTGGCCGCATTAGAATTAGTTAGTAATAGACTTCACCCGTGCTAAGAATATTATAATTTGGTAAAACAATGAATTATCTTCAAATTGCTGCAGCAACTGAAGAAGATCTCCCCTCCTATTGTTTCACCTACTGCGAGTAACACTGCATTTAGACCACCTTGAGCTACGAGTTCACTGCTTCACTGGTATTTAGCATTCTCACGATCTTGGTCTCAGCTTATCATATCTACATGCATCTGCAGAACTTCAACAATCCCTTCTTCCAATCAAAGATTATCGGTATGTTAGCAATTATTCAGTTATTCTCATAATGGCTCCTTTCTACTGCATCACTTCTATGGGCTCTTTTATATGGCCAGTATTAATATTTTCATTTAGAATCTTTAAATCTACTTCACATTAACTCGGGACTCCTATGAAGCACTTCTCCTCTTCGTCTTCTTTTATTTAATGTTCTCTTATCTGGCTTATGATCGGGATAAAGTAACTTGATTCTAAGTTAGGATGTTATGGAAGATAAGAAGGTCTACACTATTATGATTCAGTATGAAAAGTAAGTTCATCACTTTTGGCCGTTTGGGTATTGCCAAAAGCCCTACCAACTCACGCACTGGAAAAAAGCTAAGTACTTTACTTATAGATGCAAAAAGTATGTACTTCAATTCGTTGTAGTCAAAGTTTTTACAACTTTGCTGATGTATATCATCTACCCCAATGAACAGAATGCAACGCTTCACGATTAAAATTATGTCTAAGCAGACCATAGCACCTATCTTTTTCTTTCCTCATGTGTTAGTTGGGTTGTAGGCATTTCAGCTTCTTACTCTTTGTACTATTTAGTTCTCTTTTACCACGCTTTGAATAAACCTCTCAGCCCATATTCAGCCTTACTCAAGTTTCTGACTATTAAGATAACAATCTTCTTCACCTTTTGGCAAAAAATAGTGATTTATATGTTTTAAGGCGAAATGATGGCTTGCTTTGACAATAATGCGCCTTCATACAATTAAAGATAAATAGTTTCATCATTTTAAGTAATTATTTCATAACAAGAACACACTAATTTGCTTTTAGATGTTGCTAATGGCAATCGCAGGAGGAATGGCTTACGATTATCAAAATTATGTTTCAAGTTTTGCAGAAAATAGAGGCAATTTCTTGTTTGTCATCAAGGACACAATTAGGGCTTTTAAGAACGATTTTAGGCTGATAAAGCCAAAAGTATTTGGATTTACAGCTGGGAAATCTTTAGAATAGATTGAATTAAAAGACATCAAATATGAAAATAGGAGCAGTATTACTGTTGCGATAAAAAACAATGTTTCTATAGCTGATAATATGGTTCCAGACTACCTCTGATTGTATATAATAGTGGCATAACAATTGAAGAATTGAGCTATAAGTCGATAAAGATCAAACTCCGAGCAAACTTCTAGTAACTTTTTCAGCCTCAAGTAGAGGATTGAGTAAGTCAGCATATTGGACGTATTTTTCACTCATTTGTTCAACCGCCTAGAAAAGAGATTTATTCTTGTCCTTCAAATCAACTAATTTTTATCTAAGAATAGGCTCAGAAAACATTAGCTTTGCAGTTTTATTCATGATTTCTTCCATCTTCTTATATTTCTTCTGCAGGGCTGAGACTTGCAGAACTCCAACATTTTTGCTGATTCTGGTCAAAACTCTTTGATTATCCAGCTCCAAGTTTTAATTCTACAAAGCTCTCAGCTAATTTAAGGACTATTATATGTTTTGGGCCATATTTTATAAATCATTTTCTTTGCGAGATAGCATTTTCTATGTGTCCTGCAAGCTTTTCATGATTTTATTCTGATTGTCTTTGATGAGTTTGATTGAATTTTTGAGCTGGTTAGAAGTCGCTGGAGTTTTTTGTTTAGAAGTATCCTTTTTCATGGAAGCTACGTATTTCATTTAAATTTGTTCTTTTTTGTCAATAGCTCGCTCAGCTTCAGCAACAATTTTGGCTTGCTCCTTAAGTAAGCTGTTGTAGCGCAGTTCCATACGATGAAGCTAAGCTTTCAACTCCTAAATCTATGACTGTCCAACATTCGGATCAAGAGCTTCTTGCATTTCTTTTTAAAGCTGGTATTTTCTTTCCCAAAGCAAGATCTGCCTCTAACACTATTGTATTTCTTGCATAAGCTCAGCCTTTTCTTCCCTTATAATGTCTATGTTAAACTAAAGCTTAGATGCTTCGTGCTACATTTCTTTAAGTTTCTCAATAAACTCACTTTAAAGGTTGACATTTTCGTTCTCAAGTTTTTGCTTCTTTTCAGAATTATCTGCGATATTATCGTTAAGCTTATTCATTTCTTGTTGCAACCCTTTGAGATTGATTCTTATCTCAGCTATTTCCTTCTCAAAATTTTGGTAGCTTGCATTAAGTCTTATCTTTTTCTGCTCCATAATCATCTTTTTGTTTTAGAGGTTTACTACACTTTAGTGAATTTGCTGCAATTTATTATTTTCATGAACCAAAACTGTTTGCTTCTTTATCCATTCTCTGTAAAGCTAGTTACATCTATTTTCTAGCTCCTCACTTTCTCTTACAAGATTAATCAACTTATTTTCCTCAGGATTCTTACCTTCGTCATTGGCTTTAGACATAAGCTAATCATGAAGTTTGTTAAGCCTCCCAACTTAATGCTGCTTTTTTTAATTGATATCATGGCCCTGCTTAATCTGGACCTCATAAGTAATGACTAGATACTTTTTATCATTTTGTTAAGCTAGAGCTTCTTCCTTCTTTTTGCTCAACAATTCTATTTGACTTTTCGTATTTAACTGATCAATTTTTATTCTTGCTATTTAATTCATTATGTTTTCCAGCTCCATCTCCTTTTATTAAATATCCTCACCTATTTTCTGAGCTTGCTTCAGCAAATTTGAAGCTGTTTTCTCAATAGTAGTGTGTTCACTCTTTTGATCAATCAAAGACTAGTAAATTCGCTTGGTTTAAGTATGCAACTTCATGATATTGGTCTCTACTTGGTTCATTGCTTCCTCCACGACTTTTTGCTCCTGGCTTGTGACCTTAATATTTTGTTCAGTATTAGTTAAAGATTATTTCAAACTTAGTAGCTGGGCTGAGACTTTTTCTTCTTCAGCTTTCAATTATTTAAATATTATGTCGAGAGTTGCTTTTATTTTGCCTATCATGGTCGATTGGGCTCCCAATTTTTCAGTTTGCTCCTCTTCCTTTCGTATTTAGCTTTTCAGCCCTGAAAGCTCATTAAGCAATAAGGCATTTGCTTCCTTTTAGATTGTAAATCTTTATTTGGCAGTTTGGACGGCTGAATCCCTTTTTTGCATCATCATGATTGACTTCTGCCATCTTTATAGCAAACTTTTTTTACTTGCTACTACTTTTTCCATCTCAACCTGAGCCTAGTAGAGTATTTTCTTTGCTTATTAAGTCTATTATTTTTGGGAAATAATCTGGGCAGTTAGAATGTTTTTCTGCTCTTACAATCTCTTACTCTCTTCGTTCATTGAGTCAATCAATAAATCCTGCTTTTTCTTGATCTTTTCGAGATTCCCCACATTGTCTTAGGCTGTAAAAGTTTATTTTTTCGTCACTGCTATATCCGATTTGAGCTGCACATTATATGTTTCTATTTAGTGGTAATGCCTCATCAAGTTCTAAAGCTCCTTTTGAGCCTTTGAAACTTTATTTCTCAGCACTCCAGACTCTTACTTCTTTGCATTGTACATTTAGTTAACTTGTGCTAATTTCTGTTCGGCTTAGATTCTTAGTCTCTGGGCAATGTTGTAGTTATCATGCGAACGTTCATAGTCCATCTGGTTTGAGGCAAGTTGCTGCTGAGCTGTGTAGAGTCTCACACCAACCTCTGACTTATCTAGCTGGATTTGTTTACGACGTGATTTTGCTTATTGGAACTCCAGCTAGAGTTGTTACTCTCTCTTAAGGTATTGTTGCTTGAATTTTTACTGTAGGTTGGCGTAGAGGGGATCGTCAGCTGCCAAAAACTAGAAATTTTATTCTTTTCTGGAGTCAGCCATAGGAAGTTTCAGAATATTTATTTAAATTAACAAATATCAAACAAAACTTAATTTGAATCAAACTAATTGGCACCATTTTCTAAGAATCAATCCTAAAATCTTTTTCTTCATAACTTTATTTATAAAGTATTTGCCACCCTATGTTTTGTCCAAAAGAGTGAGTAATCAAAAAATTAAAAAGTATAAAACAATCACTATAAAGGCTAAGAAAATCCAAATTAAGTTATTTTTTATCCAGTAACTCCACACAAGCTTTTTCGTAGATTGATCGAATTTTCTGGACTATTATGAGATTTTTCGAGCCCTCTATTCTGTTGCTTACAAACTTTATTTCCTTCCCTCCAGCATCGTCATGTTCTCCTTCATTATGTCGTGAATATTTTAAAGCTCTCTTTTCATCCTATCTACGTTTTTAATAGAATTGGGATCCTCAAATTACTTTTTTTTGGCTTTCACTGTCCGGTCAAATTTAACGAAATAGTGGTCACTATTAATAGCCTAGAGACGAGACTTAAAGTTCGCAGCTCCCAAAGCGCATTTAGCTTCGTCAAAGAATGGATTAATTAGTGAATCAATGAAAGCGTTGGCCAATTTCAAAGGATAAGCCTTATCGACAATAATGGTAAAAACAACGTAGTTGTTAGTCTTATAAAAGATGCCGAAATGTAAATTTTAGATTTGCTTGAGGGGAGCTTGGTCAAGTTTGTTATAAGAAGTGACTTCAGCATGATGCTTCTTAACTTTGTGTTTGACTTGCAATAGTTGCTAGTCAAAGGTACTTTCGCTGGATTCACAGAAGGTCAATCCATCAGTCAGCCTACCTACGTAAATTTGGAGATACTAATCAGCACTGATTTTATCATTTGATATCAATATAATCAACCCACACGTATATCTCCAATTATTCAGAAACAAC
>Ga0316217_10001102_pt1 | contig 36487 bp, 16 predicted proteins | sample 1anoAmetaG_FD_203633 | JGI IMG/M metagenome (GOLD analysis project Ga0316217, IMG submission 203633) | Freshwater microbial communities from Trout Bog Lake, Wisconsin, USA - 1anoA | ecosystem: Environmental > Aquatic > Freshwater > Lake > Hypolimnion/Profundal zone | place: USA: Wisconsin...
GTGATGCCGCTGCCGGAAGTAAGCGTTGCGCGTGTAAAACCGCTACCGTTCCCAATATTCAATGCCCCGTTTCCAGGAGTGCCTGTAAGACCGGTTCCTCCGTTTGCAACAGGCACGGTACCTAAACTAAATACACCGGTTGTGTTATTGTAACTTAAAGGTGATGAGGCGCTTAGTCCGGAGAGGCCGATGCCCCCCAACCCAGCAAGCGTATATGTAGGAATATTTAATACCCCCGATGAAATAGAAGCCGAACCATTGGTTCCGGTGGTAGTCAGCGAAGTAAAGGGCAGACTTTCTGAAACTGTTCCACCTGAAATTCCAATACCGCTGCCCGCGGCTAAGCCGAGGCCCGCAAGAGTATGGTTCGGAATATTTAATACCCCGCCTGAGATGGTGGCAGCACCGCTATTTCCTGAGGTGGTTAGTGAGGTGAAAGGAAGGCTCTCCGAAACCTGATCTCCGGAAACTGCGATACCAGAACCCGCAGTTAAGGGAACCGAACTGGCGCTACCTGAATATAACGCATATGGCACGCTCATCATTTGTGCGGCCCCAAGATTGGTATAGCTTGTTCCGCCATTGGGGTCAATTTCAACCTGGGTAAATTTGGCAACCCCGTTACCCCACGGAACCGATGAAAATGTGCCCGTAACCACTGCACCTGCTCCAATATTAACGCTAAAAAGCCCCAGGCCATTGGTAGTAGCGGTTTGTGTTTCCTGGTAGTCGATAGTACCCGAACCACTGCTTTCGCGGATAGTAAAACGAAGTCCGACAGACTGGTTGACCAATAGATTGCCTGCCGAGTTACGGGCCACAGCCTGATACGGAATAGATTGGGGTGTTTGCGCTGTTATGGTAGTAAGGCATAAAGCTAAAAACATGAAAAAGAGCAAAATTTTTTTCATAGGGATTGTTTAGAAGTTATGATATTTTTTATTCATTTTTTCCAAAAACACTATCTTTTTAACTGCGCCTGAAATTATTACACATTTAATTTCTATGCAAACTTGAATTTAATAAAATAAGCGGGTTTTGTCAAGTCCAAAGGCATGTGTCATATAAAACACACTTATACGCAGCGAACCATGATGATATGAGGGATATCATCTTCCAAATAAGGCTCACCCAGGCGGACAAAGCCAAAGCCTTCATAAAACTTCTGCAAATATTGTTGGGCGCCAATTCTAATAGCAACAGGTCCGTATAACTGTTCGATTTGCCGGATACTTTCGGTCATTAATTCACGGCCGAATGACCTTTTACGATGCTTAGTTGAACTCACCACCCTCCCAATGGATACCTCGCTATAACTCACTCCCGGTTTTACCAGCCTTGAATATGCAACCAAATCAAGCCCCAAATAACCCATTAAATGGTGCGACTTCATGTCCTTTCCATCGGCATCCAGATAGGGACAGTTCTGCTCAACTATAAACACCTCCTGGCGCAAGCGCATAATAGCGTATAGCTCATTAACTGTAAGTTCGGCAAATGATTTAAAGACCCACTGAAGCATGTATTTGTTTTACTCTTTTCAAAAAAGCAAAAGGCGCCCGATTTAACGTAACGCCTTTCTTTATTTTCACTTTGCCTGATGCAAAGAACTGATTTATTAGTCGAGATTCTTTCCTGTCTTTTTAGAAAATCTCACCGTCTTACCTTTCTCTTCTTTTCTGCCTACCCGGGTAGCTTTGCCATCAGATAAAAGCTGAACATTAGATATATGGATTGAACCAGGTGTTTTAATAATGCCTCCGTTAGGATTTTTTGCGCTTGGCTTGCTGTGCTTGCTGTTAAGGTTAGCACCATCAACAAATACGCGGGACTTGGCACGGTCAACTTCAATAACACGACCTTTTTTGCCCTTGTCGTCGCCGGCAATGATTACTACTTCGTCGTTCTTCTTAACATGAAACTTCATGATACTTAATTTTCTTAGTTCTGATTAAAGATTACAATACTTCGGGTGCCAGGGAAACGATTTTCATAAATTGCTTGTCGCGTAATTCACGGGCAACCGGTCCGAAAATACGGGTACCTCTTGGCTCATCCTGGGCGTTTAACAACACAACAGCGTTATCATCGAAACGGATATAAGAACCGTCTTTTCTGCGGGTAGCCACCGTAGAGCGTACTACTACTGCTGTTGAAACACTTCCTTTTTTAACACCACCGGTAGGTAATGCTTTTTTAATCGATACAACAACTTTGTCGCCTATACGGGCATATCTTCTCTTGGTTCCACCGAGAACACGGATTACCAGTACTTCTTTGGCTCCGCTGTTGTCAGCCACATTGGCTCTTGATTCCTGTTGTAACATTGTTTAAAGTTTAATGGTTTAACCTTAAATGACCCGAAGCTGGATTTCACATATCCCCTTTCGCGCCCGGCTTCAACCAGTTGTGAATTTATTTTGCTCTTTCTACTACTTCTACTAATCTCCAACGCTTGGTCTTGCTCAAAGGTCGCGTTTCGCTGATTCTTACGATATCGCCGGTTTTGGCGTCGTTCTTTTCGTCATGCGCCTTGAACTTTTTGGTAGTTTTCACAAACTTACCATAGATGGGGTGCTTCACTCTTCTTTCGATAGTAACAGTGATAGTTTTTTCCATCTTGTCGCTGGTAACTACACCAGTTTTCTCTTTTCTTAGATTTCTTTCCATGACCTATTTAGCTTTGCTTTCTTTAGTACGTTTTGCCATTTCAGTGATAAGACGAGCAACGTCTCTTCTTTTTGCCCTGATAGAAGCCGGGTTATCTAATGAAGAAACCGCATGGCTGAATTTCAGCTTGTCCAATGCAGCCTTATCAGCAGCAATTTTTGCAACTAAATCTTCAGTTACATACTGCCTGATGTCTTCGTGGTTTAATTTCTTATTTGCTCCCATGATATTTACTTCTATTTAAATTCTGAATTTGCGATTATCCCTCAACTGCATCTCTGCGGGTAATAAATTTGGTCATTACACTCATTTTGTGTGCAGCAAGCATCATAGCTTCGGCAGCCACTTCGCGGCTAACGCCGTCTACTTCAAAAATGATACGACCTGCCTGAACAGGTGCTTCCCATCCTTCAGGGTTACCTTTACCTTTACCCATACGCACTTCCAAAGGCTTCTTGGTAATTGGCTTGTCAGGGAAAATACGGATCCATACTTTTCCTTCACGCTTCATAAAGCGGGTAAAAGCCACACGGGCAGCTTCAATCTGCTTGTTGCTGATTTTACCGCTTTCAAGTGCTTTCAATGCGTAGGTACCGAAAGCAATTTCGTGCCCCCTGTAAGTTACATCAGCAACTCTTCCTTTTTGGGTTTTTCTGAACTTGGTCCGTTTAGGTAATAACATGACTACTTAATTTTTTTCTGTTCTGGTTATTGTTCAATTACTTTCTTGGCTCTCTTCTTTCGGTTCTTTCACCACGGCCACCGCCACGGTTTTCGCCTCTTGCGCCACGGTCGTCTCTTTCAATACGTCCTTTTGGCTGGCGTTTTTCTTCTTTTTGTTCGCCTGCAAATGCGCCGGTTAGATCTTTCTTTCCGTAAACTTCGCCTTTACAAACCCATACTTTAATACCAATTTTACCGTAAATGGTCAATGCTTCGGTAATAGAGTAGTCTATATCAGCTCTCCAGGTATGAAGAGGTGTTCTTCCTTGTTTGTATTCTTCGCTACGGGCCATTTCCGCTCCGCCGATACGGCCTGATACACGGATTTTGATACCCTCAGCACCCATACGCATAGCCGATGCAATGGCCATTTTAAGTGCTCTTCTATAGTTGATACGCGCTTCCAGCTGTTTGGCGATGGTTTCGCCAACGATAGCTGACTCTAATTCAGGGCGACGTATTTCAACGATATTGATTTGAACTTCCTTTCCGGTAAGTTTCTTTAACTCTTCTTTTACACGGTCAACTTCCCCGCCTCCACGACCAATAATGATACCAGGACGGCTGGTATGGATGGTTACTGTTACTCTCTTCATTGTTCTTTCGATTACAATGCGAGCGATTCCACCCTTCTGGATACGGGCTTTAATGTACTGGCGAATCTTCTCGTCTTCAACGAGTTTCAATCCAGCGTCTTTGCCGCCGTACCAGTTGCTGTCCCATCCTCTTACGATTCCGAGACGATTAGCTATTGGACTTGTTTTGTGACCCATTCAATTATATGATTTTTAAACGTGTTTTTTCAAAAAATGGACTGCAAAGATAGATTTTGTCAACATAGTTGCAAATGTTTGGCGCACTATTTTTTGAGTAAATTGAGATTCAGGCAATTATGTGTTGTCTAAATTGCCCAAAAAGGAAATTTTACCCATTAGCAGCCCCAAGCACTGGATTTGGACCGAAAATCCATGTCCTAAAATCTAAGCATCCTAAGCCATGGTTTGGAATGCCCGGCATTTAACTCTCTTCTCCGGCATGGGTGGCTCTGTTCAAATCATTAAAAGCAACAGGGGGGGTATACCTTTTTAAAATTCGGGTATTGATTATCAATTAATTATGAGTCGATTTCGGAAAAAAGGTATACACCCCTCCTTTTTTGCATGTGTAAGTGCTTGATTTTAAATAGGCAATTCTCCGCCGATTTACCCCGTTTTTATTCAAATAGAAAAGTAATGTCCTCCTGCGAAAGCTGTTTTACAAAGCCATCCTCCTCTGTAACCAAATCTTCCGAAAGCTGTTTTTTGCGCTGCTGCAGGGAAACTATCTTCTCTTCAATGGTGTCGCGGCAAATCATTTTATAAGCAAAAATATTTTTGGTTTGACCAATGCGGTGGGTACGGTCAATAGCCTGCTGCTCCACCGCGTGATTCCACCAGGGGTCCATTAAAAACACATACTCGGCGGCGGTAAGGTTAAGACCCGCGTTGCCGGCTTTTAAACTTACCAGGAAAACCTTCTCTTCCGAGTCTTCTTCCTGAAAACGGTTTACTATCTCCGCTCTTTCATTTAAAGGCGTGCTGCCATCAAAATATAAATAGGGTATTTGCTGAGCCTTGCATTCTTCAGCCACCATTTGCAACATGCCCAGGTATTGCGAAAACACCAGCGACTTACTGCCCTGCACGTTATTCTTCAGCTCCTCCATCAGCACTTCTAATTTAATAGAGGCTTTGGTGGTTATTTCTTCATCCTTTAATAAAGACGGGGCGCAACATAACTGCCTCAACTTCATAATACCCTGCAAAATCGAAAATTTGGCTTTACTGAAACCATCGCGTTGAATATCTAAAAACACATTGGCCTTAATCTGTTTTTTTACCGTTTCATAGGCCTCGCGCTGCTCCTCTTCCATCTGGCACCATAGCACCGACTCTGTTTTCTCGGGCAAATCGGCAGCTACCTGGCGCTTGGTTCGTCTTAATACAAAAGGGGCCGTTATTTTTTGAAGCGCCTGGGTTTTTTCATCACTTTGGTCCCGGTCTATCGGAATAGCATATTCTCTTTTGAAAAACTCCGGACCACCCAGCATGCCGGGCACTAAAAAGTTGAGTTGCGAGAAAATGTCGAAAGTGTTATTCATTACCGGCGTTCCGCTCAATGCCACTTTATTGATGGCGCTTAGCCTGTAAACCGCTTTGGTAATTTGAGCCGTTGGATTTTTGATATTGTGGCTTTCATCTATTACTACCGTGTTCCAGTTAATCAGGCAAAGTTCATCCACGGCCGAACGCAAGGTACCGTAGCTGGTTATCATGATATTGATATTACCACCCACAAACTCCTGCACGTTTCTGTTGTTTTGGTGAAATACATATAAAGACAAATGCGGCGCAAATTTTTCAATTTCCTGTTTCCAGTTAAACACCAGCGAAAGCGGGGCTATAATTAAAAACTTAGCATCAGGTTTTTCAGCCTGCACGTGCGCTAAAAAAGCCAGCGTTTGCAGGGTTTTACCCAAACCCATATCATCGGCCAGGCAAGCGCCTGCACCAATTTTAGAGAGCAGCACCAACCACTCGAAACCTTTTTGCTGATATGGACGAAGGCTGGCCTTAAGGTTGGTTGGACAAGGTATAACCGGGGCATCACTGCTTTGCCATTGCTGCCAGTCGTGCCACCATACCTTGCTGATAACGGGTTTTAGTTCTTTACTCCTGTATTTTTCATCAACGCTCAATAAAATCCACTGCGGAATAACCAGTTCGCCTTTCTGAATTTTTCCGTGCTTAAACATGGCGCCGTACTGTTCATACCATTCATCGGTTATTACACCAATGCTATTGTCTTTAAGCAGAATAAATCTTTGGCCGTTAAAGAGCGTGCGCTGAATATTGGATAGTTCAACTTTTTCTTCACCAAACGTAACCTGTATGTTTAAATACAGCGTGCTGTCAATAGTGCGGCCAATGGTCATGGCAGTTTCGATACTGTGTGGTGAATAGCGGAAATGCTTCAGCAAATCCATACCCACTATCTGCACATTTTCAGCCAGTAGTTGCTGGTAAACATTCAAAAACCAGTGCTTCTTTTTGGCATCATCAAACGTTAGATAAAACTGGCCATTGCGCTGTTTGGCAAAATTAGGATGCAGCGCCCGCAGTTGTTCAACAAAGGCCTGTTCAGCCTCGTGCCGGCGTACTACTTTATAAATCTCACCCTTGCGGATTTCTTCTGTTTCGGGTTGGTCCACGGCTTCTATTACAAAGCCCTCGTAATTCCAGCGCGGGGTTAGCATTAAAAAAGTATCACTTATTTCGCTCAGGTAAACTGCGTTCTGCGGCTCGGTTTCAACCAGGTTAATTTTGAACACTGCCTCCTTTTCAACTTCATAATCGCGCTCCAGCACCGAAATAATTTTATCGCCAAAGGCCTCGGCATCGGTGGAGTATTTTTCGGGCTCGGCCAGTTTAAGCCAGTCGAGGGTTTGGGTATCGCGGATGGAGAGTAAATAATAAACACTGTCTTTTTCCAGCAGAAAAGAAGCCACATTAAAATCGGCCAGGTCAAACTCCTGCGTTCCAATTTTAATAATAGTGCGAACTGACAACTCGCGGAGAGAGGATTTTAGCACCTTAAATTTAACGCCCGCTTTGGTATTACTAAAAGTACAGGGCGCAGCGCGGTAGTTACCGGTCTCCTTGTTTTTTACGCGCTGGTAAATTTTAAGCTCGTGCGCAACTTCGGCCAGTTGGGTGAACAAGCCGTGCAGGTAACGTGGCGCAGCGCGCTCCATGTACTTCTCAAACGATTGACCCGATTTTTGTTTGGCATGTATCTTCCCCAGGTTACTCATTTCAACAGCAATATTCGACTCATCAAAACTTTTTATGAGGTTAATGATGTTGCGGTCGGCACCCTGGTAAATGGCTTTTACATTTTGCGTAATGAGCGAGTCGAAAGTATAACTGGGCTTATCCTTAATTTTAATAGAATGCATGACCCTGAAAATATCGTCGTAATACTGGTCAATCAGGGCCTGTGGGTTAATTAGCAGAAAACTATTTCTCGTTGCACTCATAATATCCGGGGTGCAAATAAAAGGGGATTAGCGAGAAAGTGGAATGCTTCCTGTTCAACACGCTGGGTATAACTACTTCGTACATGATAAAACTCTTTTTTCGGATTCTTTATTAATTTTACTATATATAAACCCATCCATGAGAAAAGAAGCCCTTACCCTGTTACTGTTCATTTTTGCTGTTTCATTGAACGCCCAAACTATTACCAAAAGTAAAATACAGGGAAAGTGGAAAGCAAATGCCGTTGAAATGAATGGAAAAAAAATTTCAGTAGCCGATGAAGCCAGCATTTTGAAAGGACTGGCACCTGAGACCGGAACCATGAGCAAAGAAGAGCTTGATTTGTTTAAAACCATGGCCGATTTGCTTTATGGCACCATTGGCAATATGAGTTTTGAGTTTAGAAGCAATGATACCATGTACGCCACCATTAAGATGACTATAAAAGGACAGACCCAAACAGAAACGGAAGCTACCCCTTATTTAGTTATGAATAATAAGCTAAACATGGATATGGGAGATGGCAAAGAAGAATTGGTTGAGCTTTCAATGCCCGACCCTCAAACGCTGGTGTTCAATAACTTTAACGGAGCCGGCGGGCGGAACATCATTTTTAAAAAGCAATAGGTGGTTTCGTAAATTAGTTACAAAGTAAGCGCAGTGGGTGAAGTGATGATGCCGTCCTCATCGCAGTAAACAAACTGGCCGGGCATAAAGTTAATACCGGCAAAACTTATTTCAATATTTTCCTGCCATTCAGTATCGGTTACATTAGAAATTGGATAAGTATTAAGCGCTTTAACCCCAAGGTCGAGCATGGCAATGGTCGCAGAATCGCGAATACAACCGTAGATGATAATTCCATTCCATCTGTTTTTTACCGCAATGCCGGCCAGCCGGTCACCGGTTATGGCGCAGCGCAGCGAGCCTCCGCCGTCTACCACCAATACCTTTCCGGTACCATCGGTTTCCAAAATCTTTTCAACCCAGGCATGGTCTTCAAAGCATTTCAGGGTATGAATTTTGCCACTGAAATTTTTCCTGCCCCCATAATCCCTAAATCCAATAGGGTCGGCTATAAATACCTTATCGCGATGGGCATCGCACAGGTCTGTAACTTTGTATTCCATATTTATTGTCTATTGAATAATGAGCTTTTTTCGTTGCACAAGTCCACCGCCCTCCACACTAACCAGGTAAATTCCTCTACTTAACAGGGATATATCAAAATGGGCATTCGCCTCCGTTATACTTTGCTCCATGACCACACCTCCTGTAACATCAAAAACTTTAAGCTTAAGATTTTGAAGTAATCCATTTGTCCTCACATTTAAAACACCGGTGGCGTTAGGATTAGGAAAAATATTTACGTCCTGATTTTCTTCAACGCTACTTATGGAAGTACAAACATCAACAACCATATTTTCAGTAGCACTTGCCGGGCAATTATTGCTATCAGTATATACATAGGTAATCGCGTAAGTTCCTGCTCCCGATGCATTGAAAATTCCGGCGCTCACATCCTGCCCGCTAAAAACACCACCGGGTGGGTTTTCCCCTTGCAGAGTCACAGCGCCGAAATTCTCACAAATCGTATCCGGCGAAAGTTGCAGGCTAACGTTGGGCAAAGGGTTTATTACCACATTGGCAGAAGCGCTGGCCGTGCAATTATCCACCGCAGTAACGGTTACCAGGTATGATCCGGAAGTAGTAGCACTAATGGACTGAGTCGTCGCGCCGTTACTCCAATGAAAACCCGAACCGGAGTTGCCCGCGTCTAACGCTAATGAACCGCCGCAAACTGTGCCACCGCTAAGGTTAACCATGGGAACGGTATCGAGGTTAATATTAACCGTGGCGCTGGACGAGCAATTGATTCCACCGGTAACAGTTACCGAGTATTGCCCGGAATTAGTTGCATTAATTGACTGGGTAGTAGCGCCGGTACTCCACAAGAACGACGCGCCTGAATTACCGGCATCAAGACTGGCACTGGTTCCGCAAACATTACCACCGGCACCTAAATTAATGGCCGGAGCCGTATTAAGATTTACAGTAACCGAACCGCTGGACGAACAATTGTTAGTATTTGTAACGGTAACCGAATAATTACCCGATGTAGTAGCCGTGATAGTTTGAGTGGTAGCAGTAGTGCTCCAACGAAATGCATCACCGCTGTTTCCTGCATCTAAAACCAGCTGTGAGGCGCAAACATTACCACCATTCAGGTTTATAACCGGTACCGAATTAATAGTAACGTTAACACTACCCGAAGCGCTGCATCCATTGCTAGTAACTGTTACTGAATAGGTACCGCTTTGCGATACGGTATCAGTTTGCGACACTGCGCCACCCGTCCATAAATAGGTATCGCCGGTGTTCTGGGCATCCAGGGTCGCTGTTCCGCCGCACTGGGTAATATTGTTGCCCAGGTTTACAACCGGGGTGACACCTACGGTAAAGCTTTTTCTTACAGTATCATTTGCCAGGTTAGCGTCTACATCACCATCGGGTGAAGTGCAATAAATGGTAAGCACATGGTTTCCGGCAGAAGTGCTTACAGCAGGCAAAGTTACCAGCACAGATTGTGTATGCAGTAATGAACCTGTCCAGGTATAGTTTTGATAGGCATTATTATCAACGGCATAATAAATACTTACACTTGTTAGCGTATCGGTGCCGGCATTGGTTAACGTAAAAGATGGCGTAAACGAAGCGCTACAAATATTAGCTGCCGGCGCCGTAATGTTACGCACCCCCGCATCGGCTGTTAATGGAGCCGGACTTGTTGCTGCTACATATAATGACACCGGGCCTTGTTCGCATCCACCGGTTGGCATTTCGGTAACGTAAACGGTGCCGCTGGCAGTACCCCAGTTAACCGTAATGCTATTGGTACCTTGCCCCGTAACAATGGTTACTCCGGCCGGCACCGTCCAGGTATAAACCGAACCGGTAGCATTGGGCACCGAATAAGTAAGGCCCTGCTGGCTGATGGCTACACTGCTCAACCCGTTTATGCTGTACGGCAATTGTAGTATGCCAAAAAACTGCGCCGCCCAGAACGGCGAATAAAACTCTTCGTTAAATGCGAGGATGTCCGTTGCTCCGCCCTGCTGATAGCAGGTACCCGGGTAAACTGCAGTTCCGTGTGCCATATTCATAATTTCATAAAACTCAACCGGCACGTGGTTGGTTGAATCAAAAAACTGATCTAATTGTATCAATGCATTTCCGTTAAACGAGGTATTGGTATAACCGGGAGTTTGACTGATACCATGGAGGTTGGTCCACTGCTTTATCATTTCAGTGGAGTTCTCTATGTTAACGGTTTCATCGGCTGAGCCCTGGAAAATAGCCATGCGCGGCCAGTTACCCGTGTAGCCCGGGTTTTGTGCCCTTGCATAATTACCCCAAACCTGCGGTGTATTGCTTACTTCGCCCAGGCAGGCAAGGCTTGCACCGGTTGAGCTGGTAGCACAGCCATATGGCAGACCACTCATTTCGGCACCGGCAGCAAATATATCGGGGTAACAGGCGCACATTACGGCGGTCATAGCGGCACCGGCCGAAAGACCGGTTACAAAAACGCGGGTAGTATCTATGCTATAGTTCGCCTTCATGTAATCAGTAATCTGCTTCAACGAAAGCGCTTCGCCCTGGCCCCTGCTGGCATCGGCCGTCAGGAAATAATTAAAGCAATCAAGGTTATTGTTAGCTGAAGTTTGCTCACCGTAGGCAACATAAAACTTTTGCCGGTCGGCCAGGTCATTCCATTGGGTTTCCAGGCTATAGCTTGAGGCTGTTTGTCCACAGCCATGCAATACCAAAACCAGTGGCGCATTAGCAGGCATATTAGCCGGTATATACTTATAAGCGTTAATTAACCCCGGGTTGCTTCCGAAACTACTAATAAGAGTTTGAGCCCGCCCGGTTATATTAATAACAAGCACGAAGACAAAAAGGAGCCAGCCAGGGTTAGGCTTCTTCATTCGTTCAGTTTTAAGATTCATCCTACCGGCAACGCTACCATCTTTTTATAGCTTAATCAACTTTAAAGTAAAGTCTTTTTGCTCTGAGATAATTCTGATGGTATAAATACCTCTTGGCAAATCAGCATTGATGGCGGTATTCTGATTACGAAGTTCTGTTTCGAAAACCGTTCGGCCGGCGGCGTCAAATATTACGCAGTTGGCGCCTATCAGCTTTTCATCAACTACCACCTGCCAGTTACCACTTGATAAAGGGTTAGGATAAACTTTTATCATTTCACCCCCGCTCACATTATCTACGGCCAGGGGTCGGTATGTAAACGAAAACGAAGTATAGGTGCAACCATTAGCGCCAATAACCACCGTATAATCCCCCGGGGTATTGGTAACATAAAACTCGCTGGTAGCACCCGAAATTACCTGGCCGGTGTGATACCACTGGTAACTACTACCACCTGTGGTAGCATACATCGTATCTCCACTGGCTGTTATATTTGGAACTACAGCAGCCGCCGTGTCAAGAATAAACGTTGTTGCAACAGCCTCACATCCCTGCGAGTCTATTACAGATAAATTATAGGTGCCCGGCCCCCCCATAAAGCAAGCAGTTGTATTACCATTACTCCAGGTATAAGCGCTGTAATTTTGAGGCGCGCAGCAAATATTAACCGAGTCGCTGATACAAATAGAGTCGGCCGGTGCCGAAATTACCGGTGTTGTAGCGGCCGGTGTAGATGTAACCAGGATAGCAGTGTCTGAACTGCAGCCGTTGGCATCGGTAGCCGTGAAAGTATAAACGCCCCTGGTAAGACTGGTAGCCGAATCTGTCTGGCTAACGATTGCATTATTGTTATTCGTCCATTTGACCGTAACAGGCGATGTTCCTCCACTGGTTGTTAAACCGGTAATGGCTCCATTCGCAAGTCCGCATGTAGCGTTTTTCACTACCAGGTCACTGGCCAATATGGTAGGTCCCCCCGTAGCTCCAACAACCACCGAGGTATCGGTAGTGCAACTATTCCCGTCAGTTACAACAAAAGTATAAGTGCCTGCGCCCACGCCGCTCAAACCGTAATTATTCCCTATTACTACATTGCTGCTGTTTTTCCATTCTACGTTATATGGAGACTGGCCACCAGATATGCCCAATCCGCTGATAGCCCCGTTATTTTGACCGCAACCCGCCTTTTGCACCTGCAAGCCACTGGTTACAATAACCGGACCGCTAATGCTACCTACCCTGATATTGGTATCTATTGAACAGCCATTGGCATCGGTTATTACAAAGTTGTAAACCCCGCCTCCAACACCGTTCAAATTGTAATAGGCACTGATATCGGCACCGGTTGAATCTTTCCACTCGGCCTGGTAAGGGGAGCGCCCTCCGGTTACTGATATACCAATAACCGAACCATTATTTAAGCCACATTTGGAGCTGGTTACTACCAGTGAAGAAGTTGAAAAAGCCGGAGGGGCCGGAGTGCTTAAGGTTACCGACTTAACAACTGAGTCCAGCCCCCCAACACCGGGAATTGAATCGCGCAGCGTAACATTATCTACGGCAATAGACGGGTCTGTTGCATTACCATCGGCATTGCCATCATCCGTCCAGTTGAAACGGATAACCAGGTTAGAAATATTATTGCAGCTTGAAGGAAGCACGTAACTTTTGTAAGCCCAGGTGCCCTCCGCGTCACCATCCGCATTACAACCGGCGCTATTGTTGGATTTTAAAGAAACATCCAGGGTAGTAAAGGAAGTTCCGCCATTAATACTGTACAGTAATGAAGCATTATCATTTAAACCGGCACCACCCGCAGTATACTGGAAGCTGAGTACCAAATTGTGAACCCCGGCAGTAGATATATTGGGCGATTGCGCCGCCACGTTTGAATTGGTGCAGAAGCTAAAAAAACCACACAAACCACCGGCATCGTACCGGGCGCCGGCATATTGAGGTAAACCATAACTGTTGGGTTGGGCCGTTATGTATAAACACTTATTCGCGCCTACCGGTGGGCTGTAAGTATTATCAACACAAGTGCCGATGGCGCCATTACCGATGCAACTGTCTGAAATATCCCAGTAGTTAAAAGCGTTACCATTAGCGCCGGTCGAAATATTCGTGCTCCAGGTTTCGACGGTAGAATCGAAAGTTTCAAGATAAACCGAATCCCAGGTTGCGATACCGGCACCGGTGCCGTAAACCGTAACCGTATAAGTTCCGGCGGCAAGGTTTGTTACCGTATCGGTAGTAGCCCCGTTGCTCCATTTGTACGAATAATTGCTACCTCCACTGGCAATAACATTGGCTGAGCCGGTTAAAACGCAGGTGGGATTAGTAATGTTTACGGTTGCCGAAAGCTGGGCCGAAATACGAAGCCCGCTTATCATTAACCATGATAACAGCAGCAAGTAGCGTTTTTTCATAGAAAGGGGGTTTTGTTACGCCAATATAATATTTATAAAGGAAAATAACCAGCAACCAGTTGTAAGCTTGCAGGCAAGCATAAAAAAAGGCGAAAAATCAAATATGAATTTGATTTTTCGCCTTTAAAGCTATTTAGGACTCAGATTAATCCAGTTTTACAAACTTCAAATTAACACTGGTACCTTGTTGATTGAAATGAATGAAGTAAACACCTGCCGCCAGTTTGCTGGTATTGAATGTAAACTTACCAGTTTCCCTGTCGTAAACGGTTTCAACCATTTCGCCGGTTAAATCGTAAATAACCGGCACAGGCCCATCGGCGGTAAACAGTGCACTTTCAACATTTAATATACCACTGGTTGGGTTAGGATAAATCTTAACCTGCTGAGCTAAGCTCAATTCGTCAATACCGATAATGCAGTTTGCCGCAACAAATGCAAGCGTAGTTGTGCTCACACATCCGTTACTTCCATCTACCGAGTAAGTGATATGGTATGGCGAGGTTCCTGCATTGTTCAGGTTCAGCGAATCTCCTGTAACACCGGTACCGGTATAGGTACCACCTGCAGGACTTGCCGGTGGTATAAGCGCCGTGGTAGCACCATAAGTGCAAATAGTGTCGCTCACATTCCAGCTAATAACCGGTGCAGCCTTAATAGATAATGCCAGCGTTACAACGCTATCGCATCCCACACTATTGGTAAGCGTATCATGATAAGTACCTGCGCTGGACAGCAACCGGCCATTAAAGCTAAAGCTGCCACCCGGACAAATACTATCGGCAATATTGCTTGCAGAAACGGGTTTAACTACCAGGTTAAGGGTAACAATACTATCGCATCCGCCTGAAGCAATCAGCGTATCATTGTAAGTCCCGCTGGCTGTTATTAATGTTCCTCCAAACTCATATCCTGTGCCCGCACAAGTGCTGGTATTGATAGTAGTAGTAAGGTTACCTCCAAATTGTAAGGTCAGTATAATAATACTGTCACATCCCTGGAAGCTGGTTAATGTATCATAATAAGTGCCCGCTTGCGTCAGGTTCTGTCCGCCAAACGGGAAACTGCTGCCACCGCAAACGGTAACCCCATATGCATTAATGATGTAAGGAGTAACGTTAAGTTTAAGCGATATAATACTATCACAACCATTGACGGTAGTTAAAGTATCGTTGTATACTCCCGAAGTAGTAAGCGTATGCCCGCCGAACACATAACTGCTGCCTGAGCAAATTGAAAGGCTGTCGGCAGTATATGAAGACTGGTTAACGTTTACAGTAGCATCACCGGTTGAAGAACACCCGTTACCATCGGTTACTGTTACCTCGTAACTGCTGTTGGTTGCCGGGTGAACTGTAATGGCCGCTACACTGGCTCCGTTGCTCCAGGCATAGCTAACCCCGCCACTGGCCGTGATAGAGATATTTTCACCACTACAGATAGTAAGGGTTGAAGCCGGACTAAAGAATACGCTTGGGTTACTATTTACGATTACCGTTGCCGAAGCATTTCCGTTGCACACACCACCATTACTTACAGTAACCGAGTATGATGTGCCCACTGAAGGACTAACCGTAATGCTTTGCGTAGTAGCACCGTTGTTCCACTGGTATGTTACGCCGGCGGTAACCGATAAAGTAGTGCTGCTGCCCTGGCAAATAGTTGCACTGGCCGGCGTAATTACCGGTACCAGGCTTGGGTTAACGTTTACCACCGCCGATGCGGTAGCTGTACAAGTATTGCTACCGGTTACCGTAACCGTATAAGTAGCAGTATTACCCGGACTAACCGAGATACTTGCACTGGTGGATGAGTTACTCCAAACATAAGTACCTCCGCCGCTGGCCGTTAAGCCGGTACTTTGACCGGAACAGATAGAACTAACGGCAGGGTTAACAGTAGCATTAGGACTTGCATTTACAGTTACCGCGCCACTCGCGGTTGCAGTACAACCGTTACCATCAGTGCCGGTTACAGTGTATGAAGCTGAACTTGCCGGAGCTACGCTGATACCCGCAGTGGTAGAAGTATTGCTCCATACATAGCTTACATCTCCCGAGGCTGTAATCGTAGCATTTTGTCCTGAACAAATGGTTTGCGTAGCAGGTGTAACAACCGGCGGCACTACTGTATTAACAATAGCCGAAGCGGAAGCACTTGCTGTGCAGCCATTGGCATCGCTTACAGTTACATCATAAGTTGTTGATGAAGTTGGGTTAACTGTAATACCCGGACTGGTTTGGCTGTTGCTCCATGCATAGGCGGTACCTCCCGAGGCTGTAAATGTTGCACTCTGGCCACTGCATATGATGGCTGAGTCCGGATTGATGGATGCTATTGGCGGGTTATTAACTGCTATAGTAGCGCTGGCCGTTGCTGAACAGCCAGTGGTATTAGTAACAGTTACATTATACGTAGTGTTAGTGGTTGGACTAACAGAAATAGATGCCGTGGTTTCTCCATCACCCCATAAATATCCACCTGTGCCTCCGGTTGCCGTAAGCGTAGCGCTTAATCCCAGACAAACAGAGCCTGAAGCCGGTTGTATAGTAGCTACCGGGTTGCTGTTGACAATCAACAGCGCAGTGGCAGTAGATGAACAATTATTAGCAGAAACAGTAACCGTGTAAGGTGTGGTATTAGCCGGGTTAACGTTAATGCTGCTTGTTGTTGAACCGTTAGACCAGTTGAAGGTCAGGTTGCCGTTTCCGGTAGTATCGTAAGCGGTAAATGTGGCGCCCTGGCCAACGCAAATAGATGCGGTATCAGGACTTGTTTCGGCTACCGGTGTTTGGTTTACAGTAACAGAAGCAGAAGCTGTTGCGGTGCAACCGGCGGAACTACTTACCGTTACAAAGTAAGATGAGGTGGAAACAGGGCTTTCGTTGATTGAAGCCGTTGTGCTGCCATTGTTCCATGCATAACCGGTACCACCACTGGCAGTAAGGGTAACATTATTACCACTACAAATGGTATCGTTTGGCGGATTAACCGCCGCTACAGGTAAACTATTTACAGTTATAGAAGCCGTTGCGGAAGCTGAACAGTTATTGGCATTAGTTACCGTTACTGAATATGAGGCATTAGAAGCCGGGCTAACATTAATACCTGTTGTGGTGCTGCCATCGCTCCATGTATAGCCGGTACCGGTGCCTGCAGTAAGGCTATCGGACTGACCGGCGCAAACACTGCTGGTGGCCGGGGTAATGCTTGCAACAGGGAGGCTATGAACAACCACGTTTACTGACGCCGTTCCGCTGCAAACACCGCCATTGGTTACCGTTACGGTGTAGGTAGCGTTTGAAGCAGGGCTAACTGAAATGTTTTGCGTAGTAGCAGTTGTGCTCCACTGATAAGAAGCACCACTGGTTACTGACAGTGCAGCCGTATCGCCCGCGCAAATTGAAGGATTTGCAGGGGTTATTACCGGTTGCAGGAATGGACTTACGTTTACCGTAGAACTAAGTGTTGCAGTGCATGTATTGCTTGCAGTTATAGTTACAGTATAAGTTGAAGTAAGTAAGGGTGTTACAGTAATAGCATTTAAAGTGCTTCCGTTGCTCCACAAATAAGTGCCCCCGCCGCCTGCTGTAATAGTCTGGTTTTGGGTAGAACAGATAGAGCTTAATGCCGGGCTAATGGTTGCAGCCACACTGTCAACAGTAATGGTTGATGAAGCTGTAGCCGTGCAACCGGTTCCGAATGCACTTACCGTTACAGTATAGGTGGTTGTTTCCGTTGGGCTCACATTGATAAGTGCGGCAGTAGCGCTGTCGCTCCACGAATATGTTCCCACACCGTTTGCAGTTATATTTATATTACCACCCCTGCAAATAGTATTGGCGGTCGGATTAACCGAAGCTACAGGATTGCTGTTTACAGTTACACTCTCGCTGGCCGTTGCCGAACAGTTGTTAGCATCAGTTGCCGTTACTGAATAACTTGTTGTAGTTGCAGGGCTAACGGTAATTGAATCAACCGTGGATGAGTTGCTCCAGCTATAGTTTACACCGCCAATGGCAGTTAAAGTAATACTGTTACCCTGGCAAACTGCCGCCGAAGGTGGGTTAATGAATACTGTAGGATTGCTATTGACTACTACAACACCTGATGCTGATGCGGAGCAGTTGTTACCATTGGTAACAGTAACTGAATAACCCGTTGTTGCCCCCGGACTAACATTGATAGCGGCTACAGTAGTGCCATTGCTCCAGGCATATCTGCCACCACCACCTGCGGTAAGTGTTGCACTGGCACCGGCACAAATGGCGACAGTATCAGGATTGATAGTTACGTTAGGCAGGCTATTAACCGTAACCGAAGCAGATGCAGTTGCTGAACAACCATTAGCATTTGTTACTGTTACGCTATAATTAGTTGTTGCAGTTGGTGTTTCATTAATAGTTACAGTGTCGTCGCCGGTGCTCCATGTGTAGCCAGTGCCACCCGAGGCGGTGAGGCTGGTGCTTTGACCGCTACAAATAGTTGCAGGGAGTGCCGTGATGCCGGCTGCCGGTAAACTATTGACCGTTACCAAAGCGCTGGCCGAAGCACTACAGTGGCCGCCACTGGTTACAGTAACTGTATATGTGGTAGAAGTTGTAGGGCTAACATTAAGCGAAGCAGAAGTAGAACTGTTGCTCCACGCATAAGTTCCGCCGCCGCTGGCTGTTAAGCTCGCACTCTGTCCGCTACAAATTGAATCCGAAGCCGGACTGATAGTAGCTGATGGATAACCTAATACGGTAACCGATCCGCTTGCCGTAGCGCTGCAATTGCTGGCATTGGCCACAGTTACAGTATAAGTAGTGGTTCCCACCGGACTGACATTTATAATTGCCGTGGTAGAACTGTTGCTCCACGCGTAAGTAGTTCCTCCACTGGCCGTAAACTGAGCCGACTGACCGGTACAGATTGTATCTGAAACCGGAGTTACAACGGCCGTTGGGTTACTGTTAATAGTTACGTTTACCGAAGCTGTTCCGCTGCAACCTACTCCGTTACTTACTGTAACTGTGTAGGCCGTAGGTACAATAGGCGAAACCGTAATACTTTGCGTAGTTGAACCCGAACTCCAGGTATATGAGCTACCCGCAGTTACTGTAATAGTTGCGGAGCCACCAGGACAGACCGATGGGTTGCTTGGTGTAATTACCGGAGTAAGGGTTCCATTTACATTTACGGTTGAGCTGCTTGTTGCTGTGCAACCGTTTGAACCGGTAACGATAACCGAGTAAGTTGTGGTTGTTGCAGGGCTTACAATAATAGTAGCTGTGGTGCTGCCATTATTCCAAAGGTAAGTTCCGCCGCCGCTGGCTGTAAGCGTATCGCTCTGGCCCTGGCATAATGAACTAACCGGTGGATTAATTGAGGCACTGATTGGTTTAATGGTAATATCCGACGAAGCCGTTGCCGTGCAACCGTTCGAACCGGTAAGTGTTACTGTATAGTCAGTAGATGCTGTTGGATTTACTGTAATAATCTGCGAGGTAGCACCGGTGCTCCAGTCGTAAGTGCCGGTACCAATAACGGTAATGGTTACATGGGCGCTGCCGCACACTGTATCAGTAACTGGTGTTACCGAAACTGTAGGATTTGTTTTAACCACCACCGTTCTGCTGGCAGTTGCTGTGCAACCCTGGTTGTTAGTTGCGGTAACCGTATATGTTGTAGTTACAATCGGGCTAACTGTAATGGCCTGTGTATGGGCACCCACATTCCATGCGTAAGTGCTACCTCCGTTGGCCGTTAATGTTGCACTTCCACCTTTACATATGCTATCGGTTAGAGGGGTAATGGTTGCCACCGGCACTATTACATTTACAGTGCGGCTGGCTGTTGCTGAGCAACCACCTGCAGTAGTCACTGTAACGGTATAAGTAGTTGTAACAGCAGGGGCAACTGTATTAGTAGCTGCAAAACCACCGTTGCTCCAACGATATCCTGTTCCGCCCGATGCAGTTAAAGTGGTATTTCCACCATTGCAGATAGTATCGGTTGCAGGCGTAATGGTTGCACTAACTGTATTAACAATTACCGAAGCCGAAGCAGTTGCCGAACAACCTGCAGCGCTGGTAACAGTTACGGTATAGTTGGTAGAAGCAGCCGGAGATACATTTATAACAGCGGTTGTGTCGCCGTTATTCCATACATAAGTTGCTCCACCACGACCGGTAAGAGTAGCTGTTCCTCCTACGCATATATTAGCAGCACCCGGAGTGATACCGGCAAACGGAATAGGATTAACCGTAACAATTCTGCTGGCGGTTGCCGAACAACCTCCCGCATTAGTCACTGTTACCGTATAAGTAGTAGTTGCGGCAGGGCTGATGGTAAGCGCCGCGGTAGTAGTTCCGTTGCTCCATGCATAAGATGTTCCTCCGCTGGCCGTAATAGTTGTGGCCGAACCACGGCATACCGAAGCAGTTGCCGGAGTAATAGTTGCAGTTGGCAATCCATTTACAGTAACAACTACCGAAGCTGTTCCGCTACATCCTACACCATTGCTTACTGTTACATCGTAAGTGGTGGTAGTTGCGGGTGCAACGAGTATACTTTGTGTGGTAGCTCCCTCGCTCCAATTGTAAGAAGTTCCCGGCGAAACGCTCAGCGTTGCCGCATTGCCTATACATAAATTAACCGCTGATGGCGTAATAACCGGCACCAAAGTATTATTGACATTTACAGTTGAAGAAGCTGATGCACTACAGTTGTTTCCTGCAGTAACCGTCAGCGTATAAGTAGTGGTAACACCAGGTGTTACGATAATTGAAGCCGTAGTGGCACCTGTGCTCCATGCGTATGTTCCGGTTCCGCTTCCACGTAAAGTATCAGTTTGTCCGGTACAGATGGAAGCAACTGAAGGCGCAATGGCAGCGCTAACTACATTAACCGTAATAGTTGAAGTAGCTGTTGAGGTACATCCGTTGGCACCGGTTACGGTAACTGTATATGTAGTTGTAGCTGTTGGCGCCACACCTATAACAGCAGTATTATCTCCGTTACTCCAAACATAACTAACACCGCCCGCCGCGGTAAGGCTTACTGCGTAGCCGCTACAAATTGTATCCTTTGCCGGGGTAACTGTTGCCACAGGTTTAGGATTAACTACAACACTTGCAGTTGCAATGGCTGTGCAGCCACCTGCTCCGGTCACTGTTACATCATAGGTTGTTGAAACTGTTGGCGTAACAGTTATTGTAGCAGTACGTGCACCTGTGTTCCAAACATATCCGCCAAATCCACCAATTCCGCCGCTGGCGGTAAGGGTTGCGCTTGAACCGCTGCAAATAGTATCGGCTGCCGGTGTGATAGCTGCAGTAGGGAATGGATTTACCGTTACCGTTTTGCTTGACGTTGTGCTACAACCTGTTGCATTGGTAGCTGTAACTGTATAAGTAGTAGTTGCTGATGGCGTTACAGTTATACCTGCCGTAGTTGCTCCGTTACTCCATAAATAAGTAGCCGTTCCACCGGTTACAACAGCAGTAATGGTAGTGCTTCCACCGGTACAAATATTCGTAGCACCCGGAGGGGTTATCCTTACGATAGGTGCAGGCGAAATAGTAACAGTTCTGCTGGCGGTTGCCGAACAACCTGCCGCATTAGAAACTGTAACCGTATAAGTTGTTGTTCCTGCCGGAGTAACTGTTATAGAAGCCGAATCGCTACCGGTGCTCCATACAAAATCAGGGCCGCCCGCTGCGGTAAGCGTTAAAGATGAGCCGGCACAAACAGTTGTAGTAGCCGGAGTAATAGCGGCTGTAACTGAAGGCACTACAGTAACATTTACCGAGGCCGTTCCGCTACATCCTGCTCCGTTTGTTACTGTTACCGTGTAGGTAGTGCTAGTTGCAGGAGTCACCGTAATAAATTGCCTGTTTGTTCCATTGCTCCAGGCATATGCGGTACCAGCCGTAACTGTTAGTGTTACCGGGCTACCTGCACATATAGTTGGGTTAGATGGAGTAATAACCGGCACCAGGGTGCTATCGGCAATTACCAGTGCACTGGCTGTTGCCGAACATCCGCCGGTATTGCTTACGGTTACTGTATATGTTGTAGTTGTAGCAGGGCTTACCGTAATTGCAGCCGTGGTTACACCATTGCTCCAGTCGTAAGTATTACCAATACCACCACCGGCATTTGCAGTAATTGTAACCGGGTTACCGATGCATATAGAAGAGGTTGCGGGATTTACAGTAACCACCGGTGTAGGCTTAACAGTAACCACACGGCTTGCGGTTGATGAACATCCATTGGCGCCGGTTGCAGTTACTGTATAAGTTGTAGTTGCCGTAGGCGTAACCACTGTTGAATCGACCGTGCTGCCGCTGCTCCACGCATATGTTACACCACCCGCTGCAGTAAGTGTAGCACTTTGGCCCCCGCATACTGCTACTGTTGCAGGAGTAATGGTAACCGTTGGTGAAGGCTTAACCACCACCACCACACTATCCGTAGCGGTGCAGGCTCCTGGTCCGCCACCTTCAGTAGCAGTTACTCTATATGTAGTAGTTGTAGTTGGTGTTACTGTAATGGCAGGACCAAATCCGCCACCACCCGTGCTCCAGGTATATCTAACACCGCCGCCGCCGGGACTATTAGCCGTAAGCGTAGTACTCTGTCCGCCACATATAGTATCTGTAGCAGGCGTAATAGTTACCGTTGGTGCAGGGTTTACAGTTACCGTTTTCGTTGCGCTAGCTGTACATCCGCCGGCGCTGGTTGCCGTAACGGTATAAGTAGTAGTAACCGTTGGCGAAACCGTAATGGCTGCCGAATCGTTTCCGTTACTCCATACATAAGTAAATGTACCGGTTACACCGGCACCTGTGGCAGTAAGAACCACGCTACTGCCTGCACAAATAGTTGTTGGAGGACCGCCCGGGCCAATTGTAACCGTTGGAACCGGGTTAACCTTTATAGTTACGCTGTCTACCGCCGTACAGCCACCTGCACCGGTAACGGTAACGTAGTAAGTTGTGGTAGCAGTTGGCGTTACTGTAAGCGCCGCCGTTGTAGTTCCATTGCTCCATGCGTAACCCGTACCACCGCTGGCAGTAACTGTTGCGCTTTGACCAGCGCATACCGAGTCAATAGACGGAGATATAGATGCCGTTGGCGCGTTGTAAACTGTTACGCTTACCGATGCCGTAGCGCTACAGCTTGGGCCATTGGTTACAGTAACGGAATAAGTTGAGTCGCTGACCGGAGATACTGAAATACTTTGTGTTGTTGAACCATTGCTCCAGGCATAGGTTGCACCTGCCGTTACCGTTAAGACAGTCGGGTTACCCAAACATACCGTTGGATTGGCAGGAGTAATTACCGGCTGAAGTGTACTTGTGGCAATTACAACCGCGCTATCAACCGCCGAACATCCGTTAACGCCGGTAACTGTTACATCATAGGTAGTTGTTGCAACCGGGCTGACGGTAATACCTGCTACAGTAGTTCCATTGCTCCAGGCATAAGTACCACCACCGCTGGCAGTTTCAGTAACTGTACCGCCGATACAGATGGCTGTATTGCCCGGTAGTATATTGATTGTAGGATTTGCCTTAACCACCACATTTACTGAATCGCTGGCCGAACAGTTATTTGAATTAGTAACTGTTACTTTATATAATGTAGATGCAGTAGGTGTTACTATGATGGCTTGTGTTGCACTTCCGTTGTTCCAGGTATAGTTAGGCCCTCCCAATGCAATCAGTGTAGTTGTTTGACCAGCACAAATAGTATCGGTACCAGGCACAATACTAACTACAGGTACCGTATCCACGGTCACCAGTCTGCTTACCGATGCACTACAACCTGCACCGCTTGTAACCGTTACCGTATAAGTTGTACTAACAGTTGGGGTAACGGTAATGGCCGCTGTAGTTGCAGCCGTGCTCCATGCATAGCCACCGCCACCAAAGCCTGCACCGGTTGCTGTCAGTGTAACGCCTGTTCCTGCACAAACGGTTGCTGTTGCAGGAGCGATATTAGGCGTTGGAACCGGAGAAACCGTAACGTTTTTCGTTGCAGCGGCTGTACATCCGTTAGCGCTGGTTACTGTTACCGAATAAGTAGTATTGGCAGTAGGGCTTACTGTAACAGAAGCCGAATCGCTACCGGTACTCCACACATACGTTCCACCACCGGTGGCTGTAAGTGTAGTGCTTGAGCCGTTGCATACGGTAACCGGAGTTGCCGGGGTAATAGCTGCAGTAGGGCTTGGATTTACCGTGATTGTTGATTCTGCACTGGCCGAACATCCTGAGCCGGCGCTAACTGTTACGGTATAAGTTGTTGTTGCCGCCGGGGTAACTGTTATTACAGCAGTTCTTTGTCCGCTGCTCCAAACGTAAGTGGTACCGCCGCTGGCTGTTAATGTAGATGTTTGACCTGAACAAATAGTATCGGGCACCGGGTGAATAACAGCGATAACCGTATTGCTTGAAACAACCACAGTTCTGGTTGCAATACCTGAACACCCGTTGGTTTCGGTTACCGAAACTGTATAGGTAGTGGTAGCTGTAGGGCTAACCGTAATGGCCGCAGTTGTTGCCGCGTTGCTCCATACATAAAGCGTGCCGGCACCACCACCGGTTGCAGTTAATGTTGTGCTTGAGCCACTGCATATTGAATCGGTTGCCGGTGTTATACCGGGTGTAAAGGCCGCTACAGTTACTGTGGCACTGGCAGTTGCGCTACATGCACCACCGGCCGAAATAGTTACGGTATAGGTAGTAGTGGCTACCGGTGCAACTGTTATTGCGGTTGAATCTTTTCCATCGCTCCAGGCATAGGTAAGCCCGGTTGCAAGGGCCCCGCCGCTGGCCGTTAGTACCTGACTATGCCCGCTGCAAACTGTTGCCGTTGCCGGGGTAATAGTAGCCGTAGGCGTAGTAACCACAACTATGGTTGCGCTGGCTGTTGCGCTGCAACTTCCGTTGGTTACCGTTACCGTATAAGTGGTAGTAGCAAACGGCGTTACCGAAACAGTTGCGGCAGTTCCTAAACCATTGCTCCATACATAAGTTCCGCCGCCGCTGGCTGTTAAAGTTACCGGTGTTGGTGTTCCACCACGGCAAACTGTATCATGAGCCGGCGTAATAGCCGCATTAATGTTACCGCTCAACACTGTAACTGTTCTGCTGGCGCTTCCTGAGCATCCGTTAGTTTCGGTTACCGTTACTGCGTAAGTAGTAGTTGTGGCAGGGGTTACTGTTATAGCCGCCGTAGTAACTGAGTTGCTCCACGCATAGGTATTTCCGGTACCCGCTGCTGCAGCCGTTAAAGTTGTGCTAGAGCCGTTACATATGCTATCAGTAGCAGGTGTAATTGTTACAGTAACGGGACCCACGGTTACCGTAGCGCTGGCCGTTGCCGTGCAATTACCATTAGCCACAGTTACTGTATATGTAGTAGTTGTAGCCGGACTAACCGTATTAGCAGCCGAATCAATACCATTGCTCCATATATAAGTAAGGCCGGTAATACCCGCTCCACCCGAAGCCGTTAGCGTAGTGCTGTGACCGGGACAAACCGTAGCAGCCGCCGGGGTAATTGTAGCCGTTGGTGTGCGATTTACTGCTACCTGTGCGCTGGCTGTAACACTACAACCCACGCCGTTACTAACTGTTACCGTATATGTAGTAGTAGCGAATGGGGTAAAAGTTGCGGCGGCATTTGCTCCACCCCCGTTACTCCATGCATAAGTTCCCCCACCGCTGGCGGTTAAGGTAACCGGTGTTGGCGCTCCACCCGCCCTGCATATAGTATCGGCAGCAGGAGTAATCTTTGCCGTAATTACCGTAATGGTTTGCTTTACAGAATCTAAAACAACACCATTGGTAATGTAAAGTGTTACCGAGTATGTTCCCGAAGCGCTAAAAATATGCGTTGAGTTGGTGGCGCTACTTGTATCCTGAGTGCCTGACCCGGGGTCGCCAAAAAGCCAGAGGTTGCGTAGAAAACCAGTGCTGGTATTCGTAAAATGTACCGTATCGCCCAGTATAACACAGGTTGGGGTATAGGTAAAGGATGCTACAGGAGTTTGGCCAAAAGCAAAAGCCGTAAAAAACAGCAATGCCGCCATTAGCGTGGAGACTTTCTTCATAGTCAGGGTTGTGTGTGTTAGTTATTAATTCGCAATCCGTTACCGGCCTTGTATTTGTGATATACGACAAACCAGGGTCAACATTGGACTACCAATCGGGTTCAAAGTTAAAAACGGAACAGGTTTTGCTCGTTACCGTGCGCAGATGAAAATAAGATGCTTATAATCTTTTATAGATGCAGCAACCATTACTTTGCCAATGAAAACAGCACTTTATACATTCAAAATCATTTAACGTATTGCCTTTAATTACCACTATGTTAAAACAGCCGTTTTAATATTGCCGCTATTAATTATTTAATTGCCCCTGCTTTAATATCCTCCACAACCGCCGGGTCAACCAGGGTGGAAGTATCGCCAATATTGGAGGTATCGCCTTCGGCAATTTTGCGCAAAATGCGCCGCATAATTTTTCCGCTGCGGGTTCGGGGAAGGCCTTTTACTATCTGTATCTTATCAGGTCTTGCAAAGGCACCTATCACTTTTGTTACGTGGTCGCGGATGTCTTTATATAATATCTCCTTATTGTCTATGTGCTTATCGCAAATAACGTAAGCATATATTCCCTGTCCCTTCAGGTCGTGGGGATAGGCTACTACGGCGCTTTCTATTACTTCGCCATGCATATTAATAGCATCTTCAAGCTCACCGGTGCCGATACGGTGGCCCGAAACATTGATTACATCATCCACCCTGCCCGTTATCCGGTAATAGCCGTCTTCATCGCGCTTGCATCCGTCGCCGGTAAAATATAAGCCGGGGTATGCAGAAAAATAAGTAGTTCTAAAACGCTCATGGTCGCCATAAACCGAACGGGCCATACCCGGCCAGGGGTGTTTAATACACAAGTTCCCTTCCACCCCATTGCCCATTATTTCATTTCCTTTTTCATCTACCAGTAACAGCTCCACACCCGGTAAAGGCAAGGTGGCAAATGCGGGTTTAAGGGGAGTAATACCAGCCAGCGGAGAAATAAGAATACCACCTGTTTCAGTTTGCCACCAGGTATCAACTATGGGGCATTTTCCCTTGCCCACGTTGTTGTGGTACCAGTGCCAGGCTTCTTCATTAATTGGTTCGCCTACCGAGCCCAAAACCCTGAGCGATGAAAGGTCTTTACCTGTAAAAACTTCCTCGCCATAAGCCTGTAACGAGCGGATAGCTGTGGGTGCGGTATAGAATATATTGACCTTATGCTTATCTATTAAATCCCAAAAGCGCCCGGCATCGGGGTAAGTGGGCACCCCTTCAAACATAATGGTGGTTGCCCCGTTAAGCAGCGGACCATATACTATATATGTATGCCCAGTAACCCAGCCAATATCGGCAGTGCAGCAAAATATATCCTGCTCCCGGTACTGAAATACGTTTTTGAAAGTGTAAGCCGCATACACCATGTAGCCTGCAGTAGTATGCAAAACACCTTTGGGTTTACCTGTGGAGCCCGAGGTATACAGAATGAACAAAGGGTCCTCGGCATCCATAGCTTGGGCTATATGTTCAACACTTACTTTAGCGGCTTCATCATGCCACCATATATCGCGCCCCGCTTCCATATTAACAGGAAAATTACGGTGGTTAAAAACAATGCATTTTTCAATGCTAGATGTCGATTTCAACGCATCGTCAACAATGCGTTTTAAATCGAATTTCTTTTCGCCGCGATAAAATCCATCGGCCGTAATAATCATTTTGCATTTGGAATCATTCACCCGGTCGGAAATTGATTGCGCGCTGAACCCTGCGAAAATAACGGAGTGCACAGCCCCAATGCGTGCACATGCCAGCATAGCAATAGCAGCTTCGGGTATCATAGGCAAATAAATACAAACCCGGTCTCCCTTTTTAACACCATTGGCCACCAGTACATTGGCAAATATTTTCACGCTGATAAATAGCTGGCCATAAGTAATAGAACGCGATTGCTCTTTCGGGTCGTTTGGCTCCCAGATAATAGCTGTTTGGTTTTCGCGGGTAGCTATGTGCCTGTCCAGGCAGTTTTCTGTAATGTTTAATTGAGCGCCCTGGTACCAGGTAATTTTAGGTTCGGCAAAATTCCAGTCTAAAACCGTATCCCATTTTTTAGTCCACTGAAAATGCTCAGCTATGCCGGCCCAAAAGACCCGGGGCTGTTCAATACTTAAATTATACCGCTCTTTGTACTCGTCGAATGTTTTAATTTGAGGCAACATATATTCAGGTTTACATTTATGGTGGCCAATTGAAAGGTAACAAAATTACCTTTTCATACTTCTTAAAAAGATGATTTTCGTTTCGTGAATTATAAGGCTCTCCGCGTCCGAAGATTCTTCAAATACCCGTTGTTTTCAAGATATGACATTACATCATCGCAAATTTCCTCCGTCACCAGATCGCCCGGATGCTGATTAACCGGATTAGCCATCAGCTCCGAAGGCAAATGATGGCCCAGTTTTTTTTTGACCCCCGGTAGCAGGTTTAAATAGGTAAACCCGGCCTGCTGCAACAGGGGCATCACGGCATTAAAACGCGGTTCGGCCGAAGGGTCGAGGCCACCGGGAGTCATTACAATTAAAACCGGGGTACCGTTTTGTTTCAAATACAGGTTAAATTCTGCCAGCAAAGTTTGATAGGCCTTTAAATTTTCCTGGCCATATAATTTGTCCATCCAGTTGCTGTACAAATTTGTGTTTTTGCCATTTAGCAGCGACTGGGCCAGTGCCGGATATATTTTATAAATGAGCGGATATTTTTTTTGAGCATCGCCCGCTTCCACCTGTTTAATATTGCCCATATCGGGGTCGTTATCTACCCAGCCTATTATCAGCAAATCAATACCAAAATCTTTACTATGCTGCTTGAAAAAATTAAATTCATCGAGTGTAGACCATCCGCCTTTCCCCCAACTTATAACTTCCACCGAATCGTACTGAGCCAGCAACCTGCGCTCCAGTTTATGGCTCCATATTTTTTCATAAGGAAGGCCATCGCCCCAAATAAATGAGTCGCCAAGTACGGCAATGCGATAAATGCCTTTAGGCTTAGCGCGCGTTCTCTCTTTATCAGTAAAGCCAAACGAATTAGCTTTGGCGTAGTTCATGTTTCGGTCGTTAATCGCTTTATTAAGCGCTATACCCTGCTCATCGGTGGAACGCGCCAAATCAACTACGTTATAAACCAGTATTGCCAGCATTAAACCCAAAATAACCCCAGCCAATATTTTAAACTGATTTGTGCGGTTAGTGCTGCGCATGTTTTTAGGATTAATGTTGCTGTTTTCCTTGGGGTAATTCCTTCAAAAATAACAAAATACAAAAAAGTGAACCGATAAAACTACCCCCGTTCAAACAAATTTTGTTTTTTTCGACCTTTTTGATTACCTTAGAGCTGATTTTCGGGTAAAACGAAAGCAACCGGAATTTTTAAATATCAGGATGCGAGGTCAAATGGCACAAAAGGAAGATACCTTATGGACGATTTCAAAACCAACAGGTTTGTATGGTTACGACCGGTTGGTTTGTTGCCGTATTCGTTCTAAAATTTTAACAAATCGATACCTCTGCGATTCAAAACAGGTATCGATAAGGATCGTTTGGTATCGATCGGTTTCGTTTGGTATCGGTGGAGGGGATGGAAACGGCCTTCCAAAAGTGGATATATTATTATGCACTTTCAGGCATTCCGGCTTGACGTATGATAAGGTTAAAAAACCAAAACCCTTATCATTTCTTATCAAACCTTATCATTTGGACGGCGGTACTGATGAACTGTTTTTTGATGGGTTACCGATTTCGGGGGATCAGATAAGGGTTTGGATGGCTTTGGTGAAAAGCGGGTAGCCGGAAACGCTAATTCATTTTTCGCCAGCTCGCTCCATCGGAAATAACCTGAAGGTTAACACCGGCGGCAAGCGTACTGGTAGCGCCACCACCCGAGCCTGATAGATAGGTGGTAATGTTCCATGGTTGATTGGATTGGTTAACCAACACATAAATACGGCCTTTGCAGGTTGAAGCCACAGGCAGTTTAAGCGTTTGACCGGCATTGGTGCCTACCAGGATGACGCAGTAATCGGTGGCCGTTGCGGTGTAGGTGGTATTCACACTATCAACACTAACAGATATAGACCCGTTTACATGTAAAGTTGAAAGCGGGCTGGCGGTACCAATACCAATATAACCGGTTGAATCGATGCGCATGCGCTCGGTGTTATTGGTAGAGAAGGATATTTTGGCATTGGCGGTATTGGTGGCCAGGTACATGTTGCCGGCATAAGCGCCGCAACCGGTATTGGCAAAACCAATATTAGCCTGGATGGTTCCGTTGTAATCGGCAAAATCCCAGGAAGAATAGCCGGTGTTAGAAGCGTTTTGGAACATACCCAGTCCGGCACCTGGTTTATTATTATATATAATAAACGTGCGGGTCATGTTAGTAGTACCAATGCCGACGTTACCCAGGCTATCAACAACCATTCGTTCAACGTTATTCGTTCTAATATGCAGGCTGTAGTTATTGGTAGTTCCCAAAAAGTTAGTCCCTACGCTACTGTTACCGGTCAGCAACCAGCCGTTGGTATTACCGGTGCTACCGGCCGCGCCTGTTGCACCAGTAGCGCCTGCTGCACCCGCTGCACCGGTGGCGCCCGCAGAACCTGTTGCACCGGTGGCACCGGTAACTCCGGTACTGCCTGTAGCTCCGGTGGTTCCTGTGCCGGTAGCACCTGTGCTTCCGGTGGCACCTGTATGACCGGTGGCACCCGCCGAACCAGCAACACCGGTTGCACCATCAGCACCCGTTGCCCCGGTAGCACCAGCGCTTCCATTGGTACCGTTAGACCCGGTGGCGCCCGTTGCGCCAATACTTCCGGTTGCCCCCTGTATGCCTTGTGCACCAGTGGCACCGGTTACTCCATTCGTTCCGGTAGCGCCAGCAGAACCTGTAGCTCCAGTTATACCCTGGATACCCTGAGAACCGTTAAGGCCATTTGTACAGTTAGTTCCAGCAGCTCCAGTGGCTCCGTTATTTCCGGTTGCGCCCTGAGCGCCTTGTGCTCCAGCAGCTCCGTTTACTCCTTGTGCGCCCGTAGTTCCAGTTACGCCCTGGATACCCTGAGAACCGTTAAGACCATTTGTGCCATTGGTCCCGTTAGTTCCAGTAGCACCAGTTGCTCCAGCACTTCCGGTTGTGCCTTGAATGCCTTGCGCACCAGTGGTGCCGGTTACTCCTTGTGCGCCCGTAGCTCCAGTTACACCCTGAATACCCTGAGAACCATTAAGACCATTTGTACCATTACTTCCGGCAGCGCCCGTTGCTCCATTATTTCCGGTTGCACCCTGAATACCTTGTGCACCTGTGGCCCCGGTTACTCCATTAGAACCCGTTACACCAGTTATACCCTGTATACCCTGAGAACCATTAAGACCATTGGTTCCCGCAGCTCCAGTAACTCCATTGCTTCCGGTAGCACCTTGAATGCCTTGCGCACCAGTGGCACCGGTTATTCCTTGTGCGCCAGTAGCGCCAGTTACACCCTGGATACCCTGAGAACCATTAAGACCATTTGTTCCGTTGGTTCCCGCAGCACCAGTAACTCCATTGCTTCCGGTTGCGCCCTGGATACCTTGTGCACCAGTGGCGCCGGTTACACCATTTGTTCCATTAACACCGGCAGAACCTGTGGCACCGGTTACTCCTTGCGCTCCAGTGGCGCCGGTTACACCCTGAATACCCTGAGAGCCATTGAGACCATTTGTTCCGTTGGTTCCAGCAGCGCCAGTGGCTCCGTTACTTCCAGTCGCGCCCTGAATACCCTGTGCGCCTGTGGCACCATTGGTTCCATTCACTCCGGCAGCACCAGTGACACCGGTTACTCCTTGCGAACCAGTAGCACCAGTTACACCCTGTATACCCTGAGAACCGTTAAGACCATTTGTCCCGTTACTTCCGGCAGCGCCAGTGGCTCCGTTATTTCCGGTCGCGCCCTGAATACCCTGTGCGCCGGTGGCACCATTGGTTCCATTAACACCGGCAGCACCAGTGGCACCGGTTATTCCTTGTGCGCCCGTAGCACCAGTTACACCCTGTATACCCTGAGAACCGTTAAGACCATTTGTCCCGTTGATTCCAGTAGCGCCAGTTGCTCCATTATTTCCCGTGGCCCCCTGAATACCTTGGGCGCCGGTAACTCCTTGCGCACCAGTAGCACCAGTTACACCCTGATTACCTTGAGAACCGTTAAGACCATTTGTCCCGTTGGTTCCAGCGGCTCCAGTGGCTCCGTTATTTCCGGTGGCTCCCTGAGCGCCTTGTGCTCCAGTAGCTCCGTTTACTCCATTAACTCCGGTAGAACCAGTGGCACCGGTTGCTCCTTGTGCACCAGTAGCACCAGTTACACCCTGTATACCCTGAGAACCGTTAAGACCATTTGTCCCGTTACTGCCGGCAGCGCCAGTGGCTCCGTTATTTCCGGTGGCTCCCTGAGCGCCTTGTGCTCCAGTAGCTCCGTTTACTCCATTAACTCCGGTAGAACCAGTGGCACCGGTTGCTCCTTGTGGACCAGTAGCACCAGTTACACCCTGGGCCCCGGTTGCGCCGTCATTACCAGTGGAACCTGTATGACCTGTAGCACCGATAGTTCCAGCTGCCCCAGTCGCTCCAGTAATACCATTTGTCCCGTTACTTCCGGCAGCGCCAGTGGCTCCGTTATTTCCCGTTGCCCCCTGAATACCCTGAGAACCGTTGAGACCATTAGTTCCGTTGGCTCCCGCAGCACCAGTTGCTCCATTGTTTCCTGTTGCGCCCTGAATACCTTGTGCGCCAGTAGCACCAGTTACACCATTCGTTCCATTAACGCCGGCAGAACCTGTGGCACCGGTTACTCCTTGCGCTCCAGTGGCTCCTGTTACACCCTGGATACCCTGAGAACCATTAAGACCATTTGTCCCGTTGATTCCAGTAGCGCCAGTTGCTCCGTTATTTCCGGTAGAGCCCTGAGCGCCTTGTGCACCGGTAGAGCCGGTAGCTCCATTCGTACCATTTACCCCAGCAGAACCTGTAGCACCGGTTATTCCTTGCGCCCCAGCAGCACCAGTTACACCCTGAATACCTTGAGTGCCGTTGAGGCCATTGGTCCCGTTGGTTCCAGCGGATCCAGTGGCTCCGTTATTTCCGGTCGCGCCCTGAATACCCTGTGCGCCGGTGGCACCATTGGTTCCATTCACTCCGGCAGCACCAGTGGCACCGGTTATTCCCTGGGCCCCGGTTGCTCCGTCATTACCTGTGGCACCTGTATGGCCGATGGCCCCTGCGGCTCCAGCGGCACCCGTTGCGCCCGTAATGCCGTCTGCCCCCGTAACACCCTGAATGCCCTGAGAACCATTGAGACCATTAGTTCCGTTGGTTCCCGTAGCGCCAGTTGCTCCATTGTTTCCGGTTGCACCTTGAACGCCTTGTGCACCAGTGGTGCCGGTTACACCTTGTGCGCCCGTAGCTCCAGTTACACCCTGGATACCCTGAGAACCGTTAAGGCCATTGGTTCCGTTGATTCCAGTAGCGCCAGTTGCTCCGTTATTTCCGGTAGAGCCCTGAGCGCCTTGTGCACCGGTAGCTCCATTCGTACCATTTACCCCAGCAGAACCTGTAGCACCGGTTATTCCTTGCGCCCCAGCAGCACCAGTTACACCCTGAATACCTTGAGTACCGTTGAGGCCATTGGTCCCGTTGGTTCCGTCTATACCGTTGGCTCCAGTATTTCCTGTTACACCCTGTATACCTTGTGCTCCGGTGGCGCCAGTTGCTCCGGCAACACCATTTGTTCCATTAGTTCCAGCAGCTCCTGTTGCTCCAGTGACCCCGTTCGAGCCAGTGGCTCCAGTAACCCCTTGAATTCCCTGAGAACCGTTAAGACCATTTGTTCCGTTGGTTCCGTCTATACCATTGGCTCCAGCATCTCCCGTTACACCCTGTATACCTTGTGCTCCGGTGGCGCCGGTTGCTCCGGCAACACCATTTGTCCCATTAGTTCCAGCGGCTCCTGTTGCTCCAGTAACTCCGCTCGGGCCAGTAGCTCCAGTAACCCCTTGAATTCCCTGAGAACCGTTAAGACCATTCGTCCCATTGGTTCCGTCTATACCAGTGGCTCCTGTATTTCCCGTTACACCCTGTATGCCTTGTGCGCCGGTGGTGCCAGTTACGCCCTGAATACCCTGAGAACCGTTAAGACCATTTGTTCCGTTGGTTCCGTCTATACCATTGCGTCCAGTATTTCCCGTTACACCCTGTATACCTTGCGAACCTGTTGCACCAGTTGCTCCCGCAGCGCCATCATTTCCGTTCAATCCCGTGGCTCCATTCAAACCATTTATTCCGTCTTGGCCAGATGGGCCGGTGGCTCCGGTTACACCCTGAAGACCTTGCTCGCCTGTTGCCCCGGTCGCTCCTACAGCGCCGTCATTTCCATTCAATCCGGTGGCTCCATTCAAACCATTTATTCCGTCCTGACCAGATTGACCAGTTGCGCCCGTTACCCCCTGAATGCCTTGCGCTCCGGTTGCACCATCATTTCCGTTCAATCCAGTGGCTCCATTCAAGCCATTTGTTCCGTCCTGACCGGATGGGCCGGTTGCACCCGTTACCCCCTGAAGACCTTGCGAACCTGTTGCTCCAGTCACTCCTGCAGAGCCATCATTTCCGTTCAATCCAGTGGCTCCATTCAAACCATTTGCTCCGTCCTGACCAGATGGACCTGTTGCGCCTGTTACTCCCTGTATTCCCTGCGCGCCGGTGGCACCATCATTTCCGTTCAACCCAGTGGCTCCATTCAAACCATTTATTCCGTCCTGGCCGGATGGGCCGGTTGCGCCTATTACTCCCTGAATACCTTGCGAACCTGTTGCTCCAGTCACTCCTGCAGAGCCATCATTTCCGTTCAATCCAGTGGCTCCATTCAAACCATTTATTCCGTCCTGGCCGGATGGGCCGGTTGCGCCTATTACTCCCTGAATACCTTGCGCGCCTGTTGCCCCGGTCGCTCCCGCAGCGCCATCATTCCCGTTCAATCCGGTGGCGCCATTCAAACCATTTGCTCCGTCCTGACCGGATGGGCTGGTTGCACCCGTTACCCCCTGAAGACCTTGCGAACCTGTTGCTCCGGTCGCTCCCGCAGCGCCATCATTCCCGTTCAATCCGGTGGCGCCATTCAAACCATTTATTCCGTCCTGGCCAGAAGAGCCGGTTGCTCCGGTTACCCCCTGAATACCTTGCGAGCCTGTTGCACCGGTCACTCCCGCAGCGCCATCATTTCCATTCAATCCGGTGGCTCCATTCAAACCATTTACTCCGTTTTGACCGGATGGGCCGGTTGCGCCGGTTACACCCTGGATACCTTGCGCGCCTGTTGCTCCAGCCGCTCCCGAAGCGCCGTCATTTCCGTTCAATCCTGCGGTTCCATTCAAACCATTTATTCCGTCCTGACCAGATGGGCCGGTTGCTCCTGTTACTCCCTGTATTCCCTGCGCGCCGGTGGCACCATCATTTCCGTTCAACCCAGTGGCTCCATTCAAACCATTTGTTCCGTCATGACCAGATGGACCTGTTGCGCCTGTTGCGCCCTGGATACCTTGAGCGCCGGTGGAACCATCATTTCCGTTCAACCCTGTGGCTCCATTCAAACCATTTGCTCCGTCCTGGCCGGATGGGCCAGTTGCGCCTGTTACTCCCTGAAGACCTTGCGAACCTGTTGCCCCGGTCACTCCCGCAGCGCCATCATTTCCGTTCAATCCGGTGGCTCCATTCAAGCCATTTGTTCCGTCCTGACCGGATGGGCCGGTTGCGCCTGTTACTCCCTGAAGACCTTGCGAACCTGTTGCCCCAGTCACTCCCGCAGCGCCGTCATTTCCGTTCAATCCCGTGGCTCCGTTCAAACCGTTTGTTCCATCCTGACCGGATGGGCCGGTTGCGCCTGTTACTCCCCGAAGACCTTGCATACCTGTTGCACCAGTTGCTCCCGCAGCGCCATCATTTCCGTTCAATCCCGTGGCTCCATTCAAACCATTTGCTCCGTCCTGACCAGATGGGCCGGTTGCTCCTGTTACTCCCTGTATGCCCTGTGCGCCCGTTGCTCCCGCAGCGCCATCATTTCCGGTCAATCCGGTGGCTCCATTCAGACCATTTATTCCGTCCTGACCGGATGGACCAGTTGCTCCTGTTACTCCCTGAATACCTTGCGCGCCCGTCGCTCCAGTTGCCCCCATAGCGCCATCATTTCCGTTCAATCCGGTGGCTCCATTCAAGCCATTTGTTCCGTCCTGACCAGATGGGCCGGTTGCACCGATTACACCCTGAATACCTTGCGCGCCAGTTGCTCCAGTTGCCCCCATAGCGCCATCATTTCCGTTCAATCCGGTGGCTCCATTCAAGCCATTTGTTCCGTCCTGACCAGATGGGCCGGTTGCACCGATTACACCCTGAATACCTTGCGCGCCTGTTGCACCAGTAGCTCCAGC
>Ga0316217_10001103_pt1 | contig 36463 bp, 34 predicted proteins | sample 1anoAmetaG_FD_203633 | JGI IMG/M metagenome (GOLD analysis project Ga0316217, IMG submission 203633) | Freshwater microbial communities from Trout Bog Lake, Wisconsin, USA - 1anoA | ecosystem: Environmental > Aquatic > Freshwater > Lake > Hypolimnion/Profundal zone | place: USA: Wisconsin...
CCAAAGGCTCCCTCGCCTACGCCGCCTGGGTCTGCGCCCGCTTAGGCGGCTGGAATTGCTACTACGGCAAACCCGGCCCCATAACCATGCTCAACGGCTGGCGCGCCTTCCAGAGTGCCAAAAAGGGAATTGTGCTGATCAAAGGTACCATCCAAAATGTGTGAATCTGGTAGCCTTGCAAGGAGAAGGAAACTCGTTAACCGTATAAAAAACCAAGGAAAAAATCCCTTCTCCCGGACGGGAGAAGGTGGTTGCGGAGCAACCGGATGAGGGTCTGGTGGTAGCCTTTAGGGCCTGCAAGGTTCAGCTTTATGTGGCCAGCACCAGAACCTCATCCGTCATGCTTCGCATGACACCTGCTCCTTCAAGGAGAAGGAAAGCACTTGGACCGGGTAAATAACCGAGGAAAAAAACCCTTCTCCTGGACGGGAGAAGGTGGTTGCGGAGCAACCGGATGAGGGTCTGGTGGTAGCTTTTAGGGCCTGCAAGGTTCAGCTTCACGTGGCCTGCATCAGAACCTCATCCGTCATGCTACGCATGACACCTTCTCCTTCAAGGAGAAGGAAAGCACTTGGACCGCGAGCCTCTTACACCTTTATCCTCAGCGACGTCGGATCATACATTGGCTTCAGCGATACTTTGGCCGGAATGCGTTTTCCGGCGACTTCGATCTCGTATTTTCCTGCCAGCACATCGTCGGGTGTGGCCGCAAATTCGGTGCCGATATAGCCCAGCCCAACGGCGCCGCCGAGCGTGTAGCCATACATCGCCGAGGTGAGGCGTGAGATGATTTTACCGTTCCGCCAGATCGGCTCGTCATGGTAGAGCATGACATCGGGATCATTGATCACAAACTGCGCCAAGCGACGGGTGATGCCTTGCTCCTTCTGGCGGAGCAACGCGTCTTTGCCGATAAAATCGCCCTTTTTATTCCACGCAATGCAGAAGCCAAGGCCCGCTTCAAGCGGGGTGTCTTCCGGCGTGATATCATGGCTCCAATGGCGATAGGCTTTCTCGATGCGAAGCGAGTTCATCGCATGATAGCCCGCGAGTTTCAAGCCGAAAGGCGCTCCCTTTTCCATGATGAAATCAAACACACCGGGGGCAAATTCACTCGGAATGTAAAGCTCATAGCCTAACTCGCCGACATAGGTGATGCGGGTGGCGCGGATGCGGGCGGGGCCTACTTCAATCATCTGGCTGGTGCCAAACGGGAAGGCGGCGTTCGACACATCATCGGGCGTGAGCGATTGCAGCAAAGCACGGGAGTTTGGTCCCATCAGGCCGATGGTGGAGGTGCCGGAGGTGACATCAACCACGGCGACGGCTTCATCGTCGCGGATGGCGTTTTCGAGATGCCGCAGATCGTGCAATTGCGTCATGGCGGCGGTGACGACGAGATACTCGTTCTCTGCCACGCGGGTAACGGTGAGATCGGCCTCGATGCCGCCCTTTGCGTTACACCATTGCGTATAAACAACCTTGCCGATGGCGACATCCATTTCGTTGACAGAGACGCGGTTCAGAAGCTGCATCGCGTCGCGGCCTTTAACCGTGAATTTGGCAAACGCGCTTTGGTCGAACAGGCCCACGGCTTCGCGTACCGCTTTGCATTCCTCGCGGGAATTTTCGAACCAGTTGGGTTTGCCGAAAGTGTATTTGTATTTTGGTTCTTGGCCGGGTTTAGCGAACCAGTTGGGCCGCTCCCACCCTGCGACTTCACCAAAGCACGCGCCATGCGCGGCAAGCCGATCATGCAGCGCGGTTTTACGCACGCCGCGCGAGGTTTCATATTGCTTGAACGGCCAATGCATTGCGTAAAGCAGGCCCAAAGCTTCCGACACGCGCGGGATCAGGAAATGCTTGGTGTTCTGATGCGGGTAGAGGCGGTTGATATCCACATCCCACAAATCAAACGGCGGCTCGCCTTCCGTGATCCAATGCGCCAGTGCCATGCCCGCGCCACCACCCGATTGAATGCCGATGGAGTTGAAGCCCGCCGCAACATAAACGCCCTTTACTTCCGGTGCCGGTCCTAAAATATACCGCTGATCGGCGGTGAAGCTTTCCGGTCCATTGAAGAATTTGCGGATGCCGACTTTTTCAAGCGACGGAATACGCTTCATCGCGTCTTCCAAGATCGGCGCGAAGTGATCAAAATCTTCCGGCAATTCGCCAAATTCAAAATCAGCCGGAATGCCATCGAGCGCCCATGGTTTGGCCTTGGGTTCAAACGCACCCAGCAGCAGCTTGCCCGCATCTTCTTTATAATAAGCGCAATGGTCCATATCGCGCATCACGGGAAGATCGGGCGTCATGCCGTCCATCGGATCGGTGACGATATAAAAATGCTCGCAGGCTTGCAGCGGCACATCGACGCCGATGGTGCGGGCGAAATCGCGCGTCCACATGCCGCCTGCAATCACGACCTTATCGGCCTTGATGATGCCTTCGGCGGTTTCGACGCCCGTGGCGCGGCCGTTCTCGACGATGATTTTGGTGACGAGCGTGTTCTCATGGATCGCCACGCCACCCATGCGCGCACCCTTGGCCAGCGCCATCGTCGTATCAATCGGGTTGCACTTGCCATCCGACGGATACCAGACGGCGGCCACCACATCATCCACATTCATCAACGGCCATTTTTCTTGCGCTTCCTTGGCCGTGATCTCGTGCGCTTCAACATCGAACGTGCGCAGCATGGAGGCGGCGCGGGCCAATTCCTGCCAGCGCTCCGGATGGGTGGCAATCGAGATCGAGCCGGGCTGCACGAACCCCGTGGCTTGGCCGGTTTCTTTCTCTAAGTTTGTGTAGAGATCGACGGTATATTTAGCGAGCCGCGTCAGGTTCTGCGTATAAAGCGAAGAGCGCACCAGCCCCGCCGCGTGCCATGTGGTGCCGCTGGTCAACCGCTTGCGCTCCAAGAGCACGACGTCTTTCACACCGAGCTTGCCTAAATGGTAAGCGGTGGAGCAGCCGACAATGCCGCCTCCCACGATAACAACCGAAGCGTGTAAAGGCAGAGCAGGCATAGAATTTTCCTTTTATAAGATATATAATTGGTTGAAATTATCCTCTTGGTGAGCCGCCGCAAAGCGGCTCAGTCGAACCATGGTGCTTAATTCTGGACCACGTCCTTCGACTCGCACCTTCGGTGCGGCTCAGGATGAGGAGATATTTTATCACGCCTTTACCTTCATTGATGATCATACCACATCACCCATCACTTCCACGGACCGCGCGGCTCTTGGCCAGCGCAAAAAATGCGAGCCGGGAGGCTCGCGGTCCAAATTAAGCCGATTTCCGATTGGCTTTTTTTAACTCTGAAACGGGTTTCGGTTTGAGCGCTATGTCCAATGGTTCAGGCTTGATAACGGCAGCGCTGGGCTTACGTGATAAACGTTTTGCAGATTCCCAATTAATGAAGGCTGACATATCTTCGCCCGCATCAAAACGGCGATCAAATTCTTCTGCCGATATTTTTTTCATAAGCCATCTCTTCGTTTTTACGTGCACGACGGGCGGAAATAATCTGGACCGCGCGTCTCCTGACGCGCTCTTAAGAATGCGAGCCGGGAGGCTCGCGGTCCAAATCTTGCCGCCCCTTTACACCACCTCACCCATATCCTTCCGATCCAGCTTGATCGGGAACTTGGCACGGATGGCGTCATCCACTTCGCGGCTGATATGCTTAGGGTGATGATTCTTCAGAATTTCCGCCGTCTTTTTCACCGCACGATCGACATAAGTAGGCCGTCCCCGCTCGTTCCACTCGTTCGGGCTCCAGCGGTCGCCGATGGAGGGGTAGACATAATCGCGCTGCATCAGATGCAGCGTCTGGTCGGAGCCTAGATAATGGCCGGGGCCGCCAATGCAGACCTTGCGGATCGTGTCGATATCGAGTGCCTCATCCGAGGTATCGATGCCGCGCATGGTGCGTTGGGCGGCGGCGATGATGTCGTTATCCGCCACCAGCGTTTCCTTGCAGATGCCAAGCAAGGAAGCGTGCATACCAGCCGCCTCATAGATGAGGTTGGTGCCGGCATTACCGACAAGGGTGAGGTTATAGGCCTTCTCATAGCCCGCTTGGAAATCGATTGTCTTTGAGTCGCACATGCCAGCGCCCGTGCCGCCATTGAGATCGTAGAAATTCGCCATCTGCCCGCAAGCGGACGACAGCAGCGCTTGCTCCGGCGAGCCGCCCGACATCGCGCCGGTACGAAGATCAGACACGAAAGGCCATGTACCGAAAATATAGGGCGCGCCGGGCTTGATCGCGTTCACGTAAATCAGACCGACGAGGCATTCGGCCACGGCCTGCACAACCGTGCCAGCGAGCGAGGCCGGAGCGGTAGCTCCCGCCTGACCTGCCGAGAGCAACAGAACCGGCATCCCGCCGAGGACTGCAACTTCCAAACATTTGCAGGCATCTTCGGCGAATTTCAACGGCGGTACGACGAAACAATTGGATTGCGACACGAAGGGCCGCTCGCGCCATTTATCCTCGCCGCCTGCCACCAAATGCAGCATTTCGAGCACGTCTTTGACGTGATCGGGATGCGTCATGCTGCTGCCGACATGTTTAGTGGTCCCAGCGACGCTGGCATAAGCCGTGTTGATATCAAGCTCGCGCGGGCTAGGCAGCTCGCGGCACACATTGGTGCGTTGGAAGAAGTGGATATTGTCGCAATAATCAACAATACGCGCGCAATCATACAAATCGACGACGGTCGACTCGCGGTAATCACCGGTCAGCGGCTCAACCACGTTTACGGCGGCACCTGCGGTACCATAATACACATTCTTGCCCCACGGATCCATGTCATAGCGCGGGTCTTGCGCGTAGAGCGGGAAGCGACGCGCGGCTTTGGCAATCGTGTCTTCCACCAGCGCGCGCGGAAAGCGCATACGGCCATCTTCGCCCATTACCGCGCCGACTTTGGTCATATAGTCGATGGTGGAAGGAATCGCATCCGCAAAGCCGATTTGCTCCAGCACGTCCAAAATCTTGTGGTGGATCTTCTGCATATCTTCCGGGGTCAGCACTTGGTATTTGCCGCCGGGCATACCGGGCCAGATCGGCCGATCCTGATCGGAGAGCGGACGTGCACGCGCCGCGCGACGGGCATCGCGGCCACCCCGACGGCCTGAGTCTTTCACTTCTGTTTCCGGCCCCACGGGTTCTTGATGCGCTAAGGTCATGTCCGCCTGTCTCCCTTTATCGATCATGCCCGACAAAAGGGGCAGAACGCCCCCGCGTCAAGCATTTGCTTTACCACCGAAGCCGAAATAAGCTTCTATGCCGAAAAGATTTAAGCAAGCGCAATTATCGAATGAGGGGTGAGGAAGAATCGATGGCTGTCCCATCTGTGACGAATGAAATTCGCGTCATCGAAAACCTCTTCATTCCGCTTAAAGATGGCATAAGGCTTGCCGCCCGCCTCTGGCTTCCGGTTGATGCGGATCAAAAACCCGTTCCCTGTGTGCTCGAATATATCCCCTATCGCAAGACGGATGGTACACGCGGACGCGATGAGCCGATGCATGGCTGGTTTGCGCGGCACGGCACGGCGGCGATTCGGGTGGATCAGCGCGGCTCGGGCGAATCCGACGGGTTGATGGAGGATGAGTATCTCAAACAAGAGCAAGATGACGCCATCGAAGTGATCGCGTGGATCGCCGTGCAGAGCTGGTGCAGCGGCGCTGTTGGCATGATGGGTAAAAGCTGGGGCGGCTTTAACTGCCTGCAAATCGCCATGCGTCGCCCGCCTGCGTTGAAGGCGATTATTTCAGTGTGCTCGACGGATGATCGTTATACCGACGATATCCACTATATGGGCGGATGTTTGCTCAATGATAATTTGTGGTGGGGCGCGATCATGCACGCCTACCAAAGCCGCCCGCCGGACCCCGCCATTGTCGGCAAGGGCTGGCGCGAGGCGTGGCTTGAGCGCGTCAAAGCCATGCCGAATTGGCCTGTTTTATGGATGCACCATCAACGTCGGGATGCCTATTGGAAGCACGGTTCGGTGAATGAGGATTGGAGCGCGATCAACATTCCCGTGATGGTCACGGGCGGCTGGGCGGATGCCTATACCAATACGCTGCCTCGTCTGCTAGCGGGCCTAAATGTGCCGCGCTTGGGTATTGTGGGGCCATGGGCGCATATCTATCCGCAGGATGGGGTGCCGGGTCCAGCCATCGGCTTTTTGCAAGAGGCGCAACGCTGGTGGGACCATTGGCTGAAGGGCGAAGATACAGGCATTATGAAAGAGCCGATGCTGCGCACCTATATCGAGGATGAAGCAGGAGCGGGTGCTTGGGTGGACCATCGCCAAGGCTATTGGGCGGCGGAAAGCGTGTGGCCCTCGCCTGCGATTGAGCCGCTTGTGTTGCAACTTGGCGATAAGACACTCGGTGGTGCCGCCACCCCTTCAAAGGATATTTCCTTTCGCTCGCCACAATGGACGGGGATGGGCTGTGGTGAATGGATGGGAACGGGGGTTAAGGGCGAGCAGCCATCGGATCAGCGGATCGACGATGGGCTGAGCTTGTGTTTTGATACAGGCCCATTAGACGACGATTTCGCGATTTTAGGCACGCCGGAATTTGAGTGCGAAATTGCATCCGATAAGCCGATTGCGCAAATCGCCGTGAGGCTTTGCCATGTGCGGGCGGACGGCGCATCGCATCGCGTGTCCTATGCCGTGTTGAACCTTACGCATCGGGACTCGCATCAACATCCGCAAGCGTTAGAGCCAGGGCATTTTTATACAGTCAAAATAACCCTGAATGCCTGCGGCCATGTGTTCAAGAAAGGCGCGCGCATCCGGCTTGCTTTATCCTCCGCCTATTGGCCCTTGATCTGGCCCGCGCCGGAAGCGGCGACGCTGACGCTGCGCACTGGAGGGTCTTTGCTCACGCTGCCCGTTCGCCCCGCTTCACCGGAGGATGCCAAGATCCATTTCGAGCCACCGCTGAGCGCGCCACGCGCGCCAACCACTTTGCTGCGCGAGGGCCATGCGGAGCGTACCGTCGAGTTTGATTTACTCAACCGCAGCGCAACCTATTGCACAGTCGGCGAGGGGGGCGTGTTTGGCGAAGGCGTGTTGCGTTTTGATGAAACGGGCACATCGCTTCGGCATGATCTCACCCGTGAATTGACGATCTCGGCAGACGATCCGCTCTGCGCGCGGTATGTTATCACACAGGCCTACGAGATGGGCCGCGAAGGCTGGATGACCCGCTCCGAAACGCGGCTGGAAATGACCTCCACGCTCACCGATTTCTACGTCAAAGCGCGAACGGAAGTTTTCGAGAATGGCACCTCGCAACTGATACGCGAATGGGGCGACAAGGTACCCCGCGATTTGATGTGAGGTAAAAAACGAACCGCGCGCCTCCCGGCCCAAGGACTTCCTTCTCCTTCAAGGAGAAGGTGTCATGCGGAGCATGACGGATGAGGTTCTGATGCTGGCCACATAAAGCTCAACCTTGCGAGCCCTAAAAGCTACCACCAGACCCTCATCCGGTTGCTCCGCAACCACCTTCTCCCGAACGGAAGAAGGGATTTTTTCCTTGATTTTTTTTACCGGTCCAAGGACTTCCTTCTCCTTTTAGGAGAAGGTGTCATGCGTAGCATGACGGATGAGGTTCTGGGGGTTACAGTAGGAGGCTGAACTTCTCAGCGCTTAACGATAACAATTGCCCGGCCCTTCGCTTTCGCTTCGGGCGTTCGTTGTTCAAAACGATTCACAGGATCGTTTTGTTTGCTTCGCAAACCACGCCTCACCCCTCATCAGTCGGCTCCGCCGACAGCTTCTCCTGGGGGGAGAAGCAAGCAAAAGGGGGGTTTTGTCTAGCTTCTACTCTGGCGCTCTTTTTCGCCGATGACGCGTTCGGCTTCTACCCAGCTATCTTCTAAAATGGAGGATAAAAGCGCCGCGGTGACCATAAAAGAGGGATCATCCTCGTCGCTAAACGCGGTATGATCGCGCAAAGATATCAAAGCGCGTTGGATGTGAAAACTGGCGGATTCAACGGCTTCTCGAAAAGTAATAGGCTTTAGAGGTTCTTTATCTGGCATTGTTTTAACCCTCTTTTTCATAAAAAAATCAGCACCAGCGCGGAAAGACGCTGGTGCCGGGGTGTTAACAAGCCATAGTTATTTGGCCGCAGCGCTTTTAGCTTTGCAGCCTGAACATAACGCCGCCACCCCGACGTATTGCTACGCAAGGGTGCCTTGGGTCACGGCAGAGGCACTGCCGATAACTATGGGGTTGTTAAATCCCCGGGTCCTGCTGATGCAGAACTTGGCTGGACATTACCATGCACAGATGAAACTTCAACAGGAGGTGGCGCTCCCGGACCGCGCGGCTCCTGCCGCGCTAGCAATGCGAGCCGGGAGGCTCGCGGTCCAGAGGCTCGCGGTCCGGGGGCTTCTCACTCCCAACGCCCTAAAAAATACCTTACCCAAAAGGCGCTCAATCCGGCGAATGACGTTTTAATGCAATACCCTGTCCGGCATCATGAGGAATGGGCAGCGCGGCGTGCTCGTTAGCTATCGCCTGTAGCATCTCGCCAACGCGCTCGGGGAAAGCCGATATTTTTGGCCCCGATTGATCGACGCTGGCGAGCAATTGTTCGCAGGTGGCGAGCAAGGTGTTATCGGTGCCATGGTGGAGCCATTGATAGAGGCGGATGCGTTTGGCATCCATCTCCAAAATCTGGCCCGTTACTTTGAGCTTCGAGCCCTCTTTCACCTCGTGGTGAAAGCGCATCTGCATGGCGAGTGTGAAAAGTGTGTGGTTGGTGGCGATACGGCCTGCTTCATCAAGCCCAACCATCGCCATCAGCGCATCGATCGCGCGTGAAAAAGGTATGGCGTAAGCCGCATCGTTCATATGGCCGTTATAATCGACCCATTCGGGCTGGACGGTTGCGTTATAAAGTGGAAGGGGCGCGGTCATCAGATGTGATCCGGGCGGCCTTCCGCCTCAGGCCAATAGTTTTTCACGAGCTTCAACAAATCATTCAGAAACGCATCGCGACGGCGCTCCAATGCTTTAACCGAGCGGCCAGCGGCTTGATATTCGCAGCCATCCACGATCTTGTCGATGATCTCGTCGGTCAGTTCGGGGGCGGGCGTGTAGGAATATGGCATTTTTAGCGCCGGGCCGAATTGGTGCATAAAGTGCCGCATTCCGGCATCGCCGCCCGCCAGTTGGAAGGTGAGGAACGTCCCCATCAATGACCAGCGCAACCCGCAACCATACACCACCGCCGCATCAATTTCCTCGGTTGTGGCGACATCTTCTTTGATCAGCCACAGCGCCTCACGCCAGAGCGCTTCCATCAAACGGTCCGCGATAAAGCCTTCGATTTCCTTGCGCACATGCAAAGGACGCATACCGATGCGGCGGTAAAACGCTTTGGCGGCTTCAACCGATGCGGCCGATGTCTTTTCGCCTGCAACGATTTCGACCAATGGTAACAGATAAACGGGGTTGAAAGGATGCCCTACGACAATGCGATCCGGGTTGGCGCATCTGGATTGCAGGCTTGTTGGCAAAAGATAAGAGGTGGAGGAGGCAATCACGATACCGGGCTTGGCCGCCTCATCAATCTCAGCCAGAAGCTTTTGCTTCAATTCTTCGCGTTCCGGCGCATTTTCCTGGACGAAATCGGCATTTTGAACGGCATCTACAACCGAACGGACATAAATCAGGCGCGATTGGCTTGCACCCGGTGCGAGACCTGCGGCCTCTAACGCGGGCCAAGCATTGGCCACCGCCGCGCGGATTTTGGCTTCACCGTCAGGGGCCGGATCGAACGCCACCACATCCAAACCATGGGCAAGGCAGCGCGCCGCCCAGCCGGAGCCGATAACGCCCGAGCCGATTATGGCGACCGTTTGAATGGATGAGGACATGGCTTCGCGCTCCTTCAAGATCATTGACATCTTATAACGCAATAAAGCGCAAAGCACGGGCGGAGGGAAGTCCGGTTGCGACGGGCAATGGCTTTGAGGCGGCATGTCGCGCCTGAAGCGGGCCATGTCTTTTTCCGGCGCATAAGAAATACCCGACTCGGGATATGGGATGAGAAGTAATGATACGCCCTGTTTAAAGATATACCTATGACGCTCTTTTCTGAAGCCGAGCCATCCGCTCATGCGGCACGTCGTCTGCGCTGGCGGGGGATTGCCTATGTTGCAACGGCTGCGTTGATGTGGAGTACGGCAGGCATTTGGGTGCGTTATTTAACGCTGGATATCTGGACCATTCAGGCGGGGCGGGCGTTTTGCGGGGCGTTGTCCTTGTTTGTTTATCTTCTGTTTCAAGAACGCCAGGGCCTGTTGCACCCCTATCGCACGATCAATCTTGCGGGTTACATCATGGTACCCATCAACGCGTTCGGCATGGCCGCCTATATGGTGGCGCTGCATTGGACGACGGTTGCCGATGTGATGATCGTCTACACCACCCTGCCCTTCGTGGTGGCGCTTGTCGGTTGGATATGGATGCGTGAGCGGGTGAAGATGCGCACAATGTTTGCCAGTGCCATCGCGCTTTCAGGCGTTACGTTTATGGTGGGCGGTTCGTATCAAAGCGGCACCGTAAAGGGCGATTTGGCAGCGTTTGGGATGGTGGTGAGTTTCGCTGCTTTGGTCATTCTCTCACGCCGTTATCCTAAAATGTCGATGCCCGCCCATTCGGTTCTCTCTGGGCTTTTATGCGCCGCGATTGCTTGGCCAATGGCGGATTTTTCAACGGTGACGCTGAGTGACGCACTCTTGCTGCTTATTTTAGGCTCGATCACCATAGGCGCCGCCAATGTCCTCTATATGCGGGGCGTGGCCCTGATCCCGCCCGCCGAAGCGGGATTGATCGGATTGCTCGATACCATCATCGCGCCGCTTTGGGTGTTCTGGATCTTTAATGAACGCCCCGCCGATGGTGCCTTAATCGGGGGTGTCATCGTTTTAGGAGCCGTTGTGTTTCAAATCTTAGGCGAGGGGTCAAAACCCGCGCACGGGTTAAAATCGCTCAAATAGATCGATTATTCCGCGCTTTGGGCGCTGATAATCGGCCCGCCATTGGGTTGTTGTAGCAAAATGGCTGTGCGCAACGCGTGATCCGTGTTTGGAAGCTGCACGGTCATCGTCGTGCCATTCCACACACCAAGATGCACCAGATTGCGCACCACGCTGGCATGAGGCAATGTCGCGCCGGAGTTTTCGCCGTGTTTAACGGGAACCGAAATGATCTTCGGCTCAAAACTCACAAACCACACGTCAAGGGGAACAATGCCTCCTGAAGCGGCAGGCAGGTGGATTTGATCACCATCAAATTTAATCGATGGACCCTTTAACGCACCAACCTGCTGGATCGTGGATCGGATTTCACCCAGATCATAGCCAACCGTACTCGCCGAGCCGTTGATTACCATTTGCGGCGTAAAAGATCCGCGCTGGTGCAAAGCAGGCTCATAGGTCGCTTGCCGTTGGGTGTAGTCCTCCCGGCCAAAAATATCTTTCCAGCCGAGATAATCCCAATAGGTTACGCTGAAGCTGAGCGTTAGCACATTGGGGTCTTTGGAAAGCGCTATCAAATTGGCGTTTGCAGGCGGGCAGGATGAACACCCTTGGCTGGTGAAAAGCTCAACAACCGTCGGATATGTCCGCGCCTGGCCCATATGCGTTCCCAATACAAGGCAAGAACCCGCAAGCGCTAATGTCATAGCTTTGGATTTTAAGGACAACATACAGACCTCCGATTCTTGGCTTACAACCATAAAAGCAATGCACAGGCTTTGTTGGTTGTGTATTCGGCGGTGTCTGTCGTTTTGTTACACGAAACTTGAGATCGTCAGACGACAGCGTTAGCGCTATTTGCCCTTCCACACAGGCTTCCGCTTCTCGGCAAAGGCCAAAGGCCCTTCAAGCGCATCCTCGGAGCGGATCATCGCGTCGTAAGAGGGGATCGCACCTGAGCGCATCAGCGCATAGCCCGCTTTCACATCGAGCGGCAAGGTCGCCTTGACCACCGCCTTGATCGCTTTGAGCGCCAAAGGGGCGTTGGCTGCCACCGTATTAGCAAGCGCGCGGGCCTCCACCATCAGATCGGCTTTGGCAACGACCTTGTTCACCAGCCCCCAGCGCAGCGCCTCGTCGGCCCCCATGCGACGAGCGGTCATCAGCATTTCCATGGCAATCGGCAACGGCAAGCGCTTGGGCAGGCGCAGCACACCGCCGGAATCGGCCATGATGCCGAGAGTCACTTCGGTAAACGCAAATTCCGCGGTATCTGCGGCAATGATCAGGTCGGCAGCAAGCGCCAGTTCAAACCCGCCGCCAAACGCCAATCCATTGACCGCCGCGATCACCGGCTTATCGAGGTCCCATAATTCGGTCAAACCCGCAAATCCGCCGGGGCCATGGTCGGCATCCACCGCCTCGCCTTCCGCGCCCGCTTTCAAATCCCAACCGGCGGAGAAAAAACGACCCTCGCCGCCCGTGAGAATAGCGACCGACAACGCCGGATCATCGCGAAACTCGGCAAAAGCGGCATAAAGCGCCTGGCTCGTCGGCACATGGATCGCGTTGGCCTTTGGCCGATCCAGCGTAATTTCAAAAACCGCGCCATCGCGGCGTGTCGTAACAGGGGGTGTCATTGGGGCGCTCCATCAGCAAGGCGGATCATGGCGTCAACCGCCACCACGCCCTGTTCGAGAATGAGAATAGGGTTGGCATCGAGTTCAACAAGTGTGTCACGATGGGAGTCAGCAAAAGAAGCTACCGCCATAATCGCGTCAATCGCTGCGTCGCGATCCCCCTTCGCCCGCCCGCGAAAGCCTGCAATGAGATGAGCGAGTTTCAACCCGTCAAAAGCACGCTCCACTTCCGCGCGGCTTGTGGGCAAGAGCACGGACGCGGCATCTTTTAAGAGCTCCACCAGAATACCGCCCGAACCAAACGTCAAAGTCGGGCCAAACAAAGGGTCGCGCGTCACACCGACGATCATCTCGGCCACAACACCCATTTGCATCGCCTCGACCAACATCCGATCAGAAAGATGCGCCATAGCCTCTGCCGCCTCGATCACCGATGCACGATCCTTGAGGTTGAGCTTAACCGCCCCCGCCTCGGTTTTATGCGCGATGGCATCAGACACCGCCTTGACGACCACCGGACAGCCAATAGCCTCCGCCGCATCGCCCACGTCGGACACGGCAACCACACGGCTTTTCGGCACCATTAAACCGTACTGCGCGAGCAACGTCTTTCCAGTCGGCTCGTCCAGCATCCGAACAGCACTATTAATCATAGCCGCTCTTTGCAAAGGCTCAGCCCTTGGCCTTGCCCGAACCGCGCCGATTTCGGCGGCAATGCGGATCGCTTCCATACATTCGCTGATCCCCTGCATCGGCGCGATATGCGACGCGATCATGCGGTCACCTACCGACTCGGGCATGGATTCGGGCAATGAGGAGACCAAAGCTGCTTTGGCCCCGGTAGCCCATTGTGCGGCTTCAAAGGCTTGAAGCGTCACCTCCCAGCTTGACGCATCGCAGCGATCCGCGCGGGGAAAATCGAGCACCAGCAGGTTCATCGCATAGCCTGAACCCAGCATCGCCGAAAATGTCGCGGTCGAGGCCTCCAGATTGCCCCAGATATAGGTATGATAATCCAACGGATTGGCGAGCGGAACTTTGGGGCCAAGCGCGTCAAACAGTTTGATTTCAGACGCTTTAGGCAGCGGCGGCGTAGGCAGGCCCGCGTCAGAGGCGAGATCGGCCACCAACCCCGCCTCCCCGCCCGAGCAGCTCATCGACGACACGGTGCGCCCCATCAGCGGCCCATGCACATGCAGCAATTTCAGTGTTTCCAAAAAAACAGACATATCTTTCGCCCGGCCAATCCCATAACGGGCAAACAGCGCGTCAAACAAAACATCGGAACCCGCCAGTGACGAGGTGTGCGAAAGCGTCAAAGCAGCCCCCGCCTCCGAGCGGCCCGTTTTAATCGCTACCATCGGCACGCCCATATCGAGCGCCCGCAAGGCGGCTTTCGAGAACCGCTCGATATCGTCGAGGCCCTCTATATGCAACCCGATGGCGGTGACGCGCGCATCATCGAGCAGCGCCTCGATCATCTCGCCGAGATCGCCCTTGGCCTTGTTGCCTGCGGAAATCAAATAGGCAATCGGCAGGCTACGCGCCTGCATCGTCAGGTTCAGCCCGATATTGCCCGATTGCGTGACAATCGCCACGCCGCGTTCAACCGCCAAGCCGCCATGCTGGTCGGGCCACAAGGCTGCTCCATCGAGATAATTGAGCAGGCCGTAACAATTAGGGCCAAGCAAAGCGAGATCACCGGAAACCGCCACCAATTGCGCTTGCAGGGCCGCGCCCTCAGGGCCGATTTCGGCAAAACCCGACGCATAACACACAGCACCACCCGCGCCCATTTTGGCCAAAGCAGCAACCGCCTCAAGGGTAGCCTCGCGCGGCACGGCGATGAAGGCGGCATCCGGCACGCCCGGCAAGGCGTCAAGCGAGGCATAGGCCTTACGACCAGCAATCTCGGGCCGCTTCGGGTTGACGGGCCAGATATCGCCCGTAAAGCCGATACGCTCACATTGCCGGATTACTTCGGCGGCCTCTTTTCCACCGATGACGGCAACGGAGCGCGGTGACAGCAAGCGAGCAAGCGGGGAACGGCGCATCGGGGACATGTCTCATTGCAAAGATTAAATCGAAGCTTTACTATCGTCTTACGGGTTAAAAAGCGATACGTCTGAAACGACGATGATGCAGCTAGGTGCGACATACCTCCCTTGCCCCCCACAGCCTCATGACGTAAAACTATATTTTATTGGCTCAAAAAATAGCGGATTATCTAGGCACATGAAAGTACTGGTCGCGATACCGCATTACTTCAAACCGAAGCCCAATACGCGCCATTCTTCCACCGATGGAACCCGGAAAGAGCAACGCGCTCAAGCCATTAAAGACGTGATCCTTGGCTATCGCGGCTTGTTTGGCGCAACCTCGAAACTCAACATCAACACGCTCAAGCTTGAACCGCATCTCGGGCCAGATATTGAAATCCAATTGGCTGTTATGGTGCATGGCAACGACCATGTTCTGGATCCCGAATTTTGCAAAACCCATCAGGTTTCCATCATTCAAGCACAGGTGCCAGACCCTCGCCTCTTGGGATTTGCCGCGCAAAATCTCTTAGCAGAAAACCGCTCGCGCTTCGATTATTTCGTATTTTGCGAAGACGATTTACGGATGCATGACGCGTTGTTTTTCAACAAACTCCAGTGGTTTAATGCCCAATTTGGCTGGCGGCGCTTGCTCATGCCAAACCGGGTTGAATGGAACGCCAAAATTCCAACGGTGAAGACCTATATCGATGGGGAGCTGCTGCCTAAACACATTCAGCATTATCTTGATGCGATGCCCGACGAGGCGTTTTTGCAGGCCACAGCCTTTTTAGAGCCGATTGTTTTCGAGCAAACCCGCAACCCTCATGCCGGCTTTTATGCGCTTTCTACCCAGCAGCTCCATTATTGGATGCAGCAGCCCCATTTCGGCGACGGCGATCTGAGCTTTTTCACCCCCCTGGAAAGTTCAGCCACACTCGGCGTGATGAAAACCTTTCCAATTTACAAAGCCTATGGCCGTGATGCTGTCTTTTTGGAGCTGGAGCACTTAGATGACCGCTATTCGGTCTTCGGCATTCCCACGCCACCCCAAAAGTAACGGTTATATAAAAAAGGACCGGAGCCTCCAACCCGGACCGCGAGCCTCCCGGCTCGCATCCTTAAAAAGTGAGCCGGGAGGCTCGCGGTCCAATATTTACCTTAAACTCCTTCACCCCGCGTACAATCACACCAATATGACGGCCAAACAATCTTGACAAAACTACTGGTAGACAGTACACGAGAGCAATGCAAACGGTTCTCTTGACCCCGACTTTTATATCGGACGCCAAGCGGGCTGGACTTTCGGACGACGCCTTAACCCATATCGCCGCGCAAGTTGCGCGTGATCCACAAGGGGGTGATATGATCCCCGGTACTGGCGGAGCGCGGAAGCGTCGAATATCGGGAAAGGGCAAAGGGAAATCAGGTGGCTTTAGGGTGATTTCCTATTTTGCGGCGGAGGATGTCCCAATTCTTCTACTGGCGCTGGTCGATAAAGGCGAGAGAGCGGACATTTCGCAATCTGACCGGAACCTTTTAAGAGACCTATTGGGTCGGTTTGCGGAAGAATATCGACGAGGCGTTCGCCAAAGAATAGCTCACAAGCGGATCACGGATATGGAGTAAACACGATGCCTTCATTGGGTAAAAGACTGGTTGAATCAGCGCAGGAGGCGATCGAAATTGCGAAAGGTGATTTCAAGCCCCAGCGTTACAAGCTGATTGTGCCGATGGATCTCGATATTAAATCCATTCGGCTGAAATTGAAGATGACACAGGGCCAATTTGCCGATGCTTTTGGCTTCCCGATTGCAACCCTCAGAGACTGGGAACAGGGTCGCTCAAGGCCTGATACGTCAGCGCGCGCCTATTTGAGGGTCATCGAACGCGAACCTAAAGCCGTGGAGCGGGCGTTGAACGCGGCTTAAACACGGCTCTTCCTAAACTCTTCCACGGCCCTTACCGCTTCCTCGATATGCGGCAAACCCAACCCGCAACATCCGCCGAGCAATTGCACGCCGGACGCCAGCCATTGCCGGGCAAACACCCCATATTCGTGGGGCGGAATGATATCAACGAAACGCCAGCCCGGCATTTCAAAATAGCCGGAATCCGGATACGCCATCAGTGGCCCGCTGAAATGCTGCTTTAATTCTTCCAAAGCCGTGCCGATGATCTCGGAGCCTGTATGCATCAAGCCCGCCGCGTCGATGCCGGTTTTGGGGATCAGCGAGGCAATGTCGCTGATCGGCAAATCATCAAAATGGTGGAAGCTGACCACCTTGCCCGCTTTGCTTCGCCGTGCGCTCATGCCAAAGAAAATCGGCAGTCCGGTAGAAAGCGCCGCTTCGACCGCGAGTTTCACCCGCGCGGGCTCATACATCATTTCCAGCATGATGAGTTCGGCACCCGCTTGTTTAGCCGTATGCACGAGCGCATGAAACGCATCGCTTATTTCAGCAGAAGATGGAATTTTTGCCGGATCGATCACCGCCGTACCCGCCGACATCGGCACCATATGCGAGAGAGAGGCAGCTACCACCACCTCAGGTCGCCCCGATTGCGCGCGCGCTTTCAATGCTGCATCAACCGCGCGTTCGATGATCTCTTCCGAGCGCTCCGCAAGCCCCGCATCCTTCAACATCAAACGCGACGCCGCATAGGTGTTGGCGGTGATGATATCCGATCCCGCACGGATATAATCGGAATGGATCTCGGTCAGGATATGATCGTTTTCAAGCGTTGCCGGACCGCACCAGGCCGCGGGGTCCATCGGTGCGCCACGCCGTTCAAGCTCGGTGCCGGTCGCCCCATCAAGCACGATGATATCGCCCTCGGCCAGACGTTGTTTTAATGCGGCATAGGCCATGGTTTGATCCTCAAAAAAGGGTTACGCGCCGCGCGGGCGCAGCAGCGCGCGGGAAATGATGTGGCGCTGAATTTCGCTCGTCCCATCCCAGATGCGCTCGACACGGGCATCGCGCCACCACCGTTCGATTTTCAACGACGACATCAATCCCATGCCGCCATAAATCTGGATGGCTTTGTCGGTCACCCGCGCCAAGGTCTCGGTCGCAAACAGTTTGGCCATCGCAAAATCGGTATCGGTCGAGGTGCCTTTGTCAAGCTTATCAGCCGCCGCAAGCGTCAATAAATCCGACGCCTCGATCTCGGTCAGCATATCCGCCAATTGAAACGACACGCCCTGAAACTTGCCAATCACTTCACCAAATTGCTTGCGTTGCGAGGCCCAATCAAGCGCCGAGTCTAAGACACGCCGCGCACGGCCCACGCTGGTGGCAGCAACGGTGAGGCGGGTTGCGCCCAACCATTCGCCCATCAATTCAAAACCCTTATGCTCCTCGCCGAGTAGCTGGCTTTCATGCACCACGCAATCGTCAAAAAACAATTCGCACTGGTGATAGCCCTTGTGCGACACGCATTTTGGCCCGCGCCGCATCGTGAAACCGGGCGTACCCATATCCACCAGAAACGCACTGATCTTGGCCTTCTTGCCTTTCGACGTTTCCTCAATACCCGTCGCCGCCATCAAAATCACGAAATCGGATTTATCGGCATGGCTGATAAAATGTTTTGAGCCATTGATGACATAGGTATCACCCTTCTTTTCAGCCTTGGTTTTCATCGAGCGCACATCAGAACCCGCCCCAGGCTCCGTCATCGCCAGGCAATCATGGCGCGTGCCTTTGATCGAGGGGATGAGATAGCGCTCGATCTGATCCCCCTTACAGCCCTGCAAAATATTCGACGGACGCGCGATGCACATCTGCAAGCCATAAGAGGCGCGGCCTAACTCACGCTCAAGCAAGGTCAGCGAGAGATTGTCTAACCCGCCGCCGCCATAGTGCTCCGGCATATTGGCGGCATAAAGCCCAAGCTCAATGGATTTCTTTTGAATTTCAGCAGCAAGATCAGCCGGCACATCATCGATCTCCTCGACCAAATCCTCATGCGGATAAAGCTCGTTTTCGACAAAGGCGCGAACGGTACCCACCAGCATTTGTTGCTCTTCAGAAATCGGAAACCCGCTCATGATGCTGTGCTTTCTTTGCGTTTAATGCCCAAGACGGTGCCGACGGTTTTGGGTCTTGGTAAAACGGAATGCGCTTTGAGAATGGCCGAAAGCCGATGAAACAAATCTGGCGGCAAAGGTGAAGATTTTCCCGCTTTCATATCGACATGCATCAAAAGCTGCTCGCCCGTGGCGAGTAATTCGCCCGTTGCTGCATTATGAACCTGATGGAAGATATGCAAACGTTTGGCATCGAGATCGAGCAAAGTGAGTGAGAAGGTGAGGTGATCCCCTTCCGAGCATTCGCGGTAATTATGGATGCGCGTCTCAATCGTATAAAGCGACGAGCCACCCGCCCGATACGCCTCATCAATGCCGAAATAGCGAAAAAACGCATCGGAATGATCGCCCATTACGAGCAGATAAACGCTCTCGCTCATATGGCCGTTATAATCGGTCCATTCCGGCTTCACGTAGCAAGAATGAAGCTTCAACGGCGCCGGTATCGCCGCCGTCTCGTCCCAGCCTTTGAAGGGGATACCTTCATAGGGCGCGACAATGCGTTTAACATCAGCGGTCATCCGATCAACGCTGCTTCTTGAGGCCAAGCTTGACGCGGGCTTCCGTTGGCGTCAGCGCACGGCCACCCATCCGCTCGATGATTTCCTTGGCGCGGGTAACGAGCGAACCGTTACTCGCATAAACACCCTTATCGAGCCAGATATTATCCTCCAAACCAACGCGAACATTGCCGCCCAGCAACACGGCTTGAGCCACAAACGCCATCTGGTTGCGGCCAATGGCAAAGCCCGCCCAGTTGCAATCGGGGGGCAGATGGTTGCGCATCGCGAGCATCGCCTCGGTGGTTGCTTCCGCGCCCCATGGAATACCAAGGCAAAGCTGAAACAAAGGCGGGTTATCAATCAGCCCTTCCGCCATCAATTGCTTGGCAAGCCAGATATGGCCCAATTCAAACGCCTCGATCTCGGGCTTTACGCCGCAGGCTTGAATGCGCTTGGCCATATCGCGCAACAGATCGGCGGTCGCCAAAAACGCACCATTGCCGAAATTCAACGAGCCGCAATCCAGCGTGCAGATTTCCGGCAACAGCTCCTCGACATGGGCCACGCGCTCGGCGGCATCGGCGAGGTCAGAGCCTATGCCGGGAATAGCAGGGTTTTTCGGGTCATAGGCGTAATCGCCGCCCATACCAGCCGTTAGATTAATCACGATATCGACGCCTGAGTCGCGGATCAGCTTTACGGCTTCGCGGTAATGAACGATATCGCGGCCTGCTTTGCCCGTCTCGATATTGCGGACATGAAGATGGGCAATCGCCGCCCCGGCATGAGCCGCCTCAATCGCCGCATCGGCAATCTGGCGCGGGGTAACGGGAATAGAAGGATGCTTGCCAACGGTGTCGCCCGCACCCGTTACCGCGCAACTGATGATGACGTCGTGGTTCATAGCATGTTCTCCCCGCCTCTGTCGCTTTACATAACATAGCCGCATGATACGGTTTAAATCGCCCATGTCGATTGGCGGATGCCGACTTTCCTGCGTCATATTGCGACGGGCTATGAGGTAATTGCCTGCGAACGCTGCGGCACGTCTTTTACCTGCGCCTTGGGCGGGCCGTGCTGGTGCGGTCAGGAGGAGTTTAGGTTGCCTTTGACGACCGAGGGCGGACCGACGGATTTTTTATGTCCGTCTTGCCTCAGGGATTATGCCGGGGAATTAAGGGCCAAGGGACTTAACACCTAACTGAAGACGAACAGACAAAATTGAGCTTCTCAATATATCGACCTCGCTATCGATACCGATTTGGTTTTCAATCCAATAAAACAACCTCTTCCGGTCGCACGGTCATCATAATATCTTGCCCCGATTGCGGGATTGTGCCGCTATCGCGGTTAAAGCAATCGATTATTAGACTTTGTTCATCGGCGATTTGAACGCGTATCCGGATAATCGCGCCCAAAAATTCGCGTCCAATGAGTTTTCCAGAAAAAGTTACCCCATCCCCGGTATCTCCCGCGTGGAGTAGGCGCAGCATTTCGGGGCGGATGGCGAGTGAAACATTCTGCCCGGAACTACCTTTGATGGGGCGCGAGAGTTTGACAGTTCCGGCCTTGGTTTCAATCTCGCCGGACGCTGGATCAAGTAAACGGCCCTGGACCAGATTCAACGCACCGATAAATTCAGCGACAAAGCGCGTGGCGGGGCGGTTATAGATATCGTCCGGCTTTCCTACCTGATCAGCCCGGCCACCATTCATGACAACCACGCGATCTGACATCACCATGGCTTCTTCCTGATCATGGGTGACGAAAAGCGTCGTAATACCAAGCTCCTGCTGGATTGCGCGGATTTCGCTGCGTAAGCTCACCCGAATTTTGGCATCAAGTGCGGATAGTGGCTCGTCGAGAAGCAGCACCTTGGGACGCGGCGCAATGGCGCGGGCGAGTGCCACGCGTTGCTGCTGGCCACCCGAAAGCTGGAAGGGATAACGCCCGCCAAAGCCCGAGAGGCCGACCATGGATAACATCTCATCCACACGCTTGTTGGCTTCCTCACGCGGCATTCCGGCAACTTTCAATCCGAAGGCCACGTTACCGGCAGCCGTCAGGTTGGGAAATAGCGCATAGGATTGAAACATCATGCCAATCTTGCGCTGATTAGGCCGGAGCATCGTGATGTCCTGCCCGTCAATTGCGATGCTACCGGTGCTTGGTGTCTCAAAGCCTGCAACCATGCGTAAAACGGTTGTCTTGCCGCAGCCCGATGGTCCCAACAGCGAGATAAATTCTTTATTCTCCATCGAAAGATCAAAATTCGTGACTACCCTATTGGAGCCAAAACTTTTATTGACGGAGTGGATGGTTAGAACACTCATGGGGTCGTTCCCGTTTTCCTGAAAGTGAAGAAGAGGGCTTGTCCCGGCTTGCGGTTGGCAGCAGCCTGGATCAACGCCATAAGCACCCATGTCAGCCCAAAACTCATGATGGTAAGTGCGGCTGGCTCATAAGCGCGGTCTTGACCGAGCTGCACCATATAAGGACCGAAAGATTGGCGGTTCAAAAGGCTCGCAATGGCAAAATCACCAAGGCAAATTGCAAAGGTCAGAAAGGCACCGGAAACGATCGCCGCCCGAATATTGGGGAAAATCACATCGACAATAATCCGGAACCGCGATGCGCCTAGGATCTCTGCCGCTTCCGTCAATGTCGCAATGTCAATGGCCGCCATGCCATTGTCGACCGCTCGAAACATATAAGGCAGCGACAAGACGACATAACCGATGACCAGCAATGCGTTCGTGCCCCAGTCGGAACTGGTGAAAGGCAGGAACGAGCTGGAACCAAACATCCGAATATGGCCAAATACCAACACGACAGACGGAATGATGAGCGGCAAAAGCGAGATGAATTCGACAATAGGGCGGAGCTTGGGCAGTCGTAACCGCACCCAATAGGCGGTCGGCACCACCAAAATTGCGCCAAAAAAGATAGCGGCAAACGACGCGATGACCGAAAAGCTCAAGGCATTGACAAAGACATCGCTTTTAAACACCGACTCATAAGCAGCAAACGACCATTCGCCGCGTTTCATCTGCAAAGAGAATTGGAATGCGGCATAAAGCGGCACAAAGAAATAAAGCAGAGCAACAATAACGATCAGCCAAGATCCAAGCGAGGTACGGCGGTTCATTTCTGCCACCTCTCTGCACGGCTGCGTAATAGCAGGTAAAGCAGATTAGAAACCATCATGATCAAAATCATACCCAGCGCCAGCGCGTAACCTAGGTTTGGATTGTAAAGAACATTGCCGCGAATTTGCTGGAACAACAGAATCGGCACCACCGAGAAGTTGGAACCCGTCAGTGCAATAACGGTGGCAAGCGTGCCAAACGCGTTGGCAAACAAGAGTAAAAAGCAGCCCAGAACAGAAGGGGCCAGGACCGGTCCACCCACCATCCACCAATATTGCACACTTGTAGCACCAAGGCTTTCGGCGGCCTCGCGCCATTCATTTCTCAGCCCTTCAAGGGCTGGCGTAATCACCAACAGCATCAAAGGCATTTGAAAATAGAGATAGGTGATCGCCAAGCCCCAAAACGAGAACAGCGAAAATCCCGTGCCATAGAGGTTAAATCCCAACTCCCGCATCAGCACCGTGACCAAACCCCCTCGACCCAAGGTTGCAATAAACGCAAACGCCAAAGGAACGCCGGCAAAATTGGAGGCAACGCCCGAAAACGCGGTGAGTGCGCGGCGCAACCAGAGGGGCAGCCTGCCAAGCACCAAAGCATGTGCCAAAAGTAAACCGCTAACCGTTCCAACGGCAGCAGAAGCAAGACTCAACCGAATGGAAAGCCAATAGGATGCCGCGATCTGCGTATTTGTCAGACCGGACATATTATCGAAGGTGAAGTCGCCTTCGGGGTTTTGAAACGCACCGATGATCAAATAAAAGATTGGCGCGATGAGAAACAGAAACGTGAAACCGAAATAGGGCAACGCGCCTAGCCAATCGAGTTTTAGCCGACGGGGCGCGGTTTTGATGGAAGACGAAAGCGGTGCTCTACTATCGATTTGATTCATCGTCGTCTTTGTATTTACCCATGAAATTTTACACATGAACCGACGAGGAACGATTGTTTCTCGTCGGCTCTAAAGCGAGAGACGTCAACGGATGCTGACGTCAAAGAGGCTTAGTTCGCGCCCATTTCCTTGGCCCAATTGTCGGCGGTAGCCTTCTTGGCCGCACCTTGTTCATCGAGCGTCGGGAAAACGGCTTTGGCATAATTTTCTGCTGGTGGCAGTTTGGCCATCAAGTCAGCAGGCAATTTGCCAGCTTTAGACATCGCGTTGAAGCGGATCGGGTGGCAATAACCACGCAGCCAGCCGGTTTGGCCTTCGTCCGAATAGAGATATTCCATCCAAAGCTTCGCCGCATTCGGGTTGGGCGCGTAGGCCGAGATGGCTTGAACGTAAACGCCAGCGACGACCGCGTCCGATGGGATCACGACGTCAACCGGTGGGTTGCCCGCAAGCTTGTCGCGCATGGCGAGGAGGTTGTAGTCCCAGTCGAAATAGATCGGCGTGGTGCCTTGGGCGAGGTTCTGAGCGTTACCGTTGACAGGCACGAGATTGCCCGAGGCCTTCAGAGATTTGAAGAAGGCGATACCCTTATTCATCGCATCTTCGCCCTTGGCATTGCCGTCAACCGACAGGCCGGACGCATAAACCGACATCATCGACGAGTTGCCCGTGCGTGGATCACCTGGAATGGCAACCGAATTGGCATATTCTGGACGCTTCAAATCAGCGAAGCTCGTTGGAGCCTTTTTAGCCACGTCCTTGTTGATGCCAAGGCCGAGCACGCCATAATAATCGCCGTAGAAGAAGCCATCGGGGTCTTTTACAGCGTCCGGGATTTCGTTCCAAGTCGATACTTTATAGGCTTGGATCAGGCCGTCTTTTTTGGCCGATGGACCAAAGCTCAAGCCCACATCGATAACGTCTGGAGCCTGTGGGCCTTTATTGCCCTTATTGGCCTTGATCGCCTCAATTTCATCGCCCGAACCCGCATTTGGGTTGAGTTCGTTGACCTTAATTTCTGGATACTTTTTCTTGAATGCTTCGATTACGGTGCCGTAATCGCACCAATCATGCGGAAGGGCGATCACGGTGAGCGCGCCTTCTTTTTTGGCAGCCGCTGTAAGCTCGGCCATCATATCAGCGGCTGAAGCAACCGTTGCCGATAGGGCCAGCAGGCTGGCACCTGCCAAAAGACGTTGAAATAGTGTCATCTAAAACTCCTGTTATGAAACATGAACCTCAATTTCAGGCCTGCGGGCGCAGGATGAATCATCGACCGTCGCGGACGCGGTTCATGACGTCGTACTTAGGGCGTTGCTATGACGGATGAGTGTCAGTTTTTGCAAAGATTTACGACAGACATCCAACGGCTTTGGGTACGGAGTATTTCAACTAACCCACGCAAGCTGGCTTCAGCTTTGGCACTACACTTGATGATTGGATTGGGTGAACTAAAATATAATGCCGCTGACGATATGTTCGCTTAATCAAAGTGTTCGCTTAATGAACCTTCACTCAACGCAATAAGGTATTGATGGGCTATTTGTAGACGTTAATTGTGCTTTGATCGATTATTTTTAGCTCATTAAAATTACACTTTTTTTGCCACTCCCTTAGTGTGCGATGGCGTATCAGACCAAATTCGTGTCGGTTTTTGGCATTGCCTCTCCATCACAGGATGGCTTTCTCATTTTATTGAGACTAATTCGCGTTGAGGATACGCTGCGATGGCCGTGGATGGCTTTGACTATGTGATTATCGGGGCGGGTTCTGCGGGATGTGTTTTGGCCAACCGCCTCTCTGAAGACGGCAAGCACACGGTATTGGTGCTTGAAGCCGGAGGGGGCGACAGCTCCATCTTCATCCAGATGCCGACGGCGCTCTCCATTCCCATGGGTATGGACACCTATAATTGGGGCTACCACACCGAGCCGGAACCCCATATGAACGGTCGCCGCATGGATGTGCCGCGCGGCAAAGTGATCGGCGGTGGCTCCTCGATCAATGGCATGGTGTATATTCGCGGCAATGCGATGGATTATGAGGGCTGGGAAGCGCTGGGCGCCAAAGGCTGGGGCTACCGCCATGTGCTGCCCTATTTCCGCAAAGCCGAAACGCGGGCCGAAGGGGGCGATGCTTATCGCGGTGAAAATGGCCCGCTTCACACCAGCTACGGTCCGATAAAAAACCCACTTTATGCCATCTTCGTCGATGCCGCCAAGCAAGCAGGCTATGCTGCAACGGATGACGTCAACGGTTATCGGCAAGAAGGCTTTGGCCGCATGGATCGCACGATCTACAACGGTCGCCGCTGGAGCGCGGCATCCGCCTATCTCAAACCCGCCATGCGCCGAAAAAACCTCGCCGTTTATACGGGCGTTCGCGCGACAAAACTTGAGTTTGAAGGCAAGCACGCCGTGGCCGTTCGCTATCTCAGGGGCGGCGTCGAGCATATCGTCCGCGCCCGCCGCGAGATTATCTTGGCAGGTGGCCCGATTAATTCGCCCCAGCTTTTAAAGCTTTCGGGCATAGGCCCGGCGGATGAACTCAAGGCGCATGGGATAGAAATTGTGCATCATTTGCCGGGCGTTGGCGAGAATTTGCAGGATCATTTGGAGTTCTATTTCCAGCAGGCCTGCACACAGCCGATCACTTTATTCTCGCATATGAACCTCATCGGCAAAGCGCGGATTGGCATCGAGTGGGTTCTGTTTAAAACGGGGCTGGGCGCGACCAATCATTTTGAAAGCTGCGGCTTTATCCGCTCGCGCCCCGGTGTGCCTTATGCGGATATCCAGTACCATTTCCTGCCCGCCGCCATTACCTATGATGGCAACGTGAAAGCGCAGGCGCATGGTTTTCAAGCCCATGTCGGCCCGATGCGGTCGAATAGCCGGGGATGGGTGCGGCTGGCCTCATCCCATCCGCTCGATAAGCCCAAAGTGCTCTTTAACTATATGAGCCATGAGGACGACCGCATCGAAATGCGGGCCTGTGTGCGGCTGACGCGCGAGATTTTCAGCCAAAAGGCGTTTGATGCCTATCGGGGTGAGGAGTTGCAACCGGGCAAGGATATTGTCTCCGATGAGGCGATTGACGCCTTTATTCGGCAAAAGGCCGAGAGTGCCTATCACCCCTGTGGCACGTGCAAAATGGGCGACCCTTCCGATCCGATGGCCGTTGTTGACCCCGAAACGCGGGTGATCGGGCTTGCGGGCTTGCGCGTCGTCGACACTTCGATCATGCCACAGATAACGACGGGCAACCTCAATGCGCCCGCCATTATGATCGGCGAAAAAGCCTCCGATCTGATTTTGGGACGTGCCCCCCTGCCTGCGTCGAATGCGTCGTTTTATCAAGCACAAGCTTGGCAAGCCAGGCAACGATAGGGGTAAGCCATCACACGCTAAAAAAAACAATGGTGAACCGCGCCGACGCAACAAAAAATGAGGATAATACCCCCCATTCGCCACTCACCATTCGCCATTCGCCATTCGCCATTCGCTATTCGCTATTCGCCATTCGCTTCTTGCAAAGGAAACGCAGCCATGAAAATCCAATCCCTCGAAACCTTCATCGTCGGCAATCCGCCGCCCACCTTTGGCGGGCGTTATTTTATTTTCGTGAAGCTCACCACCGATAATGGCATCATCGGTTTCGGCGAGGTCTATGACGCCGCCTTCAGCGCGAAAGCCATGAAGGTGATGATCGAGGATGTGTTCGAAACGCACATTCAGGGCATGGATCCCTTCCATCTCGAAAAGATGTTCAAGAACGTCTATGGCCGCGGCTATTCGCAACGCCCTAACCCGACGCTTACCGCCGTCATCGCGGGGTTTGAAATCGCGCTATGGGACATCAAGGGCAAGGCGCTGAATAAGCCCGTCTATGAGCTGTTGGGCGGCAAGGTGCATGAGAGGCTTCGCTCCTACACCTATCTCTATCCCAAAAGCGGCGATGCCTATGTCGACACCGATGTCTATTACAACCCCGATGTCGCCACCGAACGCGCGGTTGATTATCTAAAGCTCGGCTTCACGGCGTTGAAGTTTGATCCGGTTCCGTTTGGCACCTTTGATCCGCGCCAGCCAAGCTTGGAGATGATGGAACGCTCCGAGCAATTCTGCAAAAAATTGCGCGAGGTCTGTGGCACCAAGGCGGATCTCCTCTTCGGCACACATGGCCAATTCACCACCTCTGGCGCGATCCGTCTGGCGCGTCGTTTAGAGGCCTATGATCCGCTCTGGTTCGAAGAGCCAACCCCCCCCGAAATGCCGGAAGAAATGGCGCTTGTGGCCCGCCAAACCACCATTCCGATTGCCACTGGCGAGCGGCTTTCGACCAAATATGAATTTAAACGCGTGCTGGAACTCCGTGCCGCCCATATTTTACAAATGGCGATCAGCCGCGTCGGCGGCATTATGGAAACCAAGAAGATCGCGGCGATGGCCGAAACCTATTACGCGCAAATCGCGCCGCATCTCTATTGCGGTCCGGTGGAAGCCGCCGCCAATATCCAACTTGCGGCCTCGGTACCCAATTTCTTAGTCCTCGAAAGCATCGAAACCTTTGGCGGGTTTTATGGCGCGCTGGTCAAAAACAAAATCCAATGGGAAGCTGGCTATGTCATCCCTTCCAACGAGCCGGGCCTCGGCATCGAACTCGATGAAGAGCTCGCCCGCGCCCACCCCTATACCGGCAAAGCGCTGCATCTGGTGCCGGTGTATGGGCCGATGAATTAAGGGAGTAGCGAATGGCGAGTGGCGAATAGGGAGTAGATCATCATTCGGACCGCGCGTCTCTTGGACAGCGCAAAGAATGCGAGCCAGAGGCTCGCGGTCCAATCTTTAAGCCCTATTCGCTACTCGCCATTCGCTATTCGCCACTCTATATCCCCCCAACCAAAGGACCCCACCCCATGCTACACTACGGCTATATCGGCTTAGGCCATCTCGGTGCCAATCTTGCTATGAACCTTGTGAAAGCGGGCTATAAGGTCACCGTTACCGACCTTAACAAGGACAACGCCAAAAAGCTGATCGAAGCGGGCGCGATCTGGGCGGATACGCCAAAGGGCGTGGCGGAAAATGCCGATGCGGTCATCACCTGCCTGCCTTCGCCCAAAGTGTCGATGGCGGTGCTTACCGGCAAAGACGGTATTCTCGCAGGCCTCAAAAAAGGCGGCACTTGGATCGAAAATTCCACCAATGGCAAGGAAGAAATCGAGGCCATGGCCAAGATTGCCGCCGAGCATGGCGTGAATACGCTCGAAGCCCCTGTCACGGGCGGCGTCCACAAAGCAGCGCAAGGCACCATCACGGTGCTGGTGGGCGGCGATAAGGCTTTATTTGAGGCGCATCTTCCCGCGCTCCAAAAACTCGGCGGCGAGATTTTCCACATGGGCGATATCGGCGCGGCCTCGGTCATCAAAGTGATCACCAATATGCTGGCCTTCATCCACCTTGTAGCGTGCGGCGAAGCCTTGATGCTGGCCAAGCGCGGCGGGCTTGATCTCGCCCAAGCCTTCCACGCCATCAAAGCCAGCTCCGGCAACAGCTTTGTGCATGAGACGGAAGGCCAGGTGATTTTGAACGGCAGCTACAACATCAATTTCACGATGGATCTGGCGTGTAAGGATTTGGGCTTTGCTGCCAAATTCGGCCGCGAATTTGGCGTTCCCTTGAAACTTGCAGGCCTCACCGAACAAATCTTCATCGAAGGCCGCCAAGCCTATGGCGGCGATGCGTGGTCGTCGCAGATCGTGAAACTTTTGGAAGACGCGCTACAGACAGATTTACGCGCAGCAGGCTTTCCGGCAGAGCTTGAATAAATATTCAGCACGTCTTAGGGCCTCGAAAGGAGCGAAAATTTTATGAGCAAGCTAGCTAAGAATGCCCCAACCTTTCAAAGCGAAGAACAAGAACGGCGTTTCTGGGAAGAGAACGACAGCACTGAATATGTGGATTGGTCTAAGGCTGAGCGTGTTGTGATGCCTAATCTGAAGCCGACAACAACTTCGATTTCTCTGCGCCTTCCAGTATCTCTTCTGGATTCCATAAAAGTTGCAGCCAATCAGCAAGATGTTCCGTATCAATCCCTGATCAAAACATGGCTGGCCGATAAGATAAAAACGGTATGAGGCTGTTTGAAGCGTCAAATCTTTTCCCCACATCCCCCCCTGTAGCAGCAGATTTACGCGCAGCAGGCTTTCCGGCGGAGTTGGAATAAGGCGGCAAAATGCATCATTTTTTGTCATAATCGTCAATCCAACCCCTCATCCTGAGCAGCATCGCCCAAGCGATGCTTGTCGAAGGACGCGGTCCAGAATAAGGTGGCTTGCTTCGTCAAGCTTACCACGATGATAACCATCAAATTACTCGGAGGGGTTTATGACGGATCGTTATCTCACCATCACGCTGCACCCGGATTGGAAGGGTGCACTTCGTGCAGCAGCTATTTGTCATGGTCGAAAATCCAACCCCTCATCCTGAGCAGCATCGCCCAAGCGATGCTTGTCGAAGGACGCGGTCCAGAATAAGGTGGCTTGCTTCGTCAAGCTTACCACGATGATAACCATCAAATTACTCGGAGGGGTTTATGACGGATCGTTATCTCACCATCACGCTGCACCCGGATTGGAAGGGTGCACTTCGTGCAGCAGCTACGGCGTCCCAAAAAGATACCTACCAAGGCGAGGTGCTCAATTTTGAAAGCCCCGCGCAGTTTTTTGGTCAGCTTTCAGAAAAGCGCTGGAGCATTGTACGAACCATGCAGGGGCAAGGCGAAGTATCGCTCAGAAAACTCGCGAGAAATTTAGGACGTGATGTAAAACGCGTCCACGAAGATGTTGGAATTTTGGTTAATCTTGGCCTTTTAGAGCGCACGGAAAAGGGTGGGGTAATTTGCCCCTATGCTTCCCTTCATATTGATATGTATCTGAATGCGGCTTGAGAATTTCACACCAATTCTGGATGCAATGAATCATCCCAGCATTTCATGATCCATTCTGATCCATCACAATGATGCAATAGCCGCCTTTAAGATAGAGGCAACGGCCTCGCGGCTAAACCGGGCTTTTATATCCTGATATCCGGCTTTTCCTTTTGCGCCCGCATCGCCTGGCCGTTCAAGCATGGCCATCATCGCTTGCGCCAACCGATCGACATTTTCACGCTGAACCATAAAGCCCGTCTCCCCATCGCGCACGATGAAAGACGGGCCATCGGTATCGGTGACAATAACGGGCAACGCCTCGGCCATGGCCTCGATCAATACAATCCCAAACGGCTCTTCACGCGAAGGTAAAACAAAAAAATCAACCGCATTGAAAAATGCATGACGGTCCAACACCCAACCAACCCATTGAACACGATCCGCAAGGCCAAGCGCTTGCGCCTGTTGCTCAAGCGAAGCACGTTCAGGCCCATCGCCGCCAAAAATAAACCTCCAAGGCTTTTCACGCAGGGCTGGCGTTGCAAGCGCCTTGAGCAAGACATCATAGCCCTTATTGGCGTGCAGTCGGCCGAGCGAGCCGAAAACAGGCGGATCCCGAAACGGCGGGCGCGTTACGCCATCGCCAACGCGCACCATATTGGGTACCATCTGAACGGATTTATCAGGAAACCGCTCCAAAGCCGAGGCCGCCACACGTGGCGATACGGAAATAAAGCCATCCATAGCCACCATATCGGACTTGAAACGCGTATTATGCAACACGCCGATCCGTTTTGCCCCCGAAAGCCGAGCCGCATAACGCATCGCCCGTGTGCCATGGGCGATGATCACATCAGGCTGATGCTTCCGAAAAAGGCCACGAAGCTGCCATGCCGCGATAGGGTCGTAATCGGTAATGCATCGCAAGGGCAAAAAAGCGAAACCTGCGGGCAAATGGCCCCGCATCCAGCCTTCAGGGTGGCCAATCGTCACCACGTCAATGGTGTTGATCGCCAACATCTCGGCATAATCAATCGCCGCCTGCTCTAATCCGCCATGCACCCGACCGAGCATGATATTGAAGACGCGCATGGAAAAACCTTTGGACGACCATCATCTCTGAAGTACACATCAAACGAAAGAAATAGACAAATCTCCTCCCATTCGACCACATAGCGGCACACTTAAACCAGTATAGTTGAACTAACTTCAGAGATACAAATTGGCAGTCTCTTCCTCGCGCCGTAAAATACTCATCATTCGACTTGGTGCCTTTGGCGATGTTCTTCAAAGCGAGGGAGCCATCCACGATATCCGCATAGCCCACCCTCAGGACGAGGTGACGCTCCTGACCACAAAACCCTTCCGCCGCATCTATGAACGCTGCCCATGGCTTAACCGGATTATCCTCGACCCGCGCAAGCCGCGCCACCATATAATCTCGCTCTTAAGGCTCAGAAAAGAGCTGAAAAATGAGCGCTTCGATATCATCTACGATCTCCAGAATTCGAGCCGCACACTGATGTATCGCAATTGGCTCGACGCCGAATGGAGCCAGAAGGACGAAGCATTTTTATCGGTTCAATCGAAAAAACTGGGCCACCAACTTTCGATCCTTGAGAGGCTCCGGTTTCAACTGGAGCAAGCGGGTCTTGCAACGCCCCACACGATGCGCCCCGATGTAAGCTGGATGGCGGATAATGTAGCGGCGTTAATGCAATTAAATGGGCTGAAGTCAGGCTTCATCTTACTCTTTCCCGGCAGCTCGCAGCGACACCCGCAAAAACGCTGGCCGCATTACAGCGCCCTTTCGCAAAGCCTGATTGATCGCGGCTTCAAAGTCGTAACAGCTCCGGGTCCTGATGAAAGGGCGCTCTGCCAATCCCTACCCGCTCAAACCCTGTTGGATGAAGGCAACCCCATCGATTTCAACACACTCGCAGGGCTGATCCAACAGGCCAAACTCGTCATTGGTAATGATACCGGCCCTACCCATCTCGCGGCCTATCTTGGTGCCAAGGGCATCGCGCTATTCGGCCAGCACACGAGCGCGCGAGCGACTGGACTTGACAGGTTTTTAGAGATTATCGAGGTGCAAAACTTGAATGAACTTCAACCCAACGAAGTGATGGCGCGGATTGAAAGACTAACGGATCAGAGTCAAAAGCCGTGATACGACTTTTCTTCAACAATACGGGCCTCGCACAAGATATTAATCTTTTTCTTGATCTCCGCCCGCTTATCATTTTGAACATAAACCGAGCGCGCGAGTTCAATAAATCGAGGCCCGAAATCTTTCCGGCTCTCGCATTCCCTTATATCATCTTCGATCGTCCAAAGGGTCTCGTTGACCGCCTGAAGCTCCGCCTCAAGCCCCTCAACTCCGGGATATTGATCCACCAAATGCTGCCGAGCCGACGCCAAAGCATCCATCTCACGCGTAATATTGGCAAGCTTGGTGAGATCTAAAATCTTCTTGGTCTTGATGGCAAGTATCGTAACCTTATCAAGGAGTTCGCCTGCACCAACTTCGATAAAGATTGGATTTTGAACCATTTTTACTTCTTTCTTAACTAAATTCCATTAAGTCAGGACGCGAATTACTAGGTCAATCTACGCAAAACTTTCGTCTCATAAAAAGAGTACTTTCAAATATTTTTTTAGTTATATAATAAAGCGTTCTGTGAACCAATGGGAAACAATTTACATGCTCGGAAAAATGGGCCTCGACACACTTAACGATAAAATCTTATTGACACTTGTAGCACTTATTCCGCTTTTATCACTGGTAGGCAACGCCGTCGCCGATATTACGATTGTCGTCTTAACGCTTGTTTTCTGGGTATCTTCTTATTCGCATTGGAGTGCGTTCACTCAATCGCGCTTTTTGCAATTGTCTTTCCTGTTTTGGATATGGATTGTGATATGTTCCATTTTATCCAAATTTCCGCTCCATTCCTTCCAAGATAGCCTACCTTGGATTCGCTTCCCGCTCTATGCCTTTGCTTTATCGCAAATTTTTTCCTCTCCAAAAAGAATATTTTGGCGTGTTTTTTTGGCCGCAGCAATTACTGGTACTTTGATTGAAGTAAGCGCATTAGCTTATGAGTTTATCCAATCCAATTTTCAAGCAGCCCGACTATACGGCACCTTTAGTAAACTCATTCCTGGCTGGTATTTATCCTGCTTTGGCTTGATTGCGAACCTGACCTTGATCCAAGCATTGCGTACCAAAGAGCAAACGATATTCATCAATACCGTGTCGCTTGCTTTTTTTGCATTAACGATTTTTGCCATCTTGATCACAGGCGAGATTATGAGCACCGTGGTGTTTATTAGCACCATCAGCCTATTTCTCGTCGTCCGTCCGTTCGAGGGTAAAAATGGGCTCATATTCATTATGGGAAGTATTCTTACGATCATTTCATTATTGATCGGCGTTGTTTGGATCAATCCCTCCCTGTATCAACGCCTGCTCGTTTCAGCCTTTAAGCGCTTACCATGGATGCAAACCAGCGATTACCATCTACCTTGGACCTCAGGGATTACAACGGCACTCGAAAATCCTTTTATCGGGGTTGGCCCGAAAAACTTTAATCTCTACTGCCTCAACCTCAAAGAAGCAGGCATTCTGGAAAATACGTTACATATCGACCGTTGTGAATGGCACCCGCATAATCTCTATTTGCAAATCTTTTCTGAAACCGGGATTATCGGCGTTATTCTGTTTGGCCTTATAGCCGCAACTCTTTTTGCCGCAGCCTATCGCCATTCGGTTCTATCCCGCTGGAAAGACAATATTCCGCTTATATTGACTTTTATACTATTTTTTCCTATCCAGACTTATTCTCAAGCTTTTGGCCAATCAAAAAACTTCTTTTTTTGGACAATGATAGGGTTTACTTTGGCAAAAATCCGAGAGGCAGTCGATCATTCTGGACGGGAAATGCCGAATACCACGCTTTATAGACAAAGGTAAATGACGAGTGCCACTAACGCCACCCTTTCTAAGCGAAGACATTACCACTGTCTTTGATCGCCCCTTACTCGTCGTCGGATTTTTTACGCCCGACTACCGTCCGCTCGCCACTTTATTGGCTATCAACCTGACCGAACTGAAAATCAGCCATCATCTTTATGCTCGGGCCAAAGAGGCCGGACAATGGGGCCACCAAACACTGCAAAAGCCCAGTGTTCTTAAACAAGCTAGAAACGAATATCCTCATCACATTCTCCTGTTCATGGATGTTGATTGCCAAGTACGTGGCGATATTTCAGCGATCCTTAACAGTGTAAGCGATATTACGATGCCAATTGGTCGAAAGCCAATGAAGAATGGTACGGCTTTGAAGCCGGGTACGCGTGTTTTAATGATTAAGCCGACGCGACAGAGTGATCTCTTTTTGGACCTATGGGAAGAAAAATGTCGGATGACCATAACCCCTGTCGAAAATGATGAAATAAGACTTCAAATGGCAATAGAAGACAGCAAAGGTCAGTTTTCTATCGCTTCTTTACCACGCCAATTTAGCGGTATTGAACTTCGAAAAGCGTCTTCTGAAGATGTTATTATTCACGATAGCGCACGGGATAATACGCGATTTCTTGGCGCGTTGCGCAAAAAGCTGAAACACTTGTTTAGAAATATTCGGAATAATTTTTATCATAGACTAACAAGTTCCAACGATTTGCCCCGCAAGCGCTTTTAATATGAGCCTTGCAAGTGACTATAATCTCTTTCATGAAACGCAGCGGAAAATGCAATGTCAAAAAAAATTCTTGTCACTGGCGGCGCGGGTTTTCTTGGCTCTCACCTTTGCGAACGACTTATCGCACTAGGTCATGACGTTTTATGTGTCGATAATTACTTCACGGGAAGAAAAGAAAACATCGCCCATCTTTTATCCAATCCCAGATTTGAGATCATGCGTCATGATGTGACGTTTCCGCTCTATGTGGAAGTCGATGAAATTTATAATCTCGCCTGCCCTGCTTCACCGATTCACTACCAATATGACCCCGTGCAGACGACAAAGACCAGCGTGCATGGTGCGATTAATATGTTAGGCCTCGCAAAACGCGTTAAGGCTCGAATTTTACAAGCATCAACCAGCGAAGTGTATGGTGACCCGGAAATCCATCCGCAAACCGAAGATTACTGGGGTAAAGTAAATCCAATCGGCATTAGAAGCTGTTATGACGAAGGCAAGCGTTGCGCCGAAACGCTTTTTTTCGATTATTGGCGACAACACCACCTTGAAATTAAAGTCGTTCGTATCTTCAACACCTACGGCCCTCGTATGCATCCAAATGATGGCCGCGTGGTTAGTAATTTCATCGTCCAAGCCTTACGCGGAGAAGATATCACGATTTATGGCGATGGTCAGCAGACGCGCAGTTTTTGCTACGTCGACGATCTCGTCGAAGCCATGATCCGCATGATGGCGAGCCGTGCCGATTTTACCGGGCCTGTCAACATCGGTAATCCGAGCGAATTTTCCATGCTACAATTGGCCGAATTGGTGATCCGCCTGACGGGATCACAAAGCAAACTTATCTTTAAACCTCTACCGCAAGACGACCCCAAACAAAGGCGTCCTGATATTACTCTTGCTCAACAAGAACTTAACTGGCAACCTACGGTATCCCTTGAAGAAGGACTTACAAAAACGATGGCTTATTTTGCCAATCTCCAGCCTACCCGCTAAAGGAAGAGTTAGTCCATTAGCGACAAGATAGCATTCCAGCTATTTTACATTCTAAATCATTATAATTGTTAAGAAATCAGCATCGATATAAACTTTAACTTGAAAGTAGCGGGTATTTACTATATCATGTTACGCAATGTTTATCGAATAAAAAACAATACATGGCTAAATATAACAATAAAATATGCAAAAGATGGAAAAATTACTACAAGGAATAACAAATGTTTTTGGTTACGGGAGGTAACGGATTTGTTGGTAATGCCCTTGTTAATGAGCTAGCTCTTCGCGGGCTTTCTGTTAGGTCAGCGTCACGCTCTATACAAACAATTATACAAAGAGATGTGTTAGCGCAACGTGAGAATGTCCCCTTTTTAGCAACGTGAGAATGTCCCCTTTGTGGTTTTTGTAAAGGGGGGGTATTTGATGTCGGAGGGGCTTTTTGCGATGAGCGCTTTGGAGCGCGAGCGC
>Ga0316217_10001104_pt1 | contig 36452 bp, 28 predicted proteins | sample 1anoAmetaG_FD_203633 | JGI IMG/M metagenome (GOLD analysis project Ga0316217, IMG submission 203633) | Freshwater microbial communities from Trout Bog Lake, Wisconsin, USA - 1anoA | ecosystem: Environmental > Aquatic > Freshwater > Lake > Hypolimnion/Profundal zone | place: USA: Wisconsin...
GCACCTGCACCGCGAAGTTGTCGACATCGTCGGGCAAAGTGGTCCCGGTCAGGGCGTAGGTCACGGTCGGAGTGCCTTGGCAGGTGACGGTAGCCCCGGTATGACCGCACCCATCGGTGAGGGTGCCATAAGCGGAGGGGCCCCACTTGTAGGTGAGGGCGGAACTGTCGTAGCCGCTCAGGGCCACAGAGAAGGCGGCGGTCTGCTGCGGCGTGGCGAGGTTGGCGCTGGCTGGAGTGAGCGTCGGCGCCTGTGGGCCGGTGTATGGGAACAAGTTGCTCTTCAGGCCCTGGGGACTGGTGACGAGCAGGTTGCCCTTGGCAGTGGTGGGCAGGGTGACGGTAATGGCGCTTACGGTCCAGGACTGGATGGTCAGGAAATTGCCGGCGAGAAGCACCGTGCCTTGCTGCGAGCCGAAGCTGCCCTTGAGGGTGATGAGGTTGTTGGTGAGGTCGAGGGAATAGGAGGAGATGGAGGGGATCAGGGTGGTGAGGGTCAGGTTGGAGTCGACTTTGTAGAAAGAGAACGTGCAGCCTCCCTCCGGGTCGCCCGCATCAAGGTTGTAGCCCTTGCCGCTGGCACGAGCTGTACTTGCCATTGTTGCCCGGATGGCCGACCAATCGCCAGGTGGCGGGTTCGAAGGATCGACCGGCGGAAAAAGGTTCAGGCCAAGTGCGCGGTCAAAGAAGAACGAAGTGGATTCATTGCCATCCTCGGTGTCAATCGGCATCGACCAACCCCCATAGATGCCGAGCCCGCAACTCTGGGCGAGCGCTTCGGCAAACCGGCCGCCAGCAGGACTCAATCCCTCGCAGGCCTCGAGGAACATCATGCTGTTCTGGGCGAACATGTGGGGTGAGCCGAAGGTGGTGAGCCAGTAGGAATCAAACCCGAAATGCTTTTCTTTGTGATATGGGATGGGCGGTGTTGAATTCACGGGAGCATCAAAAATTTTTATATCGAAGACCATGAGGTGCCCGAGGGAAAGCTGCCCGACAAGGCTTGCCTCGGTTTCCGAGCCGGTGAACGTCGTGCCCGAGCTGACAAAGTAGGTCTCCCCCGCCTCGGAAGGGAGGCCGCTGCCATGGGAGCAACTGAACACCACGCCCGCGCCGTTCACCGCCATCCATTCCGTGAGCAGTCCGGTTCCGGTGGTGACGGCGTAGCCGGCGGCGCCGAGGTTGCTGGCCACGGCTGTCGCTGGAACCTGGCGGGCTGGCTCGACGGCGTTGAAGACATAAGCCTTGGCAGTTCCTGGCAAATCGCCGGAGGCTGGAGCGACTGCCGCCGCTGGGGTCGGAGTTGCGGGCGTTTGGACCCTGGCTGTGGACGGCACCAGGGTGACCCCTTCAAGATCCACGTCATTTGTTCCGACGGCAAACATCACGCCGTCCTTGAACCGTCCCCAGACCGTGTTGTCACTGGAAATACCGGAATCCACGAAACCCGAGTTGGGCTGCTGCATCGCGGCCAGCACCGCCTTCGCCTGGGCGGCCGGCGCCAAGTTCTGGCTCTCGGCCGAACTCCATACGGCGTCGATGGCAGTCATGGCCGTATTGTCCGCAGCCAGATTCAGCACCGGGGTGCTTGTTCCGGAGGCGGAACCGCCTCCCCCCCCGCACCCGACCAAGGCAAGGGCCAAGATGATCGCCAAACCCGCGAAGTGAAGACTTCTCATTTTCATGCCGCGCCTCCTGGCGCCAAGCCGCGGACTCCGTGCTGGATGGGAAAGTCACACTCTACCCCAGGGGCCTGTACAGGAAGCCTCCCTGGTCAAAACGAGATGCCATAAATGTTCAATTGATCTGTGAGTTGACCATTCTATACCAAGAAACCCAGTTCATTGCAATTACAAATACGCGATCCCAGTTACGTGAAGGTTTGTGAAAAGTGATTGGCTGGGCTCCATGTCGATTCGTGTTGCCTCGTCAACGTCACTATTGAGACCCGGTTCACAATTGCGAATTCGGCCAATCCAAGCGCAGACCTCGCCTGGCGTATGGGTCTCGTGGTCGATCCCGGAACCCTGAAATAATAATTCGGGGTTTATCCTGGTCCATATTTAATTGGTCCATGGCAAAATTTCGAATATCGTTTGCCATGTTCAGCGCAGGGCGCAGACCCACCGAAGTACGAAATGAGTCGGCGCTTCGATTCTTTCTGCCTCCTGGGGGCCCTTGACGGTGTGTACGATAGGTGTATACATAGCCTTGGAGATTTCCATGAACAAGCCCAAATCCGAGCCACTGGAGCTGACCATTTTCAAGTCTGGCAACTCTGCTGCCCTCCGGTTGCCCAAAGCTCTCGGGTTTGAGCCTGGTGAGCGAGTGGTGGCCTATCGGGATGGAGAGGCCTTGGTGCTTAGGCATGCCGATTCCATGGGGTGGCCGCTTGGCTATTTTGACAGCTGGGAGGCTTCAAGCATTGAACTCCCGGATCGCTCCCCGGCAGGCAGCCGTGATGAACGGAACAAGCGGTTGTTCGGCGAGAAGGGAAGCCTTTGATGACGCGCTTCCTGCTCGACTCGAATTTCTGCATTGCCTGCCTGCGCCGAAAACCCTGGGCCTTGCAGACGCTTGGCCGGGTCCCGCGCTTGTCGGTGGCCGTCTCGTCAATCACCGTCGGAGAACTCCTGGTTGGGACCTGCCTCTCTGAGGATTCCGGCCGAGAGGCAGCCAAGGTGGAGGCGTTCCTCCGGCCAATCCAGGTCATACCCTTCGGCAGGGAGGAGGCGTCTCAATGGGCGAAGCTCGATGCTGGTCTGCGCAAACAGGGAAATCGCATCGAGACTGAAGATGCCATCATCGCGGCCACCGCGATGGTGTCCGGGATGATCCTTGTTACCGGGAACGCCAAGCACTTTGGGCGCGTCAAGGGCCTGAAGACCGTTGATTGGGAGGTGCAGCCTCCTCCTGCATGACCAGGTTTATTTCAATTCCTGCTTCATCGATGGCGCCCTGGCCTAACGATGCGTTCGACAGCACCGCCTTCCCAGCAAGCTCAACCCATCCCCCATGGGCGAAGCACGGCCGGCCTGAGCTGTATGAAACCGGTTCGGGAAAGGGCGTGCGTGCCAACGCACGTCCTTCTCCCGGACCGAACAGGGCCAACGGCAGGGACCCGAACGCTAGGCTGGTTCCTTCTCGGCCCGGGGCGCGGCCAGCCAGGCTACCAGGATGGAGATGAAGTAGAGGCCGAGCAGGACGACGCTGAAGAAGATGGTCGTGACCACCACGTCGCCCGGGGTGAGGAAGGCGCTGACGAACAGGATGATGATGGTGGCATGGCGCCAGTATTTGAGCATGAAGCGGGCGGTGATCAGGCGGAACCGGGCCAGGAAGTAGATCAGCACCGGCAGTTCGAACATCGCCCCGGTGCCCACCACGGTGTAGATGAACAGGTCCAGGTAGTCCTCCAGGTGGAGGTTGGTGCGCAGCCCGGCGTTCAGGGCTTCCTTGAACAGGATGTCGCCCAGGAACTTGAACGCGTTCAGGTAGGCGAAGGCCGCGCCGGCCAGGAAGCAGCCGGAGGTGGCCAGCACGAAGGGGATCGCCAGGCGGCGCTCCCGCGCATACAGTCCGGGCCTGATGAAGCACCACACCTGGTGGAACAGGAGCGGCGCCGAGATGAACACCGCGGCCCAGAGCGAGAGCCGCATCAGGGAAAAGAACGGCTCGGTCAGGCTGGTGTAGGCGAACGGCTCGAACACCGTGGGGATCGCCTGATGCAGGGCCTGGGCCTGGGTGATGGCCTGGGCCTTGTAGACCTCCATGAAGGGCTTTTGCGCCCAGATCATGAGCTTGAACCGGAATCCGTAGGTGAGGGCGAAGGCAGCCACCAGGATGATGAGGCTGCGGATCAGGCGCGCCCGCAGTTCATGCAGGTGCTCCCAGAAGGACATTTGATTCGTGTCGGATGTCGTCATCGGTTGGGGCTCGGGGCCAGCCGGGGCGGGGGGAAGCGACCCTCCGTCCGGACCGGGGTTCCGGTCCTATTTTTTATCATCCTTCTTGTCCTTGTCCTCGGCGATATCGTCCTTGACCGAATCGGTCAGCTCGCGGCTCGCCTTCTTGAACTCCTGGATGCCCTTGCCGAGCGCCTTGCCCAGTTCCGGGAGCTTGGAGGGCCCGAAGAAGATCAAGAGCGCCACGCCGATCAGCAGCATTTCGCCGAATCCTAGATTTCCCATCGCGGGCTCCTGAGCTGGTTGCGCGTTCCGGCACGGGCCGGGACGCGCCTGGTAGGTTGGTTAGGGTACTGCAATCACCGCGGGGTTGGCGGAAGGCCCAACCGGCGGACGGCCGATGGAATGGTAGGTCCATCCATCTGCCTTCATGGCCTCGGGCCGGAACAGGTTCCGGCCGTCGAACATCAGTCTGGTCTTGAGTCTGCCCGCCACCGCGGACAGGTCGGCCTTGGCGTACTGGGGCCATTCGGTGGCGATGAGCAGGGCGTCGGCGCCGTCGCAGGCCGACATCGGGTCATCGGCATAGCTGACCCGGTCGCCCACCTTGGCGCGGACATTGGGCATGGCCTCGAAATCGTGCACCACCAGTTCGGCCCCCAGCGAACTGAGGGAATCGATCAGCTCCAGGGCCATGGCCTCGCGGATGTCGTCGGTGTGGGCCTTGAACGCCAGGCCCCATACGGCGAAGCGACGGCCGGCCAGGGGCGAGGGGACACCGGCCTGGCAGCGGAAGTATCGTTTGATCTTGAGGGCCAGCACCTGCTTCTGGTGGCGGTTGGCCTCCACCGTGGCTTCCAGGGCCCGCAGCGGCTGTCCGTTCTCCCGGCCGACCTTGAGCAGGGCCTGGAGATCCTTGGGGAAGCAGCTGCCGCCGAACCCGGGGCCGGGGTTGAGGAAGAACTTGCCGATCCGGTGGTCGCTGCCGATGCCGTCCCGGACGCACTGCACGTCCGCCCCGACCTTTTCGCACAGCCCGGCGATCTCGTTGATGAAGCTGATGCGCAGGGCCAGCATGGCGTTGGCGGCGTACTTCGTCAGCTCGGCGCTGGCCGGGTCCATGCGCAGCCAGAGGCCGCCGCTGGCCTCCAGGAACTTGCCGTAGAGCCCCTTCATCACCCGTTCCGCGTGGTCGCTGCGGCAGCCCACCACCACCCGGTCCGGCTTGACGAAATCGTCGATGGCGCAGCCTTCCCTGAGGAACTCGGGGTTGGAGACCACCTCGAAGGCCCGGTCGGTCTCGCTCGCGATGGCGGCGGCGACCCGGGCGGCGGTGCCCACCGGGACCGTGCTCTTGTCCACCACCACCAGCGGGCTGGCGTCCCGGTCCCGGAGCCCCATGGCCTGGCCGATCTGGGTGGCCACCTGGAGCACGTACTGGAGGTCGGCGCTGCCGTCCTCGCTCTGGGGGGTGCCCACGCAGATGAACGCGGCGTCGGCCTGGCGGATGCCGTCGGCGAGGTCCAGGCTGAAGGCCAGCTGGCCTGAGGCCTGGTGCCGGGCCAGCCATTCGTCCAGGCCCGGTTCGTAGATGGGCGAAACCCCCTGCCTCAGCTTGTTGATCTTGGCAACGTCCACATCGATGCCGAGCACCTTGTGGCCGGCCTCGGCGAAGCCCACCGCCGCCACCAGACCCACATAGCCCGAACCGATCACTAGAACCTGCATGATTCCGCCCCCGCATACCGTCCTGGTTGATTGGCGTGGCGGACGGCCATATTCGTGGAAGTATATCCTCCCCGCCGCGTTCCTGCGAGGCTTGATAGAATCGGAGCCGGGAGGCAGCATGCTTCAGGTCGCGATGGTGGAGGCGCAGGGCGTCAATCTTTGGGAAGTGGTCCTGCACAGCGGCATGGTGGCCAAAGTGGTCCTTCTCGTGCTCGGCGTGTTTTCGGTGGTGAGCTGGGTGGTGATCTTCCAGAAGGCCGCGCTGCTCACCCGCAGCCGCGGCGTCACCGAGCGGTTCCGGCAGGTGTTCCGCCGGGCCTCCGACTGGCGCGAACTGAAGGCCGCCTCCGCCGACTACGCCGCCAGCCCGCTGCTGGGGCTGTTCACCGCCGGCTACTCGGAGGTGACCTACCAGCTCAGGCCGGTGCAGACCGGGACCCGGGCCCAGATCAAGAGCATGGAGGCCGTGGAGCGCTGCCTGCAGCGGGCCTCGGTGGTGGAGATGGGCCGCCTGGAGAGCTACCTGGGCATCCTCGCCACCATCGCCGCGGTCAGTCCCTTCATCGGCCTGTTCGGGACGGTGTGGGGGATCATCGACGCCTTCCGGGGCATCGGCGCCACCGGCAACGCCAGCCTCGCCACCGTGGCGCCGGGCATCTCCGAAGCCCTGGTGGCCACCGCCATCGGCCTGGTGGCGGCCATCCCCGCGCTCATGGCCTACAACTTCTTCCAGGGCCAGCTGAAGGTCTGGCAGACCGAACTGGATGACTTCGCGCTGGAATTCATCAGCCTCTCGGAGCGCAATTTCACCTGAGCCCGGGTTTCCGGTCAGACTGACAGCATGAGTTGTGCTCCTTCCATCCCCGTGTTCTGGCAGCGCCAACCCAAGCTCCCGCTCCCGGTGCTGAAGTTCATGGGAGCGCGCATGGAACTGGCGCTGCGCACCCCGGCCGAACGGGCCCTGCTGGTCTGGCCGATGGTGCTGGGCGCGCCGAAACTGCGCGCCGCCCATCCGGACGGCGTGCCCGAACCGGCGCTGCTGGCCGCCGCCGGCTCCATGCTGGCCGCCCTGGGCGGGTCCGAACCTGCAGCGGCCTTCGCCCATGCCATGGCGCTCCTGCCCAACACCGCGGACCGCGGCCCTTCCGGCTGGGTGCCCCACCGCATCTGGGACCCCATGGCCTCGCTGGTGAGCCTGCGCCTGGGCGTGGCGCTCCTGGCCATGCTCGGCCAGCCCGAGGACGCCCGCTACGGCCTGGCCTGCGGGGTCGCGCTGTTCAATTCGGCCCTCTTCCACGAGTGCCACGACGCCCTGGAGCCCCTGTGGCTCAGGGCCGAAGGCGAACTGAAGCAGGGCCTGCAGGGGCTGATCCTGCTGGCCGGCGGCTTCCACCACCACCAGCTGCACAACGCCGGCGGGATGATCAGCCTGTGGAAGGACGCCCTGCCGGTCCTGGAACGGTCCGGCGGGGCCCTGGCCACGCCCTGGGGCACCGTCGGCTTCGAGGCCGGCGCCGCGGCGGCGGCTGAACGCATGGCCTGGCTGGACCACTATGACGGGGACATGGAGCTCGACCCCCTCTGGGACATGGCCAGGCCCACTCTGGAGTTGAAATGATCAAATGCGACCTGCTGGTCCTGGGGGGGGGCATCGCGGGCTGTTCCGCAGCCCTGCGCGCCGCCGAACTGGGCGCCGACGTGGTGATCGCCGTGAAGGACCCGCTGGGCGTCTCCAACACCCGCTACGCCCAGGGCGGGATCATCGGCCTGGCTCCGCCGGAGGCCGGGGATTCCCCGGAGCTGCTGGCGGCCGACATCGAGGCGGCCGGCGCCGGCCTGTGCCGGCCCGAGGCCGTGGCCCAGCTGGCCGGACAGGGGCCGCGCCTGTGCCGTGACTTCCTCTGGAAGACCCTGGGGGTCCCGTTCGACCACAGCGCCAACCTCGATCCCGAGCCCACCGCCGAGGCCGCGCACAGCGCCCGGCGCATCTACCACGTCAAGGACGCCACCGGCAAGGCCATCCAGCAGTCGCTTTCCGAGAAGGTGGCGAACCATCCCGGGATCCGGGTGCTGGTGGGCCATTCCCTGGTGGACCTGCTCACCGTGCCGCACCACAGCCGGGACCCGCGGGCCGTCTACGACCCGATCCAGGTGTTCGGCGCCTACCTGCTCGAACCCGACGGCCAGGTGCGCATGTGCCTGGCCAAGCGGACCGTGCTGGCCACCGGCGGCCTGGGCTACCTGTACCTGCACACCAGCAACCCGCCATCGGCCACCGGCGACGGCCTGGCAGCGGCCTACCGGGCCCACGCCCGGATCGTCAACTGCGAATACCTGCAGTTCCATCCCACCACCCTGTTCGTGCCGGGCAAGCCACGCACCCTGCTCACCGAGGCCCTGCGCGGCGAAGGCGCGCACCTGGTGAACCGCGACGGCATGCGGTTCATGACCAAGTACGCGCCCGAAGGCATGGAACTGGCTCCGCGGGACGTGGTGAGCCGGGCCATCTTCCAGGAGATGGCCTTCTCCGGCGAGGTCTGCATGTACCTCGACCTTTCGCCCCTGCGGCGCAAGCTGGACCTGGACGCCCGCTTCCCCACGGTCATGGCCACCTGCCGGGAGGCGGGGCTGGAGCCGATGAACCAGCTGATCCCGGTGGTGCCGGCCGCCCACTATTTCTGCGGCGGCGTGAACGTGGACCTGGACGGGCGCACCAGCCTCCCGGGGCTGTTCGCCGTCGGCGAAGTGTCCTGCACCGGCCTGCACGGCGCCAACCGCCTGGCCTCCACCTCCCTGCTGGAAGGGCTGGTGTGGGGCTACCGGGCCGGCGAGGCCGCGGTGGCCGACTGCCGGGAGACGGCCATGCCCGACTCCTCCGCGCTCGAACCCTGGAAGCACGCGCCGGGCGGCAAGAACCCCGATCCCCTGCTGATCGAGCAGGACTGGACCAGCATCCGCAGCACGCTCTGGAACTATGCCGGCATCATCCGCACCCGGGCCCGGCTCCAGCGCGGCCGTGGCGACATGGGCTACCTCTACCACCGGATCGAGGCGTTCTACCAGGAGGCGCCCCTGTCCCGGAGCCTGCTGGAACTGCGCAACGGCATCATCTGCGCCCGCCTGATCCTGAAGGCCGCCATCCAGAACCCGGTCTCGCGGGGATGCCACTTCCGGGTGGACTAGATCGATTCGAGCAGCTCCCGCAGGGTCCCGATGCCGAAGGGCTTGGACAGCAAGGTGACCCCGGGGTGGGCCTCGACCAGGTCCCTGGCGGTCCGGTCGATGCGCCCGGTGGCGAGCAGCACCGGCACGGCCGGCAGCAGGGCCCGCAGGCGGGGCAGGGTGCCGGCCCCGCCCAGGCCGGGCATGTTCATGTCCAGGATCACCACGTCGGGCCGGAGGCCGGCCTCGAGCTCCGCCAGCGCCCCCTCGCCGCTCAGGGTGGCGGTGACGTGGTGGCCGAGCACTTCCAGGAGCGCCCGGGTGGAGGTCTGGACCAGGTCGTCGTCGTCGATGAAAAGCACCTTCAGGGCGGAGGACCGTACGGCAGCGGGAGACGCCGGCTCGGGCTCCGGCGCCGGGGCCCAGGCCGCGGCGGCCGGGAACCGCATCCGCACTATGGTGCCCCGCCCCGGCTCGCTCTGGATGTCCAGCTGGCCCTGGTGGGCCTTCACCGTGCCGTAGACCATGGACAGGCCCAGCCCCGTGCCTTTGCCCACCGGCTTGGTGGTGAAGAAGGGATCCAGGGCCTTTTCCAGCACATCCTTGGCCATCCCGGTCCCGGTGTCCTCGATCAGCACTTCGACCCGCTGGCCGTCCAGGTTCCGGGTCCGGATCGCCAGGATTCCGTCCCCGGCCATGGCGTCCACCGCGTTGACGAAGATGTTCATGAAGGCGCGGCTGAACGCGCTCGCGTCTCCGCGCAGGGGCCGCAGGTCCGGCTGCAGGTCGAGCTGGAGCCGCACCCTGGCCAGGACGCCGCTCTCCAGCAGCTGGACCTCGTCGCATAGGATCGCGTTGAGGTCCAGTTCCTGGCCCTGGGCCTGGCTCGGGTGGCCGAGGTTGAGCAGGCTCTTGACCATCCGGCCGCCCCGTTCCGCGGCCTTGATGATGGTCTCGAAGGCCGCCTGGGCGGGACTGCCCTCGGCCTGGGAATCGAGATTGGCCGAGGCGATGCCCAGGATCGCCCCCAGCACGTTGTTCATGTCGTGCGCGACGCCTCCGGCCAGCGTGCCCAGGCTTTCGAGCTTCTGCGCCTGCTGCAGCTGGGCCTGGAGCCTGACCTTCTCCTGTTCGGCCCGGATCCGCTCGCTGATGTCGCGGGTGATGCTCAGCAGGCACTGCTGTCCCTGGACCTCGATCATGGTCGCCGACATGAGCCCGGTGAGCAGGGCCCCGTCCTTGCGCCGGAACCTGGCCTCGAGGCCCTGGACCAGGCCGTCCCGCTTCATTTCGGCCTGGAGCCGGGCCCGGTCCGCCTCATCGGCCCATATGCCCAGGTCGCCGGGCAGGGACGAATGGCCCAGCACGTCCTCGGCGGTGTAGCCGGTGATCCGGGTGAAGCCCTCGTTCACGGCCAGGTAGACCCCGTCCTCGTAGCGGTTGATGTTCACGCTGTCGGGGCTGGAGTGGAAGGCCTTGGAGAACTTCTCTTCGGAGGCCCGCAGGGAATCCTCGGCCTGCTTGCGGTCGGTGATGTCCATGAGGGTCGCGAACACGTGCGAGGGGCGGTCCGGGCCGGCCAGGAACAGGGGCATGGCGCTGACTTCGATCCAGTTCGTCCGGCCCAGCTCCGGGTTGGGCACGCCCATGACGATGTTCTCGGCGGGCCGTCCGGTGCGCAGGGCCTCCATGGCCGGGTGGGTCTCGCCCGGGAACGGCGAACCGTCCGCGTGGATGCATTGCCAGCCGGGATCGACCGGAGTCCGGCCCTGCAGCTGGTCCAGGGACAGCCCCAGGAACCGCTCGGCGGCGGGGTTGGCGTCGAGGATGGCCCCCTGCCCATCCTGGATGACGATCCCCTGGGGCGCGGTCCGGAACAGCGCCCGGTACAGCTCCAGCGAAGGCGGGTTCCCGGCCATCGGTCCGGCCGGTTCGGTCTGGTCCGGTATTGCCATTCTGGCCTCTCCTGGAGGGATCAAGTTGAAGTCGGAAATGGGATGGGCTCGGGTGGAGGTGGAGATGATGATGAGGATAGTAACGAACCTCCGCTGAGCCAAGCCCGGGTTCCGGCCATGGAAAAACGGCGGGCGGAGCATGGCGCGGCCGGCCGGAATATATATAATTAATTTATTTACCATGTCCGTTCCCATGAACCATCACCCAAGGCCCCCATCGGCGAGCGTCCGGGTTCCCTCCCGGATTCCGGTCCCGCCGGGCGCCGGCCTGGGGAGCCTGCTTCTGCTCCTATCCGTCCATTGCAATTGGGGAGGTTATACAAAGCCGGCCATGCCCGCCCCGGCCATCGCCAGCTTCACCGCCGCCAAGAGCCCCATCACCTCCGGCGCCAGCACCACCCTGACGGCTGATTTCGCCTACGGTCTGGGGGAGATCGACCAGGGGGTCGGCCCGGTCGCCGACGACCTGCCGGTGACGGTCAAGCCTTCGGCCACCACCACCTACACCCTCACGGACAGCGGCGCCGGCGGCGCCCCGGCGACCCGGCAGGTCACGGTCGAAGTGGTGCCGGTGCCGGCGGCCCCGGTGATCAATCCGCCGGCCGTGGTGGAGCCCGGCCTGACCGGTCTGACCGCCTCGGTGGCGGAGCAGGCCGGCTGCAGCTATGCCTGGGAGATCAACAAGGGGGGCGGGACCATCACCGCCGGGGCGGCCGGCCCGGTCGTCACTTTCGACACCGCGCCTTCCGGCGAACTCACCCTCGCCTGCACCGTCACCAACGCCGCCGGGACCGCGGTCCGGTCCGAGCTCACGTTCCAGCTGGGAGGGCCGACCATCGACAGTTTCACCGCCGACCCGGAGCTGGTCACCGCAGGCGACCCCGTCACGCTCGCGTTCAGCTTCTCCGGCTCCGGTTCGATCTCGTCCCCGGGCGGCCCGGACCTTCCCGTAAGCCCTTCGGGCAGTTCCAGCATCACCGTAACCCCGTCCTCCACCACGACCTACACCCTCACGGTCACCAACAGCAAAGGGCAGGCCGCCCAGCCCATGGAAGTCACCGTCAGGGTGGTGCCGCCGCCCTCCATCACCAGCTTCAGCGCCAGCCCGGCGATCATCGGCCCGGGTACCGCGGCCCACCTGGAGGCGAGCTTCGCCGCCGGCGACGGCGGCTCCGCCTCTGTGGACAATGGCGTGGGCGATCTGGTGAGCGACGAGGCCAAGGACTCTCCGGCGCTCGACCAGACCACCGGGTTCGAACTCACGGTGATCAACGCCGCCGGCCGGAAGGTCACCGCCACCACCCGGGTGCTGGTGGGCAGCCTGGCCGTCTTCGCCGGGACCCCTTCCGGGGAAGGCAGCAAGGACGGCCCGGTGGCGGATGCGCGCTACCGCGGGCCGGCGGGGCTGGCCGTGGCCGGCGACGGCAGCCTGATGCTGGCGGACACCCTGAATGACACCATCCGGGTGCTTTCCGCGGACGGGCAGGTGGCCACCCTGGCCGGCCTGGAGGGCCATCCCGGCAGCGCCGACGGCCAGGGCGGCGAGGCGCGGTTCGACGGGCCGGTGGGCCTGGCCTTCAACCCGGAGACCGGCTACCTGTACGTGACCGATTCGGGCAACGACGCGGTCCGGGTGGTCACCCCGGATGGCACCGTGAGCACCCTGGCCGGCAGCCCGGGCCACCCGGGCAGCACCGACGCCGTCGGCGCCGGCGCCAGCTTCCGCCATCCCACCGGGATCGTCTTCGGCGACTTCGGCGACGGGCCGGTGCTGTTCGTGGCGGATACCGGCAACGACACGATCCGGGAGATCCAGGCCGAGACCGGCGAGGTCACCACCCTGACCGGGGTAGCCGGCCTGGCCGGGAACCGGGACGGCCTGCCCGGGACCGCCGGCGAGCCCGGCGCCGCCCTGCTGTCCGCCCCGGCCGGCCTGGCCTGGATCGGCAACGCCAGCGGCCGGATATACGTGGCCGACGCCGGCAACAACAGCATCCGCCTGGTCGGCCTGGACGGGGAGGTGGTGCGGGTGGCCGGGGACCCCGGCGGCGCCTCCGGGAGCGCCGACGGCCTGGGCGGCGCCGCGCAGTTCGCCAACCCCCAGGCCCTGGCCCTGGACCCGGACAGTCACCTGCTCTACATCGCCGACACCGGCAACAGCGCCCTGCGGAGGATGGCGCCGGACTTCACCGTGACCACCCTGGCCGGCACCCCCGGCGTGACCGGGAGCGTCGACGGAGGGGCCGCCCAGTTCGACCATCCCCAGGGCCTGGCCCTGGCCGGCGGCGGCGACGGCGACCTGGACGTGGCCGACACCGGCAACGACACGGTCCGGCGCATGCTCCTGGTGCCGGAACCCGGTCCGGTGGCCACCTACTCCGGGGCCCCCGGCAGCCGGGGTTCCGCCGACGGCCAGGGCGCCGACGCGGCGTTCCGCGATCCGCGCGGCGCGGTCCTGGGCCCGAGCGGCAGCCTGTACCTGGCCGACGCCGCCAACCACACCATCCGCCGGATCACCCCGGCCGGCGCGGTGGACACCCTGGCCGGAAGCGCCGGCTACCCGGGCTTCAGCGACAGCGCCGGCCAGGGGCCCGCAGGCGCGCGCTTCAACCGCCCCACCGCGGTGGCCGCGGGAGTGGACGCCCAGGGCCGGGATGTCGTGATCGTCGCCGACACCGGCAACCACGCCGTCCGCAAGATCCTCGCCGACGGCACCGTCACCACCCTGGCCGGGACCGGCCAGCCGGGCGCGGTGGACAGCGCGGACGGCCCGCCCCAGTTCAACGGCCCCGCGGGCGTCGCCCTGGACGGGAGCGGCCATGTGCTGGTCAGCGACCAGGCCAACGGCACGCTCCGCCGGATCGCCGCCGACGGCACCGTGACCACCCTGGCCGGGACCGCCGGGGTCACCGGCTCCAGCGACGGCCCGGCGGGGCCCGGGGTGTCCTTCACCGCGCCCGCCGGCCTGGCGGTGGCCAAGGACGGCACCACCTACATCGCCGACAACGATACCATCCGCCGGCTGGCGAACGGCCAGGTGGACACCCTGGCTGGGATGGCGGGCGAAGCCGGCAGCGTCGACGCCGCCGGGCGCGCGGCCAGACTCGACGGCCCGTTCGCCATCGCCCTGGACGCGGCCGGCAACCTGTTCGTGACCAACACCGGCAGCAGCACGGTGTGCATGATCAGCCCCGGGGACGGGAGCGTCACCACGATCATCGGCAGCCCGGCCGCCAGCGCCAACGATCCCGGCCCCCTGCCGGCCCTGATCTCCCCGCCGTACGGGATCGCGGTGGACCCCGCCACCAGCAATATCCTCATCACTGTTGACGATGCGATCATGCAGGTGGATTTTCACAAGTGAAACCGGGCCGCAGGTTGGGTAGACTGGATGTTTCCAACTACGGGATCCTCGGGTGGATCCCCTCTGCGCACGAGGGCGCCATGGGCGAACCGACCAAGAAACGCTATACCGTTTTCCTTCCCCGGACGGATTTCCCCATGAAGGCGGATCTGCCGCAGCGGGAACCCAAGCGGGTCGAGCGCTGGAAGGCCGACGCCGTGTTCGAGCGGGTGGAGGCCAAGCGCCGGGCGGACAACGCCGCCGGCACCGGCCGCGGCCGCAGGATCCTCCACGACGGTCCGCCCTACGCCAACGGGGCCATCCACATGGGCCACGCCATGAACAAGATCCTCAAGGACATGGTGGTGAAGTCGCTCTGGCTGGACGGCTATGAGTCGCCCTACGTCCCCGGCTGGGACTGCCACGGACTGCCGGTGGAGCACGCGGTGGAAAAGGACCTGGGGCCCAAGCGCCGGGAGATGAGCCGCACCGAATTCCTGGCGCGCTGCCGGGCCTACGCCCAGAAGTGGGTGGACACCCAGAGCCTGGGCTTCCAGCGCCTGGGCGTCCTGGGCACCTGGAACGAACCCTACATCACCATGGCGCCCCGCTACGAGGCGGCCGTCGTCCGCCTCCTGGGCCGGCTGTTCGAGTGCGGCGCGGTCAAGCGCAAGCTCAAGGTCGTGCACTGGAGCTACGGCGCCCGCACCGCCCTGGCCGAGGCCGAAGTGGAATACGCCGACCGCACCAGCTCGGCCATCACCGTTGCCTTCCCGGTGGCCGACGCCGAAGCCCGGCGCATGAACCTGCCCACCCCGCTGCTGCTGCCCATCTGGACCACCACCCCCTGGACCCTGCCGGCCAACCTCGCCATCGCCATGCACCCCGATATGGAATACGCCGTGGTGAAGGCCGTGGACCGCTACTACGTGGTGGCCGTCCCGCTGCTGGAGACGTTCCAGAAGAACCTGGGGATCCAGCTGCACACCAGGGAGATCCGCAAGGGCCTCACCTTCCAGAGCCTCAAGGCCCGGCACTGCTGGATCGACCGGGACTCCCCGGTGCTGCTGGCCGACTACGTCACCGCCGACGCCGGCACCGGCCTGGTGCACACCGCCCCCGACCACGGCGTGGACGACTTCACCCTGGCCCACCACCTGGGCCTGCTGCAGCTGGTGGGCCCGGACGGGCGCTACACCGCGCAGGTGAACGACCCGGAACTGGAAGGCAAGAACATCTTCGACTGCAACCCCCTGGTGGTGGACCGGATCCGCGCCTCGGGCGCGCTGCTGCACGAGGAGAAGATCAGCCACAGCTATCCCCACTGCTGGCGCACCAAGACCCCCATCTTCTTCCGGGCCACTGAACAGTGGTTCATCACCATGGACGACGAGCTCAATGGCAAGGGCAAGACCCTCCGGGAGCTGGGCCTGGAAGGGGTGGACAGCACCGACTGGGTCCCCGCCTCCGGCCGCAACCGGATCTACGCCATGATCGCGGGACGGCCCGACTGGTGCATCTCCCGCCAGCGCTCCTGGGGGTCGCCCATCACCGTGCTGCGCTGCAGCGAGTGCGGCGAGCCCCTGGTCCGGCCCGAGATCTTCGAAAAGGCCGCCGCCGCCATCGCCGAGGGCGGGGTGGAGGCCTGGGCGGAACTGCCGCTGGAGCAGCTCAAGCCCAAGGACGCCGTCTGCGCCAAGTGCTCCGGCACCGAGTTCCAGAAGGAGACCGATATCCTGGACGTCTGGATCGATTCCGGAGTGAGCGCCGAGGTGGTGTGCGAAACCCACTCCCTGCTGACCCCCGACGACTACGGGAAGTTCATCTACCTGGAAGGCACCGACCAGCACCGCGGCTGGTTCCACTCCTCGCTCCTGTTCAACCTCGCCGCCACCGGCGAGAAGCCCTACGACACCGTGGTGACCCACGGCTTCGTGCTGGACGGCAAGGGCCAGAAGATGTCCAAGAGCATGGGCAACACGGTCACCCCCGAGGAGATCCTCAAGACCCTGGGCGCCGACATCCTGCGCTGGTGGACCGGCAGCGTCGACTACAACGACGACGTGCGCATCTCCAAGGAGATCCTGGAGCGCTCGGCCGATGCCTACCGCAAGATCCGCAACACCCTGCGCTTCCTGCTGGGCGCCCTGGCCGACTTCGATCCGGCCCGGGACCTGGTGCCCGAAAGCGAATACTCGCCCCTGGACCTGTGGGTGTCCGGCTCGTTCCGGCGCCTGGCCGGGACCGTCACCGAAGCCTACCGGAAGTTCCAGTACCTGGACGTGACCCAGGCCCTGCACGGGTTCTGCCAGCTGGACCTGTCCGGCCGCTACTTCGAGATCATCAAGGACCGCCTGTACTGCGACGCCGCGGATTCCGCCCGGCGCCGGAGCTGCCGCTCGGTCTGCTGGAACCTTGCCCAGGGGCTGGCCGTGCTGCTGGCCCCGGTGCTCAGCTTCACCGCGGACGAAGTGTGGGAGAACATCCCCGGGGCCGAAGGCCACGTGTTCGAATCGCGCTTCCCCGAAGGCAGCGCCGACGCGGCCCCCGCCGACTGGGAGCGCTTCTGGCAGATCCGGGAAGCGGTGCAGGGGGCCATGGAGCCCTACCGCTCCGCCAAGACCATCGGCACCAGCCTGGACGCCGAGGTCCGGCTGATCCTGGCCGAAGCCGACCGCGCCCTGCTCGGGCGCCTGGGCGAGGCGGCCGAGGACCTGCTGGTGGTGTCCGGCCTCGTGCTGGAGACCGGTTCCGATCTGCAGGTGGAGGTCGTCCCCCACGCCGGGGTGAAGTGCCCCCGCTGCTGGAACCACAAGGGCGGCCACGGCCAGGGCGATGACGAGGCCCTCTGCCCGCGCTGCTGGGACGTGTTCCGGACCCAGGCATGAAGGCACGCGCCGCCTGGCTCCTGCTGCCCTTTGCCGTGCTTGCCGCGGACTGGGCCTCCAAGGCCTGGATCCTGGCGGCCATCCCGCCCCACGGCAGCCGCACGGTCATCCCCGGCTTCTTCTCCCTCACCCTGAACTACAATCCGGGCGCGATCTTCGGCACCATGGGCGGCGCGCCGCCCATGGTGCGGACGGTCACCTTCACCCTGGCCGGGATCGCCGCCCTGGCCTATTTCGGCTGGGAGTTCCTGAAGCCCGGCAGCGCCAACCCCCTCAGCCAGCGCATCGCCCTGGGCTTCATCCTGGGCGGCGCCATGGGCAACGGCCTGGACCGGATCCGGCACGGCATGGTGGTGGACTTCCTGGACTTCGTCTTCTGGGGATGGCACTACTGGACCTTCAACGTCGCCGACAGCTTCATCGTCTGCGGCGCGATCCTGCTGGGCCTGTCCTTCCTGTTCGCCGCGAAGCGGCAACCGGCCCAGAGCTAGAGCGCGCCAGGGCCGGCCTCCATCAGTACCGTCCGGATCCGCCGCGCCTGCTCCAGCATCTGGAAGAAGTCCGAAGGCAGCAGGGCCTGGGGCCCGTCGCTGAGCGCCTGGTCCGGCTTGCAGTGGGTCTCCACGATCAGCCCGTCGGCACCGGCGGCCACCGCGGCCCGGGCGCAGGGGATCACCAGGTCCCGGCGGCCGGCGGCGTGGCTGGGATCGGCGATGACCGGCAGGTGGGTGAGCAGCTTGGCCGCGGGGATCACGCTGACGTCCAGGGTGTTGCGCGCGTACTGGCTCCAGGTGCGGATCCCCCGTTCGCAGAGGATGACGTTGCGGTTGCCTTCGGACATGATGTACTCGGCGGCGAACAGCCACTCCTCCAGGGTCGCCGCGGGGCCCCGCTTGAGCAGCACAGGCTTTTCCGAACGCCCGGCCCGCTTCAGCAGGGCGAAGTTCTGCATGTTGCGCGCGCCCAGCTGGACCAGATCGGCGGTGCGCTCCACCTCCTCGAAGGTCTCCACCTCGGTGGCTTCGGTGACGATGCCCAGATCGAATTCCCGGCGCACCTCCTCCAGCAGCCGGAGCGCCTCGGCGCCCATGCCCTGGAACGCGTACGGACTGGTGCGCGGCTTGAACGCCCCGGCCCGGAGCAGCCTGACCCCGCTTTCAGCCACATAGCGGGCCACCGTGAACAGCTGTTCCCGGCTTTCCACCCCGCAGGGGCCGGCCATGACCGCCAGCTCCGGCGCCCCCACCGCCACCCCGCGCACCTCCACCACGGTCCGGCCGGGGGCCCCGTCCGCCGAGGCCAGCTTGAACGGGGAGGTGATCGGCACCACCCGGCCGACCCCGCCCATGGGCTCGATCCGGTCGGCCTTCAGGGCCTGGGAGGCGTGGGGAGCCAGGATGCTGGTGGAGACCGGGGATTCCTGGACGTAGCCGCGGATCCCGGCGCCCTCCAGCACTGCCATCACCGCCCGGATCTGCTCCAGGGTCGCGGTCTGCTCCATGAGAATGAGCATTGCCTGCCTCCGCATCCATCATAGCCTGGGCATACCGGGAGGCCGCCCGGATGGGGTAATATACCGGACATGGACGCCAAGACCCTGCATTGCCAATCCTGCGGAGCCTCCGTGGGGGAAGATGACCTCCAGTGCCCCTACTGCGGCAGCCAGCTTGCCACCCTGGCCTGTCCCAAGTGCTTCGGCATGGTCGGCATCCACGCCAGCCACTGCCCCCGCTGCGGCGCCGCCATCGAGCGGGCCGAATCCGCCCGCTCGGCCCTGGTCTGCCCCGGGTGCCAGGCCGCCCTGGCGGCCACCGCCGTCGGCGGCGTGAGCCTGGACCAGTGCCATGCCTGCGGCGGGGTCTGGGTGGGCCAGAAGAACTTCGAGCAGATCGCCGCCGACCGGGCCGGGCGCGGCGAAGTGCTGGGCGCGCTCCCCGGGGAAGGGCCCCGGGTGGCGGTGCATCTGGAGGCGGTCCGCTACCGGCCCTGTCCCCAGTGCGGCAAGTTCATGAACCGCACCAACTACGGCCGCATCTCCGGCGTCGTGCTGGATGTCTGCAAGGATCACGGTCTCTGGTTCGACCGCGACGAGCTGAGGCAGGTGCTGCAGTTCATCGAAGGCGGCGGGCTGGAGAAGAGCCACGTCCGCCAGGTCCAGGAGGAAGAGGAGCGGCGCCGGATGCCCGCGGCCGACCTGCCCCCCGGAGCATGGACCCAGGAGCCGGGCGGATTCGACGGCGGGAGTTTCCTTTCGGCCTTCGAATCCTTGCTCCATTCGATCCGGCGCCACTGAGCTTCGGATTCAGGTTGCCGCCGGTATGCCGTACTAGGCCTGGGCCTGGGCGACCAGCTTCAGGAACTTGCCGGCCTCCAGGCTGGCGCCGCCGACCAGCCCGCCGGCCACGTCCGGGATGCCCAGGATCTCCGGGAAGTTGTCCGGGGTGACGCTGCCGCCGTACAGGATCGGCACGTCCGCGCCATGGCCCAGCAGGTTGTCCAGCTGCTGCCGGATGAAGCCGTGCACCTCGGCGATCTGGCCGGCTTCGGCCCGCCGCCCGGTGCCGATGGCCCACACCGGCTCGTAGGCCAGGGCCAGGGGGCCCGGGTCCAGCTGGGCCAGGATCGCCAGCTGGCGCCGGAGCACGTCCAGGGTGGAGCCGCCGTCCCGCTGGGCCAGGGTCTCGCCGACGCAGAGCATGGGCAGCAGGCCCTGGGCCTGGGCCGCGCGCAGCTTGGGCACCAGGGTCTCCTCGGTTTCGCCGTTGTACTGCCGGCGTTCGCTGTGGCCCAGCAGCACCCCGGCGCATCCGGCGTCCTGGAGCTGGGCCATGGAGACCTCGCCGGTGTAGGCGCCCTTGGGCTCGGCGTGGCCGTTCTGGCCGTAGACCGGCATGAGCCCGTCCAGCCGGCCGTGCACGGCGGCCAGCAGCGGGAAGGGCGGAGCGATGGCCGCGACCACGCCGGCCACCGGCCGGTACGAGGCCCGCACTTCCCGGCAGAACGCTTCGGCGTCCTTCATCAGGTGATTCATCTTCCAGTTGGCGACAACCATCTTCATGGGGGTGACTCCGGTTACTTGGTTTGCAGGGCGGCGACTCCGGGGAGCTCCATGCCGCTGAGGAATTCCAGGCTGGCCCCGCCGCCGGTGGAGATGTGGCTCAGGCGGGCGGTGACGCCGGCCTTGGCGGCGGCGGTGACGCTGTCGCCCCCGCCCACCAGGACGTAGGCGCCGCGGTCGGCGGCCTCGGCCATCTCTTCGGCCAGGGTGAGGGTGCCGCTGGCGAAGGGGTCCAGTTCGAACACGCCCATGGGGCCGTTCCAGAGGATGGTCCTGGCATTGCGGATCTCCCCGGTGTAGGCGGCCACGGTCTCGGGCCCGATGTCCAGGCCCATCCTGCCGTCGGGCACCGCCTGGTCCTGGGTGATGTCGCACTCGGCGTCGATGTCCAGCTTGGCGGCCACCAGGTGGTCCAGGGGCAGCAGCAGCCGGGTTCCGGCCGCCTCGGCCTCGCGGCGCAGATCGTTGGCCAGGTCGAGCTTGTCCTCTTCGCAGCGGCTGTTGCCGATGGGCACGCCCATGGCCTTGAGGAAGGTGAAGCTCATGGCGCCGCCGACCAGGATGGCGTCGGCCTTGCCGAAGAACTGGCGGATGATCCCGATCTTGTCGGAGACCTTGGATCCGCCCATGATCGCCAGCAGCGGCCGGGCCGGCTGGTCCATGATCTTGCCCAGGGCGGTCAGCTCCTTCTCCATGAGGAAGCCCGCCACCGCCCGTCCGGGGGCGAAGTCCGGCACCATCCCGCTCACCGAGGCGTGGGCCCGGTGCGAAGAGCCGAAGGCGTCGTCGACGTAGGTGTCGGCGAGCCGGGCCAGGGCCTGGGCGAAGGCCGGGTCGTTCTTCGTCTCGCCCTTGTCGAACCGCAGGTTCTCCAGCAGCAGCACCTGTCCGGGCTTCAAGGCGGCGGCCTCGGCCTCGACCTGAGGGCCGCTGACGCCGCTGGCCAGGCGCAGGTCCAGGCCCTGGGCCCGCAGCCATTCCGCCACCGGCTTCATGCTGAACTCCGCCTCGAAGCCGACGCCCTTGGGCCGTCCCAGGTGGGAGCAGAGCACGACGGACGCCCCGCCTTCCAGCAGGTGGGTGAGGGTGGCCATGGTCTCCCGGATCCGGGTGGTGTCGGTGATGACGCCGGCCTGCAGAGGCACGTTGAGGTCCGCGCGCAGGAACACCCTGTGGCCCCTGACGTCGATATCACGAAGCGTCCTGAAACTCATGGTCTCCTCCAGTGTGGTTCAATCCATCTTAACGGAGTGGGGGCGGGCCAGGAAACCGATCCACCGGGAGGAGCGCTCCGGGTCGAAGGGCGCGCCGTGGTAGTCACCGGCTTCGGTCACCGGCGCCAGGCCGCAGGCCCGGCCCAGGTCGCGCAGTTCTCCGGGCTCGTAGAGCCGGAGCGATTCCAGCGCCTCGCGGGTGCGGCCGGTCTCCAGGTGGGTGAGGGTCATGCGCTTCACCAGCCGGTCGCCTTCCAGGGTCCGCCGGCTGCGGACCTGGATGGCTCCGTGCAGGGTGATGTCCTCCGGCACCAGATGCGCGCGCACGAACGGCGCATTCAGGTAGTCCAGCAGCAGCACGCCGCCGGGGCGGAGCAGGACCCGGAGCCGGCCGACCAGTTCCCGGTTCTCGGCGTCGGAGAAGTAGCCGAACGGGGTGAACCACATGCAGATGCCCGAAAGCAGGGCCGGGCGCAGCGGGAGCCGGCGCATGTCGCCGCGCAGCAGCCAGGGCCGCAGTTCCGCAGGCGCCAGGGCCAGCAGGTCGCGGGACAGGTCCAGCCCGAAGGCCATGGGGTTGGCGCGGCGCAGCACGGCCAGATGGCGGCCGCCGCCGCAGCCCAGATCGAGCACCGGCCCGGCGCCCAGCTGCGGGGCCAGGGCCAAGGCCATGGCCACCGCCGCCTCGGCCTCGCGCGCGTCCCGGTGGCCATAGATGGCCGCGTAGTCTTTGTCGAACCAATCCTTGAACCACTCGTCCACGCCGCCCGCCCCTTTTCCTCGGCCATCCTCGCACGAAGGGCCGGTTACACTGATCACCTGCTTTAAGGAATAGAACCATGCTGCGCCCCGAACAACTGGAAGATCAAGTCCACTTCATGCTGTCCACGCTCATCCAGCGCGAGCTGAGAGATCCCGAGCTGGGCTTCCTGACCCTCACCGCCGTGCGGCTGACCGGAGACCGGAGCATCGCGAGGGTCTACTACACGGTCCTGGGCGACGAGCAGCAGGTGGAGCGTTCGCGCAAGGCCCTGGGCCGGGCCTCCGGCTTCCTGCGCAGCCACCTGGCCAAGCACCTCAAGATGCGCCGGGTCCCGGAACTGCAGTTCTTCCCCGACAGCACCCTGGAGCAGGGCAACAAGATCGAGGCCATCTTCATGAAGATCAGGGAGGAGGAGGCCGCCCGCCCGCCCCATCCCGAGGACGTTCCGACAGAGGCCAAGGGGGACGCTTGAATTCCGGGCTCTACCTGGTCCACAAGGAGGTGGGCGGAAGCAGCTTCGACGTGGTGCGCGGCTTCAAGCACGAAGCCTATGAGGCGGGGATGAGGAAGCTGGCCCTGGGCCACGGCGGCACCCTCGACCCGTTCGCCGACGGGCTGCTTCTGGTGCTGGCGGGGCAGGCCACCCGGCTCATGGAGCTCATGCATCCCCTGCCCAAGACCTACCTGGCCCGCCTGGCCTGGGGCGCCGAGACCGACACCTGCGACCACATGGGCCTGGTGGTGGCCGAAGGCCCGGCCCCCTCGGTACCGGCCCTGGAGGATGCCCTGGCGGGCTTCCTGGGCTGGCGCGACCAGATCCCCCCCGCCACCTGCGCCAAGAAGATCGACGGCGAAGCGGCCTACAAGAAGGCCCACCGGGGCGAGGCCGTGGACCTGCCCCCGTCCCGGGTCTACCTGCACGAAGCCGCCTGGATCAGCCATGACCTGCCCCGGACCTCCATGCTCCGGATCACCTGCAGGGGCGGCTACTACGTGCGCGCCCTGGCCCGGGACCTGGGCCGGGCCCTGGGCTGCCCCGCCCACCTCTCGGCCCTCACCCGCTCCGCCATCGGGCCCTGGGACGATCCGGGCCCCGGCCTGCGCACCCTGGTCCAGGGCGAGGACCTGGTGCCCTGGTGCCCGTCCCGGATCCTGGACGAGGCCGAGGCCGACCACCTGCTGCACGGCCGGCCGGTGCCCATGGGCGACCTCCAGGGGCCCCGCTGGCCCATGCCCGAAGGCTTCCCAGACCCCGGGGCTCCGGTCCGGGGCCTGCACCAGGGCAGGCTGGTGGCGCTGTTGCGGGAAAAGGAAGGCGCGCTGTGGACCTGCGCCAATCTGCGCGGCGGCCTCTGATCCTTCGCCAGATCATCAACGGGCGAAGCACGGCCGGGATGAACGAGATCCGCGGGCTCCGGGAAAAATAGCTGGTCTACCGGATGTTCGGGGCGGGCCAAATTCCGGTGACGCCGGTGTGGAAAAAAATTAATAATACATATATTATATCTCTGGGCTGGACACAGCACCAACGTATTCGCTGTGGAATAATATGAAATCAATAAGAAAATTATTTATTTGTTTGATATCAGCCTTGGCCGGCACCCCCAACCCGGCCCAGGAAACCCATCCCGGCCAGGCCCAGGGTTCCGTTCTCCTGCCCTGGGGCGCTCCCGGAACGGCGCCCCAGGTCCCGCCCGCACCCGGCAGCATGGATCCCCAGGCCGCGGCGGCCAAACCCCGGACCGACCAGCCCGCGCGCCTGGACGAACTGGAGCGGATCAGGGCCCTGGAGGCGGAGCAGGCGCTGCGGGAGGCGCGGCAGGCCTATGCCGGCCCCTTCCAGCTGGCCTCGGACCTGTTCGACGGGGTCTCCGGCCTGCACCAGACCGCCCTGGTGAACGTATCCGACGACTACCTGCTGGGTCCGGGCGACGAGATGATCCTCTACGTGTTCGGCAGCGCCACCTTCGAGGCGCCGCTGGTGGTGGACCGGGCCGGGACCGTCACCATCCCCAAGGTCGGGGGCGCCCACGTGGCGGGGCTGCGCCTGGGCGACGCCCGGAGGGTGGTCCAGCGGCTGGTGGCCTCCCTCTATTCCCATGCCCGGGCCGACCTGCAGTTCTCCAAGACCCGGGACGTGCGGGTCTTCCTGCTCGGCGAGGTCTACCGCCCCGGGTCCTACGTGCTCCCCAGCCTCACCTCGCTGCTCAACGCGCTGGCGTCCGCGGGCGGCCCGAGTCCGTTCGGCAGCTACCGCTCGATCCAGCTGATCCGGTCGGGAAGCGTGATCCAGACCCTGGACCTCTATGCGCTCCGGCTCAGGGGCCAGGGCATGGAAAGCCTGCTGCTGCGCGACGGGGACACGCTGTTCGTGCCCATCGCCGGGGTCCGGGTGCTGTTCAGCGGCGCCTTCGTGCGGGTGGCGTCCTCGCCGGTGTCCAAGGACAAGCCCGGGGTGCTGGTCGAACTCAGGCCCCAGGAGACCGCCTGGGACGCCCTGCAGTTCATCGGCGGCCTGCTGCCCAGCGCCTACCAGGGCCTGATCACCCTGGAGCGGAAGGATCCCAACGGGGTCATCGCGGTGGAGAACCTGAACCTGGACGAGGCCTCCCTGCGCGGCAAGAGCCTGTTCCCCGGCGACAAGCTCCAGGGCCTGACCCAGGCCGAGTGGCGCGGAGGCGTGGTGCAGGTGGCCGGCCACGTGAGGATCCCCGGCGCCTTCGCCCAGCGCCCCGGCATGCGGCTGGCCGACTTGCTCCGGGACCCGGACCAGATCCTGCCGGACACCTACCAGGAGCGGGGCCAGATCATCCGCACCCACCCGGACGGGGCCACGGAACTGCTGGTGTTCAACCTGGCCCAGGCGCTCCGGGGCGATCCGGCTCAGAACCTGCCTCTTGAGCCCCGGGACCGGGTGGAATTGTTCAAGCTGGACGATCTCCGGATCAAGACCACGGTCAGCATCCTCGGCCCGTTCCCGGCCGCCGGCAGCTTTCCGTGGTACGAAGGGATGCGGGCGGCGGACCTGATCTTCGCGGCCGGGGCCCCCGGGCCGAACGCCGACCGCTACTACGCCGAACTGGTCCATCTGGATCCCACCGGCCAGCCCGGCGGGGAGATGGTCCGGCTCGACCTCCCCGGGCTGCTCTACGGGGTCGACCACCCCGCCTCGGGGTTGCAGGACCCCTCGGTCAACCCGCCGCTCCGTCCGTTCGACCAGATCACCCTGTACGAGCTGCCCAATTTCAAAATCCACCATACCGTCACCATCTCCGGCCAGGTGCGCCGGCCCGGCCCCTATGTGATCACGGACAGGCACTTCACCTTGAACCAGCTGATCCTCCGCGCGGGCGGGCTCACCCCGGAGGCCATGCCCAAGGGCGGGATCTTCCTGCGCTCCAGCCTGCGCGAACGCGACCTGTCCGAAGGCAAGCTGCACGAGGCTGGCCTCAAGGAGGTGGACCCGACCGGCCAAGGCATCAATGAAATCCTCAAGCGCCTGTCCGAGACCAAGCGCACCAAGGAGACCGGTGCCCTGCTGGACAGCCCCGTGCTGCACAACCTGGCCGAGGGCAAGAGCAACCGCCTGGTGGTGGATTTCGAGGCGGCCCTGCGCGGCGATTCCCGCCGGGATGTGGAATTGCTGGATGGTGACCAGATCATCATTCCCCGCAAGGCCGATAGCGCCTATGTCGTGGGCGAGGTGGCCAGTCCCTTCGCCACCTTCCGGGTGCAGGAAGGGGATTCCGTCAAGGACCTGGTCAAGCTGGCCGGCGGCTTCACCCGCAATGCCGACCGGGGCCAGGTGCGGCTGCTCAAGGCGGATGGCCGGATCATCGACACCCTGGTCCTGCGCCAGACGGTGGAGCCGGGCGACGCCGTGCTGGTGCCCCAGCGGTTCCGGCTGAACACCAGCTGGCAGGACAATCTCCAGGCGCTCACGCCCCTGGCCCTCATCCTGAACGCGATCCGGCGTTGACTGCTACCGGTCCGACCAGTGCAGCTTCTCCTGGAGCAGCCGGAAGAATGAGAAATTGGCATCCTGGAGCAGGGTGACGGTCCGGTCCGACTTCTCGAACTCCAGCCGGTCGCCGGAAAGCAGTCCGTGCTCCACCTGGCCGTCCAGAGTCAGATGGGCGTCCTCGGCGTGGACCAGGGTGATGGCCACGTGCAGCGGGCCGGGCACCACGATCGGGCGCAGGGTGAGCGAGTGCGGGCAGATGGCGGAGATCACCAGGGCATCCAGGGCCGGATGCAGGATCGGGCCGCCGGCTGACAGGGAGTAGGCCGTGGACCCGGTGGGGGTGGCCACGATCAGGCCGTCGGCCCGGAGGTGGGCGGCATCGCAGCCGTCGATCTGGACCCGGAACTCCATCATCCGGGCCGCCAGCCCCTTGACCAGCACGGCGTCGTTGAGCACCGGCCGGCCAGGCAGGATCTCCGCGCCGCGCACCACCCGGGTGCTGACCATGGAACGGGTTTCCGAGGTGAAGCTGCCCTTGAAATAGGACTCGATCACCGCCGCGGCCTGTTCCGACGGGTGGGAGGTGAGGAAGCCCAGGGAACCCAGGTTGATGCCCAGCAGCGGGGTGCCCCGCACCCCCGCGTGGCGGGCGGCGGTGAGCAGGGTCCCGTCCCCGCCCAGGGCGAGGCAGAGTTCCGGCACATCGCCCGCGGCGCCGTAGAGCGGATCCCCGGTGAACGCCTCGTCTGGCAGGCCTGCGGCCAGCCAGGCGTTGCGGATCTTGGGATGGGCCACCACCTGCCAGCCCCGGTCCAGGAACGGCGGAACCGTTTCCCGCAGGGAGTTGGAGAGCCAGGTGGATCTTGATTTCGCCACAAGTACGAGGGTGGGTCGCGCCATGTCCTTAGGTTAACCTGGGAGCATGGCAACCAAGGCGTATAACCAGCGGAAAACCACCCATGCCCCCAAGGCCTCCTGGCACTGGGTCTACTGGAGCCTGCTGGCGGTGGTGGGGGCCGGAGTCCTCGCGCTGGGGGTGGCCTGGTCGGTGATGTCCCGGGACGTGGACAGCTTCCTGACCTATTTCGCCCTGCGCGTGCCCAAGACCATCACCAAGGTGCTGGACCGGAACGGCGACGTGATCGGCGTGTTCGCCGAAGAGAACCGGGTGGTCATCCCGTTCGGGGACATCCCCAGGGCCTTCGTGGGCGCGGTGATCGCCACCGAGGATTCCGACTTCATGAACCATGGCGGGATATCGGCCCGGGGCGTGCTGCGGGCCGGCTTCAACTTCGTGACCAGCTTCGGCCAGCGCAGGGAAGGGGCCTCCACCCTCACCATGCAGCTGGTGCGCACGGTCACCGCCAAGCGCCAGAAGCGCCTGGACCGCAAGCTCAAGGAGATCATCCTGGCCCGCAAGCTGGAGATGGCCTACACCAAGAAGCAGATCTTCGAACAGTACGCCAACGAGGTCTATTTCGGCGGCGGCCGCTACGGCATCGAAGCAGCCGCCCAGTTCTACTTCGGCAAGAGCGCCCCCCAGCTGGCGGTGGAGGAGTGCGCCCTGCTCGCCGGCCTGATCCAGAACCCGAACTGGTACAACCCGTACAATCCGGACCCCAAGGCCCGGGCGGCCGCCAAGGAGCGCCGCAACCACGTGCTCAGGCGGATGGTGGCGGAGTCCTATCTGAAGGACAGCGACGCCAAGCTGCTCATGGACCGGCCCATCCGCCTGGCCCGGGAGAACGCCCAGGAGGAGGCGGTCGGGCCATACCCGGTGGAGGAGGTGCGCAAGTACCTCTATGAGAAGTACGGCAGGGACCGGGTGCTGGAAGGCGGACTGGAAGTGACCACCACCATCGACTCGGTCTGGCAGACCGCGGCCAACGAAGCGGTGCGCTCGGGTCTGCGCGCGGTGGACCGGCGCCGTGGCTTCCGCAAGCAGGGGATCCAGTTCGTGACCAGCCCCGAAACCACGAACCTGCCCGGATGGAACCGGTTCTTCGAGGAGGGCGATCCGGTTCGCGGCATCATCCTGGACTGGAAGCCAGGCGGCGCCGAAGTGCGGATCGGCAAGGCCACGCTGACCGTGCCCGACTCGGCCTTCTCTTGGGCGGGCAAAGGCATCCGCGCCATCCTCATGCGCGGCGCCACCCCGCTGTTCGTGGTGAAGGCCGCCGGCGAGGACGGCATCCCCACCCGGCTGGAACTGGACCAGGAGCCGGAAGTGGAAGGCGCGCTTCTGGCCGTGGAACCCCAGACCGGCGAGATCCGGGCCATGGTCGGCGGCTACGACTTCAAGCGCTCCAAGTTCAACCGCTCGTTCCAGGCCGAGCGCCAGGTGGGTTCCACCATGAAGGCGTTCGTCTACGGCGCCGCCTTCACCCAGGGCAAGACCCCAGCCACCATGGTCGAGGACGTGCCCACCCGGTTCACCATGGACAGCACCGTCTACGAGCCCAAGAACTACGAACGGGACTTCTGGGGCCCCATCCCCATCTGGGAGGCCATCCGCGACTCCCGCAACATCCCGGCCGTGCGCACCCTGGAGGCCACCGGCATCGACAACGTCATCGCCTTCGCCCACAACACCGGCGTGGGCGGCAAGCTCAACCCCTATCCCAGCCTCGCCCTTGGCGCCTCCGACCTGACCCTCAAGGACATGGTGCGGGGCTACGGCACCTTCGCCAACGGCGGCAAGCAGGCGCCGCCGCCCTTCCTGATCCGCAAGATCGTCGACCGGTCCGGCAAGGTGCTGGAGACCCACGACGGCGCACCAGGCGAGCAGGTGGTGGACCCTATGAGCAACTACCAGTTGATCCAGTGCCTGCAGGGCGTGGCCCAGCGCGGCACCGGCGCCCGCTCGAATGAGCTCGGCTGGCCGCTGGCCGGCAAGACCGGCACTACCGACGACCACACCGACGCCTGGTACGTCGGATTCTCCACCCACATCGCCTGCGGCGTATGGGTCGGCCTGGACGCCAAGAAGACCATCTTCCCCGGCGCAGACGGCGCCAAGGTGGCCCTCCCGATCTGGGTGGATTTCATGAAAGTCGCCCTGCCCGGAACCCCCAAGGAAGAGTTCCCCGTGCCCGACGGCATGGAGTGGGCCGAAGTGGACCGTTACACCGGCCTGATCGCCACCAGCGCCACCCAGGGCACCGACCTGGTGCGCCTCGCCTTCAAGCCCGGCACCGCCCCCAAGACCCCCAGCACCGCCGACACCATCACCGTCGTGCGCGAAGCCCGGGAGAAGGCCCATACCCAGGCGGTGGAGACCCGGGTCTGGGGCGCCCACGTGCCCCCGCCCCCGCCGCCCCCGCCCATGGCCGGGCAGAGCGGCAAGGATCCCCTGGCAGTAGAGGATCCCAACCTCTAGCCAAAGCTCCGGATCTGGTCCAGCGGGCTCTTGACCCCAAGTCCGCCGCGGTTCAGGACATGGGTGTTTCTTGTATCAAATTTATTTTGTAAAGATTCAATTTGAATCAAATTGAAATTTCTAATAAAAAGGTCTTGCTCATTCCAAGAGGCCGAGAGACATTTTTGGAGGTGGTCCTTTGCACCACTCCTGAAAGAGCAAATGTCTTACTCGATCCGAACGACAATCGCCCCTGACGGGGAGGTGCATCCCCTTGTGGTCGACCCCGACGGAATTCCTGCTTGGTGGCCGAACCTTTGGCTCCTCACCGCGCATCGGTCTCGCGGCGCGGCATACGGGACCCTGGCTAAATACGGTCAATTCCTTTGCCGATTGTATGGCTGGGCGGAAGAGAGGGAGATTCCGCTGGATCAGCGCCTCCTCCAGCGGGAATGGCTTCATGGGTGGGAACTTGATAGCTTGGCCGATGACCTGAGTAGTCAGATTCAGGGTATGAAACCGTTCAAACTTGGATCGAAGCGCCCTGGAAATATTGAGCAGTTCCTCGCTCCCAAGGTGTCCAGGGCCCCGCTTGTGAGCGTCGGGAGCATTGCCACACGGCTGAACATTGTCGCGGATTACCTGCGATGGCTTGGAACGGATGGCGTAAACCGCGCTCCATTCGCCGCCAAGAAGCTCCACGAATGTGGCCGCGACGAAATGGTGCAGAAACTGGTGGCAAGGATCCCAATAAATTCCAAATACAACAAGGGCTCTGGCAAAGGCTATGACCGAGATGGCGTGCTGCGGTTGCTGGAAATTATCCTTCCCGGGCATCCCGAGAATCCATGGAGCTCCCCGGAAGTCCAACTCCGCAACCATCTGATTGTCATGATGCTGTTCACCTTCGGCATGCGTATCGGCGAACTGGGCGCGTTGAAGATACGAGACTTCGATGACCGGGCGGGGGTACTGGCCGTCGCACGCCGACCCGATGACCCGGAAGACACCCGTGGGCGCTACGCCATGAGGCAGAAGACCCGCGCCCGGGTCATGACCAATGAACTCACCCTTCTAATCAAGACCTACAAGAACAAGGTCCGCAACCACTATGACCTGGCCTTGAAACACCCCTACCTGCTGGTTTCGGCAAAGGACGGCGAGAAAATCTCCATGTCAACCCTGGAAAAAGTGTTCCGCGAGTTGAGGGAGAAAGTCCCCGGGTTGCCCGCAAAGCTCACGCCCCACTATCTCCGCCACGCATGGAACTACGAGTGGTCGATGGCCTGTAAGGCGAAAGGCATCCCGAATGACGAGGCGGACCAACTTCGAAAGTACCTCCAGGGCTGGAGCGGGTCCAGCAAGATGCCCGATCTCTACAACCAGCCCTACATCCAGGAGCGGGCCAACGAGTGTTCTCTCGAAACCCAGCGTCGCATGGTGGCGATTTCGCAGGAGGCCCAGGTTGCCTTCGAGCGAATGAAGCGGCTGGCTGCCGAAGCTATTGCCAAGACCCAAGGACCTACCCATGCCTGACGAAGCCGTCCTGCGAAAGTACACGCTGCCCGAAAGCGTGGTCAACAGCCAAGAACTGCGCTACGACCCGAGGGAGGATGTCTGGGTGGTTTCCTCAGGAGGAGTCTCCACGCTCGATCTGTCCCGATACCGCGAGGACTGCACCCCGCTCTTTCTCCAGAGCCTGAAACTGGCGCTAGTGACCCTGAACCGCACGTTGCAGCCCACCACTATTACGAACTACCTAAAGTCAGGACTGAATCCGCTGCTGGAGCACTTGCAGAAGCCATGTGGGGAGATCACCCGGGATGGACTGGAGTCATATTGGTTTGCCCTGCCCACCGAGCGGAAGTACTGGTTCAAAGGTCTCAAGACTCTATGTCCCGCATTAGCGTTGCAGGGCATCCCGGGGCATTCAACAGCGCCCGACGTACTGGACTGGCTCAAGACCATCAAGATTGGTCGGAACGAGGCGGGATGGGCCGCGCGTACCTGGGATCCGGTCCTTGGGCCCCTGACGCCGGACGAAATGCACGCCTTCATTTCCGTGCTGCATGCGAGCTTTGCCCGTGCCGAAATCAACACGGAGGACTACTTCCTCATCCTTCTGTTTTCCTGCTTCGGCGCGCGCAACGCGAATCTGGCGGACCTCAAGGTCTGCGATCTCAAAATTAACCACCAAAAGGGGGTAACCAGCTACGAGATCGACATTCCGCGGGTCAAGCAGCGTGGTGGGAGGTTCAGAGAGTCCTTTTACACACGCAAATTGGTGCCGGAAATTGGTGCGGCGCTTGAGGGGTACCTCTCGTATCAGATGCACCAATACGGGTACCTGGGTATGGGCGATCAGCTACCAATGTTCGTGAATCCGGGCAATGCCGACCTGATCCGCAAATTCCACCAGAGCAGCGACAATATTGGGAATAGGGCTTGTCAGGTGGCGACACGGTTGGCTGTTGTTACCGACCGGACGGGTGAGGGAATGCACATCAACGCCCGACGCTGGCGCTACACGCAGGCCACTCTGGCCCGTGCCCAGGGACTGGATCCGGCCGTCATCGCCGCTCTCCTGGACCACGGGAGTACTGAAACCCAGGAGGTGTATGCGGCAGTCAGCCCCGAGGTATTGGCCGACTACGCCCGGCGGCTCGCCGGTTTCCGGGAGCCTTGGGCGGCGACCTTCCTGGGCCGGGTTGCGGACCCAGGTGAGGAGCCGGATCCCATGAAGGTGGTGTTCCGGGCGAAGTTCGCCAAGGACAGTTCCGACCCATCGGTGGGCGGGTGCGGAGCATCGCGCTTGTGTGCGGGGCGGAGGCCGTTCGTTTGCTACCTATGCGTGATGTTTAACGCAAGCATGGAGGGCGACCACGCAGGTGCGCTGGCGGACGTGCTGGATGGACGGGTACGGTTCGACCAAGATGCAGGAGACGGCCTGCGCTACCTCACGGCGGACTCGGTCGCCCAGGCCATCCGCAAGGTCATCGCTCTCGTGGAAATGCGGTTAATCGAGATGAACAAGACCCTGCTACAGATTCGGGCAGAGAGGGACTCGCTCCGGCGCGAAAGGGGACTCGCATGACGGACATCAACATCACCTCATTTAAGCCACTGGGCGAGGTTGAGACGTCTGAGAGGCTCCGGCAGTTCGTGGACCACTACCAGCCCTTTGCATCCCTGCTTCCCTGCGTGACAAGTTTTGATGAGAACGCGTGGGATCTGCGCGGAAAGTATTTCTCGGCATCCACAGGCAACTGCAAGTTAAGAATCCGCTTCGTCAAGCTGGACGTAAAGGACCAGAAACGGGCCACCGAACCCTTCGACCCTCCCTTCCGCGAGTTTGCCAAGGCCTACGCCCTCCACCTGATGGCGACGCACTCGAACTGGGCATCGCCGGGCAATCTCAAGAATTGCTGGGTGCCAGCCCTCCGCCATGTCGAGCACGGACTCCGCATGGCCCTCCCTGGAGAACCACCATGCATCACGTCCCTGACCGGGGACATTTGTGAGGCGGTCAACGCCACCATTCGAAACACAAGCCCGGGTGTTGCGGTGGCATATCAAATCTGCCAAGTTCTGAATGAGTTGGCCAGGGACCTCGTGGACCTGGGTCTCTGCACTGAGAGGTTCACATGGACTGGGATGACTGTGCCCATCCAACCGCTCCACAGAATGGTTGGTCCCGAGGGCGACAAATTCCGTGAGGGCATGCTGCCCTCTCTGGAAGCCATGGCCGCGATGGGGTACTGCTTCGCCCACGCCGAAAGTCTCAGGGAGAAGTGGGTGTCGGCCATCAATGGGCTGTTGGCTGGCCAGCCTGCCCGCCTCGGGGAGTGCTGGTTTCTGAGGGAGAATTACTGGGTTGAAACGGATGTGCAAGGCCAGAAGCGGTTCGCCCTGAAATGGTGGCCGCAGAAGAAGGCCAAGCCACTGGTCAAGGAGTTCGTAGCCGACGATCCCTTCGTCCCGGTGTTCCGCCAGTGCTTCGAGTGGCTCATCGAGATCAGCTCTCCGGCCCGCGCAATCGCGAAGTGGTACGAGAAGAACCCAGACAAGCTTTACCTCCCGAAGGAAATGGAGCACCTGCGAAACAAGGAGGTCCTTACTGTGGCCGAGGCGGCATCCCTCAGGGGGGTGTCGGTGGAAAAGTTTTGGCACTCAAGGTCATGGGCCAAGAACAAGGGCATCAACCCAGTCCTTGACGCGGCGACGGAGAAGGAGGGCATCCACTTCCAGGACCTGGAACGAGCCATGCTGTCAGACCTCCCCCACGGCTTCCCCTGGTTCAATAGGGCCAAGAACATCAAATACAGTGACATGCTGGTGCTGATGCGGCAGGGCGAGTTCCACTCGCGGAATCCGACCACCCCCACCATGTTCCGCATTCCCAATACGGGCACTTACTACTGCGCCCTTGACGCCATGGTGGACCGGCATGGGGTTATCGAACAAGACGGGACGCCGGTTCGGGTGCGCTCACACCAGTTCCGGCACCAGAACGAGACGGTCGCCTTCAAGGCCGGGGTGGCGCGGTCATGGGCGAACCGCCATGCCGGCCGCGTCCGAACCTCGCAGGAGGAGTCCTACGATGACCGCACCGACGCCGAGAATGTGGCCCAGTCCTCGCGGGTATCGGTCCATCGCAGCGTATTCGGCGAACTGGTCGCCCTGGAGCCCAACGAGCCGAAGACCGAGGCGGAGATCATGGCCGAGGTCGAAGTGGCGAAGCGAACGGGCTACGCCCATGTCACCGACAAGGGCTGCTGCACCCACAACTTCATGGACAAGCCTTGCTCGAATTTACGCGACTGCCTGTTCTGCGAGGACCACAAGTGTGTCAAGGGTGTACCGCTCTGGGACCGGAATATCCTGGCCGAGTGCGCGGTCGAAGAGGAGAGCTTCGTCAACGCCCTGGAGGCAGAACGTAGAGGTATGTATGGAGTGAAGGAACACATCGAAGAGATGATCCTGCCGCGGGTCACCTACTGTCGTCAGGTCAAGGCTCTCCTTCACGATCCGGGAGTCAACCCTGGCACCGAGTTCCGCCATGCGCCCAAGGGCGATTCCTATGATCCGGTGGTCAATGCGCTGCGGCATCACGAGGAGCTTGGCCGCAAGAACGGTCTGGATGTCGCGTGGGTGGAAAGTGCCCTGGAGCGGCTCCAGAGCATTCATTCCGCCCGCCGCGAACGGCCGATCCTGAACGATGGAGGCGCGCCATGACCCCCACTAAGACCAGGCCCAAGACGCCAAAGAAGACCGTGCCGGTTCACCTAAAGGATGGCCGCAAGCAGGAGATCCTAAAGTTGCTGGAGCAATGGCAGGGCCGCCTGAACTGGGAGCCATTTCTGGACGCGGTGGAGCAGATCACTGGCCACCGCTACACGCGGCAGGCGCTGTGGAACCATGAGCGGATCCGGCTCCTCATGGTCGCCCGCAGAAAGGAGCTCCGGCATCGGGCGGAGACGGAGGAACAGCAGAAGGGGTCCCTGGGGGTCATCGCGGCCTTGGAGAAACGGGACCGGTTGCAGAAAGAGGTCGATCACCTGAAAGCTGTGGTCCAGGCCTACGACCTGATGTTCCAACGGTGGGCCTACAACCTGAAACTACTGGGATTTACGGACCAAGACATGAAGGAGAAGGTAGACAAATCGCTCCCGCAGAAGCCCAAGGAACGGACCGAACCCCTGGCAGAGCCGAGGATTCGGCGGAAGCGTGGTCTCCCGGGGAGCAAGAGCCATGGCTGAACAATCGGGCCAGGAAAAGGGGAAGGGGAACGTAATTGCCCTGGAAATCTACCTTCAAGGGCTCCGCGCCGAAGGCAAGGGACTTCCTTCCCGGAATGGCAAGGTTTCAGCGTCCGCCATCGCCCTGGCGACTGGGATGGATCGCCAATCCCTCTACAAGAACCCCCACTGCCGTGCCCTGCTTGAATTGGCAGCCCAGGAGATGGGGTTGGCCGGGATCGAGGCCAGGGATGTGCCCCAGGCGAAGGACGACGGCAAGGACCAGCGGATCCAGGCCCTTGAGGCCAAGGTGGCGTCATTGACAGCGGAGGTCCATGGCCTGCGGCGGCAACTTGCCCAGTTTAATCACATAGAGGCCCACCTGGTCGCCACGGGGCGGCGGGTGATCCCGTGACAGACCTCGCCCTGACGGTCTGCAAAGTTTGGCCGGGGCGCCATGGCGGAGCTGTCTTCACAGGCCAGGACGAGGCCGGGACCTTGCACCGGGTCGTGGCCGACGCCGCCATCCTGCTCCGCCCGCCGGGGATCGGGGAGCGGTGGGAGGTAGCGGGTCCGGTCCGCGTTCACCCCCACTATGGGAGACAGGTTCATGCCGAGCGAGTAGTGCCCATCCGACCTCATGGAGAACTTCTGCGGCGATTCCTGGCACGGAATAAGACCTTCCAGGGGGTGGGCGAGGCCAGGGCACGCCGCCTATGGGACGCCTTCGGGGAAGGCCTCAACGACCTCCTGGATGCCGGAAACACCCTCCGGTTGGCCGATGTGCTGGGATCCGATCTCGCGGCTTCCCTGGTGGACGCTTGGAGGGAGTCCCAAGGCGAGGCCAAGGTGGTCCGTTGGCTGGAGGACCACCGGTTCCCGGTGACCCTGGCCGTTAAGGTCATGCGCCTGTGGGGCGCGGACGCCGCCGACAAGGTTGCCGAAAACCCTTACCGGATGCTGGCGGTGGCGGGCTGGACCAAGGTGGACGCGGCGGCTCTGGACGCCGGGGCCGCCCCGGACTGCCCAGAGCGGCGGATTGCCGCCGTGGAAGCTACCTGCTACCGTGCCCTGGCAAACCAGCACACCACCATCCCAGAACCCGAGCTTCTGGCCGGGATCCGGGGACTGCTCCGCTGCCCGCCCCAGGTGGCCCAGGACGCCTTGGCCCTGGCTGAGGTGGACCACGCCGTGGTGAAGACCCCGGACGGGTTCTGGCAGCCCTTCGGTCCCGCCGTCATGGAAGCCTTTGGGCGACGACACTGTGTGGAGTGCGTCAGCGACAACTACACCAGTGCATGGGGTAGCGCTGAACCGGGCGGATTCGTGACACGTTTGAACTGCGACCAGGTGGACGCAGGAAGGCGTTGCCATGGC
>Ga0316217_10001107_pt1 | contig 36366 bp, 51 predicted proteins | sample 1anoAmetaG_FD_203633 | JGI IMG/M metagenome (GOLD analysis project Ga0316217, IMG submission 203633) | Freshwater microbial communities from Trout Bog Lake, Wisconsin, USA - 1anoA | ecosystem: Environmental > Aquatic > Freshwater > Lake > Hypolimnion/Profundal zone | place: USA: Wisconsin...
CGACTTGCTCAATGGAATAGACGCCATACTGTGTAGCCTTCTCTATGATTCCTTTTGCGAAATCCCACGAACCCTTAAGCTTTTCCGGATAATATGCGCTCATTCTGGCTTCTCCGGCCATACAATCGCTAATGGAAATCCAGATTGAGCCGGCAAATCTCTTAATGCCTGCCTATAGGATAACCACTTTTTCTTCGTTGCTGGTACTTGATCATTCGCTTGTGTCCATTCGCAATCGGATAGTAGCTTGTCTCTTTTTGATCTTTCTTGAGTTGCTATGTATCTAACTATTTCATCGTCAGACAGTTTTTTTATTGCAGACATGGTTTTTATATCCCACTGATAGCCATACGGCACCGAAGATTTTTCCGTGAGTTGATCATGGGTATAATCAGTAACAATCCCGTCTTTTATGTATTGCGTCTCATCGTTAGCAATACCCTCAATAACGCTTTCTCCGGAACGAGCTTGCTGCAAATGCTGCCCGTCTTGTAATGTTATTTCGTATGGATTGTCATTTTCATTATGCACTGTTGCTGTTATTGGCCCAGGGCATTGCCCTGTCCTTAAGATTTCTCCCGTCTCCGTATTGTAGGCGATATAGTTCATCGTTTTAGCTCGATAACAGTTAATGATCGACACGAACACCCAGATGAAAGCATATTGATGTAATACGAATTTGCGCCTGCTGACAGGCTATAAACAAGCTGCCCACTAACGTTAACAGAGCTACCAATAGTCGTGAAAACGCAAGGGCACTGATAAACAGTTGTTGAGTCTATTACGATATATAGTATCGGAGATGCCGTGAATGAAGCGCCAGGAATCGTGCAGCAGAACTGAATCAAAACCTTTCCGGTGACGTTTGTGTAGCTGACATATTGAGCAGTAATTGTATTTCCATCACTATTTGATATTGTCCCTGATGTATAAGCGGATGCCAATCCTGTTACCGCGCCTGTTGATATCTGAGCGGTTCCGGTACTACCGGTAACCAGTAATTGGCCATTAATCTTCACTTGACCGCCTTCAACCTGAAAGGTTGCTGAGGTTGCACCAGGCTTTATTATCTCAAAGTCGTCTGCATTGATCTTGAACGTCGAATAATTGCTGCCATTATTCATGACAAACCCAGACACATAACCGTTAACGTCAAGCTTTACGCCATACAACGCCTGAAGTCCATTTATAGACGACCCGTATGTCGATAGGGTTGATGTATGCCCTGAAACAGTCGTGCTTAACGTAGAGACTGTGCTGGATATCGCTGAATCCCCGCTTGCCCTTGCGGATGCCTCATTAATAATTGAAGCCGAATTTGTGTTTATTTGGCCTTCAGGGCTGTAGGTTGTTGCGGGAAGTGTTCCCTGTTCAATCTTCGGCATTCGAAACCCAACCATCGAGATTGTGCCTGATGCAACCATCACAAATCTGCCGATCATATAGACAGAACCCGATGGCGCTGTAGCCTGTACTGCAATGGCGCTTCGTTGAGAATTATCCATCGAGAAATCATGACTCCTGTATAGAGGATTCTGAGGTCCGTCAAGCAGAAGCGTTCCTGAACTATTATAAAACTGAAGATTGAAATACACATAATCTCCAGCAGGGTTTGTGGTGTACATCAAACTGTCGCCACTAATGATGTATGGTTGCGTTGCGAAGCAAGGGATATTAGGGGTAGATGCCAGCATTAAGGTCCCGTTTCCCGACGTGTTGGAGGTCATAGCATTACCCCATCCGTACATAATCCATGCCGACATACCATAACCTGTTGGTATCCATTTGTCTACATCTGGACACAGGTTCGGTCTCGATACAACAGAAGAGGAGAGGGTTGAGACTGTGCTGGATATCGCTGAATCTGCCGATGCTCTTGCCGTTGATTCTGCTGATACATTGGCTGCTGTTGCCGCAAGACCTGTTGTTGGATTATTTACCTGAGCGGAAAGGGTTGAAACCGTGCTGGATATCGCCGAATCTCCACTAGACCTTGCAGATGCTTCATTAGTAATTGAAGCCGAATTTGTGTTTACAGATGCCGTCAAATTCGTTATCGCGGTTGAAGCTGCCGAATCATTAGTCGCCAGCGTAGTAAGCGTTGTGCTTATTGTTGAAACGCTCTGATTAAACGTTGATTGCAGAAGATTTATCTGTTCCGCAGTTGAACTTCTCAGATCAACGAGAGCGGACTGTATATCCATTATTCCGGCTGTGTTTCCATTCAATCCAGCAGTAACAACACTAATCTTCCGTGCAAACGATTCGGATGTTGTTTGAAGGGTAGTCTGCCATGTCTGAATACTTGCGCCATACTTGTTTGCATAAGCTGCCAGTGAATCAAATAACGACTGAAGGCTGGTTCCGAGAGTGTTTATCTGATTCAGAATGCCCAAAACAACAGGATCGTTTGCCGATACCGAGCTTGTTGTTGTCGTTGAGTTAGATGAGGAATTGATGGCATCTATTGACGTTTGGATGTTGTCAAGCTGATCATTTATCCCTGTCAATGCGTTTGTGAACGTCAACTGATCGTATTCTTTTGGGATATATGGCAGAATCATCGTGACCCTCGCTGAACAACATTTGCACGCAAAACTCCAATACTGAAATCAGCATCCGTAACACCATCAACACGAATAGCCATTTGCCTGGCAGTTACTCTTAAATCTATTTTCCCATTACTTACCTGATAAGATGGTGTGGACTGCATGGGCGCTGTTGGGTACATGGAGTATTTTATCGTGTAGGTCAGTATATCCGCTCCAACTGTAAGCTCGTCCGGAATTAACCTGTCAACCATCATGACATTGTCTCCTTCCGAAATTTCATTTGGAGCTGACTGTAAATACGGGATTAACGAACCAATACCACTCGAACCGCTCAGTGAGCCATTCTCATGCTCATAAATGACTCCTGCGTCATCTGAAAGTATCGCATTATCAAATACTGAAGATGTGTTCCAGGCTCCTCGAGTAAGACTTCCAATACTCCATAGATTGTCTGTTATTGACCATACAACGTATTTGTTTGGTATGATTGAGGCCGTGCTCGAAAAAAACCACCAAACCTCATTATATTTTTCCTGGTATCCTCCAAATGTATAGGATTCATAGCCTGGATAGATGTTGTTTGATATGAACCCATTTACAGGGTTATCTATCTGCATGTACTGACCGTTCCATGTGCCGATTCCGGTTTTGCTTAACCAGCAAAGAAAGTTTGGGGTACATACCACCGATCTGTTTGATAATGGAGAATCATACTTGTTTACAATGGTTTTTATGCCATAGACAAGCGTTCCTCCGACAAAATTTACCCTGTAAACGGCTGAAGACGAGAAAATGTAAATATTACCATTCCAGTTTACAGCGTTATTGATATCATCTTCGCCAGGAATTGAAAGGCTTCCTGATAAGGTCGTTGCAGTTACATTCCAGTTGGTATAATCCTCTCTATCTGACCACTGGATCTTCCCTTTATTCCCAAGAGGACAGATTGCAAACAGGAATCTTTCGTCCGATGTGATACTCCATGACACACCATTTGGCGCATTTGGACATGTTGTAAGAATTGATGCTCCGGATGGAAGGATATAAATATTTCCATCACTTGTACAGCTCATTACTAGAGTTGTACCGAAGGAACTGAAAGCATATGCGTAGGCTGTTGGAGAAAAAAGAGCGCTTGGAGTTGTTCTTGCGCTGCCATAATTTCCTGTTCCATACATTCCAGTACCATAGCCGACCGCTGTAAGTGTTCCTGTTGTTGGTGGCGTAAATCCGGATGGCGTTATATCGGTTAATGTTCCGTCGTATCGGTAAACATTTGATGTTGTTCCGATTATCAGCACGGGCAACTCTCCTATAGGATAAGAGTAAAGCCCTATTATCTGACCAGATATTGTCCCGTTAAAAAGAACAGTCCATCCCCCAATAGGGTGCGCTCTGCTATTTATCCACCTGACAAGATTGCTGTCAATCCATTGGCCCTTGTTACTGTAATCAGTGCCAACTTTAACAACACCTGGTGTTGGCGTTATTGGAACTAATGCCATTTATGCAGTCCTCTGCCAGATATAGACCGTTATAAAAGGTGGAAGATTCGCTCCAGCCGCTGATACTCCTTGAATATCGCTTGTCGCAGCATGCGTATGCGAACCGGCATTGCTGGTATTTGTCGTATTTGTGTTCAATCCCTGCACGGCAACACCTGCTCCGGCATTACCCTGAACCTGTCCGCCTGATGTAACGTAGTTGTAAGTATGGTAATGATCTCCTGCGGCTGTGTTGGTTATGCCGTGCTGGTGGCTTACAAGCACGGCATCCGTACTTCCTCCAGTTGCGCCAACAGACCCAAAATATGAACTTCCAGAACTATAACTCGCGATGAGCCTTCCAGTCCCATAGGCTGACCAAGTACCAAACCCAAGAAGCGTCGCGGGATTTGTTCCCACCGAAGCGTTAAAATAAAGGCTTCCAACAGGATAAATTGTAGGCAAAATAGCTAAAGCAAGTCCTGAAAGACTTGCTTTCCCTGATAAAATATTAAGTTCTGCCGCTGAGGATGTTATGGTTGTTCCTCCAACACTCCATCCACCTGAACCAAGGTTTACGGTTCCGCTTGCAGCGTTCAAGGTTTTTCCGGTTCCAACATTCAGACTTACACTTGTTCCGGTCTGGCTGAAAACTGCATCAATGGTTGAAAACGCAGAATTAAGCTTTGTTCCCCAGGTGTCTTGACTGGATCCAACTTGCGGTTGGATAATTGAAATATTCGGGGTATAGGTATCACCCATCTATCATACTCCTGAATAAAAGTTAGCTGCCGTATTGATTCCGCGCCGAGATATCGGATAATCTGTTCTTAGTATTGCCATTTGGTCATGTTGGCCTTCGTGAGTCTGCACCAAAATCATTGCCTCATCAAAAAGCCCTTGAAATGTCTGTAATCTATCCTCACCAGGCAAAAAAACCGCTGCCTGTGCAAGCGCTCCATAGAGGTAAACTTGCGGGTAATTATCAAGTATCCAGTTGGACTGATTTGAAACAGAAAGGCTGTTTTGCGACCTATACCTGAAAAGAAGTTGATAAACGCCGCTAGCGTTGCAGTCAAAGGCGATTTTACCGTTATCAACACCCCAGAATGAAGGATATGTTGATACATTTGAGTATCCGAGCTGTTCTACCGGACGATAGAGAATTTCACGTCTTGGAGACCACAAGGTATACCATAATCCAATTGGTAGGTCATAATCCCAAGGGAGCGAAACATACCTGGATCCTGTAACTGTTGATAATGTCGCCTCGTTCTCATCGCTTTTTAATGCAAAAAGAATTGTCATCTTTCCTTCGGCAAGAGATATGAAGTCTACTATCTGGCTTGTCAGGTCTGAGCGATTAAGCCAATCAGCAATTGCGCTCTGCAGGTTGGTGTAAGTGTCAAGAGCCATTATCCATTATCCTTTAATACCTTTCCTCTCCTGTTTGACGGTATTTTTGGGTTTATGTCCTCTTCAGGCTGACCAGATATTTCCAGTTCCTCTTCTTGGTTATTCACAATAACGTATTCTCCATCCGGCCCATTTGGCCAGATCATCTTTGGGTATTCCTGAAATTCCGGCATCTCTTTTTGTTTACAGGTTTAAAATACCCCACCGGCTTAACAGACAAACCGGTGGAGTTCAACGAAACAACTACCTATTCAGTCACCCTGCACGCATGCATCGGACGAACACCGGCAAAACCAAAGAGCACATCAACCCTTGTATTTTCAAGGTCATTCTTACCGTCTCCGAAGGTCATGACACGGACGGCAAACCCGTCATCGTTATAGGTGTAACCTTCGCATGATGCAAGTACGGGAAGCGGAATAAACGCAGCTGTGAACGCATCCTTCTGGTAAGTAAGGTTCTGCCGATATGCTGTAGAAGCTGAACCGACAAAGGTCAGGGCTGCACTGTTTGCAGGTGATGCACTTACCGTTGCTCCTGGATTTGTAGAGCCACCGACTACAATTGATGGATAGATTGGTAGTGTAACCGTTGTTGTTGATGCTGTGGTGTTCGCTGTTACAACAAACTGCCTGAGCCAAGGCAATGTTGTCTGTGTCAGTGGGTGCACTGCATAAACACCAGCAATGTTAAATACTTGTCCGGCATTCCACGTGTTCCCACTAGAAACACCTCCTACCACCAAGTTTGAACCGGTCTGAGATGCTCCTGATACCGTCACTCCCGATACCGTAGACCCGTTCGTGATGCTTGGTAATGCCGCAGTTTCAAAGAAATCCAAACCCTGCAACCTTCCGAGGGAGCCCTCAAGATACTGCTCTCCAATGTCCTTCGTTGGCGTGAACAGAGTTTTTGTTGTGTCTGTCAACTCGTTATTGGAGTCGTGCGATATCAGAGCGTACCTGTCACTTGAAGGAGCAAGAACATCTCCAAGGCGTGACCTAGCATACCCCCACGTCTTGAACGCCGTAGGAAGAGATCCTGCTGTGCCAACAAGGTTTGGAACCAACGGAATTGCCTGACTGAGCAAGTTTGCGTGTACTGATGCTCCAAGCGTATTGATAGCTGGTTTTATGAACCTATCACGATAATCTTCAATCTTCAGCACCTTCTCAATCGAAGTAAACGTAAGAGGAACATGAAGCTGGGTGTTGATTGTCAGGGTGACAGGAAGCTCTGTCTGTGCCGGAGCGCTTCCGCCTCCTGCGAATATGGATCCAGAATACACGACATTGTCTGCGGGAACTCTGATCGTTACAGACGTTCCTTTCTTAATAGAGTTTATCGGAGTAAGAAAGTCAGATTCCCGAGCCCTGTTAATGTTTGTCAGGAATGGAACGGATTCCTTAAGCATGACAGCCGCTTCGCGGGCGATCATCTGATGGGTAAGAATGGTATTGGCCATGATAAATTATTTCTTTTGTCGTTGCTTTTGTCGATAGGCAGTCCACTCCGCATCTGTCATGCGATCTTCGCTTTTTGCTGTTGCCGGAGCTCTTCCGGAAACGCTGGTAGACGGCTTTACATCTATTGCGGTGGGCTGCTTACTTTGTTTTGCTTTTTGAATAACCTGCTCCCCTAAATAGGCCATATTGAGCAATTTGATGGATCGTACGTCACTCACTTGCCCTAACTCGTTAGGGGTGAATCCGAACTTTTCCTGGGCAAATTTCGTCAACTCTTCTGCCTTTTTTGGGGACCAGTCAGGGATTTCTTTTTGAAGCTTTAGTCGCCCTTCTTCGATCTGCTTAGCAGTATTCTGCTGCATTTCGATGGCCTGCTGCTGCTCTTTCTGACTCATAGTTTGTCCTAATGCAGTTCGCTGATCTTTGATCTGCTGATACTGCATCCATGCCCGCTGCGTTGCTGCCGGATCCTGAGAAGATGCCGCCTGCCAGTCAATCTTTTCAAATACTCCAAGTTTGTCATCAAGACTTTGGATTTTTGCGTAATCAGATATATTGGCCTTCTGAAACTCAACCTGCTGCTGCAACTGCTTCTGCGCATCTTCGATTTGGCGGCGCTGCTCTGCGACCTGTTGAGTTTTCTGCGTATAGTCAGCATTCTTCATTAACGCTCCTTTGAGAGCCTTCGGAACGCTATATTTCTTCCCGTCTTCCCATTCGACCTCTTCGATCTCTTCTGCTGGTTCAATTGGGTTTCCGGATTCGTCGAGTTCAGGAGCTTCTCCTGTTCCCTCTATTTCATGGTTATCGCTGTTGACTTCTACAGCATCCGTTACCGTTGTGTCTGCTGCTTGATTGGTCAATAATTCATCGGGCATGTTTACACTCCTTAATGGTTGGTGTTAATTGTTTGGTGATTGTGGTATTCGTGACGGGTTAATCATACCGTCATTTGATCTATTCGGAATAGGTATTGGATTTTGTAGATGCTGCGCGACAAGAGCAGCAAGTTCCGGACGAAGCCCTTGTGGCCGCAATCCGCTTAAAGCTATCCCGTTTTGATTCTGAGCGGGAATGGTTTGTGCAATCGGCTGAGTCATTCCTGGGCCTGCACCAGGCATAATATTACCTGCTGTTAAAAGTTGTTGCAATGTCTGCATGACGAGCGCCTGTACATCCTCAGGCCCCATGCCAACTTGAACGACCTTTAATCTGTCAGTCTCTGCGTTGTATGCGTCAATCTTTAACTTTTCAACGTCGATCGATGCATCCATTTGTGCTGTTTGCGCTTTTTGTGTCAATTGCGCTACCTGCTGCTGCAACTGCTGTATTGTTTGTTGAGCTTGCTGCATTTGAGGGTCTTGCCCTTGCAACTGCTTAAGGGACTCAAGCACCTCATCAGATCCAGGCCAATCAAGATTTTTAACCAGCGGAATAGCTAAAGCCGGAGCAGCGGACGGGATTGCCCGCACAAGATCTATCATCTGGTTAGCAGCCTCTTCTCTGCGCGTTGTGTATGATGGTCCTGTTTCGACTGTCAAATCATATTTTCCGGCTGACAAGTCAAAAACCTTTACATCACCGCTGGGAAGCGTAACCGGCCTGCCGAGCTGGACCGTTGACGGGTCTTTTCCGGATGGCCCTAGAATTCGAACCATTCGTTCGCCAGAGTATACTTTTGGTATCAGGTCAATCAGTATGCGGCCTGTATGACGTATGGCGCGGCTGACATTGTCGATATAATTAAACGTCGCAGTGTCTCCTTCGCGCTGCCTTCCAGTGATAGCAACTCCGGATGTTTCGTTTCCAGGCGCGCCCATCGAAGCGTCGAAGAGTCCTGTCACTGCCTGAATATCGGCAGCGCTTTGCATCGCCTCTTGAATCAACCCTGCAGGAGGGCCTGCGTATGGCTGTCTTTCTGGTGGCACTTGACCGTCATACTGGATGTATGGGAATGCGTTTACGTTAGCAAGCTGCCACTTTTGCTTGTCACTGTTAAAAGCTCCAACAGGCCCGATGAACGGAGTTTTAGGGGATTGAAGAAGAACCTCGACCGTAGTTGACCTTGCGACATTGTATGACCTGCAAGGGTCTTTCATGTCTCTAACTATCCCTTTCCAGTACCGTTTTCCTTCAATATTTGCTTCCTGACCATAAACCGGACAAATGGGGATTATTGATCCAGCCCAGACGTTTGTCTCCAGTATTTCTGCGCCGGTTATAATGCGCTGCGTTACTTTATGAGACTTTACTTTGCGATCTCTCGTTACAGTTAACCCTATAGCAGAAATTATCTCTTTGTTGGATAGATACGTCTCCTCATCAAGTATTGTTCCGTCACTAAGCTGTACAATGCCTTTGTAATCTTCATCACGAGTCCACCACTCCGCGATCAACAAATCATCTTTTGCAACCCACGAGTCATTGTTTGCGTCATATCCGGTAGAGCTCCAGTCAACCTGTTCAGCTTTTTTCCACTGTTTTTGAAAAGCCTCTTTTGTTATCCGCTCCACTACAAAAGCCACATTCCAATCGCTCCCGTCTGCCTCCTGTGAATGCGGATCTCCAAAAACTGAGAATGGGTTGTAGATCGGTTTTATGCGCAGATCAGTGTCGAAAGTGTCGTCATCTGAATCGACAATATCAACCATCCAATATCCAAACCCACCCGTTACACTGCAGTCCACTGCATTGTCGTATGCTATGTCAGCATTAGACGAGTACTGTATATTTTGTATCAACCCATTGTAGATATTGGCCGTAAGCGGGTCAGCTGCATCATCAGAGGGATGTACTTTGATGCTTGGCTTATTTTGCCGTGCCTCATTGACGATCTGATTAATGATCGCTGTCGTCTTGTTGATCGTAAGACAAGGTCTACCGTCAAGCTCGCGTTGCCTTCTTGCAGATTCCGGCCACTGCTCAGCGAGTTTCGAAAACCGCATGTCATCAAGAGCCTCTGCGCGGTTATCGTGCTCGACATCTTCGCAAAGCTGAAATATTTTTTTTGCGTCCTCGATGAGCTGCGAGTCAGTAGCCATATATCCATAAGTTGATTTAAACGAAAAATCAACACGTAAGTGAACTATTCCGCGCGATAAAATATTTTTTTGAAAATCATCCCATCCACCCCACAAAAGCAGGCGAATAATCATCTTGTGGTATTCCGGTTGACGCTATCCTTAGTCCGGACATGATGGCGTACCGTGTGGCATCCATAAGATGATCGTTATCCTTGACAATGCGCCCCTTGTCGTCACGACGGTACATCCGATACTCTTGCCGCCATTGCTGGCATGAGCGGAAAACCTTGAGTCTACCAGAACTCAGTCGCTGCCAAACCTCATACAGGCCAGACTCCACTGCATTGTCTGCAGGAGTCAAAGACAATCCCAGGCTCCGGTAACTGTCAATCAGGCTGCTCCCGTCGTGCTGTGATCTGCCTCTTGCGGCAGGGTCGATAACTCCCTGCGTTACTTTGCGCGATCTTATCCCATCCGCATGTATTGCTGGCTCCGCTTGCCCCCTATAGTACTCAGACCAGATATACGCGATATCGGCTTGCTTATCGACCGCCAGGAAAACAGCCGCAGTACGATTCCATCCGACATCAAGACCGTAGACTTTTGGCCAGTCCTCCGGTATTGCGAAATCATCGACAAAGACATCCGTTTCCGGCACTGGATATATCGCTCCGCTACCAATGTGCGGGATACCTTTTGTGCGGGCCTCCACGAGATGAGGTTCACACTGTGTCAGCATGCGCTTTTTTTCCGCCTCAGTCAGATGGGGCGCATCATCCCATCCCGCCATGACGAGCCCTTGATCTCCTCTAATAACGACTCTCTCGTCACGGTACCCATCCGGCATGTACTGCATGACGATTGGTGTTAAGCCTTTAAGCGGGGTAAAGGTCTCTATAAGATGCCCTCCGGTTGTCATGAGCCGGATAATGCACTCCGATCTTATACCCTCTGTCGCTTCCTCGTCTAACCAGATGAGGTCTTTTTCCGTCCCCTGAAAACTCTCTCTGCCCTGTTCGTAGCTTTTAAACCCAATCTCTGACCATCCCCCTGAAACATGCTTGATACGTGCTGTGTCAATCGCCCCCGTGCCGTTTTGTCGATATCTAATCGTTCCGATGGTGTCACCAGGTATCAATCCTTCGCCGATACTGCCAGCCGATCCCATGAGTTTGCGCTGTATGATCTCACGCACAGCTTCCATAGTCTCTCCGGCCACCCACACGCGGACTTGAGACTGATATCTCTTACCCTCCCACCATGTCGGATATCTACCGGTGAGATGCACGGACACTTCATACGCCCCTGCACCTTCAGTCTTGCCGACACGATTAGCAGCCATAAAGCACCGTATCGAGCACTGAGAGCCGAGCCTAAAAAATGCTAGTTGTTGCTGATAGAGATCGCGCCTCAGGGTACCGGTATCGGGATAGTATGCGGATATGCGGTTACGTCTCTTACGTCGCTCTATCTCCGTGGTAACTTTGATCAAAGTCTCTTTTGCTTCGCGCTCCGTCATATCTTGCCGCCAGCTTTAAGAGCTATGATAGCGTGATCGAGCATCTTATCGAGCTCATCATCACTCTTTGTCGATAGCGTTACATCAGCGCTTATCTGCTGCTTGTCAGTCCACATCGCTAGATGCTTGCCGAGTAGCTCTGCGCCTTTTAGCACTGCGGCGGAGTCATACTTATATTCCCCCGTCACGTTGCCGTCTTTGTCTTTGACCGGCTCAGACTGCTTGCAGCGCTCAATTGTGTCTTGTATCGTAGTTAGTACGTATTCGGCTGTTATTTGCGTCGATTTTGCACGCTCTTGCTTGAGGGACTGAATCCTTGCAGTGACTATATTTTTTCTTAGCAGCTGCCACCCTATGATCGCATGGCTTTTTTCCGAGTATCCAGCCCGCAAACTTGCTTGAGATGCGTTCAGATCGACAAGGTATTCCCTGCAAAACATTTCCTGCTTTGCAGTTAGCTTATTTCCTTGCGATGGTTTTTTTGCGCCTGGTTTGATCATGCTCTATCTTAAGCAGCGCTCGACACAATCCAAGCGACAATAATCTTTTCTCCTCTCAAAAAATATTACGCTACTTTTCCTAAAAATCTTTTATTTCTGAACATTATTTTGCATTATTTTATGTCTCAGCTTGCATCGTAAGAAAATAATGTGCATATTTAATGAGTGGGTATGACAAACAACAAAACGGAGATTTAAAATGACACAGACAAAACTTTACACTATACAGGATTCAGAAGAATATCCTGTACCAACTCCAGAAGGGGATGAGTTGGTAGAAAAGCTAAATGGTCTTGACTTTAATGATTTTTTTGCGGGCAACGTTAAGCGTGAAAACGGGAAAATCATGTTTGACGGCATGCCTTTTGATTCCGTGAAGCAACTGCTTCAGTTTTGCAAAGAAAAAGGAGCTGTAATAAAAACTGTCGAGCGCGATAATCCTAAAGATTGGAGCGATGAGTTGAATATGCTTGAATATCAGGTGCGCGTAGGGGCTTCTAATTTGCCTTGGGTAGCAAAAAAACTCACAGAACAACGTGAAGAATTCTGGAAAGACCCTTCTGCACATAAATGAAAGCCTGCATTAAAATAGAGGCTATCGGAGAAAACATATTCCAAAGCATCGATAGGTATCGTTGCTTTGGAACAATGGCAGATATTTTTTCAGTACCGAAATCATACTGGGTAGCAAAGATCACGGGATACTGTTCTGAGTTTGACGGATTTAAACGTGAGTTTGTTCATGGGAATCGGGATTACGCAAAAGCTAACGGCAACGGAAGCCGCGGAATTTATGTCACTTACTTTCTTAATCCAGGACTCTATGAGGTAAAGCAAAAAACGTCATGGAAAAATACTGAAAGATACTTCTGTATGGTCACAGAAGAAGGAGAAATCATAAAGATGGACAAACCGGACATTGAGAAATGCCTACTAAAAAAGTGTTAGGGAAGAATGTTTTTGTTGCCGCAATAGACAGGGTAAATTACATCTTCGACAACTTCCCAAAGATTTATGTGAGCTTTTCTGGCGGTAAGGACAGCTCAGTAATGACGCATATTGTTGCAAGTGAGGCGCGTAGGCGTGGGGTTAAAATCGGGCTATTATGCGTAGACCTTGAGGCGCAATACAGACTTACGATGGATCATGTAGCGGAGATGTACGAAATGTATGCGGATGTCATTGAGCCTTACTGGGTTGCATTGCCGTTAAATCTCCGCAATGCTGTATCTCAGTATATGCCGCAATGGAAGTGTTGGGATGTCGAAAAGGCAGATTCATGGGTACGGAATCCGCCAAAAATAGCAATTACTGAAACACACAAATTCCCGTTTTTCCATGACGGGATGGAGTTTGAGGAGTTCGTTCCAGCTTTTGGAAAATGGTACTCCGAAGGGAAGCCATGCGCCTGCTTTGTCGGTATACGGTCAGATGAAAGTCTTAATAGGTGGCGCACAATATCGGGCGGAAGAAAGCAGATGTCTGATGGTCATAAATGGACGACGTGGATCGGCGACAGCGTATTCAATGCTTACCCGATTTATGACTGGAAAACTGAGGATTTGTGGACGTTCTCAGGTAAAACGGGATTGCCATACAATAAACTTTACGACCGCATGTATCAAGCAGGGCTAACCCTACACCAGATGAGAATCTGCCAGCCCTACGGAGACGACCAAAGGAAAGGGCTATGGCTGTTTCATATCATCGAGCCAGAGACATGGGGTAAGGTTATTGCAAGGGTAAATGGGGCAAATCAGGGGGCTTTGTATGCCCAAGAGAGCGGAAATGTCCTTGGTAATCGGATTATCAATAAGCCCGACAATCACACGTGGAAAAGCTTTGCATTCATGCTTCTGGACTCTATGCCAGACAAGACAGGAGACCATTATAAAGACAAGATAGCTGTGTTCCTGAAATGGTATTCAGATCGTGGATATGAAAGGGGTATCCCAGATGACGGCCCCATGGATAAATCAGCTCCATGCTGGAAAAGGGTATGCAAGGCTTTATTGCGGAATGATTATTGGTGCAAAGGATTAAGTTTTGGGCAGCACAAAAGCGAAGCTTACGAGAAGTATAAAAAGTTAATGAGAAAAAGGAGGTCGGAATGGGGGATAATATAGCCTTAGATTTCGGTGAAGTTCCTGATTGGGTGAAAGGTCATCCTGTATCAAAGGTGCAATGGGTGCCGATTGACAAGGTGCACGCGAACGATTACAACCCTAACAGCGTCGCGCCGCCAGAAATGAAGCTTTTGAAGCTGAGCATTGAGAATGATGGATATACTCAGCCCATTGTAGCATGGGAGACTGAAGAGGGCTTATATGAGGTTATAGACGGGTTTCACCGGCACAAGGTCGGGCGTGATTTGGGGCTATCTCACTTGCCCGTTGTTGTGGTAAATGCCGACAGACAAGAGCGCGGTGATAGAATAGCCTCAACGATACGACACAATAGAGCAAGAGGAAAGCACCAAGTGGGAGCAATGAGCGATATAGTACAAGAGCTATCCCGTAGGAATTGGAGCGACGCAAAGGTTGCAAAAGAGTTGGGAATGGAGCCGGATGAAGTGTTAAGATTGAAACAAGTATCTGGACTTGCTGAACTCTTTGCTGATAAAGATTTTTCCGAGGCATGGGAGGTTGAACGATGAATTTTACCATCACGGAGGCGGAGGTAATCCGCCTCACGGGATACAGCCGGCAGCAGCTCAGGAGGCTGCGGCAAGGCTTCGCGCAAAATAAAGGAGGCAAGGAGTACGTTGCAGATCCGGTTTTGCGACAGGGCATTGACTGGCAACGTTATGGCAGGGCAGTACTCTATAATGATTGCGTTATCGGGTTACTGATGATTCGAAAAGATGGAGCGTGATAGCACGAAAAACATAAATTTCGAATTTAAAAATGAACCGTATGTAAAAAAGCATGCTTTTTAACCGGAAATAATTTTTTTACAAAGGTTTTCGCATGCTTTTAGTTCTTCATGGAGTGCCTCAATGCTCTTTATGATCTTTCTTCTTCTGTAAAATATTTCAGCGCGATGTATCTCTTTCCGCGCCTTGATCTTTCTTGAAATATCACGGATAACATCTTCTCGTGAGCTCCCTTTCGTGATTATTTTTGCGTTATTGATTGAGCAGGTAGCAGTCCAAGAGTAGATATGAGACCTGCTTTTGATATCGCGGGTCTTTTTACCCAAGAGACAACTTTGATGTCGGTATTCGCCATTATGCTCGATAACGACGATCTCAGTTTCAATATTAATCGTTTCAGGCATGTTTTAAGCTATCTTTTTTTGCTTAACCACTACTTTGTCATCCACCAACCTGTTTTTGCCTCCTGATGCCCTTCCTGTGCGTTATACGCTATTTTATAGCCTTGTCTGCAGGCACTAATCCGTTGCGCTGTGAAAGTTGTGCTCTATGATCTCCGAAATTACCCTTTCGAGGAATTCAACAGTATGCACCTCCGCTTGAATATGTTTGTATCCAAATAAATCGCCCAAACGATTGATTGCTTCCTCGTGTTTATCAAATCTTCTTGTAATTTTTCCTGTATTGGCAGCTTTAATCACGCCCCTCATATCTCCATCTTCTCCGTTCATCATCTCGTCCCCCATTTTTTAAGGTTGAACTTCTCAACATCCTCCCGCCTTGCGAACCGAGGGTTATCGTGACCTAAATCAATCGGCTCGTAATCTGCAAAAACCAGCTCCCCTTTATCGTGAGCTGTGCATATCTGCGCATAAGTCAGTGCTGTTTTATCGTACTTAATAAAATTTGCGATGTTTGGTATCTTTCCGTACCCCTCATAGTTATCGATCACAAAGTTAACAGCATCCATCATGCGTCGATCCGTGAACCCGTTTTCAGCAAACCGATCTTTCAGTATTTCAGTTTGATCTGAACTCCATCCAGGGAAAGCCTTAACGATCTTTGCGGTAACATCAGCAACTCCTTTCTTCGTTCTCTCCCCTGCATAAACTGAGATAAAGCATCCGTCAGGCGTATCGGTCATCGTCGGCGATACTTTGCATGATTCCCGGTAAATCTGCATGTGTGATTGGCTGTTGATATCCAAGTGTTCCATTGCGCTTGACATGTCCATTTGCGTTTGAATAATTTGTTTTTGAGTTTACCATCCACTTCTTTGCTGCAGATGTCCAATTCCGCATTTTTACCTTTCCACACATCCAGCCATTAGCGTCGTAGTGATACCAAAACTTTCCTGCTTCTTCGTTTGTGCTTCCGTTTTCTGTAAAAAAAGAAGCAGTCTCTTTTTTATCAGGAGCGAAGAACGACTTTTTTCTAACACTATCGATAGTAAGAGTCTTCTTTATTGGTTTATGGTTAATGGTTAATGGTTTATGGTTAGGGTTCGATTCGCTTTCAGTTGGCAACCCAGTGGGTTCCGGTTGGGTTTTTATTTCCTTCTTAGGCCTACCACCCTTAGCTCCGTTGTTTCTGTTCGCCTTTGCTTTTTTACCATAACCTTCAATCTCTTTGGCGCATCTCGGGTGAAACCACCCGTTTTCGGTCTCAACGAAGAAGTCTTTTAATACTCTGGCTATCACTTCGGTATCCACTCGTAACCGACGTGAAACCCAGTGGGTTTTTAATGGGATTTCAGATTCGGTATCGTAATACATATCAATCAAGCGCCGGTACGCAATGTCCTCTTCATTGCTTAAGTGAGCAGTATTTGATCGGTAATCTCCGATATGAAATTTGTAGTAATGCATGATTAAAACATCCCTTGAATAATAAAAATGAACATACCATCAACAGGTAGCTGTTGGGTAATAAGACTGGTCTTTGAGACCGGAGGGAATCCCTCTGTTGATAGCACGTTCATAAAATTCATATTGTCAAATTATTTAAGTCAGCTACGACTCTCATTAATCCATCATAATAAATAATCCCATCAACAAAAAACATTTTTACCCCTGTAACGCTGAGTTTGCCATTATTCAAAATATTTCTGTTCTGTTGTTGGAGTTATTTTCACATAAACCCCAGGATTTTCGGAATATCTTTTCATAGTTGCCGTGTACCACTCCCATTGAGTAATCCGCCTGTGGATGGTTATAAATCCGTCGTTATCGGTTGCCATTTAGTAGAGCAAAAGATTTTTAGGTTTGTTTATCAGCTCCTTGAACCCGTTATCCCAAAAGTAAACTCCATCCATCGGTATAATTCCGCACTCTATAGCTGCATTTCTTGCCGATTCATGGTCTTTAAAAAACAACGGGAAACCGTCTAACAAAACAATCTGGTCAATATGGTTTTTGATGCAATAAGTGTCATCTCCGCCAACGTTATGGTTTATCCATCCGCGTTGAGATGTGATGTAATTCGTGTCGAAATTTAAGGTAAGTTGCATCATATCTTATTTTGTTTATCCGGCAAATAACCATCCTCTTCTGTTGGAATTATTGTGATATAAACACCAGGGTTTTCTGCATACCTTTTCATAATAAGAGCCCTTGAAATCAAGCTGTCATCATACCAGAATATCCCGTTTAGTGCATCCCCAATAAATTTATAAAGATTGTCACAGTCGGGCTTTGATGAGTGATAAAACGGCGCAGAATCCTTCAACCCTTTTTTACAGTAATGTGATTTTGGTCGCGGAAACCGGAACTCCATTATTACTGTTAATGGTTGACGGAAAGGCTTATCAGGCTTGTGTTTATCGGCCATAACGGAAAAACTGTACTTCGCTTCTGCGCTCGGATCAACCTGCACGTTAAAGCCTGATTTTGACCTGAATGTTCGGTGCCTTTTTAGGGCCTCCGGCTTCCCTGGTACGAAGAATTCTATCAATTTAACCTCCCGTTTTTATCCACAATTACGCAAAATCGCCACCATGAATATACCGTATGATTGCGCTGTTTTCTGCGCTCGAAACTCAACGAAGAGCCGTAGTTTGGAAGCCAAACAAAGTGAATCATGATCTTAGTTTAGAGTGTTAAAAACATCACAACCTTCTTGCATCGGAACGAGATAATAGTTGTAGAAAATCCTGTGATAAAAGCCGTTGATCGGAACGACAATCCAGTATATCCTCGTGGGAATGTCAATCATTCTGCACATTCCTTATCGTTTATCGCTTTTTCGAGCTTAATTCTTGCCTGATTTATGTGTGCTGAAGCATCAAAACCTTGAATATCTCTCTCAAAAAGCCATATCTTTTGTACTCGCTGAAAGACAAACAACACATCATTAAGCTCCTTAATCACAGACAAAGCATCACCTTTACCTTGCGCATATCGCTGCACTGCAAAGTGTAATTCACCCGTCTCTTCCTGGAGTTTATGGATAGCTTCTGAAGGGCCGAGAATTGATATCGCGCGCTCATGAATAGTTTCGTCTTGCTTCATTGTTTTTATGTTTATTCTGCGTTAGTGATCACCAAAATTACCTTCTCTACATTTTTTGTGTACAGATCATCAATGGCCGAGTTATATTCAGAGTCAGTAAGGTTTGCATCAAAATAAAACCGATCGGCTATATCCTGACGAATGTCGCATTCTTTTGTATAAATCTTCTCATCGCTGGTATACCAATCACTTATCTTTACGTCACGCATATAATGGCCTATGTATCCATCATCGACAAACTCATCGCACCGGCTCAGAAAATGAATCTCGAAATCAGGGTATTTTGCAGCAAGATCATTCAATCGGCTCAAAAGTTCTCTTTGTTGCATCTTCCCCTCCGATCTATCTCATCGTTTAGCATCACAGCAAGCTTATCTTTTTCAGCCTTTATTTCGTTGATGAAATAGCTTCCTGGATAGCACAGCGACTTAGACCTGTGGTGATAAATAATCCTATGCCGACCGCTTACAGTGCATTCCCTGTTTGAGATATTCGTGTAAGACAACTCATAACTTGGAAGAGGAAACCTTGTAACCTCGTCAAGAAAATCAGCCATGCTTTTTACCCTTTGGCCTCGTCTAAATCGCAAATTGTTCGCTTGAAAATCATCATAATTGACTGAAGAGAGAGTCTTCTTTTGTGTTTTCACTGGATCCTGAAACCCCAACATCCGGTACATCCTGTTTATGTCGTCCTGACTCATAAACCCTTTTCCATCCGTGATAATAACTGTCACCGGATTGCCTGACGGCTTGCAGTCATTATGCACATCTCTAAATGGCGTTACCTCTCTGTAAGTCTTTCCTATTGCGTAGTCACTCATTTTCGAAAATGTTTAATGTTCGCGATTCATGTTTATTGACAGCTTCCTGCATGTGATCAAGCATTTTATCGGTCTGCGTCTCGCTACTCACGATCTCGTCACGATTCAGCATGAGGGAAAATTTTACTTGATCTCGTTCCGGTAATTTTGCGTACAATCTCAAATACTCCTGCTCTTGTTGTTCTGTCATACCAACCCCTCTTTATTTTGCGCGGCTTCAACGCTTTTTCTTGAGTCAATCTCTTTATTAATCCAATCGATTATCTTTGTGCCGTCTGCAGTCCCCGCTTCGATCTTTGCGTCTATCCCTGCGCGCTCTTTATCAGTGATTACGTGAGACTTGTACAATTTTCTGATATACTCTGCCTGTTTTGCAGTACAGAAAGATTTTTCCGTTTGTAACGGCTCAGGTGATTGATCTGGAACTTTATCTTTTGATGCTTTCGCTTTGTTTGTCTTTTCATCTTTATTGTCATTATTACCCGAAGCGGCATTTCCATCATCGTCATCAGTTACAACTCCCGCCATTGATGCAAGCAAATACCTTCTGCCATAAGTAATAGCGGAACCTATTCCTTGAGGGTCACGCTTCGCAGGGACAAGCCGTAACGAACTCTCTACCCATTGTCCCGATGAATGGCATAGTCTGCATGTGACGGTTATAGAATCAGCATCTGAATCTGTTCCCTGAATAACGCATAGCCCGTTTGATGTCAACGGGATTTTGGCCACATCCCACACATCTGCCAGATCAGCATACTTAGACTTAAAGTATGGGTTATCGCTTGCCTTCTTAGCGTTATGCATTTGTGCCTGAGCCTTTGATAGTGCTCCATATATCTCAGTTACTATCTCACTCGTTATCAGTGCCATCTTCACCCCCCCGTTTGGTTGTTATAATGTCATCCGCCTGCTCTATAGTCTTGTCCTGATCGTCAGGAGTAAACCTGTCCGGAAGAGCACCCCAAAACGAGGTGCTCATTTGCCGGTCGATCATCCTTTCGTAGCTGCTCATCTTATAGTGAGGGAGTTTTTTGAAGTCACTTCTATGTATTCCGGAACATCAAAACCCTTATTAAACTCTTTTATTGCCGAAATCGACGGTTTGAAAACAAACTCAGCAAGTTTATTCGATACTAGGTACTTTTGCGTAAGATTATTAATGTCATCTTTAACCTTCCAACTGTCCGTTACCCTAACTGAATAGTTGTGCTTTAATGTCTTAACCTTTGTCTCTCCGAGCTCAATCATTGCTTGCAATACCCGTTCACGCGCCGAATCAGAAGCGTTTATCATCGTTTTTGCTCTCTTAGTGTACTCTTCTGCCAGTCCTTTTAAGTATTCCGCTTGACCCTTGCAGTAACCTATCCACTCGGTATATGCATCAAGTTTATCCTTAAGGGAGGTTTCGTTATCCTCTATCAGTTCGATAATCTCAACAGTCAATTCACCGCCAGCATCAAAAAGTAATTCTTCCGCAAGGTGGTGGCGCATTACGATTGAATTGAGCGTTCGTTTTTCCTGTGGTTGTTGGTTTTCCATTTTTTCCGTATTATTTATTGTTGATGTTGTTTCTATGAGTCTGTTGCTTGAATCAGCAGGCTCATGGCTTTTCCTCATCGCCTACATCTCCGATATTGAGGCATCCAAGCGTTTTAACCTGCAATCCAAGCTGAGACTGTAGTCTCTGCTCATTTGCCTTTTTAAGGTTCTCAGCATTCCATTTGCGTTGATACTCTCTTACCTTTTCAGGGTTCTCAGCCCTCCATTTGCGTTGATTCTCTCTTGCCTTTTCAGGGTTCTCAGCATTCCATTTGCGTTGATTCTCTCTTGCCTTTTCAGGGTTCTCAGCATTCCATTTGCGTTGATACTCTCTTACCTTTTCAGGGTTCTCAGCCCTCCATTTGCGTTGATACTCTCTTACCTTTTCAGGGTTCTCAGCCCACCATTTGCGTTGCTTCTCTCTTGCCTTTTCAGGGTTCTCAGCCCTCCATTTGCGTTGATACTCTCTTGCCTTTTCAGGGTTCTCAGCCCTCTGTTTGCGTTGCTGCTCATTTACCTTTTCAAGGTTCTCAGCCATCCATTTGCGTTGATACTCTCTTACCTTTTCAGGGTTCTCAGCCCTCCATTTGCGTTCCTTCTCATTTACCTTTTCAAGGTTCGCAGCTCTCCACTTACGTTGATACTCCCGCTTTCGCTCCCGTTGCTCTTCAGTCATAATTCTTATTGTTGTTGATGTTGTTTCCGAAGTCCCGATGTTAGCGCATTGGGATTTCGCTTTTAAAGACTATCACTTATCGTTGTCATAAGCCAGAATCCAAGTTCAGCCACCTTTTCTGCTAATTCTGTTGTGATCTGCGAGCCAACAGCCGTTTCTGTTGCAGGCATATCTATACTTTCAATCTCTGCCATATACGAGCTTAAAAGCGCCCTGTCTTTATCGTAAAACTCCATAGCCGTTATTGTTATTATTGTTGATTAATACCAGTACTCCTTTACACCGTCGCCCTCTTTGTCCGCAATCATCTCTTCCTTCCTAAAATCATAAATCAGATAACCGGTCTTTACGACAACGAGAGCTAACGCAATCCAGAACCCAATCGAGGCACACAAAGTCATTTGCTCACCATCAATCGCGGGGACAGCAAAGAGCCCGACGATCATTAGCACCATCCCCGTTTTTACCACTTCAATTGTCTTCATTCTTCCTCTCCGTTTTTGATCGTTGATTATAATGGCTTAGGTATATTCCACTCCGCTATCGCCTCAAGCGCCTGAATAATACCAAGAATTACGGCAGAACAGATTCCTGCAAAAGATGTCATGGTTATCGTTTCCCCGTCGATTACAGGAGCCATCATTAGCCCTATAATCATTATGACGAGTGTGTTCTTTATTATGTCGATAGTGCTCATCCTTCCTCCTCTATCGGTATCTGATAGCTGTCTTCAGCCATCAAAATGCCGGCCTCGGTAAACTTTACGATCTCATAAAACTTGGTCTCTCGTGTGATCGAGTACCTGATCACGCGCCCGATCTCCGCCAAAAGCTTTTTCATTCTTCCTCCTTTTTAATTATACATCGCCAGAGCCAGACCCATTGCCATCGCCATAGCCTTTGCCATCGCCAGAGCCATTGCCATTGCCTTCGCCATCGCCAGAGCCTTCGCCATAGCCTTCGCCATAGCCTTCGCCAGAGCCAGACCCATTGCCATCGCCATAGCCTTTGCCATCGCCAGAGCCATAGCCAGAGCCATCGCCATCGCCAGAGCCATAGCCAGAGCCATCGCCAGAGCCATCGCCATCGCCATAGCCATAGTTTATACCGTCCATTCCGCCACCTCATTTAATGATTTCAAAGCGATATGAGATAGTGGTATAATCTCTATCGCTTGGGTTAGGATTATTGACTTTACCGTCAAAGATATCCGGCTTTCTTTGACGTTTTTCAGCCCTTTTTCAGCTATGTCGGACAGTGTATTTGCCCCGTTCCACGACCATATTCGGCGAGCGTTATTTAACTCCACTTCCATCCCGTCATGCCTGACTAGTTCGCCAAAATGCACGCCAGCCGAATAAGTGCGTATCAATACGTGCTTAGCCGATTCCGTCGGTGGAATCTTTTTTGTGTAAATTTCCCCATTAATCGTGATTTCATTTGACATGTTGGTTCCTGTTTTGTTGTTTATGGATAATTAATTCGATGTCTTCCATTTTGTGAAGCCTTCCCAAGATGTCTCTGATACTTCCAGTACCGAAATCGACTGTCTGCAGACAAAAGACATCGTTATCACCGAACTCATTTTTGTTACTGAATTTGTCCAGGTACGCGAACCTTGATTCGTTGAATTCTTCTCGTGTCATTTTCCTCCCCGATTAAAATGTTGTTGAAAATTCAGCCGAAACGCCACCCTGTTTCGGAGCAACCCGAACACCACCAAGCCAGGCACCAACAGCTCCTCCAATCGCCCACTCCGACATATCCGCCATGCTGGCGTTTTTGTCGAGCAATTCTTCTTTACCAATTCCGATCATTGATGGTACTATCCAGCTTACAACTGGACTTGCTCCCTGCGTCCTGAGCGCATACGCAATGCCGGCACCAAGAGCGATATGAGAAGTAACAGGTACCCACGAAGGATTGTTGTTGCTCCAGTCGCAAAACTGCCGATACGAACTTTCCGCCCTTGCGCTTGCCGATTGCCCAACGAGCAGGCCTATAATTAGCCATGCGATGCGCTTCATAATGCTCTCCTTTTCATTTACAGTGGTGGGTTTTTTTTGTTTAGTTGACATTTTCTGCCTCTTCAGTTAATTGGTTAATCTCCCATCTGATCTCTTCTCGCTTCAACTTTTCACTCTTTTTATCCCTCAGCATTTCTCCGTATATCGCCCTGTACTCTTCCATAACAATTGGGTTATCTCGGTGAAATCTTTTCTTGACAGCTCCCACTGAAATGGACACCCCCTTTCTTTCTTCGAGCCTATCACGAACTCTCGGAAATATCCCCTTGAGCTTCCTGTTATCGAACTTTTCTTTCATCATGTCGCTTATGTGTATCTTTACTGTCTCTTAGTTGTCACAAAAGAATTATAACCAAATAATTGGAAAACATCAAAAAAAAAGATAAAATAATTGGAGGTAACATGAAGAATAATGATCAAGAAGAGTACCGTGAAGATGAAATTGGCCGTAGTCTTGGTGAACTTAATGGGCATTGCCCCGGGGATTGCGCTAAGCCAGTAATCCGGAACCTCTCAGAAATGGGAGGTTTTTTTTTGTTGCCAACCCCCCTAAGTTAAACTTATGCGCCTATCCTTAACGTACCCGATAAACAAGTTAAGGCAGCGCATATATAACCGGCTTCTTGAGCTTGTCCAGATAATCAGACCATTCCTGCATCATCCTTTCAGCGCGGGTAACGGTTTGCCATCGGCAGTATATTTTTGTGGAGCGATCAAGAGGAAAAGACCGCCACCATCAAAAAGCGATTGCGCTTTATCGGTTGGCCTGGTTGTCTTTTGTCGGGGTTGCGGGAACCTATGAATTAATACTGAAGGAACCTTGCGGAGCATGTCAATAAAAGTATACCTAAAGCTATACTTAATAATGTTATCATCTTAATTTAAATCTTTTCGATAAAATCCCCCTTCAGGCAGGTCTGCTGCCATAGGGATTGCAACTCCAGTGGAATCTTTAACCCACACTTTAACACCCTTCAAAGTTTCCCTGAGCTGGACCATCTTGGTTGTACCACTACCGAGGTACACTACTCTATTTGAGCTGCTACACGCGCTTATCAACAACAGGGATATTAACCCAGCCGTCTTTTTGTGCCGACCGAATAAAGTTGTCATCGTCTTTTGTTGGTTTACTTGCGGTTAATTCCTGCGGCTCGTTCGCCAGCCGCCAGGCCCTGACAAGCCCTACCATCACGCCAGGCGACGATAGAGCTTTTGCAATACCATAGCATATCGCTATGGTGACTTTTTCAATCCAGTCCGTCATGAGGCTGGCGTTGGATTAGTGACAGCGCTCTTTTTCAGGGCGATCCTTATCGCGCCAGGGATGTCCGAGGCAGTCTTCACGATCTGATTAAATTCGTCAAGACTGAGGCTATTGTCTGCGCTTGCCGATACGACTTCGCCGAGCAGTGACAGCGTACCATCCGCGCCAGCTTTGACCGCTTGGAGCGCATTTTCAGCAAGGACAAGCTTATCCTTGTACTGATTGACGTAGGCAAATGCCTTCACTGCGCCCAGCGCGAAAATAATCGTCGGAGCGAGAAATGAAGAAATGCTTGAAAAGTCCATGGTGTTGTTCTCCTTTTGTTTTTGTTGGTTGTTATTATTCAGGCAGGGTTTTCCCTGCTTGAAAATCTCTTAATGACAGACCGCCTGTAAACTGAAAATGCGGCTTTTCTGGAAAGCTCTTCCAATCTCCGGCCCACTCAAGGCCGCAAGATTTCCCGATGTGGCCGATGCTTAGCCATACCTGCATGTCGTCCCATACCGGCTTACCACAAATCACCGGAACGGTATCAAATGCGACGTGGTACTGGTGGAAACTTTGGCCTCCACGGGCATTTGTTACAATGTGTCCAGGGGTGGTTCTTCCCTGGGCATAAAGAGCGTTCTGGATCTCGATATCCCTGTAAGTGCTGGTAATCAGGATATCAATTCCTGACTTCTTGCACTCATCGAGAAACTTCTCGCAAAGTGGCTGCACTTTTATGTGCAGGTCGCTGATGTTTCGGCTGTTTATCATGATGCTTCGTTTGTTCTTGGGTTTAACCTTTTTAGCAATGCACACCCTTCTGCATGTTTCAGTTCGATTGTCCTGATACGATCAAAGACTTCGCTAAGACTTTTATCAAGGTTCTCTTTCAGCAAAGACTGGTTATCGCTGATCTGCTTTACTGTTTGCGTTACTGTGCTGAGAGACTTCGTGATATCCGCTTCTTTTAGAGAAACTTTCAACTCTGCGTTTTCTTTGTTAAGAGCGAATCCCATTTTTGCATAGTAAGCGGCAATTCCTGCCAGAAGAAGAACCGATGTTGTACCTATTGCGACAAAATCCGAGAAATCAACCTGAGTTATCTGCATGTTTATTTTTTTAAAGAGATGTTGGACGCAAAGCAAATGTTGACTCTGTCTTCCCTGCGTTAGAACCGTAAACAGATTTCCATTGTGCCGTGTATTGTCCAGAGCCATTAGACCCACTCTGATAAATATATTGCCACGTTCCGGTTCCTGAGTTATATGTTGCCGCCTGATTCAATACAGGAATAGTCCCGTCTGGAGCTAGAATAGATACCGTCACCGATGCCGGAGTCCCTCCTCCAACAATGGTTATTTGAGCGCTGAGCAAGACAGATGTTCCTAAAAACATGATTCAAACGTTTATTGCGTCGAAACGCTTTGGTTTATCAACTCTATTTCTGACATGCTTGCGCCAATATATTCACCACTCATTCCAGTTATGCTCATTTCATCGAGATCACTTGGCATAAATCCAATGAGATCACTGAGTGTGCGATTTTGAGCCATTATAAGCTCTCCTGATGCAGTTACAAACGAACAATGCTCTACTGCATGAAGGGCGTAGATTCCAATGTCCACGGTAATCCAGACTCCTGAAGCTACGTCCGTTATGTGTAGTGTTTCAGATGCAAGAAACGCTGTGCCGAATGTAGTATTATCGAAAAGTAAGGACGTTTCAGTTGGGGATATTGCTGAAATCGTATAGACTTTCTCGCTTATCGCAGAACTTTCTGATATGGAAGTTGAAACCGATATTCCTGCAAGGTCGTTGCTGTTTAATGTTTCGGTGGACTGTATTATCACTTGACCAAACGACGCATCTGTTTGAGCTGACGTGTCATTGGTCGATATCGAGACAACAGCTCCAAATAAATCAAAAGACCCAGAGGAATCTGTCGTTTTGATTACGGATAAGACGTTTGTTAACGTATCATTTGATGAACTGGAATCGGTAACTGTTGACAGAACTACGATTCCTGTTGACTCTGATGTTGCTGACGAATCAAGAGCCGACACAGAGATTATAACAGACTTTGTGTCTGTTGATGTAGACATCTCTGAAGGGTATGATGATATCACACATGAAATTGCATCTGCAGCTGATCCTGAGTCGGCTGCGTTCAGGGCAGATGTGAACGTAGCAACATCAGTCGATGAAGACGAATCAAATCTTGCTGTCGTTATTGATATTGATGAGCCTTCTGAACCAGAAACCCTCTCTGAAGGCGAATAGGTTGCAAAGTTTCCCTGGATAACGGAATCTGTCGCTACTGAAGAATCAATAGCTATCAGCGAAACACCGATTACGTAAATATCAGTCGATGATGACGAATCAGTGGATGTTATGGCGGATACCAACCCTACCACATCCGATGAGCTTGACGAGTCAACAGAAACCGGAGTTACGTTAATGCCTGGTTTGTCGGATGATGATGACGAGTCAACAGAAACCGGAGTTACGTTAATGCCTGGTTTGTCGGATGATGATGACGAATCAGAAGGAGATGCGCTTGCAACAATTGCTGAAGCATCTGTTGCTGTCGATGAGTCGGCAGGGCTCTCCGTATCGCTTCCTGCACCCGTCGCGGTTATCTGGATTGTGAACGAATTGTCATTTGATGCCATGCTCCCGAAACTACCCGGTGTTTCGGAAGATGACGGTGACGATTTGTAGAATATTCCTGAAGATCTACTCGGATTGTTCGTCGTGTTTCCTGTGGTATACCCCGTCGGATTTGACGGTGATGTTGATGTGGTGTTCGCTATAGCTGCAAGGCAGTAATCAGAGCTACTAAGCCCTGTTAATGTCGGGCCGTTCTGCCCATCAACAGTATAATTCCCTATTGCAGCGCCACTGAAAGTCGCCATAGATGCGGTAGCGTATCCGCTTATGGTGATATTGAACGACGATGTTGAAGACACAGTCCTATAATAGATCGCTCCATTTGCCGCGCTGTCCAATAGTGTCCAACCTGATGGTGTCGTTATACTATTGTTTGACACCACCATCACGGCAAGGTGGCCTGATGCCGTTCCAGCAGGATACGACATTGATATTGAAGCACTCGCGTATCCTCCAGAACCGCCAATGAACGCGATGCTCATATCAACTAAACTGCACGGTGTAGTTTAGCGTCAGCTGGAATCCGTTGCTTGTCGTTACAGGCCCGATAAGTAGGTGACTTAGCATGGTTCCCGCGCTCGAAGCGTTAAAGATTCCCGCTTCCTGCACAGTGCTTGCTCCCGAAGCAGTCCATGTATAAGCGATCTTCAGTGTGTCGTTCGTGTAAGTCGTTGTGGTTCTCGAAACAGTGCCACCCGCTCTAGCTAGTGAGTTCGTTGAGATTTCGCCGCCAAGCGCCGTGTCTCCAACAACGGGTGTTGTTGCGCTTGTGCCAACAGCGAGGTACGTAAACGCCGTTACGCTTCCCGTGTTACCAACAAGGCCCGCAATGGCGCCCTTGCCAGCACTGGTGATGATATTGTTGTAGGTTTCCTCATGCACGACATTGCCTTCAGCATCTTGCAAGATGACCGTGCAAGTACCGTCAATTTTAACAATATTATCTTGTTGCTTTTCCTGTCCGAGAATTTCAGTTTCCGGCATAATTTGCTCCTATTGAGTGTTACTGTTAATTTGGTTATACACTTCTGAATATCACTCCGTTAACACGGAATCGCGCGTATCCTGTTGCCGTTCCGCTTGTCCATGCAGTGGCAACTACCTGAAAAAATTTCATGCTTAAAGGAAGATTCCATGCGCCATTTCCCGTGCAACTGGTTACTCCTGTTGCAGAACCAACCGGCTGAGCGATAAGGTTAGACCAGTTTGTCGCGTCAAATGAACCCTGAAAGGTCAATGTTCCTACCCAAGTTCCTTGAATTTGGAAGCAAACATCGCCAAATTCCGAAACCTCAACAGGCGGAATGAGTAACCCGCCGTTTGCCGTAACCGAGTTTAAAACAAAATCCCTCACCAGTGCGCGGTGGGGTTCTCCAAGATTATTTATCTCCTGAATGACCTGTGTTGGTATTATTGCCTGAGATGCGGCCATGATGATGGGATGATGGAGTTAAAAAAATGCTCCAAAGAAAATCCGAACATCTGAGAACTATTCCAGTGAGTAAAATATTTTGTAGATTTGTAGTGAAGGTATCTTCAACAAAGATTATTGAATCATGTGGGAAATAGCAGGAGGAATTCTTTTGGCGATGCTTGCCATTACTTTAGCGCCGATTGTTGTTGTGCTCTTCCTTATCGGCCTTTTGGTGTTGTTTGTTGTGGCTCTGTTCTATAACCAAAATATGGTTATAATGTTTGGGTTATACCTATTAGTAGCCTTCCCTTTATTTCTTCTTAGAGAGCGATTATACAAAAAGAGATGATCACTTATTGTATTGCTCACCCACTGATGCCCCGAACGGTGTTAAGATAGTAGGCAAAAATCTTGGATATTTCGCAGGCAACTGGTTCAGTAAAGGCAGTCCATGGGTAAGATACGCTGCTGATATGGGATTGTCTGTCGCGCCAAGAATGAGGTTTGCAATCCCTGCTGAAGGAATTGCTGAGAGCGGATTCTGAGCAAGACTTTCGACAAACGTTCTTGTTGCCGTTCCTGAATCGTTAAGAAGCCGCCAGTTTTTGTTCGCCTCCGCCAACCGTGCTATATCGACCAATGGGCCAGATATAGCACCTGTCTTATATGCATCACCATAGTAACTCTGCAATGCGTTCGCTACCGATAGAGGGTTTACATTACCATTGGTTACTGACTTTCCTTTTGTAAGGGTTTTCAGTGACGAATACATTCTATCGGCCTTATCGAGTACGTCCTGAGAATTTTGAGGCAACGACTGGATAGCATTCTCTTGGAGGATCTTTTGTACATCCTTGAGAGCTGAACCAAGGGTAGTGTTTGGAGATGATGAATAGAGAGCATCGTCTGCAGCGTTTTTAAGCATTGTCCTACCGCCCTGATAGATATTCCCTGGTACGTCTCCTGCTCCGGTAAAGCTTGTGTATTTGTCGATTGCGTTATTCACACCTTGCCCAAGATCTCCAAAAGGAGCGTACTTTGACTTAATATCTGCGATCTGTTGCTGGAATTCAGGCCCAAACTGAATGTTTGTATCAGGAGAATAAACCTTGTTATAGAGCGATCCTATGTTATTCTTGGCTACACCGAGAACATCTGGCGTTATAGCATCTGCATCTTGGCCTATTGATTTTGCTGCAAGCGTGTTTAACGTTGACTGATTTCCCGTTACACGCGACTTCTTCCACCACGTCGCGCCAGGAATATTCGACAACTGATCTTCTATGCTCATGAGACCTGGCTGTCCAGTCCTTTGTCCTGGAGTCAGGTTTATACCTATCTTATCAGCTAACGCAACACCAGCTTTTTCAGATGGCGAAAGATTTCCCATTGGTCGGAATATCGAGTTTGCAAGCTTTCCAACACCATATCCTGCTATTCCACCAAGCAATCCTCCACCAATATTGCCAGCGGACTGGCTTGCATAATCGCTGTTCTGCGTATCAACCGGCTGGAAAGAACCAAGAGCCCCTCCTATCGCAGCGGATCCGAAAAGCGTATTTGCGCCAGGAATAGACATTAAAGGAAGTCCTGCCGTTGCGTTCCCTAAAATCCTTCCCCAGTCTATATCAGACCCATTTTGAGTTTGATACGCTTTGTTGTAATCCCTAAGGCTATTTGATATATCCGCATCATTTTGGCCCATATTTTTGGTCAGCTTATCAATGATATCAGGCATAATAGGAGAAATTCCAGACATCAAAGGAGCTAACGAAGGAGCGGTCATTGCTCCAATATTTGGCAATACCGTGCTTAACGGAGTATCGGTAAGCGGAATATTATGTGTATTAATCCAGTCCATCAAGTGCATGGCTCGCTGGGCTGCTCCCTGACCAACATCTGTTAAACCCCTAACGAAACTATCACCAAAATTTAATTGATTATCAGGGGAAGATTGCTGTTGGTTATCATTTCCCTGTTCCGGTACAGGGCTCCACTGGTAATATTTTGAGTTCCACTGATGAGCGTTTCCATTAGCATCTTTATACCATTCGCCCTCCTTGATATCATGGGAACCGTCCCAATAGGAAATATTGCCTTGTTGCGCTTGCTGATTCTGAGGAGTTGTTGTTTCAGGATCCAAACCGAAAATATCAGCTCCTGTCGAACCAGAAGTATCTTGTTGCTGATTTTGCTCGCTCTGATTATTTTGAGATACCCCTCCAGGAGATAATCCAAAGATATCCGCACCATCAGAAGGGGTTTTTGCCTGGCTTGGAGAAAAAGCGGATGCCTGAGTTTGTTCAGGTTGCGGCCCATTTGAATTTGGAGAACCAAGAACTTTTGTGACATAATTTCTTGTTTCTGCAATATTTGGGATACCTCCAGAACGCCTTACATTTCCAGGTCCCGCATTATACGCTGCAACGGCAAGGTCAGGACTGCCGAAGTTATCAAGCTGCTGCTTAAGGTAACTTATGCCACCCCTTATATTCTGTGCCAAATCGCTTGGATCAACGCCAAGATCTTGAGCCGTTCCAGGCATTAATTGCATCACACCAATAGCCCCAGCATCACTTACCTTTCCTTGATCGAATCCAGACTCTGCGTTCGCAACACGAAGAGCAAGGTCAGGATCTACGCCCTGGTTAATCGCCTCTTGTGATATTAAGCCTGTAATATCCATTACTGGTTCTGAAATATTGGGTTTTTCTGAGTCCATATATTCATGTAATCCTGAAACCCTTTTCCTGAGCTGTCAGGAGTATCTATTCTTCCAAACCTTTGCTGCCACTGTCGAGCCATATTTGCAGTTTGTATTTGCCTGTTAAGAAGAGCTATGGCGTTTTGTGCTATAAGATTTCTTCCGCCAGGCGTGTTGGCTAATGACGGAGTTACCTGATTAAATAATGAGACTTCATTGTCCGTCATCCTGGTGATTCCGGCATTTTTTATCAAATCCGGCACCATGCTTGTTGCCAGCGCTTTTGCTGCGTCTTTATTTGCAATATTCCCAGGGCCTATATTGAATCCAAGCGATTTTGCTGCACTTTGAATATCATATTGGTCTGGAGCAAGCTTTCCTCCGTTTTGATCTGCGAGAAGCTGCTGGATCTGCTGGTATTTAGCAATATTTGTTCTAGCAGAAATGGCATTATCCTGTATAGCGTTATACTCATTTGACGCTGATTTCGCGGTATTTGTTTGGTATTCGGTATTTCCAGCGACAGATGAGGGATTGAGCCCTACAATTGCTCCATTTCCTGAGTAGCTTCCTGTATCAGATGGTGAATAGTAACCTGTTCCGGTATAACTGCCAGTTTGTGGAGAATATGCTTGCCCGTTATTATCGGTCGGAACATTTCTGACGACCATTCCCGTTTTTGGATCCACTGAATTGAAAGCTTCAAGGTTTTTCCCAAGAGCAGCCGTTGCTGCTTTTCCTGTGTTATACCCTGGTATCCATGAATATGACCTCGTTGCTGGATCGTATTGCATTCCCTCAGGAACTTTTGGGGTTGCTGATATGGATCCATCTGCATTCTGAATCATGCTTCCCTCTCTTACAGCATTCCCAAAATTAGCCACCTTCCATGCGTCCAATGCGTCTTTAGGCAAAAAACCATATGATATTGCTCCCACGAGCTTGTCGAGAGGCATACTTGCTAATCCTCCTGAATTGCCCTGCGATGACGGTTGATCTGGTTGCGCTTGTTGAGGCTGTATTTTTTGTAATAGCTGCATTCCATAATCAGGATTTATGGACATAGGATTTAGGGCGGAAGACTGAAAGGGTGCAGGTTCTTGTGAATTCTCTTCATTATTCGCAGAATATCCTGTCGGTTGCTGCGCGCTTGACTGTTGACCGTAATTCATTAAATCATATCCTGTCGGTTGCTGCGCGCTTGACTGTTGGCCGCTATTCATTAAATCATTAAGGAACGCCATTTTTTGGCGCGCCATATTCATCTGTATGGCTTGCTGCTGATTCTGAATACCCTGCTGATACCCCTGCTGACCTCCTGCCAAACCTTGTGCAATCACTTGCCCTATTCCTACAGGCATGCGGGATGGCGCGGATGCAGCAAGGAGACCTTGAGCTATTCCGAGTAAGCCTTGCGTCTGAGGATCAGCATAATTTATGTCAAGTAGTCCCATGATGTCAGATTTTTAAATACCGAGTAAATTACCGATACCACCAAGAAGAGAAGTTCCTCCAACCCCACCGAGCGGTGTTGAAGCAGCAAGAGTTCCTCCTAATATCCCTGCTAATGGATTTGTATAATATGGAGTTTGGGCTGTAGTTGTTGTGTTATATGGTTGACCTTTCATTGTACTCGCGAGCCCTGAAGCCGCTTGTTGTGGGTAAAGAAGGCCATAGAGATAATTCTGATAAGCAGTAGACAGCGCGTTCTGCTGTGTTGCTTGTGCAGTATTTCCCATTCCAAACAAGCTGTTTTGTGCTTGTTGTTGGGCGTTTATTCCAAGTCCTGCCTGTTGTGTTCCGAGTGTCTGTTGGGCGAGTGTGTTCTGAATGTCCTGATTCGCCATTGACTGAGCGTTGGTAAAATTAGCCTGGTTAAGTCCCGCGTCCGTATTCGCCATAACTTGGGCGTATCCACGATTCGTCTCTGCGTTCTGTACACCTAATCTATCACCACCAAAAGCACCAGCAGCAATGGCGTTATCTCCATTCCCTTGATTGGCAATAGTGTTCTGTCTCTGCAGCTCCGAATTTGTCGTATCAATGACGTTCTGCGTATATGGGTTCATATACTGCGACAGGTTTGAGCCCGCTACCGTTCCAGCATTCTGACCCATTAGGCCTGATAATAGGCCATACCCATTAACGTTCTGCGCATTATTGGCGTTCGTCGTAGCATTCGATATGCCGAGATTCTGAGCGGAGCTTAACGGAGCAGCAAGGGGTGCTGTGTAACTGTATGGCGTACTCGCTGCATTACTCGCCATGCCATAAATATTGTTCCACTGAGCCTGCACAGCAGGATCTATGGTTGTTTGCTGGGTTTGTGTCGTACTTCCGCCTTTGCTCATAATTCTTTTCCTATTAAGTTTTCGTCCTTAAACCCCTTGTCTCTGAAAACTCGCTTCCACCCAGACCGTCCTGAGATGAAAATTTTTACACATCCTGCAGAACGCGCTGCGAGTTCAATATTTTCATACATTACCAAGAGTTCTGATATATCCCCGCCAGCAAAATTTATTGTCACGCACCTGCCTAAATCGCCTATCCATTCTTCAGTGACTACTGCGGATTTTTCACCACACCATAAACACCATTTCAGATTAAGCACCTTTTCTTCGACTTGCTCAATGGAATAGACGCCATACTGTGTAGCCTTCTCTATGATTCCTTTTGCGAAATCCCACGAACCCTTAAGCTTTTCCGGATAATATGCGCTCATTCTGGCTTCTCCGGCCATACAATTTCAAGTGGAAATCCGGATTGAGCTGGCAAATCTCTTAATGCTTGCCTATAGGGAACCCACTTTTTTTTAGTTTCTGGCACTTGATCATTTGTCTGTGTCCACTCGCAATCGGATAGTAGTTTATCTCTTGTTGATCTTGCTTGAGTTGCGAGGTATCTAACTATTTCATCGTCAGACAGCTTTTTGACAGCAGACATGATTTTTATATCCCACTCATAGCCGTACGGTACAGAGGATTTTGCAATGAGTTGATCTGCCGTGTAATCAGTGACAATACCGTCTTTTATGTATTGTTTCTCATCATTGGCAATCCCTTCAATAACGCTTTCTCCGGAACGAGCTTGCTGTGAGTGCTGCCCTTCATTTATCAGCTTTTCGTATGGCATCTTATTTTCATCATACGCGGTTATCGTTACGGGCCCAGGGCATTGCCCTGTCCTTAAGATTTCTCCCGTCGCCGTCTTGTAGACGATATAATTCATCGCTTTAGTTCAATGATTGTTAATGATCGGTTGGAACACGTAGTCTGTATATTTAAGTAAAAAGAATTTGCTCCTCCTGGGAGTAAAGTAGAGAAAGTAAGCTGTCCGCTTACATTAATGGTGCTCCCTGTGACTGTGAATAAGCATGGGCACTGATAAATAGTTGTCGAGTCTATTACGATAAAGAGATTCGGGGAAGGCTGTAATTCGGTAGGAATCGTGCCATTAATCGTGCAGCAGAACTGAATTAAAACATTTCCGGTGACGTTTGTGTAATTAACGCTTTGAGCAGTAAGTGTAGAGCCATCGCTATTCAACAGCGTTCCCGCTGTGTAGGCGGAGGCTATCCCTGTAACTGCTCCTGTTGATATCTGGGTGGTTCCAGTACTGCCAGAAATCAGTAATTGGCCGTTAATCTTCACTTGACCGCCTTCAACCTGAAAGGTTGCTGACGTTGCACCTGGTTTTATTATTTCAAAGTCGTCCGCATTTATCTTGAACGTCGAATAATTGCTGCCATTATTCATGACAAACCCAGACACATACCCGTTAACGTCAAGCTTTACGCCATACAACGCCTGAAGTCCATTTATAGACGACCCGTATGTCGATAGGGTTGTCGTATGCCCTGAAACGGTTGTGCTTAACGTAGAGACTGTGCTGGATATCGCTGAATCCCCGCTTGCCCTTGCAGATGCTTCATTAATAATTGAAGCCGAATTTGTGTTTATTTGGCCTTCAGGGCTGTAGGTTGTTGCAGGAAGTGTTCCCTGCTCAATCTTCGGCATTCGAAACCCAACAGACGTGATTGTTCCTGACGCAACCATCACGAATCTACCGACCATATAGTTCGACCCTGACGGAGCTGTTACCTGTATCGCTATGGCGCTTCGATGGGAATTATCCATCGAGAAGTTATGATAGCCGTACAGATCGCTCTGAGGCCCGTCGAGGAGAAGCGTTCCTGAACCATTATAAAACTGAAGATCGAAATACACATGATCTTCAGCAGGGTTGGTGGTGAACAGCAAACTGTCGCCACTAATGACGTATGGTTGCGTTGCGAAGCAAGGGATATTAGGGGTAGATGCCAGCATTAAGGTCCCGTTTCCCGACGTATTGGAGGTCATGACGTTTCCCCACCCATTTATCGAGACCGCCATACCGTAACCGGCAGGTATCCATTGATCTACGTCTGGACACAGGTTTGGCCGAGATATAACCGAAGCGGAAAGGGTTGAGACTGTGCTGGATATCGCTGAATCTGCCGATGCTCTTGCCGTTGATTCTGCTGATACATTGGCTGCTGTTGCCGCAAGCCCTGTTGTTGGATTATTTACCTGAGCGGATAGAGTTGTAACCGTACTGGATATCGCTGAATCATTAGTCGCCAGCGTAGTAAGCGTTGTGCTTATTGTTGAAACGCTCTGATTAAACGTTGATTGTAGAAGATTTATCTGTTCCGCAGTTGAACTTCTCAGATCAACGAGAGCGGACTGTATATCCATTATTCCGGCTGTGTTTCCATTCAATCCAGCCGTAACAACACTAATCTTCCGCGCAAACGATTCGGATGTTGTTTGAAGGGTAGTCTGCCATGTCTGAATACTTGCGCCATACTTGTTTGCATAAGCTGCCAGTGAATCAAATAACGACTGAAGGCTGGTTCCGAGAGTGTTTATCTGAT
>Ga0316217_10001108_pt1 | contig 36350 bp, 30 predicted proteins | sample 1anoAmetaG_FD_203633 | JGI IMG/M metagenome (GOLD analysis project Ga0316217, IMG submission 203633) | Freshwater microbial communities from Trout Bog Lake, Wisconsin, USA - 1anoA | ecosystem: Environmental > Aquatic > Freshwater > Lake > Hypolimnion/Profundal zone | place: USA: Wisconsin...
GTTCCTCGTCCTTCATCACGTCGAGCGAGAAGTCCGTGCTCTTCATGGTGCCCTCGCGGCCAACGCCCGATGGAGAGTCCCAACCCCAACCTCGAGACGCTCGGCAACTTCACGAAGAGTCCTGCCTTGGCCTCGGAGTTCTAGAGCCCGATCAACATCGACACGAACTCGGGGTCGCCCGATCCTAGCGCCACGCCGTCGAGCTGCTTCGAGGCCCGCCTTCGTGCGATCAACAAGACGAGTCCTCTCGCACTCGGCAGCCCATGAAAAGACCGCGACGAGCAGGTTGCGGACTGGCCCCCCCGTGTCCAACCACGATTCGCGCACGCTCACGACGGTGACCCCGATGCGGTCCAGCTCGAGGACATCCTGGAGGTTCCCGATCATGCTCCTGCCGAAGCGGTCGATGGCCCAGATGAAGAGGACGCCGCCGAACTTCCCCCTCTTCATGTCCTTCAACATCTGCTCGTAGACGGGTCGGCTCTTGGCCGCGCTCATCGTCTCCTCGTAGACCTTCACGACCTCGAAGCCTCGCGCGGCGGCGAGCTGCTCGACCTCCGGCCGCTGGTTCTCGGTGGACTGCCGGTCCGTCGAGACGCGGAGGTAGACGGCGCACTTGTTCATGTTCCACCTACCCGGAAGGGGTTCTGGATCAAATTCTTTGTTCCAGAACCGGGTACCTCCTACGCTCGTCCTGCCCCCTTGTTTTGTAGGGGTTCTCGAAGTTGAACTCCTCCTTCGAGAACCCTTCGTTTTTGGAAGCCTCGGAGCGACGTGGACCGATGAACATCATCTCGTCACCACCCCTGCCGCTCTTCGACCCCGACTCGCCGGGCGATGTTGTGTACGTCGCCTGCCGGGACTCCGACATCGGTCGCCCGACCCGCGAGCGGCTCGAGCAGGCTTGGGCTCGGGTGTGGCAGCTCTGTCCAGAGGGAGCTTCGAACTTCGTCGAGGAGTTCCGCCGCAGCTTCCATGCGAGGGCGTGGGAGTTGTACCTGTTGGACGTGCTGTCCGCTGCGGGACTGGCGCTCGAGCCAGCTCCGGGCAAAGGCCCCGACATCTGTGCCAGGCTCCCGTCAGGACGACGTTGCTGGATCGAGGCCGTCGCACCCACTCCGGGGTCCGGGGACAACGCCGTCGTCCAGCACCCGCCCGATGGGCGTGCGCATGCACTCCCCAAGGACACGAACCTCATCCTTCGATACCGCCAGGCCCTCGAGGAGAAGTGGCAGAGGCTCGAGACGTACAGATCGGCGGGGATCGTCAAGACCGACGACGCCTACGTGATCGCCGTCTACCAGGGGGCGATCGACAACGGCGACCTCTACGACAACGAGCTGCCGGGGATGGCGAGGGCCGTGTTCCCCCTCGGTGATACCGTGCTGACGGCTCCCGTTGGTGGCGTCGGTCCTCTCATCAACGAGGTCGTTCGAAGGAACGAAGTCAGGAAGGTCAACAAGGCCCCGGTCTCGACCACCTTCTTCCTGGAGCCTCGCACGGAGTTCGTGTCGGGGGTGCTCTTCGCACGAGAGGCCGTGTGGAACCTCGAATGGTCGGCTGCGAAGTCGCTCGGGATGATTCATCGACCGGGCGCCCGAGTGCCCGTCCCGAGGGGAAGCATCCCGGTGAGGTGCGAGATGTGGGTTTCGGACGACGGTGGTCTGCGGCATCGAGGCAGGTGCGCGATGTACGGCCCGTTCTCGAAAGAAGTCTAGGCCGACCTCAGTCCCCGAGCCCAAGCTTCCGGACCGTCTCTTTGAAGCCCAGGGCGTACTCAGCGAGGTGTCTCGCGACGACTGCCGAGAGGGTCGTGCCCTCGGCAGAAGCCCGGAGCTTCGCGAGTTGGAGCGATCTCGCGGGAACAGCGACGGTGAGGGGCTTCGTCTCTGACTTGTCGGGGACCTTGACCGCACGAGGCGGCCGGGGGGTACGGGTCGTCTGGCTCATGATGTACCTACACTTGACGGAGCCTCGATCAAAACTTCACCCGTGCACCTTGAGAGATCGGGTACCCGGCCACTAATTGGGCACGGGTCCACGAGGCTGTTAGCGTCCGGGCTCCCGACCACCCGAGTCGGTGAGTCCGGACGTTCCCTTGCTCCTCAAGACCGAAGACTTCAACGACGCAGGAAAGCTCTTCGTCGGCAGGTTGGCAGTGAGATGGAAGGAGCTGTCCGAGGCGCTCACTGAGCTGCCCCTTCAGTTCAAGGCATCCCAACAGAAGGGCAAGGAGGGCTCCCCCATCTTCGACCCCGTGGCGTTCAACGCCGTGATCAAGGAGGCCCTATCCAAGCGCTCGTGGGCAACGAACATCGCCATCCCGGAGGTCGTTGCGTTTCTTGGCACGGACGTGGACTTCTTCGTGGAGGGGCTCCTCGTCGAGGCCCAATTTTCGAACTACCCCTTCTTCTTGAACAACGTCGTGCGATCCGCGCTTCTAGCGAAGTCGAAGGCCCTCTTGGGATCGGCACATGTCGAGGCCGTCGTGATCATCACGAAGGCGCACATGTTTCCTTCCAGCAACAGCACGCTCTACTACGAGCAAGCGGTCAACCAGCTCAAGGAGTTCTCGAAGTACGGCGTGTTCGACGTGCCCATCAGGGTTGCGGGCCTCTTTGCCGAGATGGAGAAGGAGCTTCCCGCCATCTGGAACGAGTACCCCGGCCGGTACTCACGGGACAACACCATGATGGAGCCCGTCACGTGCATCCTGAAGTCGGGTGGGCGGCCTAACTCGATCTGCAAGGTTCAGATCAATCGTTCACGCCGTTGAACAGCGACAGCGCCGCAGGAGTCACCTTCTTGCCCCTCCTCTTGTTGGCCTCGGGCCGCACCTGCCCCCCCGCGAAGTAGTCGGTGGGGGGGGCCTCTCCTCGCCTCCGTGCAGCGAAGGCCTCCTCTTCGAAACCGACTCGACGCTCAAGTTCCTCTGCGTGGTGCTCCTCTGAGAATATCTTCGACTTGCCGCGCTCCGTGGCGATCTTGCCGACCTGCACGTCGAACCTGAACCTCGACGTGTCCTCGTTGGTCCGCGCACAGTAGTCGCGCAGCGTCTTCAGGTTGGCGAAGGACCCGTGCTTGTCCGGCATCCCCGCAAGTCGTCGAAGCGCCACGGCGTGGTATTTCGGATCTAGTTCAGCACCCAAGAAGTGCCGCTCGTGGTCCCTCGCGACGACAGCTACCGTGCCGGTCCCCATGTAGGGGTCGAGAACCACGGCCTTGGGGTTCGTCGTGGCCAGGACGATCCGTGCGATCAGGTCTTCGGGGAACTGGCAGGGGTGGATGGTCTGCTCTTCGTGGTTGTGCTTCACATTGCGGAACATCCAGATGTCGCCGGGGTTCTTGCCGTCCGGGTTGCACGACAACTCGCCGCGTCGATCCCCTCGGAAGTGCTTCTTGTTCTGGTACTTCTGCGGGACTCTGATCGGGTCGAGGTTGAAGATGTGCTCGTCCGACTTCGTGAACCAGAGGATCGTCTCGTGTCGGCAGGAGAACTTCTTGCGCGCGTGAAGCCCGTGCTGGCGTGCCCACATGATCCGGTTCCGGGGGATCAGGCCGAGTCCCTCGAGGATGGGGAAGAAGCGGATGTCGAGCGGGATGAGCGCTCCGCCGTCCGAGAATGCCCCGACCTGCCAGAAGATCGAACCGGACCTCTTCAGGACACGGGCGCAGTGGCGGAGGATCTCCGTCTGCTCCTCGAGGTAGATCGCAAGCGCTCGCTTCGCCTCGTACTCCTTGCCAAGGTTGTAGGGGGGTGAGCTGACCACCAGGTCCACGGACTCGTCGGGCAACGCCGCGAGCATCTTTCCGCAGTCCCCTAGAACGATTTCGTCGAGCTTCATCCTCTCACTCCTCACTCTACCCTGCGTCTGTTCAGTAGCCGAACGAGGGAGAGCCGGTCAATCGTCCTCGGACGCCTCGAGGCGCAACTATTTGCGTAACAACCAGGATCTTGACGCACCTCTTTGCGATCCTGGCTCGACCACGCACACGATGTAGAACAGGGGCGTGAGCGTGACGATGAAAAGAGCCAGCTTCTCGAGCGGGGGCGAGACGAGAGTTCTCGATCCAGGTCGAAGCGCGACGTTGACTGGCGGTTGAAGCATGTCGAAGAAGCCTCCGAAGATAGGCCCGGCTGTCGAAGCTCTGGCGAACGCTGCGGGCTTCAGGCCCCCCCAAGCGGCCGTACTCGACCCGGACGACCCGACCGTCGTCTGGCTCGACCCCATGTACAAGCTGGCCTTGGACAAGCTCGAAGCCCAGAAGAAGAAGAAGGGACGAGAGAAGCCCGGTCGGGACGTGCCCGTCACCAAGTTCGTCAAGCTCGCTGACGTGCTCGAAGCCCTCGGGTGCTCGCGCTCACATGCCTACGGGCTGCTGAGAGAAGCAGCGGGGCGACGCGGTGGAACGGGGCGACTTCTTCGAGTGCCCGTAGAAGTTTGGGAAGCCTTCGTGAGGGAGAAGATCGCATGCGACGTGGCCGAAGACTCTACAAGCGGGGCAAGGTCTGGTGGGGCGTCTACTACCCGCAAGGCCCAGCAAGCCCCCGCGAACGTCGTTCAACTGGATGCACGGACGAGAAGGCAGCCGCCATCATCCTCGACGGGTGGGAGCGTGAGAGCGCGGTGGCTCGCCTCGATCCCCACGCCGCCAAAAGGCAGGGGGCCACGCTAGGTCAGGCTCTCGAACATCTGGTTCAACATCGCGAAGAGCTTGCCCGCGCCAACAAGAAGAGCCCGGAGACGGCGAAGTTCTACGCCGGAAAGGCTCGCAACTGGACGGCCTTCTTGGGGGAGAAGTTCCCGCTCCAACTTCTGGACTCGACCCATGTTGAGAGCTTCATCTCGTCGCGCCGCGCCGTGGACCCCGAGACGAAGAAGCCCTTCGCCACGGAGAACACGATCCACAAGGAACTCGTCACCTTGAGGGCATGTTTGAAGCGGGCAAAGGTGCTCAAGCTCTGGCGGGGCGACATCGGGGAGATCATCGAGCCCGGCTTCGCGTCCGGCTACGAACCTCGGAAAGCGCACATCCCCGACCTTCCCGGCGCGTGGCGTCTCATCCACGAGGTAGCGAAGGAGTCGGGGCCGGGGAGAGCCGCCCTCATCGCTTACAGCATCGCCACGGGAGCCGAACGTGCCGCGATCTTCCGGGCTCGTCGGACCGACGTGAAAGACCTCGCGCTCATCCCCGTGCACGGAACGAAGCGGAAGACCAGGGAGCGCGAAGTCGGGATGATCCTCCCCTGGCAGCATGCGCTCTTGAACTACGCGGTCGAACATGGAGACGGCACGGAGGGGCTCTTGTTTCGACCCTGGACGAACGCGAGGCGGGGCATGATCGGCGCGTGCAAGAGGGCGAACCTTCCGCCGCTCACGTACAACGACCTCAGGCGAACGTACGGCAAGTGGATGCGCGGGGAGGGGATCGCCCCGGCGCTCATCGGCCCCAGCATGGGCCACACCGGGGGCGGCATGGTCGAGCGTGTCTACGGCCAACTCACGGGGGCCGAAGTTGCCCGCCAGATGGGCGAGGTCATCTCAATCCGGGATGCCGCCCGGCGACGCCAGGAAGGGAGCGGATGAGCTGTGCCATCCGTGTACCAGTCGTGGGCGTCCAGAGCGGACTCATTGGACATTACCTACATCTGCTGCCACTGTTTCTACCGGTGTTTCTAGTGGGCCGAGCGGGACTCGAACCCGCGACCTACGGATTAAAAGTCCGCAGCTCTACCGACTGAGCTATCAGCCCGACTCTTGCGAGAGGGCCCGTTCTACGACGGGGCCGGCGAGGCGTCGATACCTGTTCGCGAGATCGACCCAGGCCCGGTCAACGTCCCCGCGAGGCCTCCGCGGGAGCACCCCGACCCGGCTTCCGCCCCGGGGAACGGTGGGGAGGAGGACGACGACCGGGTTCGGTGGCTGGACGGCGCGGTCGCTCAGCCCGGAGGGGAGCTTGCCCCCCTCTCTCTGATCCTCGTCGAGGTGGCCTCGGTCCTGGTGGAGGTCGGAAGGATCCTCGTCCACCTCCAACGGATCCTCGTGTAGGTCGCCTCGATCCTGCTGGAGGTCTGACGGATCCTCGCGGAGGTCGGACGGATCCTCGTCCACCTCCAACGGATCCTCGTGGAGGTCGCCTCGATCCTGCTGGAGGTCTGACGGATCCTCGCGGAGGTCGGACGGATCCTCGTCCACCTCCAACGGATCCTCGCGGAGGTCGCCTCGATCCTGCTGGAGGTCGGACGGATCCTCGTCCTCCTCCATCGGATCCTCGTGGAGGTCGGACGGATCCTCGTCCTCCTCCATCGGATCCTCATGGAGGTCGGACGGATCCTCGTCCTCCTCCATCGGATCCTCGCGGAGGTCGGACGGATCCTGATGGAGGTCCATCGGATCCTCGTCCTCCTCCATCGGATCCTCATGGAGGTCGGACGGATCCTCGTCCTCCTCCATCGGATCCTCATGGAGGTCGGACGGATCCTGATGGAGGTCCTGCGGATCCTCGCCCTCCTCCATCGGATCCTCGTCGAGGTCCTGCAGATCCTCGTGGAGGTCGGACAGATCCTCGTCCTCCTCCATCGGATCCTCATGGAGGTCGGACGGATCCTCGTCCTCCTCCATCGGATTCTCATGGAGGTCGGACGGATTCTCGTCCACCTCCATCGGATCCTCCTCGAGGTCGTGTAGATCCTCGTCCTCCTCCATCGGATCCTCGTGGAGGTCCTGCAGATCCTCCTGGAGGTCGGACGGATCCTCGTCCACCTCCATCGGATCCTCCTCGAGGTCGTGCAGATCCTCGTCCTCCTCCATCGGATCCTCGTGGAGGTCCTGCAGATCCTCGCGGAGGTCGGACGGATCCTGATGGAGGTCCAACGGATCCTCGTCCACCTCCATCGGATCCTCGTGGAGGTCGGACGGATCCTCGCCCTCCTCCATCGGATCCTCGTGGAGGTCCGACGGATCCCCGTCCACCTCCCCTCGATCCTCCTCGAGTTCGTCGGCCCCCCGCCCCTCCTCCGCCGCGAGGCCTCTTCACCGAGCCCCAAGCGAGGGGAGGCCGGCGCCGCGCCCAGGCAGCTAGTCTTCAGCGTGCCCAGTGGCTGCCAGGGCGCGGTGCCGGCCTCCCCGAGCGCCTGTCAGCGGAAGCCGGCGAGGTGGACCACGTACCACTCCCCGCGCCAGGAGATGAGCGAGCTGATGTCGAGCGTCGCCGCCCCCCGGTCGGTCTCGTAGCGGATCTTGCTCCCGAACACGCGCCAGTAGCCGAGTTTGTTCCCCTCCTCGCCCGGCTCCACCCAGTGGGCCCGCTCCGTCGCCACGTCGATCTCCATGAGCTTCGCGGTCGCCGCGCGGGGTCCGAGCTTCTCGTGCAGCCGGTGGACGTCGCGCCTGAACGCGGCGACGAGGCGGCGCTTCCAGTCGGCCTCCGGGTTCGGGATCGCCTTCACCTGCTTGTAGGCGGACAAGGGGAAGAAGAAGGGGAGGGCGGCGTCGGCGTCGTCCTGGACGATGGCGGTCCAGAGGACGCTCGCGCGGGCCTGGAACGGGGCCCCCTCGCGCGGCCGCTCGCGCGTCTGCGGGAGCGCTCCGGGGTCGCCGGGGCCCCCCGCCTCCGGGCCGCCGTCGGGCGCGGCCTCGACCGCGGCGGACGCGGCGGGCGCAGGGAGCGTCGGCAGGGGGGCGACCGACAGGCTGCCGCCGTCCCACGAGGGGGGCTCCCCGCGCGTGCACGCCCCGGAGCCGACGAGCGCCAGCAGGACGATTGAACGGACCCGGGGTCGCGTCCGTCTCACGAGATGTCCACGTGGATACGTCCTCTGCTCCCGCCCCAGCGCTCGCCGAGGTCGCTCGACCCGGTGCAGCGGCCGTCCCCGCAGGCCGCGCACGAGCGGAGACGTTGACGGTCGCCAGCGGCCCCGATAGTCCTTGTCACCTCCTGGAGGGTCACCCATGCGAAGGTTAGCCGTCGGCTCGCTCGTAGTCTCCTGCATCGTCGTCGCGTGTCAGCCGATGGGTGGGCCCCAGCCGAACCCCGCGGCCCCGCCCCCCTACGGGCAGCCTGCGTACGGGCAGCCCCCTGCCTACTACGGGCAGCCGCAGCCGGGCGCGCCCCCCGGGTATCCTCAGCCCGGCCCGCAGCAGCCCGGCCAGGTCGCCCCAGGCTACGGCCAGCCGCCGGCCTACGGTCAGGCCCCCCCTCCCGGTTACGGTCAGCCCCAGGCCCCGGTCCCTGGTCAGCCGCCGCTCCCCGGTCCCGCCCCGATGCCAGCGCCGGGGCCCGCCCCCGCCCCCGCAGGCGGCGCCATGGCGGTGCCGGGCGCGGCCGCGTTCCCCTGCGCGAACGACGCGGCGTGCGGCCTCGCTCACTGCAACACGCAGTACGGCAAGTGCGCGTTCCCCTGCATCGACGCCAACGTCGACTGTATCCAGGGGGCGGCGTGCATCGCCGGCTTCTGCGTCCCCAAGCTCCCCGGGACCTGACGCTCACCCGCCTCGGACGAGGCCGAGGGACGCGGCGCCGCTCACGCGCGACCGCGTCCCGCGTCAGTAGTTGGTGACGAAGGAGTCGGCCTTCGCGTTGGCGGGCCAGGCGAGGTTGCGCACCGCGCGATCGATGCACGACGCGACCGCGCCATTGGGCGGGGACGTCGTCACGGTCACGCCGATCGCGTGCCCCATCTTCACGACGGTCTTCACCGTGACGTGCATGCTCGACGGGGCGCTGCACGCGTCGAGGAACGCCGCGTTGCGCATCGGCCCGGAGAGCTGGACGTCGGTGAGGTCCGGCGTCCCCTGGCCGCCGCCGACGACGATCTGCTGAGGATTCGCGGCGAGCGCCGCCTCGTAGCTCATGCCGCCCGCGAAGCCGCCGCCCCCGCCGCCCGGGCCGCCGCGCCCGCCGGTCGCCTTCTTCTTCTGCCCCTTGATACCTCCGTCGAGGTTCATGTCGAGCAGCGAGTCGTTCACGACCTGCACCCCCTCGTTCCGGGACCCGCGCGAGGTCATGAACCAGACCCCGGCTCCGGCCGTCATCGCCAGGACGATGACGATGCCGACCGACGACTTGGCCATGCCGGCCTTCTTCTCGGCCTTCGTCACCTGCTCGACGACGCGCTTCTCCTCGATGACCTCACGCTTGAGCGCGGCCTGCTGCGAGAACGGGGAGAACTCCTCCCACTCGGCGATGGGGCGGCTCTGACCGGAGAGCTCGTCGCGGAGCAGGTCGTCGGCGACGAACCCGTTGCTCGCGATCTGCTGGAGCAGCTCGACGGCCGAGAACGGCCCGTGGTCCATGCGGTCCTTGTGGACGACGTAGCGCGGGCGAGGGTCGCTCTCGAGGCGCTTCTTGAGGCCGGCGAGCCGCTCGACCAGGTTCGGGGCGCTCGGCTGCGCGGCCGGCGGGCCAGAGTCGAGCTGCCCCTCGGATACGCGCGGCACCGGGGCCGGCCGCAGCGCGGCGAGGTTCGTGAGCGACGGGTCCGGCGGGGGCGGGAGCATCGAGAGCTTGATGTCCACCTCGAAGTCGTCCCCGTGGTCGAGGCGCCCCTCGTCCACGTCGGGCGGGTGGATGCTCTGCTTCGGCGCGAGGTTGTGGAGCGCGCTGGCGAGGGCGCCGAGGTCGTCGGGGCGGTGGGCGGGGTCGCTGACCAGCGCCTTCGCCAGGAGCACCTCGAGCGCCTCCGGGAGCTTGGGGTTCACGTCGCGCGGGCGCAGCATCGCGGGGCCGACCGAGGCGCCCGTCACGCACTCGTAGAGAATCGCGCCGATCGAGAAGACGGTGGACCGGGCCCCGCCGGGCGCGTGCGTCGTGCAGAGCTCCGGCGGCATGCAGGCGCGGTCGCGCGGGTCGTCCGAGATGAGCGGGCTCCCGTCCGGGCGTGGCGTGTAGCGCGCGAGCCCGTCGGCGTGCGCCTCGACGCAGGACGGGTGGAGCAGGATCTGCTCGCCGCGCGCGTGCCGCTGCTGGGCGTCGAGGCAGAGCGGGACGATGATCGCCGCGGCCTCTCCGAGCGAGAGTACGGTCCGCTCGGCGCGACGCGCGTCGAGCAGGGTGCGGAGCGTCCCCGTGGACGGAGCACCGACCTGCGGGGCGCCGTGATCGGGGAGGGCAGGGCTTTGCGATGCCACCATGGGAGACCGAGACTACGCGAAGCTTCCCCCGCGCCTCAATGGGCGCGCGTGACCGAGACGACGAAGGAGAAGGTCCGGATGTCGGCCTTGGGCTTGTCGGAGAAGTGGAGGCCGTTGCCGACCCCCTCCAGGCAGCTGAGGACCCAGTCCTCCTGCGTGTCACCGCTCGACGCCTCGGCGCGGCTCACCGAGCCCGACGGGAGCACCGTGACGGTGACGGTCGCGTACCGGGTGCCCGCCCCCTCCCGGATCCCCGTGAAACAGGAGACCCCCGACATGCGCGCCGCGGCCAGCACGGCCAGGTCCGGGTCAGGGCCCGTCGTGCCGGCCTCCTGCTTCGTGGTCACCGTGTAGTAGACCGGCCCCGCCTCGACCGTCGCGGCCTGGACGTGCTCCGCGGGCGGCTCCTTCGGGGTCCCTTCCGGCGACTCCTCGGCCGGCGGGGCCGCGGTGGCGGGGAGCAGGCGCTCGCCCATCACCTTGACCCTGTTCGGCTTCGCCGCTTCGGTGTCCGTCCGTGAGCAGCCCCCTGCGAGGCCGAGGGACGCGAGCGCGACGAGCGCGAACGCGGCGCCGGCCCGCGGCCCCCTCACGCCTCACCCGGTCGAGGGCGCGCCACCTCCGCGATGACGCCCCGTGAGCCGACGGTCTTGCCGCTGAACGCAGCGATCCCCTTGTCGACCACCTCGCGGCGGACGCTCACGAACGAGTTGCGGTCGCGCACGCGGATCGGGCCGATCTCCTCCCGCGCCAACCCCGCTTCCTCGAGCATCGCCTGCAGGTCGCTGGCTCGCGCGCCATCGCGCCGACCGACGTTGACGAACAGCTGGACCCCCCCCTCGAGCTCCCTGGCGGGCGGCGGAGCGGCCTCCGTGGAGGTGGCGGCGGTCTCGGTTGTCCCGGGGAGCGGGGGCGGGTCAGGCAGCCGCCTGCGAGGCCGGTCTTCGGTCGTGGCTGCGGGCGCTTCGCGTCCCGGTGGCTCCGAGAAGATCGGCTTGTCGTCGTCGGTCTCGGCCGTCGGCTCCCAGGTCGCGAACGAGGAGTGGGGGACCCTTCGCCCGCGCACTGCGGTGGGCGCGCTCGCCGCGGCCACGGGTTCGCGGACCTCCTTCGTCTCTCTCGGACGCTCCTCTCGCCGACGCCCCTCGCGGGCCGTGGCCCGGCTGGCCCGGGCAGCCCGGGACTCGGGCCCCGAGGGGGCGGTCGCGGCCGTGTCGGGGCTCTGCGGGGGAGTCTCCGCGGGCGCCGCGTCGGCGACCACGGGCGGCGGGTTCCTGGCCCGGCGCGTCTCCGCGGCTTCGGTCGCAGGGTCCTGGCCCGTCGCTTCGCGCGCACCGAGGTGGTCGCGGAGCAGGCCGGCGAGGATCTGCTCGACCGACGAGTGCGTGAGGAGGCGCCGCGCCAGGGCGATGTCGTCCGGGTGCGCCGGCCTCATCGCGAAGGCGTCGCGGAACATGTCCACGAGGTCCGTCTCCTGGCGCGTCTTCAGCTCTCCGGCCGAGGGGAGCTGCCGCTCGAGCGGGCGGATCTTGTACGTCAGCCGGAGGATGTAGAGGTTACCGATGTCCTTCGGGCCGATGATCGAGATGGCGGTGCCGGTGCGCCCCGCGCGCCCCGTGCGTCCGGTCCGGTGGACGTACTGCTCGGCGGACTCGGGGAAGTCGGCGTTGATGACGTGCGTCAGGTGCGACACGTCGATCCCGCGGGCGGCGACGTCGGTCGCGACGAGGAAGCGGAGCTTCCCCTCTCGCGTGCGCGTCATGATGCGCTCCCGCTCGCGCTGCTCGAGGTCGCCGTTGAGCCACTCGGCGTCGTAGCCCCGGTTCTGCAGCGCCTCGGCGACCCGCTGGGTCTCGTCCTTGGTGTTGCAGAAGATGATGGCGCTCTCGGGGTTCTCGATCTCGAGGATGCGGACGAGCTCCTGCCGCTTGTCGCCCCCCTGCAGCAGGTACACGAGGTGGCTGATCTGCAGGGCCCCCACGGCGTCCGACGAGAGGGTGATGAACTCCGGGTTCGGCAGGTGCGACCGCGCGAGGCGGTCGACATCCGGCGGGATGGTCGCGCTGAAGAAGAGCCCCTGCCGGTCCTTCGGCAGCATCTCGACGATGGCGTTGAGCTCCTTGGCGAAGCCCATCGACAGCATCTCGTCGGCCTCGTCGAGGATGAGCACGCGCACCGCCGACGGGTCGAGGGTCTTGCGGCGGAGGTGATCGAGGACGCGACCCGGCGTCCCCGAGACCACCTGGGCGCCGCTCGCCAGGGCCTCGATCTGCTTGCCCATGGGCGCGCCGCCGTACACCGGCACGACCTTCAGCCCGCGGTACTTCCCGAGGTTCTCGATCTCGCGGCCGACCTGCAGCGCGAGCTCACGCGTCGGCGTGAGGACGAGCGCCTGCACCTGCTGAACGCCTCGCCTCACGAGCTGGTCGACCAGCGGCAGACCGAAGGCCGCGGTCTTGCCCGTCCCGGTGCGTGCCTGCACGACCAGATTGACGCCGCGGACTGCCGGCTCGTAGACGGCGAGCTGTACCGGGGTAGGGTGGGTGTAGCCCAGCTCGTCGATCACCTGCCGGACGTCGGGGCTGAGGGGGAGCGAGTCGAACGTGGGTTGATCGGCGGCAGGCGTCTTCGCGGGGCCGCTGGTTGCCATCTGTGGCTGGAGGTCACTCATGTCGCCTACGACACTCTCTTTCTTTCCGGGCGAAGCTTAGCGGAGTGCCCAGGAAAGTGGGCCATTCTCGTGCCGGCTACCGCGGGAGGACGGCGGCGACGTCCCGGCGGGCGCTCGCAAGGTCTCCCCCGGTGCGCCGCGAGACCGCTTCCCCGGCCTCGCGAAGGCGGTCGACGGCCGCAAAGGCGTCGGGGCCCCCGGGCTCCGGAGCGCAAGCCGCGACGGCCGCCCCGCGGTTCGCCCAGTCCGGGGCAAGCCCCCCGCGGAAGAGCTCGAGCGCCGCGTCATCGCTCGGGGCGGCCGTGGCTACCGCCAGGCCCCGATCCACCGCGGCAGCGAGCCGTCGGAGGTGGCCGGCGCACGGGCCGCGCGGGTCGATGCGTCGCTCGTCGCTCGCGGCGGGGGCCGTCGCTCCGTACAGGGCCCCCTGAAGGAGCTGCCACGTGCTCGAGAGCACGAACAGGCTACAGAGCGCGAGGAAAGCGAGGAGGGCGACGCGCGCGCCCCGGCTCGCGGCGCGCTCCGTGTCGGCGGAAGGCGGAGGCTGGCTGCTCGTCGTCGGCGTCATGGTGCGCCCGCCGCAGGGGCGGGCTCCTCCGTGCTACGGGCGAACGCCGCCCCGTGCAAGCGGCTCGTCTGGGGACGATGCGGAGGCCGCGCGAGGGGGGCGTCAACCCGCCCTTGACCGGTCGCCGCGGGGCGGCAGGACGGCGGGCTCCGCTTGACCCTGACGGCGATTGGCCACACAGTTCAAATGCATTTGAACGAACGTGACCGTATTCGGCGGTCCGGTTGTTTCACTCGAAGATTCAAGCACTTCCCACGAGCATGCAAACGTCCGCCGCCGTCGCCCATCTACGTGAAACGGCCCAGCCCGAGCGGGTAGGGCAGACCGCGGCGAGGCGCCTCGCGGACGTCCACGCCCTCCTCGGGACCGAGATGGGGTGGATCGACGCCGAGCTCCGACGCACCGCGCAGGTCGGAATGTCGCCGGCCGTCGAGTCGGCCCAGCACCTCCTTGACGCAGGGGGCAAGCGGGTCCGCCCCCTCACGCTGCTCCTGGCGGCGGCCTGCTTCGGCTCCATCCCGCAGGCCGCCTGCGAGCTCGCGGTCGTCGCCGAGCTGATCCACCTCGCCACGCTCCTTCACGATGACGTCGTGGACGACGCGCCGGAGCGCCGGGGCAAGCCGGCCGCGCGCGTCCTCTGGGGCAACGCCGTCAGCGTCCTCGCCGGCGACCTCCTCCTCACCCACGCGCTCGAGCGGACCCACGCCGTCGCTCCGCGTTCGGTGCTGGCGGATCTGTTCGCGACCCTCAGGCGGCTCGTCGACGGCGAGGTGATCCAGCTCCGGGGGCGAACCGAGCTCGACGCGCGCCGCGCGACCTACTTCAGCATCGTGGAGGACAAGACGGCGTCGCTCTTCGGGTGGGCCGCCCGCGCAGGAGCGGCCATCGCCGGCGCCGACGAGGCGCTCGTGCGCGCGCTGGGCGAGTTCGGCGCACACGTCGGGGTCGCGTTCCAGCTCGTCGACGACGTGCTCGACTACGAGGGGGACCCCGCGCAGACGGGGAAGTGTCTCCACACCGACCTCCGCGAAGGGAAGATGACGCTCCCGCTCATCCTCGCGGTCGAGAACGAGCCGGCCCTCCACCGCGATCTCCTCGCTGCTCGCGACGCCGACGCGCAGGCCGAGGCGCGCCTGGTCGCGGCTGTCCGGTCCATGAAGACGGGCGAGGAGGTCCGCACGATGGCAGAACAGGAGACCGAACGAGCCCGCGCGGCCCTGGCGCTCCTCCCGGTGTCGCCGGCGCGCGAGATGCTCGCCGCCATCGCCACCGAGCTCACGTCGCGCGCGAGGTAGGCCAGTGCTCCCGGACGCGCCCGCTACCCAGACCAGCCCCTCGCCGTCGGCGCCCAAGGCGCGGCCGCCGAGGGTCCTCACCGCCAGCGAGATCGCGGTCAGCGACGTCATCGGGCGGCTCATCGAGTTCTGGGGGTTCAAGCGGAACATGGGCCGTATCTGGTCCGTCCTCTACCTCTCCCCCGACCCGCTCAGCGCCGAGGATCTCCGTCACCTCCTCCGGCTGTCGAGCGGGGCCGTCAGCATGACCCTGAGCGAGCTGTCGCGCTGGGGGGTGGTGCGCAAGGTGTGGGTGCAGGGTGAGCGCAAGGACTTCTTCGTCGCCGAGGTGCAGCTGTGGAAGATGATCTCGCGCGTCTTCAACGAGCGCGAGAAGGTCGAGATCGTCTCGGCCATCGAGGCGTTCGAGAGCGCGCTGCGGGCGCTCGACCGGCCCGGTCCGGCGAAGGAGGGGCTCACGGACGCCGAGGTGGCGGCCCGGACGGAGCTGCAGCGGGCGCGGATCCGCAACCTGCTCGACCTCGCCCGGATGGGGCAGGGGCTCCTGGACGCGCTCCTGTCGACCGCGAAGCTCGACGCCGGGCCGCTCGTCCGGTTCCTGCTCGGGGTGAAGCCGGACGACGACTCGCCGTCCTCCTGACGCTGGCCTTCGCGTGGCGTGACGCGCGCGTGGCCGCCGCGCAGGGGGGGACGCGGCGGATCACGGACAACCACTACGCGGTCGAGTTCTATCAGGGGCCGCTGATCGCGCCGATCAACGTCGAGGGGCTCGCGGGCGCGACGACGTCCGTGGCAGAGGGGGTGAACGGCGCCGCGGTCAACGCGGCTGCGCCTGCGGTCCGCGAGCCCTTCAGCGTCAACTGGCTCGACGTCGACGTGGACGCGGGGATCTCGTTCCCCGGGGCGTTCACGCGGATGGACTACGACAACCGCGGCCCCGGCTCGATGGACCAGGTGAACGACTTCCTCTACGCCGACTTCGGCCTCCGCGTGGAGCTCGGCGACCTGGGGCTCTCGGGAACCGGAGAGCTCCTCCGCTACTCGGTCGCCACGCGGGGCGGGACCGACGTCACGGCAGGCCGATACCACCTGCTCGCGGCCTATGGCCTCGCGGGCAACCAGCTCGTCGTGGGCGCCGGCGTCCGCGCCGTGACGATGCAGCTCTCGCGGGGGGGCGGACTCACCGACGCGCTGAACCCGGTCGGGGCGACGCTGACCATGAGCGGCCTCGGCCCCGAGGTCGGCGCCATCATCAAGCCGGACAACCAGCCGTTCCGCGTCGGCGCGACCCTGCGCGCGCCCGTGGACGGGACCGGCATCGGCGGGGCGGGGGGCGCGACGGACTGGCTTGGGGTCCAGCGATCAGGGGGCGTGGTCGTCCCCGGGTCGATCACGCTCCCGTGGGAGCTCGAGGCGGGCTTCGCCCTCCAGGTCGGCCCCCGTCCGCTCAACCCGCCGTGGCTGAACCCGCACGAGCAGGACGCGCCGATCCGCAGCGCCGTCCAGGCCGCACGTGAACGCCGGGCGGCCGAGCACCTCGAGGCGCTCGCCGTCACCGTCCCTGCCTTCCGGGAGCGGCGCGAGGCGCAGCTGGCGAGGCAGGAGGAGGCGATCCGGGGCGTCGAGGATCAGCGCATCGCCGTCGAGGAGGCCCGGCTCCTGGCCCAGCGCAAGGCCCGCTACGAGAACTGGCCGCGGGAGAAGATCCTCGTCGTGGCGAGCGTCCTGGTCACGGGGGCGAGCACCCGCGCGATCGCGCTCGAGGACTTCTTCGAGCAGCGGCTCCAGGCCTACGGCGACCGCGCGACCGTATCGCCCCGCGTCGGCATCGAAGCCGAGCCGGTCAGGAGCTACCTGAAGGGGCGGATCGGCAGCTACCTCGAGCCGTCGCGCTTCGACGGCGTGGCGGCCCGTCAGCACTTCACGTCCGGCTTCGACGTGAAGCTCTTCCGATGGGACACCTTCGGGCTCTTCCCCGGACAGGTCTGGCGGGTGAGCGGGGCCGCGGACCTCGCGCCGCGGTACACCGACTGGGGTCTCTCCGTCGGCGCCTGGCACTGAGCGGGGCCGAACGAGCTCCGGTCGCCGCCGGGCCTCCACTCCGGCCGCCGGCGCCTTATGATCACTCCGCCATGATGTGCCCGCGCCACGCGATCGCCGCAGGACCGGACGGACGGTGCGCGCTCTGCCGCCGCGACGAGCGGGCTTCGGCCGAGGCGAGCACGAGGCACGACGACCGGAGGATCCGCCGGGTGGTGCGCCTGGCGCTCGCCGTCGTCGCGGGGGCCGCCACCTACGCCCTGCTCATGGCGAGGTTTGACACCGCGCCCGGCGTCACCCCCGACTCATTACAAGTTCCTTATCCCGGGACGCCTACCGTCGCTCCGCCAGGCTCGGGCGTGACCCCTGCGCCCTCCGCGAGACCCGGATGACCCCGGAGCGACCCAACCCCGACGATCTCCTGCGCCAGGTCACCGAGGAGGAGCGCCGCTCCCGCCGGGGGAAGCTGACGATCTTCTTCGGCGCCGCGCCCGGGGTCGGCAAGACGTACGCCATGCTCGAGGCGGCGCGCGCCGAGCTCGAGCAGGAGAAGCGCGACGTCGTCGTCGGCGTCATCGAGACGCACGGACGCTACGACACGGGGGCGCTCCTGCTCGGCCTCGAGATCCTGCCGCGTCGTCGCCTCCAGCACCGGGGCATCACCATCGACGAGTTCGACCTCGACGCCGCGCTGCAGCGCCGCCCGGCTGTCATCCTCGTCGACGAGCTGGCGCACACGAACGCGGAGGGGACGAGGCACGCGAAGCGGTGGCAAGACGTCGAGGAGATCCTGGAAGCGGGGATCGACGTCTACACGACGCTCAACGTCCAGCACGTCGAGAGCCTCAACGACGTCGTCGCCCAGGTCACGGGCGTCGTCGTGCGCGAGACCGTCCCCGACTCGGTCGTGGAAGAGGCCACGGAGGTCCACCTCGTCGACCTCCCGCCGGACCAGCTCCTCGAGCGCCTGAAGGAGGGGAAGGTCTACCTCCCGGCCCAGGCCGAGCGGGCGGCTCAGAACTTCTTCCGGAAGGGGAACCTCATCGCCCTCCGCGAGCTCGCGCTCCGGCACACGGCGGAGCGGGTCGACGCCGACATGCGACTCTGGAAGGAGACGCACGGCATCGAGGGGCCCTGGGCCACCACGGAGCGGCTGCTGGTCGGGCTCTCGCCGAGCCCGGCCTCGAGTCGCCTCCTGCGCGCGGCGCGCCGGATGGTGGGGAGCCTGCACGCGACCTGGATCGCGGTCTACGTCGAGACTCCGGCGTCGATCCGGCTCTCGGCCAGGGAGCGGGAGCAGCTGGCGCAGAACCTCCGACTGGCGCAGCAGCTGGGGGCCGAGACGGTGACCCTCACGGGAGAGAGCGCGGCCGTGGAGACGATCCGCTACGCGCGCAAGCGGAACGCGAGCAAGATCGTCGTCGGCAAGCCGACCCACGCGCGGTGGAAGGATCTCCTGGGGCCTTCGTTCCTCGACGAGATCGTCCGCTCGAGCGGCGACATCGACGTGTACGTCATCTCGGGGGACGGCAGGCCGGTCGCGGCCGCCGCGGCGCGCGAGAAGGCGCCGCACCCTCGCGGCAGCCCGCAGGGCTACGCCGCGGCGGTCGGCATCATCGCGCTCGCCACGGCGATCTCGTGGAACCTGTTCGGCTGGAGCCAGCTGACCGATGTCGTGATGGTGCTCCTGCTCGGCATCGTCATCGTGGCCATGCGCTTCGGCTACGGGCCGTCCATCGTCGCGGCCGTCCTCGGGGTCCTCAGCCTCGACTACTTCTTCGTCCCCCCGTACTTCACGTTCGCCGTCAGCGACTTCCGCCACGTCCTCACGTTCGCGATCATGTTCCTGGTCGCGATCGTCATCAGCAGCCTCACCCAGCGCATCCGGTCGCAGGTCGACGCCGCGCGCGACCGCGAGAACCGGACGGCGAGCCTCTACGCGATGAGCCGCGAGCTCGCCGCCGCGGCGTCGTCCGAGCGCGTGTTCGAGGTCGCGGTACGCCACATCGCCGACGTCTTCGCGTGCAGGGTCGCCATCCTTTCGCCTCGCGCCGACGGCGCGCTCGAGAGCGCAGCCGGCGGCGAGCTGACCTTCTCGCCCGGGGAGAAGGAGATGGGCGTGGCCGAGTGGGCGTGGCGCCACGACCGCAGCGCGGGGCTGTCGAGCGACACGCTCCCCTCGGCCAGGGCGCTCTACGTGCCGCTCCGGTCCGGGAACGCGCGGGTCGGCATCCTCGGAATCCTCCCCGACGACCCGAAGCGCATGGGCGACGCGAACCAGGGGCAGCTCCTCGACACGTTCACCGGGCAGATCGCGACGGCGATCGAGCGCGCGAGGCTGGCCGAGGCCGCCCAGCACGCGCGCGTCCAGATCGAGACCGAGCAGCTCAGGAACTCGCTCCTCAGCTCCGTGTCGCACGACCTCCGGACGCCGCTCGCCGTCATCACGGGCTCGGCCGCGACGCTCGCGGAGAAGGGGCTCGACGAGGCGACTCGCGCGGAGCTGCTCGACACGATCCAGGAGGAGGGGCATCGCCTGAACCGCCTCGTCCGGAACCTCCTCGACATGACGCGGCTGCAGGCCGGCGCCCTCCGGGTGAAGAAGGAGTGGCAGGACCTCGAGGAGGTCATCGGCTCCGCGCTCACGCGGCTCGAGAAGCGCCTCGTCGGTCGGCCGGTGCAGACCGACCTGCCGGAGGATCTCCCCATGGCCCCCTTCGACGCCATCTTGATGGAGCAGGTGTTCGTCAACCTCCTCGAGAACGCCATCAAGTACACGCCGGAGGGGAGCCCTATCGACCTGTCGGCCCGGCTCGCCGACGGGGCCATCGAGGTGTCGGTCGCGGATCGCGGGCCAGGCGTCGCCGCCGAGGACGCCGAGAAGGTGTTCGAGAAGTTCTTCCGGGCGGGGGAGGGGAAGGGGGGCGTCGGGCTCGGGCTCACGATCTGTCGAGGCATCGTCACCGCCCACGGAGGGCGCATCTGGGTCGAGGCGCGGCCAGGGGGAGGCGCTCTCTTCCGCTTCACCATCCCGCTCGAGGGGGGGGCCCCGCCGGTCGCTGCCGAGGCTGAGCCGCGGGCCGCCGACGTGAGCGCTCCATGACCGAGCCGAGCCCGCTCGTGCTGGTCGTCGAGGACGAGGCGAAGATGCGTCGATTCATCCGCGCCTCGCTCGCGAACAACGGCTACCGGGTCATCGAGGCGGAGCGCGGGCGGCTCGCCCTGGACCTCGCGACGTCGCACAACCCTGACATCTTCCTGCTCGACCTCGGGCTCCCCGACATCGACGGCCTCACGGTCACGCAGGGGCTCCGCGCCTGGACGAACGCCCCCATCATCGTGATCTCGGCGCGCGGCCAGGAGGACGACAAGATCCGGGCCCTCGACGCGGGCGCCGACGACTACGTCACCAAGCCGTTCAGCATGGGCGAGCTGCTCGCGCGCATGCGCGTCGCGCTCCGGCACTCCGCGCAGAAGGGGCAGGAGGCAGGCGCCTCGGTCATCACGATCGGCGAGCTCCGGGTCGATCTCCTCGCCCGCCTCGTCTTCGTCGGCGACGAGGAGGTCCACCTCACGCCCCACGAGTACCGGCTGCTCGTCGTCCTCGCGAAGAACGCCGGCAGGGTCCTCACTCACCAGCAGCTCCTGCGCGAGGTCTGGGGGCCGAACCACTCGAACGACACGCAGTACCTCCGCGTCTACATGGGACAGCTCCGCCACAAGCTGGAGAAGTCCCCGGCGCGGCCTCGCTACCTCGTGACGGAGCCCGGGGTCGGCTACCGGCTCCGCGCCGACCAGGAGCGCGACGTCCCTTGAGCGTCGCGGCGGCGCCGCGAGAACCTGGGGCGCGTCTCCCCGGCTCTCTCGCGGCGCTCCGGCCTCGCTCGAACGGCGTCCACCGACGCTCGCGCACTCTTAGGAATTCCTTATCCGGACGTGGCTAAGACTCAGTTGCACGATCGAACAGCCGAGTCGCCTCGCGGCTTCTCGGCGTCGCCCTCCGAAACGGACCACCCCATGGACCTCATCTACGTCGGCCTCACGGTCTCTCTGCTCGCCCTGTCGCTCGGCATGGTCCGCCTCTGCGAGCGCGTCTGAGGCCTCACCCTCTTCCGGAGCGCCCATGTCCCCTCTCTACGTCGCCGGCGTCGTCATCGCCTCCGCCCTGCTCGTCTATCTGGTCGTCGCCCTGCTCAAGCCGGAGCGGTTCCAGTGACCACCGAAGGGCTCCTCCAGGTCCTCCTGTTCTTCGTGGTGGTCGTCGCCACCGCGCTCCCGCTCGGTCGCTACATGGCGCGGGTCTACGAGGGGGAGTCGGTCTGGCTCGCGCGCGCCCTCGGGCCGCTGGAGCGCGGTCTCTACCGGCTCGCGGGCGTCGACGGCTCGGATGAGACCACCTGGCAGGCCTACGCGACGGGGATGCTCCTCTTCAACGTCGCCGGGATCCTCCTCACGTACGCTCTCCAGCGCCTGCAGGGGGCGCTCCCTCTCAACCCGCAGCACTTCGCCGCGCCGTCGCCGGACCTCGCGTGGAACACGGCCGTGAGCTTCGCCACGAACACCAACTGGCAGAGCTACGGCGGCGAGTCGACGATGAGCTACCTCACGCAGATGCTGGCCCTGGCCGTGCAGAACTTCGTCTCGGCGGCGTCGGGGATGGCGGTCCTGGTCGCGCTCATCCGCGGGTTCACGCGCAGGAGCGCGGCGACCGTCGGCAGCTTCTGGGTCGACCTCGTCCGGAGCACGCTCTACGTCCTCCTGCCGCTCTCGGTGGTCGTGGCGCTGCTCCTGGTCTCGCAAGGGACGGTGCAGTCCTTCCACGCCTACCAGGTCGTCCCGCTCCTCCAGGCGACGAAGGACGCGGACGGCAAGGCCGTGACCGAGCAGGTCCTCGCCCTCGGCCCGGCGGCGTCGCAGATCGCCATCAAGATGATCGGGACGAACGGGGGGGGCTTCTTCAACGCGAACTCCGGGCACCCGTTCGAGAGCCCGACCGGGCTGACGAACTTCATCCACATGTGGTCGCTCCTCGTGCTGCCGACCGCCCTCTGCTTCACGTTCGGCAAGATGGTCCGCGACCTGCGGCAGGGCTGGGCCATCCTCGCGGCGATGTCGGCCATCCTGCTGCCGCTCGTCGTCGTGTGCGTCGCCGCCGAACAGGCGGGGAACCCGGCGCTCCACGGGCTCTCGGTCGACCAGGCCGCGAGCGCCCTGCAGTCGGGCGGCAACATGGAGGGGAAGGAGGTCCGGTTCGGGATCGCCAACTCCGGGCTCTTCGCCACCATCACGACCGCCGTCTCGTGCGGCGCCGTGAACGCCGCGCACGACAGCCTCACGCCCATCGGCGGGCTCGTGCCGCTCTGGCTGATGCAGCTCGGCGAGGTGGTCTTCGGCGGCGTCGGCTCCGGCCTCTACGGCATGCTGATCTTCGCGGTCGTCGCCGTGTTCGTCGCCGGGCTGATGGTCGGACGGACCCCGGAGTACCTCGGCAAGAAGATCGAGGCCTACGACATGAAGATGGCGTCGATCGTCGTGCTCATCGCGCCGGCGACCGTCCTCATCCTGACGGCGATCGCGGTGTCGACCGAGGCCGGGCGGAAGGGCGTGATGAACCCGGGCCCGCACGGCTTCAGCGAGATCCTCTACGCGTTCTCGTCCGCCGCGAACAACAACGGCAGCGCGTTCGGCGGCCTGTCGGCGAACACGCCCTTCTACAACACGGCCCTGGGCGTCGCGATGTTCGTCGGGCGCTTCTTCATCAAGGTGCCGGTGCTCGCCCTCGCGGGCCACCTGGCCGCCAAGAAGACGGTCCCGACCACCCTCGGGACGCTCCCGACGCACACTCCTCTCTTCGTCGCGATGCTGACGGGGGTGGTCATCCTCGTCGGCGCGCTGACTTTTATCCCGGCCCTCGCCCTCGGGCCCATCGTCGAGCAACTGCTCGCTCACTCGTGAAGGACGAGCCCATGAGCACGAACGCCGAAACGAGCCAGCGCTCGGCCGACGGGCGGAGTCGCCCTCCGGCTCCCCCCGTGTCATCCGCGCGGGACGTCGCGGCGACGGCGGCCGCGCAGCACGTCAGCCCGGCGGGCCGGGCGCGCGGTCAGGCGCGTCCGCTCTTCGAGCGATCGATCGTGCGCCGGGCCATCGTCGACGCTGTCCGGAAGCTCGACCCGCGCCACCAGGCGCGCAACCCCGTCATGTTCGTCGTCGAGGTGGGGAGCGCCTTCACCACGGCGCTCTGGGTCCAGTCGCTCGTCGGCCACGGCGAGGCGCGCCCCGGGTTCATCCTCGCCATCTCCATGTGGCTCTGGTTCACCGTGCTGTTCGCCAACTTCGCGGAGGCGATGGCCGAGGGGCGCGGCAAGGCGCAGGCGGACACCCTCCGGAAGGCGCGCAAGGACATCCAGGCGAAGCAGGTCGCCGAGCCGCGGCAGGACGCGGCGCAGAGCCTCGTCCTCGCCTCGCAGCTCCGCAAGGGGGACCACGTCATCGTCGACGCGGGGGAGTTCGTCCCCGCCGACGGCGAGATCGTCCTCGGGGTCGCGTCGGTCGACGAGAGCGCGATCACGGGCGAGAGCGCCCCGGTGATCCGGGAGAGCGGCGGCGACCGGAGCGCGGTCACGGGCGGTACGCGCGTCCTGTCGGACTGGATCATCGTGCGCATCACGGCGAACGCCGGCGAGACCTTCCTCGACCGCATGATCTCGATGGTCGAGGGGGCCAAGCGCCAGAAGACGCCCAACGAGATCGCGCTCGACATCCTGCTCGCCGCCCTCACGATCGTCTTCCTCCTGGCGACCGTGACGCTCCTGCCGTACTCCGTCTTCAGCGTCCAGGTGGCGGGGAAGGGGGTCCCGATCACGATGACTGTGCTCGTGGCGCTGCTCGTCTGCCTCATCCCGACGACCATCGGCGGGCTCCTCTCTTCCATCGGCATCGCCGGGATGGACCGGATGATCCAGGCCAACGTCATCGCGACGTCTGGCCGCGCCGTCGAGGCGGCCGGCGACGTGGACGTCCTGCTCCTCGACAAGACGGGGACCATCACGCTCGGCAACCGGCAGGCGTCGTCGTTCGTCCCGGCGCCCGGCGTGTCGCTCGAGGTCCTCGCGGACGCGGCGCAGCTCTCGTCGCTCGCCGACGAGACGCCCGAGGGGCGGAGCATCGTCATCCTCGCCAAGGAGCGGTTCGGCATCCGCGAGCGCGACGTGGCGGCGCTCGAGGCGCACTTCGTCGCCTTCACGGCGCAGACGCGGATGAGCGGCGTCGACATGAAGGGGCGCGAGATCCGGAAAGGGGCCGGCGACTCGATCGAGGCCTACGTGCAGGCGAAGGGCGGGTCCTTCCCGGCGGAGGTCCGGGCGACGGTCGACGCGATCTCGAAGCGCGGGTCCACGCCGCTCGTCGTCGCGGAGGGCGCGTCGGTGCTCGGCGTCATCGAGCTCAAGGACATCGTGAAGGGGGGGATCAAGGAGCGCTTCGCCGAGCTTCGCCGGATGGGGATCAAGACGGTGATGATCACCGGAGACAACCCGATGACCGCCGCCGCGATCGCCGCCGAGGCGGGCGTCGACGACTACCTCGCGCAGGCGACCCCGGAGAACAAGCTGGCGCTCATCCGGGAGCACCAGACCGGGGGGCGGCTCGTGGCGATGACCGGCGACGGCACGAACGACGCGCCGGCCCTGGCCCAGGCCGACGTCGCGGTCGCGATGAACACGGGAACCCAGGCGGCGAAGGAGGCCGGGAACATGGTCGACCTCGACTCGAACCCGACCAAGCTCATCGAGATCGTCGAGATCGGCAAGCAGCTCCTCATCACCCGCGGCGCGCTGACCACCTTCAGCATCGCGAACGACGTGGCCAAGTACTTCGCGATCATCCCGGCGGCCTTCGCGACGACGTACCCGGCCCTGAACACGCTCAACGTCATGCGTCTGGCGACGCCGGAGAGCGCGATCCTCTCGGCGGTCGTCTTCAACGCGCTCATCATCATCGCGCTCATCCCGCTGGCCCTCAGGGGCATCGCGTACAAGGCCATCGGGGCGTCGCTGCTCTTGCGTCGCAACCTGCTCGTCTACGGGCTCGGGGGCATCGTCGTCCCGTTCGTAGGGATCAAGGTCATCGACCTGATCCTGGTCGGGCTCCACCTGGTCTGATGAGGTCACCCATGCTCGCTCAGCTCCGCGCCGCGCTCGTCCTCCTCGGGGCGCTCACGATCCTCGTCGGGGGCGCCTATCCGCTCCTCATCACGGGGGTCGCGGCGGCCGCCTTCCCCGTTCAGGCCGGAGGGAGCCTCATCGTCAAGGGCGGGAGGCCGATCGGCAGCTCGCTGATCGGCCAGCCGTTCGACGCGCCCGGGTACTTCTGGAGCCGGCCCTCGGGGACGACGCCCGCCTACAACGCGGCCAGCTCGTCGGCGACCAACCTCGGGCCGACGAACCCGGCGCTGGCGGACGCGGTGAACGCGCGCATCCTCGCGCTCCAGGCCGCGGACCCTGGCAACCACGAGCCGATTCCGGTGGATCTCGTGACCTCCTCGGGGAGCGGCCTCGACCCGCACATCTCCCTCGCCGCGGCCGCGTACCAGGCGCGCCGCGTCGCGCGGGTGCGCGGGCTCGATGAGGGGCGGGTTCGCGAGCTCGTGTCGCAGGCCACCGTCGGACGCTCCCTCGGGGTCCTCGGCGAGCCGGGGGTCAACGTCCTCGAGCTGAACCTCGCGCTCGACGCCCTGAAGTAGCCGGGTCGCCGAGGAGACGAGCGCTCAGGGGATCGGCATGGAGCTCCGCTTGATGACGGGCTCGTTCGGGACGTCCGTGGCCGCCTTGAAGTCGAGCGTGAGGTCGACGGTCTGCACCGTGTTGGCGTCGACCTGCACCGCCCTCGACGCCTCCTTGCGGATCCTGGCGAGGCGCGTGTTCACCGTGACGTTACCGACCGGGATGCCGTCGATGCGGTAGTGCCCGTCGAGGGTGGTGACCGTGTGCAGCGGCTGGAGCATCGTGTAGACGTCGGCGCGAAGGTACGACAGCTCCATCCGGTCGATGAGCGTGTAGTAGCCGGGCCTCGGCGGGTAGAGGCCCACGGGGTCGGTGTTCTTCGAGGCGAGCATCAGCGCCGGCGTCTGCGCCTGGGCGAGGATCGGGGCGAAGAGGAGCTCGTCCTTGCTGCCGACCTCGAGGCGCTGGCCGATGGTCATGTCGATGGTCCGCGCGTCGAGGGCGCAGTTCTCGAAGGTGACGGACCGGACAGGCTTTCGCTCGGGGATGAAGAAGCTCCCGTACCCGGTCACGGCGACGAGCGCGTCGGCGAGGGCTCGCGCCCCGCCGCTCTGCGTCGGTCCAACGCGGAAGAGCTTCTCGTAGGTGGCCCTCGCGGCTGGACACTTCTTGAAGTCGAGCCCCGGCACATCCGGCGGAGCGTCGCCGGTGATCGTGATGGTCCCCTCGATGCTGCCGGTCGGCCCGGTGTAGGTGGGCAGGTTCTGCGGGTTGACGAAGGCGAGGACCTCCTCGGGCTTCAGGTGGCTCCCGTTCGCGGGGGCGGAAGGGGGCGGCGCCGGCTGCGCCGCGTAGCTCTCTCCGGGCTTCAGCCCTTGCCCCTTGCACGCGGCGAGGTGACAGACGAACGGCGCGAGGAGGGCCAGCCATCGAGTGCGCATCACATTCCTCCTATGGCCGGACCCGCGAGCGTCCGTCGCGCGACGCGGCGGTCAGCCGCCGAGGCCGGTCGCCGCGGCGATCGCGATACCGAGCGACTTCGTCGGCATGAGGCCGAGGGCGAGGACGAGGGCGGCGCTCACGAGCAGCGCGGTGTTCACGTACGCCGAGCGCATCGGCGTCGCGACGGGGGCGCCAGCCGCCGGCTCGCGCATGTACATGTAGATGAGGACGCGCAGGTAGTAGTAGACGCCCACGACGCTGTTCAGGAAGCCGATGAGCGCGAGCCAGTAGAAGCCCCCGTCGATCGCGGCGCGGAAGACGAACCACTTGCCGAAGAAGCCTGCCGTCGGCGGAATACCGGCGAGCGAGACGAGGAAGAGCGCGAACGCGAGGGCGGCAGCCGGGTGGCGCCGGCCGATGCCGGAGAGGTCCTCGTAGCTGACCGCCTCCGCCCCGCGGCTTCCGCAGAGGACGAGCGCGCCGAAGGCCCCCGCCGTCGAGACCGTGTAGGTGAGCAGGTAGAACATCACGCTCGCCTGCGCCTCGGGGGTCGAGCGGAGCGACGCGACGACGCCGATGAGCAGGTAGCCGGCGTGCGCGATGCTGGAGTAGGCGAGCATGCGCTTCACCGAGTCCTGACGGCCGGCGATGAGGTTGGCGACGGTCATCGTCACCACGGCGACCGCGGCGAGGACCGGCGGCCAGCCCGCCGCCCACGACGACGACTTCGGGTCGCCGAAGGCCGTCAAGAGGACGCGCAGCATCATGGCGAACGCGCCGCTCTTCACGGCGACCGCCATGTACGTCGTGGCCGGCGTCGGGGCCCCCTCGTAGGCGTCGGGCGTCCACATGTGGAACGGCGCGCCGCTCACCTTGAAGACGAGCCCGGCGAGCACGAGGACGAGGCCGAAGATGACGAGCGGGTTCTTCACGGCGCCGTGCGCGAGGGAGGCGCCGATGCCGACGAGGTCGGTGTGCCCCGTGGCGCCGTAGAGGAGCGCGAAGCCGTAGAGCATCAGCGCCGCCGCGAAGGAGCCGAGCAGGAAGTACTTGAGGGCCCCCTCGGCCGACCTGGGCGAGGCGCGGCGGAACGCCGTCATCGCGTAGGCGCCGATCGACATGGTCTCGAGGCCGATGAAGATCGTGAGGAGGTCGCCGGCGGTCGCGAGCATCATCGCGCCGAAGGTGGCGAACAGGAGGAGCGTGTAGAACTCGCCCCGGTTCAGGTTGTGCTCGGGGAGGTAGCCCCCGGCGATCAGCGCCGTGAGGGCGCCGGCCAGGCAGAGCAGCGCGTCGAAGAACAGGCTGAACCGGTCGACGACGAGCCACGGGGCCACGCCACCGAGCCCCTCGATGTTGTCGACGCCGTGCATCCAGACCGCGGCCGAGAAGACCAGTCCGGCGAGGAATACGACGGTCGTGCCGAGCGCGAGCCCCCGCGCGTGCTCCACCGTGCGGATCGGCCCGCCCGGGCGAGTCGGCGTCCGCGTGGTCGAGAACGCCTCGGCCAGCATCAGCAGCAGCGCGCCGACGGCGACGACGATGAGGGGAGAGAGGGCGAAGGCTACGAGCATGGCAGGAGTCTCAGTTTGGCGCCGAGCTAGGCGCTTCGGGGAGCATCGGCGCGTCGGTCTTGCGCGCGAGGAGGCGGATGGGGCCCGTGTAGAACGCGGGGGCGGCGTGCTCTGCGGCTCGCGCGTCGAGGTCGTCCTGGACGCGCGCGCACGCGCCATGCATCGGCGCGAGCAGCAGGTTGGGGAAGAGCCCGATCACGAAGATGAGGATGATGAACGGCGAGACGGCGAGGAGCTCGCGGCGGTTGATGTCCTGTAGCCCCTCGTTCTCCTTGCGGGTGACGGGGCCGAAGAAGACCTTCTGGACCACGCCGAGCATGTAGAGCGCGCCGAGGATGACGCCGAGGGCGGCGCCGACGGCCTGGATGCCCGCGAAGTGACCGAGCTTGTTGCTGACGAACGTCCCCGTGATGACCATGAACTCGCCGACGAACCCGTTGGTCCCCGGGAGGCCGACGCTCGACAGGGTCACGATGATGAACAGGGTGGCGTAGACGGGCATCACCTTCGCGATGCCGCCGAACTCGTCGAGCTGCCGCGTGTGCCGGCGGTCGTAGATGACGCCGACCAGGAGGAAGAGCGCCCCGGTCGAGATGCCGTGGTTGATCATCTGCAGGACCGAGCCCTCGATCGACGACGAGGTCGCCGCGAAGAGGCCGAGCATGACGTAGCCGAGGTGCGCCACCGACGAGTAGGCGACGACCCGCTTCACGTCATCCTGTCGCCAGGCGCACAGCGCGCCGTACAGGATCCCGCCGAGGACGGCGACCCCGGCGAGGTTCGCGCCGAACTGGATCGAGGCCTCGGGGAAGAGCCCCATGCAGAAGCGGAGGTAGCCGTACGTCCCCATCTTCAGCATGACCGCGGCGAGGATGATGCTGCCCGCCGTCGGCGCCTCGGTGTGGGCGTCGGGGAGCCACGTGTGGAACGGGAACATCGGCACCTTGATCAGGAAGGCCAGCGCGAAGGCGCCGAAGAGCCACACCTGGAGGTGCTGCGGGTAGAGGACGCGCTGCAGCTCGAAGTAGTCGAACGACATCGTCCCGTCGGTGACCTTCGCGTACGTGTAGGCCACGTACAGGATGGCGCCGAGCATGAGGATGGAGCCGAAGAACGTGTAGAGGAAGAACTTGAGCCCCGCCTTGATGCGGTTCGCCCCGCCCCAGACCCCGATCATCACGTACATCGGGATGAGCATGAGCTCCCAGAAGACGTAGAAGAGGAAGAGGTCCATCGAGACCAGCGCGCCCATCATCGCCCCCTCGAGGAGGAGGAGCGCGAAGCACCAGTCCTTCAGGCGCGCGGAGAGCGAGCCGAACGACGCGTACGTCGCGATGGGGGTCACGACCGACGTGAGGAGCAGGAGCCAGAGCGAGATGCCGTCGACCGCGACGTGGTAGCGGATGCCGAACTGCGGCAGCCAGGCGACGTCCTGGTTGAAGTGGAAGCCTCTGCCCATCGGGACGCCCAGCAGGAAGAGGCTCGCCGCCAGGGTCGCGAACATCACGAGGAGCGTGACCCAGCGCAGCAGGCCGGGCGTCTGCCGCGGAAGGAAGAGGATCGCGATGGCGCCGGCGATCGGCAGGCCGATCAGCCAGGAGAGCAGGGTCGCCGGCTCGTACGGGGGCGTCTCGACGTCCGGCAGGACGCCGACCTCGGGCCACATCTTCGCGATGAAGATCGCGAAGAGCGCCGCCATCGTCGCGAGGACGGCGCGGGTGGTGACGTCGTGCTTCTTCGGCACGAGCGCGGCTACCCCGGCCGCGACGGCGACCGGGATGAGCCCCGGGGCGAGCCTGGCGACCGCGGCGGTCGCCACGCCGCAGAGGCCGAGGATCACGAGCTCGCGTACGCCGAAGCGGAACGGAGCGGTCGGGGGGAGGGTCGGTTCTTCGTGCGCGGCGGCGTGCATCAGTTCTGCCCCAGTTGCATCAGTTTCGTCGATGCCGGTCGGGTGACCGGCACCGCCGTCTGCCGGCGAACCCCGAAGGCGCTCGTGGCCTCGATGAGGACGTTCTGCGTCTTCCCCTCATCGAGATGGACCTTGACGGAGGTCTGATCGCTCGCGCGCTCGCTGTCGAACTGGCCGTTCCCGTCGGCGTCCCAGCGGTACTCGTAGCCCATGCCGGGGGCCGCGGTGACCACGTAGTCGCCGGTGTCCTTCCCCACGGCGGCGACGGTGCCGGCGGGGTGGGGGACGACGAAGAACCAGCCGAAGGCGGCGAGGCCCACGACCATGAAGGCCGAGTAGACGTGGACCACGCCCGTCTGGAAGGCGCGCAGGATGCTGCCCGAGACGGAGGCGAGGAACGCGGGGAGCTTGGCGACGATGCCGTCCACGACCCCCTGGTCGAACGCCGCGGACGTGTCGGCGAGCGCGTCGACCGCCGCCAGGATGGTAGCGTCGTACAGCTCGTCGATGCGCCACTTGTCGAGCAGCAGCTTGTGGAGCCCCGGCGCCCAGTCGGCCAGCGCCTTCGCCGGCTTGCCCGCCTGGACGATGTACATCCAGTAGGCGAGCCCGGTCCCGACGAGGAAGGCCGCGACGCCCCCGCCGGCGAGCGGCCAGACGAGCGCCTCGGCCCCCTCGCGCAGCGTGACGGCCTCCTTCACGGGCTCGAACACGGGCTCGAGCCAGCGCTCCATCGAGTGGAGCTGCTCGGCCTTGATGGGCCCGGCGTTGAAGATGAACCCGGCCACGATGGAGCAGGTCGCCAGGATGATGAGCGGGACGGTCATCTCCCACGGCGACTCGTGCGGCGCCGCGCCGGGGGTGCTGAGGTCGTCGTGGTGCTCGTGGTCGTCGTGCCCGTGCGCCGCGGCGACGAGCGACGGGCGCCCGATGGTCCAGCCGCGGAAGTCGCCCCAGAACGTGAGGAAGAACGCGCGGAACATGTAGAACGCCGTCATGGTCGCCGCGAGGACGCCGACCACGAAGAGCGCCGGGCCGATCCACTGCGGCGGCACCCAGACCGGGAGCCCCTTCCTCGCGACCTCGCCCGCGAACGGGTTGACCGTGTGGTCGACGAACGCGCGGTAGAGGATCTCGTCCTTCGAGAAGAAGCCGCTGGTGAGCGGGCAGCCGGCGATGGCGAGGGTCGCGGCGAAGAAGCTCCAGTAGGTGATGGGCATGTGCTTGCGCAGGCCGCCCATGAACCGCATGTCCTGCGACTTCACGTCGTCGTGGATGCGCGCGTGCATCGCGTGGATGACGCTGCCGGCGCAGAGGAAGAGGCAGGCCTTGAAGAAGGCGTGCGTGAAGACGTGGAAGAAGCCCGCCGCGAACGCCCCGACGCCGACGCCGAGGAACATGAAGCCGAGCTGGCTCACGGTGCTGTAGGCGAGGACCTTCTTGATGTCGTTCTGGACGAGCGCGATCGTGGCGGCGAAGATCGCCGTGGCGGCCCCGACCACCGCGATGAGCGTCATCACCACGGGCGAGAGCACGAAGACGAAGGAGAGGCGGCAGATGAGGTAGATGCCGGCCGTGACCATCGTCGCCGCGTGGATGAGCGCGCTGACGGGGGTGGGCCCGGCCATCGCGTCCGGCAGCCAGATGTAGAGCGGGATCTGCGCGCTCTTGCCGGTGCAGCCGAGCAGGAGCGCGAGGCCGACGGCCGTCGCCGCGCTCATAGTGACCGGGTCGTGCGGCTGGAGGAAGGAGAAGACCCCCTGGTACTGGCCGCCGCCGACGGGCCAGACGTGGATGGCCTGGGAGTCGACGGTGGAGGGGAGGAGCGAGTGCGCGCCGTTGGCGATGCCCGCCCAGTCGAGCGCGCCCGTGTAGGAGGCGAGCAGGAACATCCCGCATATGAGGCCGAAGTCGCCCACGCGGTTCGCGATGAAGGCCTTCTTGCCGGCGGCGGCGTTCGGCAGCTTGTCGTACCAGAAGCCGATGAGGAGGTAAGAGCAGAGCCCGACCCCCTCCCACCCGACGAAGAGCACGGGGAGGTTGTCCGCGAGGATCAGCGTGAGCATCGCGAAGACGAAGAGGTTCAGGTAGGCGAAGAACCGCGCGAACGACGGGTCCTCGGCCATGTAGGCCGTCGCGTACAGGTGGATCAGGAAGCCGACCCCCGTGACGACCAGCATCATGACGCCGGAGAGGGCGTCGACGCTGAACCGGACGTCGATGGGGATCTTGACCCCGGACTGGCCGCCCGTCGTGTGCATCCAGTTCCAGGCCGTCCAGGCGAGCTTGACGTGCTCGTGGTGCTCGGCGTCGACGTGCTCGGTCAGGGCGGCGAAGGTCGCGACGGAGGCGAGGAAGCTCCCGCCGATGGCCGACAGGGCCATCGCTCGCACGGCACGCTTGCCGAGGCGCGGACCCCAGACGCCGTTGACGAAGGCACCGAGGAGCGGAAACGCCAGGATGACGGCGATCAGCGAGAAGCTCGTTGCGGGGAAGAGGCTCAGAATCTGGGCGCCCAAGGGGTGGTCTTTCGCGAGGTCAATGGGACAGCGGGGAGAGGAGAGGGGGAGGGGAGGCGGGCGCCGGCGGGGTGGAACCTGTCCCCCCTGGCGCGCGGGCCGGTCCGGTCAGTTCTTGAGGAGATCGGCGTCGTCGGTGCGGACCGTCCTCCGGATGCGGAAGAGCGAGAGCACGATCGCGAGCCCGACCGCGACCTCGGCCGCCTCGGCGGCGATGATGAAGAACGCGAACATCTGCCCGGCGTGATCGGCGGGCCGGGCGCGGTTGAAGGCCACGAGGGCCAGGTTGACCGAGTTGAGCATCACCTCGATGCTCATCAGGGTGACGAGGACGTTGCGGCGGACGAGGAAGCCCGTGCCGCCGATGGCGAAGAGGACGGCGCTCAGCGCGACGTAGTGGTCGGAGGTGATCACGTGGAGTGGCCTTCCTGGCGGGGAGCCTGAACGTCGGCGAGCGCCCCCCGGAGCGGGCTCCTGGCGGCGAGGCCGGGCATGCCGCTGGGCGGCGGGTGCGCCTCGTCGCCCTGCTTGCCGCGGGCGACGGCGACCGCGCCGACGACGGCGACCATGAGGAGCGCGCTCGACAGCTCGAAGGGGACGAGCCCGTCCGAGAAGAGGACGCGGCCGAAGGCGTCGATGCTGCCGAAGTCGGCGTCGAGGTCGTGGAGCGCGAGCCCGTGGACCTTGCCGAACGAGACCCCGATGGCGGCCAGCATCGTCAGCCCGAAGAGGCCGCCGCCGAGGGTCCGACCGACGAGCCCCCGCTTGTCACGGGGCCCGACGGCGCTCGGGCCGAGGAGCATGATGACGAAGAGGAAGAGGACGACGATGGCCCCCGCGTAGACGATGAGCTGGATGGCCGCCAGGAACTGAGCGTTCAGCCCCAGGAAGAGCCCGGCGATCGCCACGATCATGAGGAGCAGCCCCATGGCTCCGCGGATCGGGTTCCTCGACACGACCGTGGCCAGCGCGCCCAGCACGGCGACCGCGGCACACACGTAGAAGTAGACCTGCCCGACCCAACCCATCTTCGTCGTCCTCGTTTCTCAGCTGACGCGCTTCATGCGACGACGCGCTTCACCCTTCGTGCATCACTCCACAAGCAAGGTCGCGTCGGCCCGCTTCCGCTCACCGCGGACGTAGGCCTCGAAATCCTTGCGGAACTTCTTCAGAAACCCGAGCGCCGGCATGGCCGTCCCCTCGCCGAACGCGCAGATCGTGTTGCCCATGATGTTGTTGGCGATGTCGTGGAGCGAGTCGAGCTCCTCCATCGAGGCCTCGCCGTCGAGGATCTTGTCGACGATGCGGTCGAGCCAGGCCGAGCCCTCGCGGCAGGGGGTGCACTGCCCGCACGACTCGTGGTGGTAGAAGGACATCAGGTTCTGCATCGCGAGGACCGGGCAGGTCCCCACGGCCAGGACCGTCACGCAGCAGGTGCCGAGCATGGTCCCCGCGGCCCGCATCGTGTCGACCCCCAGCGGGATGTCCATGACGCTCTTGCCGTGCCACTCGTGCATCGGCGACTTCTCGTCCGGCGCCGACACCAGCTCGTCCGGCTTGAGGACGGGGGTGGACGAGCCGCCCGGGATGAGCGCCAGGAGCTCGCGGTCGCCGAGGACGCCGCCGCCGAGGTCGTAGATCAGCTCGCGCAGGGTCACGCCGACGTGGAGCTCGTGGACGCCGGGCTTCTTCACGTGGCCGTTGAGGCCGTAGAGCCGGACGCCGCCGTCGCCGAGCTTGTGGAGCGCGCTCAGCTTCGAGAACTCCTCGCACCCGAGGTTGAAGGCGGTGGGGACGGCGGCGATGGTCTCGAGGTTGTTGACGGTCGTCGGGCAGCCGAACGCCCCGGCCTGGGCCGGGAAGGGGGGCTTCAGGCGAGGCTCGCCGCGCCGCCCCTCGAGGGAGTTGAGGAGGGAGGTCTCCTCGCCGCAGATGTAGGCCCCTGCGCCGGTGTGGACGTAGACCTCGACCGGGTAGTCGCGGCCGAACGGGGTCTTGCCGAGGTAGCCCTTGGCCTTCGCCTCGGCGATCGCCCCCTCGAGCCGGGCCTTGGAGAGGTGCAGCTCGTCGCGGACGTAGATGTAGGCGACGTGCGCCCCGATGCCGAAGCACCCGATGATGCACCCCTCGACGACGGCGTGCGGGTTCCGCTCCATGATGGTGCGGTCCTTGTGGGTGCCGGGCTCCCCCTCGTCGGCGTTGATGACGAGGTAGGCGGGCTTGGTGGGGTGGGGCTTCATGAAGCTCCACTTGACCCCCATCGGGAAGCCGGCGCCGCCGCGGCCGCGGATGTTCGCCTTCTTGGCCTCGGCCACCACGTCGGCCTGCGCCATCCCCAGCACCTTGCGCGCGGCCCGGTAGCCGCCGGAGTCGCCGCCCGGGGCGGGGCCGAAGAGCTCGGTCTGCGCGCGCTCGTAGGCGTCGAGCGACCAGCCCTTTTCGACGGCGTAGACCTTCGTCAGAAACTCGGAGCGGGTGAGCATGGCGGGCCGGGCGTGCTTGCGGAGTGGGGCGTCAGGACGTGAGGCGCGTGAGGATCTCGTCCACGCGCTCGGGGGTGAGGTTCTCGAAGTACTCCTTGTCGACCTGGATCATCGGCGCTGTGCCGCAGCTCGCCAGGCACTCCGCCGTACGGAGCGTGACCTTGCCGTCCGGCGTCGTCTCGCCGACGTGGATCCCGAGCTTCTTCTCGCACTGCTTGATGACGTTCCCCGCGCCGCGGAGGGCGCACGGGAGGGTCTTGCAGACCCAGACCTGGTGCTTGCCGACCGGGTGCTGGTTGAAGAGCGTGTAGAAGGTGACCACCCCCTTCACGTGGGCCGCGGGCAGGTCGAGGCGGGTCGCCACAAACTGGATGACCTCGTCGTCGATGTGGTTGTTCTGCTCCTGGCACAGGTGAAGGAGCGGGATGCACGCCGCCATCTTCGTGGGGTACTTCGAAAGAAGTCCCTCGAGCTCGCGTTCGCGTTCGGAGGTCAGGGCGAAGGTCATCGTAGGGGTCTCGAGAGCATGCTCGGGGAGTCGCGCGAACGGGAAGGCTGGGCCTCCCGGGCTCGGCACTTGCTTGACCACGGGCCTTCGCGCGAGCGGCAAGCTAGTGAAGACGGAGCGCGAGTGTCAAGGACGAGGGCGCGAGGCGAGCCCACAATCTCCTTGAGGATTTCTCCGAGGATTGCGTATGCTGCGCGCACGTTTTTGCCGACATCCGGGGGGGGTCGTGGGGCCCCTCCCGACCACCTCTACGAGGTAGCCCCGTGTTCTGTCCCAACTGCGGTACCCAAAACCCCGAGACCGCCCAGGCCTGTTCGAAGTGCGGCTTCCAGCTCAAGGGGGCCGCCGCCCCGAAGTTCAAGGGGACGATGATGATGAACCAGGCCCCGGCGGCGCCGATGCCGCCGCCGGCGAGGCCTGGCGTGGCGCCGATGCCGCCGCCCGGGGCCGCGGTGCCGGGGCAGGGGGCGAGCGGGCCGAGCCCGTTCAAGGGGACCGTCGTCGGAGTGGCCGCAGGCGGGTTCGGCGGAGGGGGCATCGCGCCGTCGCCTCCGCGACCGCCGTCTTCCCCCCCGGCCTACGGCGCCCCGCAGGGGGCCCCTCAGGGTGGGTACGGCGGGCAGCCCTCGCCGTTCGGCGCCCCCCCGGCACAGGGCTACGGAGGGGGGATGGCCCCTCCAGGCGGCGGGGCCGTCAATCCGATGGGGAGCACGGTCGCCGATCCGTCGGCGGTCTACGGCGGGTCGCCGGCCGGGTCCCCGTTCGGCTCGCCGCAGCAGCCCGATCAGGGCGGGTACGGCGCGCAGCCGCAGGGCGGTCAGCCCTTCGGTGGCTACGGCGGAGCCCCTCAGGGCGGCGGCTACGGCGGCCAGCCCCCGCAGCAGGGCTACGGCGCTCCGCAGCAGGGCTACGATCCGAACCAGGGGCAGGCGCAGCAGGGCTACGGCGCTCCGCAGCAGGGCTACGATCCGAACCAGGGGCA
>Ga0316217_10001111_pt1 | contig 36251 bp, 43 predicted proteins | sample 1anoAmetaG_FD_203633 | JGI IMG/M metagenome (GOLD analysis project Ga0316217, IMG submission 203633) | Freshwater microbial communities from Trout Bog Lake, Wisconsin, USA - 1anoA | ecosystem: Environmental > Aquatic > Freshwater > Lake > Hypolimnion/Profundal zone | place: USA: Wisconsin...
TCAGGATGAGGGATTAGTTTAGCAAGCCCTCACCCTGAGCTTGTCGAAGGGCGACTCACATTGCTTCGCAATGTGGCTCAAGATGAGGGGATTTAGCGGAAAGTCCTCACCCTGAGCTTGTCGAAGGGCGACTCACATCGCTACCGCAATGTGGCTCAGGATGAGGGATTAGTTTAGCAAGCCCTCACCCTGAGCTTGTCGAAGGGCGACTCACATTGCTTCGCAATGTGGCTCAGGATGAGGAGATAGTTTAGCAAGCCCTCACCCTGAGCTTGTCGAAGGGCGACTTTACGCTGCTATATGTTGATCGCTATGTCCCAAATCGTGCCGCATAAATAACGCCACAGCTTCGCATGATTGATTTTCGTTTGATCCCGTCTTAATCTGCTCGCGAACCGTGAAATAAACACGGTTTGGGGATTAACAACCTCACAGTAACCGGCAGCGGTAACTGCCGTGATCAAAACTGCCACTTCGCGCTTTTGCGTCGGGGTGGCGGCGTTATGTTCAGGCTGCAAGGCTAAAAGCGCTGCGGCCATGTTACTGTGGCTTGTTAACACCCCGGCACCAGCGCTTAAGCGCCGGTGCCGTTTGTTTTTGTTTGGAATGTGCGCAAGCGCATTCCCGCTTCGCTGCTGCTCTTATTCCTGCTGGAGAGACGACCATGCCGAAATCAAAGCCTGAACTCACCCTCACCGAAGCCCTCGCTCAAACCCAAGCAACGCTTCGCCAAACCCTCACCCTCGCAAGAGCCCGCCAACGCGCGCGAAAAGCAAAGCCCACAGCTCAAGAAAAACAAGCCACCCAAGCGCTGGTCAATTTGCTCTGGGACTGCCACACGGAAGCCGCCAGCATCGATTATGCCATGACAAAGCGGAAGTGACGTTGCGTAAAATCTCGGACCGCGCGGCTTTTAGGCATCTTATCTTAAGAGCGAGCCGGGAGGCTCGCGGTCCATGGGGGCATGCAGCCTATAAGGTGTTTTTAAAAGAATTGCATGTCCGTACTCTTGCGGTAGAGTAATTGCGGCTAGACCTCTTATTCCTTGCTTTTCCACGGCACAAGCACGCGTTCGAGCGCGCGGATGCCATAGGAAAATCCAAACGCCAAGATGGCGATAATGATGATGCCGACGAACACCACATCGGTCGCCAGAAAATGCGACGCCGACATGATCATGAAGCCTACACCTCGTGTTGCGGCGATCAGTTCTGCTGCGACGAGCGTTCCCCAACCAACCCCAAGCGCGATTCGTGTTCCGGTTAAGATTTCGGGCAAAGCGCTCGGGAAAATCACATGGCGAAAGAGTTGCCATTGCGAAGCCCCCAGCGACTGAACGGCCTGAATCCGCTCTTGCGCCACACCGCGAACGCCCGCCTGAGCCGAGACGCAAATCGGTGCAAACATCGCAAGTGTCAGGAGCGTGATTTTTGACGCCTCGCCGATGCCGAGCCAAATGATCATGAGCGGCAGATAGGATAAAGGCGGCAACGGCCAGTAAAACTCGATGGGCGGATCAAAAATGCCCTTTGCCCATGGACTAAGGCCCATCCCTAATCCAATGGGTACGGCCAGCGTGAAGGCGATGGCGGCCGCAATCGAAATACGCGCAAGGCTCGCGTATAAATGCTCCCACAAGGGCGCATTGGCGTAGCCGTCCTGGATGACGGCGATGAATTGATCCAAGACTTCCTGCGGCGACGGCAAGAATAGCGGGGTTACGAGACGAAGCTCGGTCACTGTCCACCAGATAAACCCAAGCACGATAATCGTTGCAACACTCACGACCCGGATAAGCTGGCTCTTTGTCAGCGGTGATGGCTTGATGTCGGAAAACACCAAGCCTTCTTCGCGCAACGCCGAGAAAATTTCGGGGCCAACAACATCATAGAGTGGCATGGGCTTGTTCCTCGGTAGGTGTAGTCACGCTCTTATCGTCAAACGAGGCGTGAATAAGCTCGCGGATCTCTTGACTGAGGAGAATAAACTCTCGCGATGTGCGGATGGCACCCCAATCGCGGGTCTCAAGATAGGTGCGAATAAAATTCGTCGCATAGCGCTTGATGATACGTCCGGGCCGGGGCGACATAACGATGATGCGGGTGCCAAGCGAAAGCGCTTCTTCAATCGAATGGGTAATCAGGAAAATCGTTTTCCGCGTTTTGCCCCACACATCAATCAGCAAATCCTGCATCTGCTCGCGTGTAAAACTGTCTAGCGCGCCGAAAGGTTCGTCCATCAGCAACAAGGCAGGATCGGTAGCAAGCGCCCGTGCGATGCCAACACGTTGCCGCATGCCGCCCGATAATTCGTATGGGGCTGAGCTTGCAAACTCTTTCAGGCCCACAAGGTCAAGCAGCTCCAACGCTTTCACGTGTGCCTCATTGCGCGCAATACCTGCTAATTCGATTCCTAAGCTCACATTATCGAGCACCGATTTCCAAGGCAAAAGCGTATCTTTTTGAAACACGACACCACGATCCGAGCCCGGTTTACGAAGCGGTTGATCGTTGAGTGTGATGCTGCCCGATTCAACGGCTAAGAATCCGGCAATGGAACTCAGTAAGGTCGATTTACCGCAGCCCGACGCCCCTAACGCAACGACAATCTCGCCGGGTAAAATATCGAGATTGATTTTCTCCAAGGCATGTACCGGCGTTCGGTTACGGCTTGGATAGGTCACGGAAAGATCGCGAATGGAAAGCATGGCTATACTCATACTAAAACAACAAAAAGGGCGGAGAGCATCGTAAACGATACCCTCCGCTAGTCAGTCCACGTCCGGGGAGTACGGAGCGGAGAAGAGAAATCAGTTCGTCCAAGGACTTAATTGATCAAAGCTTTGCCACCTTTCAGGTAGTCAGGGGTCACGAAAGCCGCGTAGCTGGGCAGAACCGTTGTGATCTTTTTCTGGTCCTTCAGGAACTCGGCCGTTGCTTTGAGGATTTGAGCAGCACCGCTCTTTTCACCGCCACCGAGCCAAGCATCAGAGGCTTGCTTGTCGAGCGGCAGTAAGGAGAGATTGAGAATGCCTGAGGCTTGATCCTGCGGCGTGCCGCCCAAGAGCTTGGCCAGCGCCTTGGCATGATCGGAGTCAGGTCCCCATGCCGCTTTGTTCTTCGTAAAATCGGTCGAATATTTATCAATTACCGCTGCGAAGGTCTTCAGAAAATCAGGATTTTCTTTCGCAAAAGCCGAGGTCGCGACCCATGCAGAGAAGGTTGGCGCACCGCGATCCGCTACTTCCTTGGATGTCAGCAAGACTTTTCCGGTCTTCTTGATTTCGGTCAGCGCCGGGTCCCACACAAAGGCCGCATCGAGATCACCCCGGTTCCACGCCGCGACAATTTCAGGCTGCGGAATGGCAAAGACTTGCGCGTCCTTCTCCGCAATGCCTTCCTGCTTCAAGACCGAGAGCAGTTGATAATGATCGGTTGAAACAGGAGCCGCCGCTAGCTTCTTGCCTTTCAGATCCGCTGGCTTTGAAATGCCCGAACCATTGCGCACCACAAGCGCTTCGTCCGTTCCTGAAATGGAAGCAAGATAGAACGCCTTCACATCCAGGCCCTTGCTCGTAGCCGCTGCAAAGGGGCTTGAGCCGACATAGCCCACTTGCACATCGCCCGAAGCAATGGCTGCGAAAATATCAGCGCCCGAATTAAACACGCGGAAATCGATGTCATATCCGGTAGCCTTGGCAAATTCGCCATTGGCAATCGCAACGCTCGAAGGCAACGCATCGGTTTGATACCCGATCACAACTTTCTTGCCCGCCGCCACAGCGAGGCCTGAAGAAAGGAGAGACAGGGATAGAGCAGCACCCGCACCGATAAGTGTTCTGCGGGAAAGGGTTGATATCATTTTTGTCATTGATTTGGTCCTTGTATTGATAAGAGAAGTTGGATGGAGTGGAAAAGGGGAGGCGATGAGGAGGCAAAATTTCGCCTTACTCCGGGAGGGGAGACCAGAGTGTGGCTTAAGATGCCGCGACGCTCTTCACGTCTACCGACGCTAAAGATTTCGCTTCATCCTCATCGCTTTTCGGATTGGTCCCGGATGGCTCGCCCCGGGTGGCGGATTTGGTTATAAGAACCGACAACAATACGATGTCATGGTTATTCTCCTTTGTTATCACCAGAGACCACGAAATCGCATTCCGTGGCGCTTTAGCCTTTGATGACGCGGTGCAAGCTGCACGCTTCAAATCTCCGCGACCGACCCGTTGCGAGCCGATGGATAGAACATGATAACATTCCCGATATTCGTCAATGAGAATGTTCTTTTAAAAGTACGATAAAAAGAGAATATTTTACTAAGTTATTTTATAAAAAGAAATTAATATTAAAAATTGAGAGTTTATCAATTGTTTCATAGATAAATTAGAGAATTTATTTATTAGATTTGTTCTAAATAAAGAACAAAATATTTTTAAAAAATGCTCAATGGCAGGACGAATAAAGTCCATGTTTCAACGCGCCGTTATCTTATTGGATGTGAGCCTTAAGAGGCCGCTAGCGGCGTAAATTCAACCCAATAAAAAATCCCGCCGAGGCGGGATTTTTCAATCTTAAATATCTGGCGTGCCCGCAATCAATTCTTCGCCTTGTCAACGAGCTTATTCTTCGCGATCCATGGCATCATGGCGCGGAGCTTGCTGCCTACTTCTTCGATTTGATGGGCGTTGTGGCGGGCGCGGATGGCTTTGAACGAGGTTTGGTTGACCTTGTTTTCGAGCATCCAGTCGCGCGTGAATTTGCCCGTTTGGATATCGTCCAACACGCGCTTCATCTCGGCCTTTGTTTCCGATGTAATAATTCGTGGTCCGGTGACATATTCGCCATATTCCGCCGTGTTCGAGATCGAATAATTCATGTTGGCGATACCGCCTTCATAGATCAGGTCCACGATCAGCTTTACCTCGTGCAAGCATTCGAAATACGCCATTTCGGGGGCGTAACCCGCTTCCACCAGCGTCTCAAAGCCTGCGCGGATCAACTCCACCAAACCACCGCAGAGCACGACCTGCTCGCCGAACAAATCGGTCTCGCATTCTTCCTTAAACGTTGTCTCGATGATGCCTGCACGGCCACCGCCATTGGCCGAGGCGTAGGACAGACCAAGATCATGCGCATTGCCTGTCGCATCCTGATGGATGGCGATCAAGGTCGGCACACCGCCGCCCTTCTGATATTCCGAGCGCACCGTATGGCCGGGGCCTTTTGGTGCCACCATCAAAACATCCAGATCCTTGCGGGGCTCGATGAGGTTGAAATGCACATTGAGGCCGTGGGCGAACAAAAGCGCCGCGCCCTGCTTCATATTGGCCTGCAACTCGTCCCGATAAATATCGGCCTGCAATTCGTCGGGTGTCAACATCATCACCACGTCCGCCCATTTGGCAGCTTCAACCACCGTCATAACTTTCAAGCCTTCGCCCTCGGCCTTCTTGGCGGTTGGCGAACCAGCGCGCAGCGCCACAACGATGTTCTTGACGCCTGAATCGCGCAGGTTGAGCGCGTGTGCGTGGCCTTGGGAGCCGTAGCCGACAATGGCGACGTTCTTGCCCTTGATGAGATTGATGTCGGCGTCACGATCATAATAGACACGCATGTCGGAAGTGCTCCCTCTGAAGTGGTTTTTAAAAGTCTGAATGTGCGCTTAAGGGTGCAAAGCAAAATGGTCAAGAGATAGGCTGATATGCAGCAATCATTCGAAAAGAAACGGAACGATTGAAGCGAGCAGCAAAACGCCCATAACAACGTTAAAAGCCCGCAACCGCCATGGAACGGATAAAAATCCCCGCAGAGCAACGCCAAATCCCGCCCAAACGCTGATGCAGGGCAGATTAATGATGCCAAAAACGGCAGCAACCAGTAAAACGCTAACCACATAATGATCCGCCGTGGTGTAGAGCGCCGTCGCGGTCAACGCCATCACCCACGCTTTGGGATTGACCCATTGAAAAAGGCAAGCCGAAACAAAGCTCATCGGCTGAGCCCCCGCCTCGCTTGTCCCCAACGAACCACTCATCCCCAATTTCCAAGCGAGCCAGACCGTGTAGGCCAAAGCAACGTAGCGTAGCCCCGTCATCAGGCCCGGCACGATATCGAGCAAAGCCCCCAAGCCGAAACCAATGATCGCGACCATCGCGGTAAAGCCTATCGCAATACCCAGCATATGCGGCACCGTACGACGAATGCCAAAATTAACGCCAGACGCCAGCAACATCAAATTATTAGGCCCCGGCGTCGCAGACGCTACAAACGAATAGAGGCTTAACGCAAGGAAGGTTTCAAGGGTCATTAGGATTTAATCTTTAGCGGGCTTAAGCGAATAATCATCTTCAATAATCTCAGAGCCGCGATCAGGCCCCCAATCTACGGTTTCCGACTGTCCTTCCGGTCCCGCCTCATCCATGCTGTTGATGAGTTTATCCAGATACTCAGTCGGTAGCACATCCCACTCCTCCGCGCCAAAATCATAATCGGGACCACCCAATTGCTTCATTTCAGCAACAAGTTGATCCAGCGTGGGCGACGATGAAGACCGGACTCCAAACGTGGCGTCGTCTGCCTTTGTTTGGCTGTCAAATGCAGCCCCTAATTTCGACTGCGTTTTCTTATACAAGTTCCAACCTCAATTCCCGACCAACAAGTTGAGCCGCCCGCTGCAAGCTCTCCACGGTTACATTCCCTTTGGCCTTGAGGATACGATCAACCTGCGCCCTGCTCGTATTCATACGCTCGGCCATCACCGCCTTAGTTATCCCCAAACGCTGCATTTCCTGCCCCAATTGCCATGCGATGACGCGGGTCACCGCTTCGGCGTGAGCCAACTCGCGGATGCCGCTTTCATCGAGAAACTCATCGAGTGTCGTGCCCCAATGGGAGTTGTTATCCGTCATCTTAGCATCTCTTTCATTCGTCGCCGTGCAACATCGAGAATATCCGGCGGAGTCTTTTCCGTCTTCTTTATAAACCCATGAACCACGCCAAGACGATCAACCTTGGCAAAGAAAATAAGACGCGCAATGCGATTGCCGGGCAGGGAACTCCTGACTTCCCATAGACCATCCCCCAAAGCGCGACACAGCGGCATTCCAATCGGCCACCCAAACTGCACCGTCGCCAGATCAGCCCCAATCACACGACGATCCTCAGCGGAAAGACCCCTGAGCCAATCTAAAACAGGCTCGGTTCCCATCGATGTGCGATAGAACATAACCGGAATTTCGATCAGACGAACGGCACTCATTTAATCGATACCAAAATTTGATGTATCATATATAATACATAACCGCAAGTTTGAAATGGGAGGTAAGCCATTTCGTATCGCGCCCTTTGTTGCAATGTCCGTTACCAGATACTTCCAGTGCTGAAAGAAAAATTACAGCGCCTCCGCTCCCCGGCTCATCGCGGCAATGCCTGTCCGTGAGACTTCCGCGATGCCCAACTCGGCCATTACGCGAATAAAGCGCTCGATATCCTCGGATGCGCCGGTCAACTCAAACACAAACGAGCCTAACGTGGCGTCCAAGGTTCGTGCGCCGAAGGCCGCCGCAATCCGCAAGGCTTCGCTGCGTTGCTCGCCCCGACCGATCACTTTAACAAGCGCCAATTCCCGCTCGATCGCATCCCCCTGCACGGTCAGGTCGATTACGCGGTGAACGGGGATCAACCGATCAAGCTGATGCTTGATCTGCTCGATCACCATCTCCGTTCCGGTCGTTACGATGGTCAGGCGTGACACGTGCTTTTCGTGCTCGGTCTCGGAAACGGTGAGACTTTCGATATTGTAGCCACGGCCCGAGAACAGGCCAGCCACACGCGCCAACACGCCCGGCTCATTATCCACCAAAATCGACAGCGTATGGCGGGCAGGAAGGCTGGAGGCCGGAGCATCCGAGTAATGCGATTGCGTCATGGTATTTCTTTCAGACTTGCGATCAAAAAAGGAGATTTAAGTGAAAAACGGCCCGATGCTCGGTTCATCCACCTCATCATGGGCGACCGTCCAAGGCTCCGTTGAAGCGGCCTTGTGCCATTCGATAAAGGCGGGCGTGACCAGTACCGCATCCATATAGGCGCGAACCGTTGCATCAACCGGAATCGAATAGGTATGCAGACGCGTTACTACAGGCGCGAACATCGCATCCGCAGCGGAAAACGATCCGAACAGGAACGGGCCAAGCCCCGATGGCTTGCCAAACTCGGTCAAGGCCTTGGTCCAAAGATGCGTAATCCGCGCGACATCCTTGGCCACCAATTCACCCCGATCCAGGGTCGCATAGCGTTTGCGAATATTCATCGGGCAGGCGCCGCGAAGCCCGCGAAAACCTGCGTGCATTTCGTTGGATATCACCCGCGCAAAGGTGCGCGCCTTCACATCCTTCGGCCAGATGGCATGATCGGGAAACCGCTCAGCCAGATATTCCATAATGGCGAGCGACTCCCAAACGGTGATGTCGCCATCAACCAAAATCGGCACGGTCGAGCCCGCATGGTAAGCATTCACGCGCGGGCGAAACTCCGGCGTGTCGAGCGGGATCAAATCCTCCTCAAACGGAAGACCAAGCGCCTTCATCAATATCCACGGCCTGAGCGACCAGGAGGAATAGGCTTTGTTGCCAATGGCGAGTTTCATGGGTTCGTTTCCTAAAGTATTATGACGATAATTGTGCACGGAAGAAGGCCGAAAGAGCCGCCTCCTCTTGCTCGCGCGAAGGCATTGGCCCGCCTATTTTGAGGCAGCCTGCTACTGCATCGATCTCATGATCCGTGGGCAAGCGAGGGGCCTTACCCACCTGATGCAGCACGATGGCGTTATTCTGAATAGCAACCGACAGCACCGCCCCTGCCCCCAAACGAAGCCGATCACGAAGGCTTTTCGGGATCACAACCCTTCCCTTACTGGATAAGCGGATCGTTTTCACGAGATTTCCTCAATCGGGGTTCAACCAAAATAAAAGGTAAGACAAAACGACGTTAATCGTTCATCCTCCTTTGCGCACTTTCAACTAAACCAGCGCCTTGCCTTTCTGGTCGATGATGTTGCCAATCTCGACACCGGCATCGTCCGAGAGATCGTTCAAAATCATCTCGTTATGCGCCTTGCCCGATGGGATCATCGGGAAGCAGTTTTCCATCTTCTCGACCAGACAGTCGAAAATCACCGGACCCGGATAGTCGATCATTTCGCGGATCGCGTCATCGAGCTTGGCGGGATCAGAACACCTAATTCCCTTACCACCGTAAGCCTCCGCCAATTTGACGAAATCAGGCAGTGATTCCGAATAGCTCTCTGAGTAGCGCGAACCATGCAGCAATTCCTGCCATTGGCGCACCATGCCCATATATTCATTGTTCAGGATGAAAATCTTGACCGGCAGACGATACTGCACCGCCGTCGACATTTCCTGCATGTTCATGAGGATCGAGGCTTCCCCCGCAATGTCGATCACGAGCGCCTCACGATGCGCCATTTGCGTACCAATCGCGGCTGGTAAACCATAGCCCATCGTGCCAAGCCCGCCCGAGGTCATCCAGCGGTTTGGGTTTTCAAAGCGGAAATATTGCGCCGCCCACATCTGGTGCTGGCCCACCTCCGTCGTGATATAAGGGTCCATATCCTTGGTGAGATGATAAAGCCGCTCAACCGCATATTGCGGTTTGATGGTGGTTTTGGAGCCGCGATAGGCCAAGCAATCCTTCGCCTTCCAAGCCGAGACTTCCTCCCACCAAGGCGCGATCTGCTTGCGGTCGGGCGCAGGTTTTAGCGCCTTCCACTCGGTCAACATGTCTTTCAACACGCTGGCACAATCGCCGACAATACCGATATCCACACGCACATTTTTATTGATCGAGGACGGATCAATATCGACATGGATTTTTTTGGAACGGGGAGAAAACGCATTCAGCCGCCCCGTGATCCGGTCGTCAAACCGCGCGCCGATGCAGATCATCACATCGCAATCATGCATCGCCATATTGGCTTCATAGGTTCCGTGCATCCCCAACATGCCGAGCCATTGCGGATCAGCCGCCGGATAAGCGCCCAAGCCCATCAAGGTCGAGGTGATTGGAAAGCCCGTCAGGCGCACCAATTCGCGCAACAAAGCCGAAGCCTCATCGCCCGAATTAATCACACCACCGCCCGTGTAGAATACCGGCTTCTTGGCATGGGCCATCAATTCCACAGCCGCGCGGATTTTAGTGATGTCGCCCTCCATTTGCGGCCGATAGGTCTTGTGCTGGTTACTCTGCGGCTTTTCATATTGGCCGAGTGCGAACTGCACATCCTTCGGAATATCGACCACCACCGGACCCGGACGGCCATGGGAGGCGACATAAAAGGCTTCATGCAGGATGCGCGGCAAATCCTCGACCGAGCGGACGAGGTAATTATGCTTCGTGCAATGGCGCGTAATCCCCACCGTATCGCATTCCTGGAACGCATCCGAGCCGATGAGATGGGTCGGCACCTGCCCCGTAATGCAGACGAGCGGAATGGAATCGAGCAATGCATCGGTCAAACCGGTGATCGCATTGGTGGCCCCGGGGCCAGAGGTCACCAGCACACAGCCCACTTTGCCGGAAGAGCGCGCATAGCCTTCAGCCGCGTGAACCGCGCCTTGCTCGTGGCGAACCAAAATATGCTTCACCTTATCCTGATGGAACATCGCGTCATAAATCGGCAAAACCGCGCCGCCGGGATACCCAAACAGATGCTCCACGCCCTGATCCTGCAAGGCCTTGATCACCATTTCCGCACCGCTCATCGTCTCTAACATCGTCTCTCTCCGGGTCGTCTTCTTTAGGGTCTGAATATTTGGTCAATAAAAAAGGCCCTCTGGGGGCCTTCAGGTCAGCGTCAGTCTCGGGAAACCGAACTTAACGTTCAGCCCGCTCCTGACGCTTTCGTACTACAATAAGGGCCATGCGCATCAAGCGCTCCTCTATTCCATTCAATGTAGACGCTAGATCGGAAGTCAGGTTTCGTCAAGCATCCCGTGGACAAGATTATTTCACGACATGGTTTTACGCCAGACTTTATGCCATATAGCGCTTTATGACCAATGATACGACATCCACGACCCCACGTGAGGTCTTAATCGTCCGCGCTTTGCTGCTCGGTGACCGACTAGATACCTCAGGCCTTGAGCGCAGCGATAGGATTGCCTCCGCCCCTTACGCCTTCCGCGTTGGCACCAAGGGCTTTGCCGCTTTGTTCCGCTATGGTGCTGTGGTGCTGGCAGGCCTGTCGCCGCTCGAAGAAGATGATTTCTTGCGGATGCTCAAGCCCCGCATTTCAGGTGCTTTGCCAACAATAGAAGATGAAGTCGCCCAGATCATGGTTGTCGCTGAAAAAGACGATCAGGTCCCTCCAGGCGGCCCCATCCAGGTGCGCGATCTTTCCGATGAGCGGCTTTTGGTCATCGCCGACGCCTTAGCCAAAAGCGTGGCATTGGCGCATAATGAACGCCAGATCAGCGCTGTGTTTGATGTCATCGACCCGCTTGCCCGCCAATTGGCCCGCAAAGGCCACGTGCCGGGGGATCGGACCAGTATTTTAAAACTCATCGGCGAGTCGCTCGTCGTCGCCCACCGCATGGCCGCTCGCGTCGCGGTCGAGGACAAGCCCGACGTGTTGTGGGACCGCTCCGATTTAGAGCGCCTCTATGCGCGTCTGGAAGATGAATACGAACTCAAAGAACGCGCCGGCACGCTGGCCCATAAGCTCAGTACGGTGCGAGACACCGCCGGCGCGCTCACCGATCTCATCGACGCCCAACGCAGCCTGCGGCTGGAAATTACGGTGGTCGCGCTGATCGCGGTCGAAATCGCCATCACCTTTTACGATTTGTTTCTTCGCCGATTTTAACCGGACCGCGAGCCTCCCGGCGCGCATATCAATGGCAAGAGGCGCGGCAGGAGCCGCGCGGTCCGTAAGTGCACCTTCCTTGGACCGCGAGCCTCCCGGCGCGCAGCGGCTATCAAGCAAATGCAGGCAAACACTCCAACGAGACCTCACCCCCACAGCGCTTTACGCAGAACCTCGTTAATCCGCGTCTGCCACCCCGGCCCCTCAGCACGATAGGCCGCCAAAACATCCGCATCCAGCCGGATGGTCGTCGAAACCTTAGGCTCATCCAAAGGCGGGCGACCCCGCCGAACGGGAACCTTGTCAAAAACGGCCTGCCATTCCGGCGTTGAAAGATCGGGCACCTCGTCAGGATCGACCCAATCGCGGGGTAAATTTTTTGTGTTCTCGTTCATTGGCCTTCCTAAAGCTAATCACCCGAATTCGATTGTCACGTCGTACCCAAACGAGAACAACCATTCGGTCATCCAGATATCCAACGGTGATATCGCGCGGTTCACCATAGCTGAACCGAGTGTCTTCGGCGGTGACATGAGGTCCTTCAAACACGCGGCCCGCATCAGCCATATCAAGGCCACGCTCCTCAATCGTCCATAAACGTTTGACGGGATCACATTCGATTATCATTTATGTAGTAACATTAATTCGCGCTGTCAAGGAAATTTGCAGCGATAGTGGCGCAAGCGACCAAGAATTTCACCCTGTCACAAGTGACAGCGCCCTCCCCTCCGCCTCCTCCGCCCGCACCCACTCAAACGCCGGAGCCTGGTGCCGAAACCACGTATGTTGTCGCTTGGCATAGCGCCGCGTATCGGCCTTGCCGATGGCGACAGCCTCTTCCACTGATATCTCGTTCCGTAATGCACGGATCAGCCCCGGCACCCCATGCGCGCGCATGGCGGGTAGTGCGGGATCAAGCCCGCGCAACATCAAAGCTTCCACTTCCTCGCCCGCGCCATTCTCCATCATGGCGTCGAACCGCGCATCGATCCGTTGCCGCAAGGCGTCGCGGTCCAGCTCCAAAAACACCGCGATGCATGCGGCAGCGTCCATAACCGCGCCGCTTCTCGCGTCATGAAAGGCCGATAACGGCTTGCCCGTTGCCATAAACACCTCCAAGGCCCGCAGATTGCGCTGTGGGTCACTGGGCCGTAGCCGTGCGGCGGTTGCAGGGTCCACGGCTTCAAGCCGCGCGTGGATATCCTCCGCCGTCCGCCCTTCCGCCCATGCGCGCACTTCCGCCCGCACTGCATCCGGAACAGTGGGAATATCGGAAAGTCCCTCCATCAGCGCCCTAAAATAAAGCCCCGTACCGCCCACCAGAATGGGCAAACGCCCGTCTGCCTCAATCGCAGCGATTTCCCGCCCCGCATCCGCCAACCAACGGGCAACCGAATAATTCTCCGCCGCATCGACATGGCCAAACAATCGGTGCGGAAAATCGCGCTCCTCATCAATCGTAGGCCGTGCTGTGAGGATACGAAGATCGTGATAGACCTGCATGGAATCCGCGTTCACTACTACACCGTTCAGCGAAGCGGCGAGCTTCATGGCAAGCGCAGACTTTCCGCTGGCCGTCGGCCCGGCTATAAGAAGGGCGCGTTTACCCTTGCTCTTCTTCATGTTAGTTTACGTCCCCATGACTGATTATGTCGCCACCCTCGTTTCCAACCCATCAAAGCCCGCTTTGTCGGATGCGCTGCTTTCGCATGTGGCGCAAGCCCTGCCAAGCAACGCGAAGGTGATCCGGCTTGATCAAGACATCGCCGTCGATCTTATCTTTTCCGCCCGCTCCGTAAAAGAACGCGATGATATTTTCCTCAAAATCCAAAGATCACTTGCCAGTAAGCCCATCGATATCATTGTTCAGCCAATCCAGCATCGCCGCAAAAGCCTGTTTGTGGCTGATATGGATTCCACCATGATCGGCCAGGAATGCATCGATGAACTCGCCGCCGAATTTCGCTTAAAACAAAAAGTAGCCAATATCACCGAGCGCGCGATGCGGGGCGAGTTGGAGTTTGATGCCGCTTTGCGCGAACGCGTTAAACTCCTCAAGGGACTTGATGCGATGGTTATCCCAAAAATCATCTCTGAGAAAATAATCTTTACGCCGGGGGCCCGCACACTCGTTTCAACGCTCCGCAAGCATGGGGTTTACACGGCCTTGGTGTCGGGCGGCTTTACGCTCTTCACCAACCGCATCGGTACAGCCCTCGGGTTTAATGAAAACCACGCCAATACGCTCCTTGTCCAGAAGGGCAAACTCACGGGCGAAGTGGCCGAGCCCATTTTAGGCCGCGAAGCCAAACGCAAAACGCTGATCGAATTGCGTGAACAATTCGCTTTGCAACCAGAAGAAACGCTCGCCATCGGTGATGGTGCGAATGATCTCGACATGATCCGCGAGGCAGGCCTAGGCATAGCCTTCCGCGCCAAGCCCGCCGTCGCAGCCGCCGCCGATGCGCGGATCGACCACGCCGATCTCACCGCCCTTCTTTACGCCCAAGGCTACGCACGTTCGAGCTGGATCGAATAAGCCCTTGAATGAAGGACAAGAATGCCCCCAACGGATCATGGGATGCAAATGGACCGCGGGCGTCCCCGCCCGCATGGAATGCGATGCCTAAGAGGCTCGCGGTCCAAAAAATTTCCTTCTCCCAAAGGGGAGAAGGGATTTTTTCCTTGGTTTTTTATACGGACCGCGCGGCTCCTACCGCGCTCTTAAGAATGCGATGCCTAAGAGGCTCGCGGTCCGGAATATTCCTCAGGGATAGGATACTAAGGTCCAAGCACGGGAAAACCATATTTTTCGAAAATCGCTTTTGCTGTCGGGCCTTTCAAAAATGCCAGAAATGCTGCGGCCCCCTCGGTTTGCGCCGCTTTTGTGACGGCAAAGGGATAAACAATCGGCTCATGGCTATCGGGCGGGAAGGTTGCTACGATTTTGACCTTGGGATCGGCTAGCGCGTCGGTCGCGTACACAATACCAAGCGGGACTTCGCCGCGCGAGACGAACACCAAAGCGGCGCGGACATTTTCGGTTTGTGCAAGGTGGTTTTCAACCGCCTGCCATAAACCAAGTTTTTGCAACGCGGCCTTGGCATAAAGGCCAACCGGCACCGAGTTGACCTCCCCTGTGGCAAGACGGCCATCCCCTAACGCTTTACTGAGCGCCTCGGCGGTTAGATCCAGCTTGGTAAGCGGCGACGCCGCAGGTGCCACGATCACAAGGCTATTGCCCAACAGATTGATGCGGGTTTCAGGTTTAATCAGGCTTTTAGCCGCCACATCATCCATCCATTGGAGATCGGCTGAGGCAAAAACATCAGCGGGCGCGCCATTCTCGATCTGTTTGGCAAGGGCCGAGGATGCGGCAAAGGAAAACCGCACTTCCGGCCCGCCCGACGCGGTAAAACCCTTGCCCGCCTCCTCCAATACGTCTTTCAGCGAGGCGGCCGCAAAGACGGTGACAGGAGCGCTTTGGGCGCTGGCGGGTAAAGCGAGTGGCAATAAAAGCAGCAAAAAGGCGCATAAAGCGCTACATAACCGTGTCATAGGCGGTTCTCCACAAGGCTTTTAAAAGAGGCTTCAAGCCGCAACAACGCCGGAACCGCACGACCGACATAGAAAAGGCTGGCGCACAGCGAGCCTTATCTGCGTTGAGGCCAAGAATGCCTCTATTAAAACGACCTGTCAAAGCCAAAAACATTCAAACCTCAGCCTATAATCAACTCCTCAAAAAGGATTGGACAAAGGGTAATAAAATGGACTAAAACGTGAACATGCAGACGGTTCAAGGAGATCAGCCATCCTCACCTTCCGGCCTGCGCTGGCTTTATGTTGACTTTAACAGCTATTTTGCCAGCGTAGAGCAGCAGCTATGCCCGGAATTACGCGGCAAACCCATCGCCATCGTCGCGGTTGACACCGACGCAACCTGCGCCATTGCCGCAAGCTATGAGGCAAAGGCGTTTGGCGTTAAAACGGGTACCCCGATTTGGGAAGCCAAGCAGCTCTGCCCCGGCCTTATCTGTGTGCTGGGGCGGCACGAGCGCTATGTCGAGTATCACCAGCGCATTCTGGCCGAAATCGACAACCATATTCCAATAACCGCCGTGTGCTCGATTGACGAAATGGCCTGCCGGTTGATGGACAATGAGACTTCGGTGGAGCGTTCTACCGAAATTGGCCGCTCGATTAAACGGGGGCTTGCCAAGCATGTCGGCGACTATGTGAAATGCTCCATCGGCATCGCGCCCAACCGTTATCTCGCCAAAATCGCCACCGATATGCAAAAACCCGATGGCATGACCGTGCTGCAACCCCACGATCTGCCGGAGCGATTGTTCGACCTTGAGCTGCGCGATCTCGTTGGTATTGGCCGCAACATGGAGCGCCGATTGGCGCTTGCGGGCATTACCACGATGCGCGCCCTTTTGGCGCTCGATGCCAAGCATTTGCGCAAAATATGGGGCGGCGTGCTGGGCGAGCGAATCTGGTACCAGCTCCGCGGCATCGAAATGCCAGACGAGGAAACCTCCCGCCGCAGCGTCGGCCACAGCCATGTCATGGCCCCGGAATTACGCGATCCGGCCAAGGCCATCTTCGTCGCCCGCCGCCTGACGCTTAAAGCCGCAAGCCGCTTGCGGCGTATGGCATATTATGCCGGCGCTTTATCCTTATCGATGCGGATTGAAAACGGGCCACGGCTTGAAGGCGGGTTACGCTGCTACCGGGCGCAGGATTCGATGAGTTTTCTAACCTTATTGAATAGATTATGGCTTGAGCTTGTACCCAAAACACGCGGTACAAAAATCAAAAAGCTTTCCATCACGCTGCACGAACTCGTGCCAGCCGATGCCTTGCAACCGGAATTATTCGATATCCTGTCGGGGCTGGAAATCCGCCAACGCGAGAAAGCAGAAAAACTGTGTCACGCGCTTGATCGAATCAACCACCGCTTCGGTCGCGACACGATGCTGATCGGAATGCTTCCCTCGCAAGGACGCAGCTTTTCCGGCACCAAAATCGCCTTCACCCGCATACCAGATATGGAGGAGTTCAGGGAGTAGCAACGAGAGGCATATGATGCTTAGACCCGCGAGCCTCTTGTGGACCGCGAGCCTCCCGGCTCGCCTCACTCAAGCTGCCCAAGAGCCACGCGGTCCAAAGGCAATTTTCGGCATCGGGCTAGACCACCGACCCATCCGCCTGCGCCAAGGCTTCGAGAAACACCCTAAATCTTCGTTTCCGGGTGGCCTGCCACCCGAAGCCGAAGGCGTAGGGTGGCGGCGTGCTGTACGCCAGTCTCTTGAAGTTTCTCTCGCAGAAGCCTGAAGTAGCCTGAAGCACTTGGAAAAAAATATACTTCTACCTAATCTCTGTCATTTGCAGAATTGTTTTTTGTAGATTTGGTTTCTTATAACTCTCCAGCCGTTTTATCTCTAGTGCTGGAGAATTAAATATATAAACATTGCCAAAATCATCCTCAAAAAGATCATCAGATGTTTTTATTAGAATCATTTGAGAATTATTTTTTGTTTTTGCAGCTTTTAACAAAGCATATACAGCTTCTGAAACACTTTCGTTTTCTCTTTGAACTCTTATTAAACCAATGCGTCCACTAAGGTTTTTTTTAAGTATTGCATCAATGCCGCCATTCCTTGCAACCCTGTTACAATCGATGCCAACTAAATGAGCATCTACCCATTGATCAAAAACCTTGTACGCACCCTCTCCCTTTTGCAGCAAAGCAGATTGCGTCTTGACAGGAGTAGCAAGCCTATTATTAGCAAGTTCCACAGCATCCCCAGATACATCTATACCAACAGAATTTCTATTTGTTAATTTTGCTGCAACACATGTTGTTCCGCTACCACAAAACGGGTCAAGAACTTCATCACCCTCTTCCGAAGCTAGATTGATAATTCTTTCAAGCAGCGTAAGGGGTTTCTGAGTTGGATACCCTGTTCTTTCTTGTGCTTTAGGATTCAAGAAGGGGATTTCCCAAACATCTCCTAATGGAACACCTTTTTTTTCATCACAACTTATTAAATTACCATCAGAGTCTTTGGCATATATTGCTTTTCCCCTATCATCTCTTTTTCGCTTCTGAAGTATTTGGTCAACATTAGTGGTAGCACTGTAGTCTGTGTACTCCTTGTTGAACTTGAAATCATTGGTTTTAGAATAATAAAAAATATTTTGATGCTGAGGTAACAAGCCATTTCGAGAATTTGACCACCTTTTATAATGCCATATGATTTCTGATCTAAAACGATCTTTACCAAATACATCGTCCAATATATTTCTGATACAGTGGGAGGCCTTGCTATCGCAATGAACAAATATTGAGCCAGTAGCTTTTAGAATGCGGCGCATTTCGTAGATTCGGCAACGCATAAAATTAAAGTAGTCTTTTTCAGATTCCCATATGTCGGAGAACTGATAAAATTTTTCTCCATTTCTTGTGGAAAGCGAGTGGTCTCTGCCAGTAAAAAATGGTGGGTCCAAATAAATCAAGTCGAAGCGCTCGGTTTCAAATTCCTTCATTACCTCTAGGCAATCACCTAAATATATTTTATGAGAATTACTTTGCGGCATTCGTCTTTTCCTCCGCAATTCGAACAAGAATCTGCTTTAATTCAATTCCTGTGTAATCCTTGATAAAATTCCACGCACCATCGCCAAAATAATACTCACCATTGACACCCTTATATAAAGTCTCAAGTGTCTTCTGAATCCTTATGGCTTGCGTTCGGTTTGGGTAGTAGAACATAACTCGAATTGGTTTATATCCTGCTGCTGCTATCACCTTTATTCTTGTATGTTCTTTTGTGATATGATCACCATCGGTGGTGGCATCTCTCCATTTTATTTCAATTCCGTCTCTGTTCTCTACCAAACAATCTATTTCAAAAGTTTTTGGTTTGGCATCGATTGTATTCGGAATTTTGACCATTCCAGAATCTGGATATCTATGTGAAAAACAAATTTTTGCAGCAGATTCTAAAAATGCTCCTGCATATTTATATAAAAATCGCCCCTTATTCTGGTATAAGTCGATTTTCTTTCCTTCATCATCAGATATTCCTAAAACAGCATACAAAAGATAGTGGGAGTTATCATCACCATCCATTTCAATGACACGGCTATCAATCTGCTTATGAAGTTGCGCTTCATAACCATCTGACAGTTCTCTAATTTCTTTGTATAATTCCATGAATGACTCCCTTAAAATTAATATCGCAGGTCTAGACAAATAATCTAGAATAATCTTCGGAATCCTGAAAAGTGACTCGCTTTATCCCAGCTTCAAAACTTTTTTCTGGACATAGCTGTGTAATTATTTGCTCACGAGTTCAAAGCCTCAATAAAGAGAACGCTGTGCAAGAAAATGAAGCTGCGTACAAAACGACGAGAATTTTTATGTAAGTTACTGATATTTCAGCAGGATTACAAGAAATGATTAATCTGCTGATTACGCTTCATAACCACTAAAAAATTTCAGGCTTCTTCCAAGGTCTGCGTACTGTAGAAGGCTACTTCTGGTATTTGTAGGCTGGCGGAGAGGGTGGGATTCGAACCCACGGAACCGGGTTAGGGTTCGCTCAGTTAGCAACCGAGTGCTTTCGGCCTCTCAGCCACCTCTCCGCGTAAAACCGATATGCCCGATACGGGACAAAATGACAAGCGTCTCGAAACCGTCACGCACAGAAGGGTATTGGTTCACGCGATGTCTGCCGGATGGGACGCCAGATATTCGCGCGCCAGGCGTTGGGCTTGGGCGATTTCCTCGCGCGTCATTTCGGCGGCGAGCTCGGCGCGGAGCCGTGCCGCCTCGCGCGAGCCGTTGGCGGCTGCGATATTGAACCATTTATGCGCGGTAACCCGATCCAATGCACAATCACGCCCGAGCGAGGCACCCATCCCTAATTCGGTAAACCGATCCGGCCCACCCTCGCTTGGCTGCCCCCATGTTGAGGCATCAATTTGAATATTCATCGAACTTCTCCCGACTGATGACCCAAGGCCAACTTTAAGCGCATTCTACGCTAAGGGAGAGTTCAACAATCTATGGTTGAATATGGCTCTAAACTGACTGGTAAAATTTTCATCAAAGCCAAGAAAAATGATTTTGATCTAAAAATCCTGTCAAACATGGTTTGGCATGATTTATATTGGATTAGGATCGTCTTGCCAAAAAGCTTTGCGTGGGTATTTTATCCCGGTAGTATAAAAGGTCCGTTGAGAATGGCTTTAACCCTGCATCCTTCGCTCGCGGTACATCCGGGGGATTGGCTTAAAAGTGAGATTGTTGATGCCCATGGGGTGAGCATCAACCGCCTTGCCGCTTCCTTTCATGTTACACGGCAGACGTTGAGCAATTTGTTTAATGGCCACACCGCGCTTTCGGCTGACATGGCGATCCGGTTTGAAAAAGCCTTCGGAATCAAAGCTGATACGCTAATGCGTATGCAGACCGCTTATGACATGGCGCAAACCCGTACCCATGCGGATGAACTGATTGTTGATCGCGTTCTGCCGACGGAACCAACCGTAGAGGTTTGTTAAAATACAGACCTATTTCGTTCGTTTCCGAACTTCGACGCCAAAAGCCTCTATGCTTCACGCCTCGGCAGACTGGCTCCGCCGAGCCGAAGCTCGAAGAGCGTAGGCTGGTGCGGCCAAGAGGACTCGAACCTCCACGGGTCTCCCCACTAGCACCTCAAGCTAGCGCGTCTACCAATTCCGCCATGGCCGCGGAGCCTTATCGAGGACTAACACCTTCGAACGAGGCGGTTCTGTAACAGATGGATTGGGGGGCGACAAGCGCTCACAGAAAAATATCCGGGATTTCTCAATTTGCGCGAAACCGCTCGCTGATTTCAATCACAACCCGGTCCCCCTTGACCACCACCTCGCCGCGCGCGATCAAATGATCGTTTGCTTTAATATCGACCAGATCGCTAGGCGTGGGATCAAGCGGCAGCGTGGCACCACGGTTGAGGTTGATGAACTCACGGATGGTCATCTGGCACGAGCCAAGCACAACGGCAATATCGACAAGCACATCTTCAACCATCATAACACACTACCCGATTCTGTTTTGGCTCCCTCTTACAGTCGTTATTTATGGTAAAAATTTGGTAAATATTCGCCGTTTATCCTCATCTCATCCGCCTCTTTTGCGCGCCGATCAGGCTCCGGTCGAGTGGATGGTGGCCCATACGCCCATCGATTACCCGGAGGCGGTCGCTGGAATGGAGGCGCGGGCCGAGGCAATCGCCACCGGAAAGGCTTCCGAGCTGATTTGGCTTTTAGAGCACCCATCGATTTATACGGCGGGGACTTCGGCGCAAGAGGCGGATTTGCGGGAGACGGATTTGAGCAAAGCCCGGTTTCCCGTCTATCAAACAGGGCGGGGCGGGCAGTTTACCTATCATGGACCGGGGCAACGGGTTGCCTATGTAATGCTGGATTTAACCAAACGCGGGCAAGATGTGCGCCGCTTCGTCATGGCGCTTGAGGCATGGATAATGGCGAGCCTAAATGCCTTTAACATCACAGGCGAGCGGCGCGAGGACCGCGTTGGGGTATGGGTTAAGCGGCCTGAGAAGGGGGTGGGCTATGAGGATAAAATCGCCGCCATCGGGATCAGGGTCAGGCGATGGGTGACGTTTCATGGCATCAGCTTGAATGTCGAGCCGGATTTATCGCATTTTTCGGGGATTGTCCCCTGCGGGATATCTGAGCAGCGCTATGGCGTGACAAGCCTTGTCGATCTCGGACTTCCCGTGACGATGGACGATGTGGATGCCGCGTTAAAGGCGGCTTTTGTTGAGATTTTCGGGCCTATCCACGAGGAAGCGAAGTGATAGGAGCGTTAAAGAGCGGAGTACCCGGTTTGCGCGGCGCGGGTTCGCCATGCTCTATTTCATACACATAGGCTTCTGGCAGCCCGCCTGCCCGCGCCGCTTGGGCTAGGGTCTGACGGTCGGTTGCGGTAGGCGCACTTTCCGCCCCTTGCGCCATATGGAGCAAAGCGCGTTTGGCGCCATTCGGCAATATAATCGGCTGACTAAGCTTTTGCGCCTTTCCCGCTTGGCGGTCGAGCTGCGTCATTTCACCAAACGACACGTCAAAAACGATACCCATAACCTGATGACGTGGATCGCGCGTGATGCTTACCTGTCCGCCGCTCATAATGATCAGCCGATGGCGGGGTAAGCGGCCAATATCCAGGCGTTTCGCGTTCGGGCAGATCTCCGCCATTCGCGCGGGGTCAAGCGTCAGCCCAAAGGCAAAATAAAGCGCCATGGATTTTTTAACTTTCCTTATATAGACAGTCGCAGATCGCCTCGCCTTCGGAAGCCAATTCTTCATGCATGAAAAAATTAATCTCGCCAATGCCCATCTTGCTGCGGGCCGATTGCCTGAAGCAAGTCAAGCATTAACAGACTATCTCACCCTTTATCCGAATGATGATCGCGTCTGGTTTTTTACCGCAAGCCTTTTGTTCCGTCAGCGGCGATTTTCGGAAGCGGTTGAGTATTTCCGCTCGGCATTACGGCTCAAACCGGAAAACCCGGATTACTACGCCGATCTTGGTGCAGCCCTGCGGGCGGATCAGCGGGTGGGTGAAGCAGAAGCGATGGTGCGCGAGGCGATAAGGCGGAACCCCAAAAATCCCCTGCCCGTGTTTACACTCGCCAATCTATGTTCGAGCCAAAGGCGCTATGAAGAAGCCGAGCGGATATATCGCGCACTCATCCAAGCCAATCCCGATTCCATTGCGGCGATTGAAAATCTTGGTTCCATGCTGATGGAACTGAACCGCCCTGCTGAGGCAATGGCGATGTTTGATACCTATTTGGCGCGGCACCCTGATGATGTTCAGATACTAACCTATCAGGCCATTGGTTTTGACAAAATGGGGCAGCTCGACCAAGCGCTGGAAGTTACCGAGCGTACCATCGCGCTTGATCCGCCCAAGGGTCTCGTGATGCGGCTTGCCTCCTATATGTCGCTGGTCGGGCGCACGGGGCGGCTCGATCTGCGCCCCCGCGTGTTGGCGCTTGTTGAGCAAGCCACGCCCGTGACGCTACCCGATGATGCGCCGGAGCGCTGGTTTGAGGCGGATCGCAATGCGCTTCGGCGATTTACCTATCTTTTTCCCTATTACGGTATTCGCGACCGCGATTTGCTGAAAGTGCATCACGCGATTGGAAACCAGATTGCGGCAAGTTTTCCACCCGTTTACGCCAAAGCACCACCGCGCCCGGGCAAAGTGCGGGTCGGCTTTATCTCTTATAATTTCGGCAATCATCCGATTGGGCATTTGCTGTCGGTATTTTTTGAGGCGCATCGGCAATCGGATACCGAACTCTATCTTTATTCGCTGCATCAACAGCAACCGCATGTCGATGTGGATGGTTATGGAGCGCGGATCCATGCCACAGCGGATCAATTTCGGGATTGTCGAAACCTATCGGATCGCGACTTGGCGATGCGTATTCGCGCAGATGATTTGCACATACTCATCGATCTCGATGGGCATTTGCATGGCGGGCGGCAAGAGGTTTTAGCCACGCGTCCAGCACGTGTTCAAATTCATTGGTTGCAATCGCTTGCGGGGTGTCCGGCACCTTACCTCGATTACACGATTGTTGACCGTGTGATCGTACCCGATGACGAGCGCGATCAAGGCAATGGGCCGCTTATTCGCCTGGCCGATGCGTTTCAATGCGGCGAAAGATTTGTGCTGCCCGAAGCTTTACCCTCGCGCCGGGAAGAAGGCTTGCCGGAAGATGGATTAGTCTTTTGCGTATTTGGCAATTGGTTAAAAATCGACGGGGAAGTGTTTGATATCTGGCTTAAAATTCTGATTGAAATTCCAAAGAGCGTGCTCTGGTTTACCGCTGGACCAACGCCTGAATCGATCAAGAAAATCCGAGAGTTTACAGAAGCAAAAGGCGTTGATCCGGCGCGCTTTGTAATTGCAGCGCGCACGACCGATAAGCTTTCGCATATCAATCGCCATCGGCTTGCCGATCTGTTTCTCGATACCTTCACCTTCAGCGCCGCCACAACAACTATGGATGCGTTGTCCGCAGGCCTACCCGTACTCACCAAGCGGGGCCGCACCGCACAAGGTCGGTTAAGCGAAGCGCATATCCGCGCGGTGGGGCCGACGGAACTGATTGTTGAAACGGCGCAAGACTATTTTGAAACCGCCATCCGCTTGGCGCGCAACCCGGATGAATTAGCGCTACATCGCAAGCGTTTAACTGAGGCTTTACCCGGAGCGCGACTGTTTGATGCACCGCGCATGGTGCAGCAGTTTAAAAAGATTTATAACGAAGTCTGGCGACGCTATGAGGCGGGTGAAACGCCAACCCATTTTGATGTGGCGATGTAGCAAGACAATAATCGGACCGCGCGCCTCCCGGCGCGCATATTAATTTGACCCGCGCCTCCCGGCGCGCAAGAATGCGAGGCAGGAGCCTCGCGGTCCACGTCGTGACGACTTTAGGAAGAGACCATCCCTCCCCCCGCCTCCATACCCCCATGCAACCGCTCAATTTCTGCCTTCATGTCGTCAAGCACCGAGGACAACAGCGCCGAGGCGTTCATAACCTCGATATTCAGCTCTTCGTCAAACGCCGCATGATCGCGCAATTGAACGAGAACATATTGCAGCAGCACGATAACCGCTTCCACACTTTCACAAAAATCGGCAGGCTTTGAATAATCGAGCAGTGGCATCGGAACCCCCTCTAAAAGAGAATAGCCCCAGCGCGGGATTGCGCTGGGGCAAATTCCCAAAAAAGAAAAAGGCATCAGCACAGGATTGCGCTGGTGCAAATTCCCAAAAAATAAAAAGGCATCAGCGCCGAATGGCGCTGGTGCCGGGGTGCAGAAAAGCCAGATTAACTTGGCCGCAGCGCTTTTAGCTTTGCAGCCTGTTATATAACGCCGCCACCCCGACGTATTGCTACGCAAGGGTGCCTTGGGTCACGGCAGAGGCTCTGCCGGTTAATCTAGGGTTTTCTGAACCCCGGGCTCTGCGGATGCAGAACTTACTTGGATAGTATCATGGCGGCGGAGAAGTTCAAGCGACGCATATTGTAGACCTACTTTCTACCTTAGGAATAAGAGGATATTTTTCCTTCTCCTTGAAGGAGAAGGTGTCATGCGTAGCATGACGGATGAGGTTCTGGTGTTTACCGTATGAGGCTCAATCGCGTAGCGCCTTTATAACAACCATCAGACCCTCATCAGTCTGCTCCGCAGACAGCTTCTCCCCAACGGGAGAAGCAAGACAATAATCGGACCGCGCGCCTCCCGGCGCGCAAGAATGCGAGGCAGGAGCCTCGCGGTCCAATACTCAAACAAACTCCATAATCACCGTATCAACGGCCAGACTATCCCCCTCTTTCGCGTGGATTGCGGCAATCGTACCATCGCGCTCGGCGCGCAATACGTTTTCCATTTTCATGGCCTCCACGATGCAAAGGATTTCGCCTGCTTTGATCTCTTGGCCAACCTGAACCGAAAGCGCTTTCACAAGGCCCGGCATGGGGCAGATTAAGCTCTTCGATGTATCAACTTCAACGCGCGGCGGCATCAGCGCCTCAAGCTCGGCTTCGCGTTCAGTGAACACACGCAGGGTTGAACCCGTGCCACGGTAGGAAATTCGCACCCCATTCATGGTGGGACGAATATGCGCCGCTACCGACTGGCCATTGATGATCCCAGACCAGACGGGTTCGCCGGGACACCAATCGGATTGAAGCGTGATCGTGTTGCCGTTGTGGCTAAAGCGTAAAACAAGTGTTTCACCTTCGCTTTCAATCACCAAAGGCAACCGCTTTTCACCAAGCGCTACTACACGTTCACGGGCAAAGCGAACGGGCGTTGCCGCGCGTAATTGTCCTGAAATATGGCGCTTACGCTCGTTCATGCGATGATCAATCGCGGTGCCGATGGCGGCTACAATTTCAAGCGTTGCGCCTTCAGGTTCAATCAAGTGAAAACCTTCAGGAAATTCTTCAGCAATAAAGCCCGTCGAAAGTGCGCCCGACTGCCAACGCGGATGCGCCATCAAGGCCGACAGAAAGGGAATATTGTGGCGGATGCCATCAATCGCGAAAGCATCAAGCGCGTGAGCTTGCGCTGCAATCGCTTCAGCGCGTGTCGGGGCATGGGTCACGAGTTTGGCAATCATCGGATCGTAATAGATCGAGATTTCACCACCTTCATAAACACCCGTATCATTGCGAACCGTGATGCCGCTCTCAACGCCTTCCGCGGGTGGCCGATAGACCGTAAGCCGCCCCGTCGAAGGCATGAAATTGCGCATCGGATCTTCCGCATAGACACGCGATTCAACCGCCCATCCGTTAAGCGTGATATCCGATTGCGCCAGACGTAGTTTTTCACCAAAGGCCGAGCGGATCATTTCTTCCACAAGATCAACGCCGGTGATGAGTTCCGTCACCGGATGCTCAACCTGCAAACGCGTATTCATCTCCAGAAAGAAAAAACTTTTATCCTGGCCTGCAACGAACTCCACCGTGCCTGCGGAATCATAATTCACGGCTTTGGCCAGTGCCACCGCCTGCTCGCCCATTTTTTGCCGCGTCGCGTCATCGAGTAAAGGCGATGGCGCTTCCTCGATCACTTTTTGATTGCGGCGTTGAATGGAGCATTCGCGCTCGCCCAAATAAATAACATTGCCGTGTTTATCGCCCAGCACCTGAATTTCGATATGGCGCGGATTGACGATGAATTTTTCGACGAAAACGCGATCATCTCCAAAAGAGGATGCCGCTTCTGATTTCGCCCGCGCAAAGCCCTCAGCCACTTCATCGGATGAATACGCGATGCGCATACCTTTACCGCCACCACCTGCGGAGGCTTTGATCATCACGGGATAGCCGATCTCATCTGCGATTTTGACGGCGTGTTCGGGGTTCTCAATCACACCAAGATAGCCCGGCACGGTGGAAACCTTGGCGGCATTAGCGAATTTTTTGGATTCGATCTTGTCGCCCATCGCCTCAATCGCGCGAATATTGGGGCCGATAAACACGATGCCAGCGGCTTTGAGCGCCTCTGCAAAAGCGGCGCGCTCAGATAAAAATCCATAACCGGGATGCACGGCTTCGGCGCCCGTGGTTTTGCAGGCCTCGATCATCTTCTCAATGACCAAATAAGATTGGTTCGCAGGAGCCGGGCCAATAAAAACGCTTTCATCGGCCATCTCCACATGCAACGCGTCTTTATCGGCGTCGGAATAGACCGCGACGGTGGCAATTCCCATGCGTTGAGCGGTTTTAATGACGCGGCAGGCGATTTCGCCGCGATTGGCGATGAGAATTTTCTTGAACATTTTCGGTCCCGATTAAACAAAAGCTTAGAACTTACTAAGCATAAACCGAGAGCGGGTAAACTCGACCTTATAACGACGCGGTGACAGCACCCGATAAAGCGACCGCGTAACGCTCCCAAAGCGGGCGGACATGCAAAATCCGGTCAAGGCGCTTGGTCAGCGCTTGAGGGGGTTCGGCGCATTCTTCTTTTAAAACGGTCAGAAGAGCGCGGCTTGCAGGCGTCGGGCCCGTACTATCAAGGCCCAAGCGAAAGGCCAGCCATTCAATGTCAGCCTCTGAAATCTGCCCCGTTGGGCGACGCTCCCAGATGAAAAAACCCGTTAAAGCCTCTACAAAAAGCGCTAGCCAGAGCGGGCTCATGCGTTTGACATGGCGTTCTAGGCGCACCAGATCACCCGCCTCAATAGCGGTTAAGCCGCCACCCACCGAGAGCAATTCGCGCAAGCGCTCGACATCGGCATCCTCGACGATGCGGCGATCAATCAATACCGATATGGTTGAACGAATGCGGCTTTGCGTCATAGCTTGTCCCGGATCTTTCCTTTGGTAAGCATGATCTTTGCAAAGCCAAGCAAGCAAAAGGTTAATGGTGCAAAAGCAAACGGTTTTCTGGTTAATGGGCTGTATAAAAAATCGTTTTAAAATATAGGAAGGATTTAACGTGTGGGGTATCTATGACGCAATCTTCCTTCATCCATCGCTATCTGCCCGGTACCGATCTCACCAGACATCCTCTCCTTTTGCTGCATGGCACGGGAGGGAATGAAGATGATTTGATCCCTATCGGCGAAATGATTGATCCAGCGGCATCCATTCTCTCTCCACGCGGTAAGGTGTTAGAGAGCGGGATGCCACGCTTTTTCAGAAGGCTTGCAGAAGGCGTGTTTGATTATCCGGACGTGATCGCGCGTACCCATGAGCTCGCCGATTTCGTCGCAGAACAAACAACCACGCATGGCATGAAAAAGCCGATTGCAATAGGGTATTCGAACGGTGCGAACATCGCTGCCGCGATGCTCTATCTCCGGCCCGAGGTGTTGGCGGGCGCGGTGCTGATCCGTGCAATGCCGCCTTTACCGACACCGCCCGAATATGCACTGAACGATAGGCCCGTGATGATCCTTTCCGGCCGTACCGACCCTATTTTACCGTTCGACCAAGCCAGAAACTTGGCGGAAGCGCTGCGCGAGCATGGCGCGGCGATCGATCACCGTATGCTTGAAGCGGGACACAATATGACGCGCAATGATATAGATATGGCGCGTGGATTTATTTCAGGCATCAACGGATGACGATTTCGGTAATCATACCTGCCTGCGAAGCGCAAGCAACGATTGAGCGGGCCTTGACGAGCCTCTTTCGCCAATCGGTTGCGGATTGGGAAGCGATCATTGTTGCAGATGATCACCTCGATTATGCAGCTTTTTTATCCGCTAAGGGCATAGCTGACCCACGTTTAAAGTTTGCATCCACTGGACGGGTCCGATCAGGTTGTCATCACGCTCGTAATATAGGTTTCAACTTCATTACAGGGGCTTATGTGACGCAGTTAGATGCTGATGATGAGCTTTCTTCGGATCGCTTTGAGACGCTAAAACCCTTAGCCGAAACCTATGGGGCGGCGGCTGATAATCTCTTGATGCTGGACGATGAGACGGGCGCGATACTCGGGAAGGTGATGGGGGAGACAGCAGATTTAACTCAGCTCGATCTTGCGGCTTTTATGAAGCTGAATGCCCCGCTGGTGCCACTGATCCGTCGTGACCATGTGTTGAAACGGGAACCGGGCATCGAGTTCTCGGAAGATGTGGTGGCTAATCTGCAACTGATCAACCGGATTGGAATATTGCCAGTGACGGCTTCGTCTTCTTATGTCTATCGGATTCATAGCCACTCAATGGCCAGTACGAGCGGCGCGTCCGAGCGCTTTGAGCAGGGATATTCAGACTATATCGAGCGGCTTGAAACGGGCGATGGATTTGGGCTAACGGCTACCCATCGGCGCATCGCAGCCGATGGGCTCAACGCCAAACGGAGCTTGAATCGCGCGTTTATGGAAGCGCAAAAAGCGGAGCCGGGATTGAGCTTTCAGGCGTTTGTCGGACGGATGTAACCATTGCATAGACCAGAGATTGGCAGCTATCATTCCTCGGCTCCGTCGACCGCTTTTTCCACATGGGTGAAGCGAACAAGATGTTCTCTGCTGTGGGAAATGGAATTATGACCAATTATCCGTCGCTATTACCGCTCCGCATCCCCATCTATCTTAGAGCGATAGTCGACATTCGCCCTTCCTTTCGGCATCCTCGCCACTGATTCGCGTTATGTTCTCTTTGGAGATGTGCCTCAATTGGCCAACCCCCTCGATCTAAACGATGAACTTTCCTATACCCCGCAAAAAGGCGGGCTGGCGGCGCGTGCGCAATCGGTCGCGCGCTCGAATGCGGCCTATCTCGACGGCCTAAATCCCGAGCAGCGCCGCGCGGTCGAAGTCATCGACGGCCCCGTCCTCGTGCTTGCGGGCGCAGGTACGGGTAAAACGCGCGTGCTCACCACCCGCATTGCGCATATCATCGCCACAGGTTCCGCCTATCCCTCGCAAATTCTTGCCGTCACTTTCACCAACAAAGCCTCACGCGAGATGAAGGAGCGCATCGGGCATCTCCTCGGCCAAGTCGCCGAAGGGATGCCATGGCTTGGCACTTTCCACGCCATCGGCACCAAGATTTTGCGCCGTCACCCCGAACTCGTCGGCCTCAAAGCCGATTTCACGATTTTGGATACCGACGATCAAATTAGGCTTATGCGCCAAGTCATCCGCGCTGAAGACATCGACGAAAAACGCTGGCCCGCCCGCGCGCTCGCCTCCTTCATCGATGGCTGGAAAAACCGCGGCCTCACCCCCGATAAAGTCCCGGCGGGCGAAGCATCCGCCTTCGCCAACGGCAAAGGCGGCAAGCTCTACACGCTCTATCAAGAACGCCTCAAGCAGCTCAATGCCGCCGATTTCGGCGATCTTTTGCTCGAAAACCTGCGCCTCTTCCGCGAACACCCCGATGTGCTGCAAGCCTATCAAGAGCGCTTCAAATATATGTTGGTGGATGAGTATCAGGATACCAATGTCGCACAATATCTCTGGTTGCGCCTCCTCGCCCAAGGCCGCCGCAATGTGGCGTGCGTGGGCGATGATGACCAGTCGATCTATGGCTGGCGCGGCGCGGAAGTCGATAATATTTTGCGTTTTGAGAAAGATTTTCCCGGCGCCGTTGTGGTGCGCTTGGAACGCAATTACCGCTCGACGGGACATATTTTAGCCACCGCCGGAAAACTCATCGCGCATAACCAAGGCCGCTTGGGTAAAACGCTGTTTACCGATGACGAATTAGGCGAAAAGCCAACGCTGACTGGCGCATGGGATTCGGAAGAAGAAGCCCGCCTCATCGGCGAAGAAATCGAAGCGTTGCAACACAAAGGCCATTCGCTTGCCGATATGGCCATTCTGGTGCGCATCTCCGCGCAAATGCGCGAAATCGAAGAACGGTTTGTCACGCTTGGCCTGCCTTACCGCGTCATCGGCGGCCCACGCTTTTACGAACGTGCTGAAATTAGAGATGCACTCGCCTATCTCCGCGTCGTTGCCAACCCAACCGATGATCTGGCGTTTGAACGCATCGTCAATGTGCCAAAACGCGGTTTGGGCGACGCCACCATCGAGCAGGTGCATCTTTATGCGCGCAAAGCGCAAATCCCGATTCTGGAAGCGGTGCGCCGCTTGATCGAAACCGATGAGCTAAAGCCCAAACCGCGCAGCGCATTGCGTGAACTCGCTTTAAGTTTTGGCCGCTGGTCCACGCTGATTGAAACGATGAAACAAGGCGAACTTGCCGAGCAAATCCTAGAAGAATCCGGCTACACTGATATGTGGCAAAAAGAGCGTACCGCCGATAGCGCCGGACGCTTGGAAAACTTGAAAGAACTCGTCCGCTCCATGGATGAATTTCCCGATCTCGGTGCCTTCTTGGAGCACGTCTCTCTCGTCATGGAAATGACCGACAACAGCACCGCCGAGCGCGTCTCCATCATGACCTTGCACGGCGCGAAGGGCCTGGAATTTGATACGGTCTTTCTCCCCGGCTGGGAAGAAGGCCTCTTCCCCAACCAACGCGCGCTCGACGAGAGCGGTCGCGCGGGGCTAGAGGAAGAACGCCGCCTAGCCTATGTCGGCCTAACCCGCGCCCGCCGCCGCGCCAAACTCTATTTCGCCAGCAACCGCCGCATCCACGGCCTATGGAACGCCACCACGCCCTCGCGCTTTATCGACGAATTACCGCCCGAGCATGTGGAGGTGATCGACGCCCCCGCAGGCTTCGGCGGCCATGGTGGGTACGGACGTTCCCGCTTCGACCAAGGCGGCTTCGGCGGCTCCTCCTACTCCACCCCCGGCTGGCAACGCGCGCAATCCCAACCCCAACCAACCCAACCCGCCGCCCGCAAAAGCCCGATGCTGATCGAAGGCGAATTGGTCGCCAAATCCACGGGAACCGTCGCAAATTTCAACGAAGGCGAACGGGTATTTCATATTAAGTTCGGCTATGGCGCGGTGGCTTCTGTGGATGGGAATAAGCTCACCATCGATTTTGAGAAGGCCGGCCGGAAGATGGTGCTAGAGACGTTTGTCGAGCGGGGGTGAAGGCCTCGTTACTGAATTTCCTCTTCCTTTTTAGGCTAGCAAATTCAAACATTTTGGATTGTGCCTTTGATATGCATAATCCCTTTTTTGGCACTCTGGAAGGTTCGCCATCCGTGCAGATAAAGCCCTTCGTCGCCTTCCGAGCGGATCACTGTCGTATCCTCTGTATCGCCAAAACATGACGCCCCACACAACGCTGTCCTGTCCGCTCCGCGGCACTCCTCACCATCTCCAAAGGGGTAACCTCCGCACTGCGCAAAAACCGCGTCAACTGGATCTCGCCACGCCGCGTAGCCCCCAACGCACGAACCCGAACCGGCTGACCCGCCATCGCCACAAGACGACCCAGCAAAAAGGCCCCCCTTTTTCCCGGCGACGGTCACCAAACCGCCCCAGCACAACATCAACCATCCCAAATCCTCCTCCGATTCAATCCAATAAAACCAGAGAATCAGAGAATAAAAAGATGCGCAACTGAAGATGTGTGAATAAAATAGCCTTGCAAGGAGAAGGAAGTCTTAAGAAATATCACAACCCCGCCGCCAAGCCTAACCCCACCACCACAACCCCTTCCATCACCGCCGCCACCCGATATACCAGCAACGCGCGTCTGATATCTTCCGCATTCGCGTTGATTCTGCCATTGCCCATATACGCATCCTCCACCCTCTCGCTGCCATAGAGCCGAGGCCCGGCGATTTTTAAGCCCAATGCTCCGGCCATGGCGGCTTCGGGCCAGCCGGCGTTGGGGGAGCGGTGGTGGGGGGCGTCGCGGCGCACCGCTTTGATGGCGTTCCATGCCGAGCAGCCGGGGATCAGCGCTGCGGCCAGAATAATCAGCACCGCGCTGATACGTGAGGCGGGGAGGTTGATGAGATCGTCGAAGCGGGCTGCGGCCCAGCCGAAGGCGTTATATTTCTCTGATGTGTGGCCGATCATGCTGTCGGCGGTGTTGGCGGCTTTGTAGAGAACCCCGCCTGTTAGACTGAACATCGCGGTCCAGAAAATCGGGGCGACGACGCCATCGGAAAAATTCTCGGCTAAGCTCTCAATCGCCGCGCGGCTGACGCCTGCTTCATCGAGCACCGAAGTATTGCGGCCAACGATCTTGCTCACGGATTTTCGTCCCGCTTCCACGCCGCCATTGTCGAGCGCGTTGGCCACCGCTACGACGTGATCGTTCAGGCTGCGTTGCGCGGGAAGGGTGGCGGCCAAGAGAATGGCCAGCACGACGCCTTCCTGGCTTTGGATGAGGTATTGCTCGGCAAAAAGCGTTAAGCCGCCTGTGATGCCTAACAACAGCACCAGCGCTAAAATGCCCATCGCACGGCGGAGCGCAAAGGACCATACCGGGCGGTTGAGCGCTCTATCCAACAGCGCAATCAGCGCGCCGATCCACGTGACCGGATGGCCGATTGCGCGATAAAGCGCTTGGGGGTAACCAAAGAGCGCTTCAAACAACAGTGCCGCTGCCGCGATAAAGAGTGCCCCTGTGACCATGTCTACCTCTGATCCTTTGCCGTCTTCGTCTGAAAGCCTCTATATCCATGGCGGACATCTAGCGGTGGCGCGTCTGGCCTATCCTCATGCGCCGGAGCCTTGGATTGATCTCTCGACCGGGATTAATCCAACACCCTATCCGGTTCCACCCCTGTCTGCGGCATCCTGGACGAGGTTGCCAGAGGAAAATGCGGTTTTGGCGTTGGAAAGTGTTGCAGCCACAGCCTATGGCGCGCGGCGGGTTGAAAGCGTAGTAGCAGCGCCCGGAACGCAAAGTTTGATCGAGCTGCTGCCAAGGCTTTTCCCGGCCAAGCGTGTAGGGATTTTGGGGTTTACCTATAGTGAACATGCAACCTGCTGGAGACGCGCGGGCGCGGTAGTGGAGACTGTTGCAAGCGTCGAGGCGCTGGGAGGTTTCGATATGGCGGTGATCGTGAACCCGAATAATCCCGATGGGCGCTGTGTGACGGTGAAGGAATTGCTCGCGCTTGCCAAAGGGATGGCTGAGCGTGGTGGCCGTTTGATTGTGGATGAGGCTTTTGTGGATGTGATGGCGGAAGGCGCAAGCCTTGTGCCTTATCTGCCCGAGCGGGGGGCGATTATTTTGCGCTCCTTTGGTAAGACCTATGGTTTAGCGGGTGTGCGGTTGGGCTTTGCGGTTGCGGGTTTGGACGATGCGGCGTTGATCCGGCAAGCAATAGGGCTTTGGGCGGTTTCAGGTGTTGCTCTTGAAGCGGGAAATTATGCGCTTGTAGATCGCGCATGGTTGGAAGCGACGCGCGTACGTTTGATTTACAAAGCCGCCCAGTTGGATGCGATGCTGCAACAGATTGGGTTGACGGTTGAAGGCGGCACACCGCTCTACCGGCTTGTGTCATCGGATCATGCGTCAGATTATTTTAAGAAGCTTTGCGAGGCGGGTATTTTGGTACGCGCCTTTCGGGATCGGCCGCATTGGTTGCGGTTTGGATTACCAGGCGATGCGGGGGAATGGGCTTTGCTGGAGAAGCGGTTAAGGACAGTGTGAAGCGAGATAGGTTGCTATGGTTCGATACACAATACTTCGTATCACGGCTTACAATGAGGTTTAAACTTCACCTCATCCTGAGCTACGCCGCGTAGCGGCGTTAAGTCGAAGGACGGTCGCACAATAGATTAGAAAATAAATCTTAAGGGAGGATATCGATGTCACGCAATTTTTTAAGCCAGTTAACCGGCTCCTTTGCGATGCCCGCGGCGGAAAATCCGACGGTGGCGGATATCATTCCAAATCCGCCGCGTACCGTGTTGATCCGCGAGGCAGAAGCGAAAGGTTGCTGCGTGATTGACGGACTTGGGATGCTGGTTAATCAAGGCGTGATCGGGATTAAATATTGGACCGGAGTGGATGTCGATGCGGGCGTGATGCGGCGGACGGTGGAGGGGATTTTTAAGGAGTGAGAGACGGGTCGTTTTCGTCCCATTCGTCTTCCCAATCTTTGCCGCCATAAAAGACGCGTAGGATGGTGACAGCCTTTTGATCAACCGTAAGAGCGATGGTCACGCGGCGCTCAAAGCCGATGATGCGAAGGCCTAGCATAAGGTCATCGCGGCGTGTGCCGCGCTCCGAGGCGATGTCGAAATTGGCTAGATATTTTTCAATACGGTCGATATAGCGCTCTGCGATGGAATGCCCGGCCATTTCCGCAATGCGAAAATAGATGGTAATAATATCATCGTTTGCCGTCTTGGATTGGATAACTTTACGTCGCCGCATTATGCCTCCAATCTGTGGCGAGCAATTTCTTCGCGGATAGATTTAAACGCCTCATCGATCGGGATGCCGCGTTCAGGATGCGCCTGCATTTCCAGCGCTGTCGGCACGACTTCCTCGCGCAGCCAGCGTTCAATCGCCGCATCGCGGGCTTGCAGCGCGCGCAGGCCCTCGCGGATCACTTCGCTGCCCGAGGCGTAATCGCCAGAAGCGACTTTGGCATCGATGAAATCGGCATGTTCTTTGGGAAGGCTGAAGGTGCGTTTGGCAACGGTTGACATGGTGGTAATCCTTTGAAGATGGTATGACTTAGTCATACCTAAATTAGAGCCGCTTGTCTATTTTTAGGTTCTAAAAGGTGGGTGCCGAGATTATTTAAAAAAAAGCAAGCGTACCGATGATTGTTACCGTTCCTCACCCCAAACGCGACTTGCCGGTTGGTACGGTACGGTCCATTTATAAACAAGCGGGTTGGATGTGAGGGTAACGCGATGAAGCCTTATATCGGGTTGGTATCGAAAGAGTCAGACACCTCTTACGGGATCGTTTTTCCCTCGGACTGGTGTAGCAAAACTTCGGCCACGCTTTACCCGCTTGTGATCCAATCAACCATTCGATCCAAGCCGACGAATCGATAAGCCGCATCAGAAGCGGTCTTCCCGATCCCGGAAGTTATTCGGGTTTGTGTCTTTGGCCATGCCAAAAAGATCTTCGATTTTAGGAATAGGAGCCAAGAGAATACCCTTGCCCTTTGGAATAAAAGCGAACTGCTGGCCCGCCGCCCATGCCTGCTCCGTGCGAACGGCTTTGGGAATCGAAATCTGAAATTTGGACGATAGTGTTGCAGTATTGGCCATCGGCGTATCTTTTCTGATCGATACGCAAGGCGTAAGAAAAAATCGATTTTGAAGCAAGCGTTTTTACCTAAGTGTTAGCGCAACGTGAGAATGTCCCCTTTTTAGCAACGTGAGAATGTCCCCTTTGTGGTTTTTGTAAAGGGGGGGTATTTGATGTCGGAGGGGCTTTT
>Ga0316217_10001112_pt1 | contig 36245 bp, 31 predicted proteins | sample 1anoAmetaG_FD_203633 | JGI IMG/M metagenome (GOLD analysis project Ga0316217, IMG submission 203633) | Freshwater microbial communities from Trout Bog Lake, Wisconsin, USA - 1anoA | ecosystem: Environmental > Aquatic > Freshwater > Lake > Hypolimnion/Profundal zone | place: USA: Wisconsin...
ATCTCCTCGACGAGGATCCGATGGACCTCCGCGAGGATCCGTCGGACCTCGAGGAGGATCCGATGGAGGAGGACGAGGATCTGTCCGACCTCGACGAGGATCCGATGGACCTCGACGAGGATCCGATGGACCTCGACGAGGATCCGATGGACCTCGACGAGGATCCGATGGACCTCGAGGAGGATCCGCACGACCTCGACGAGGATCCGATGGACCTCGAGGAGGATCCGCACGACCTCGACGAGGATCCGATGGACCTCGAGGAGGATCCGCACGACCTCGACGAGGATCCGATGGACCTCGAGGAGGATCCGCAGGAGGAGGACGAGGATCCGTCCGACCTCGAGGAGGATCCGCAGGAGGAGGACGAGGATCCGTCGGACCTCGAGGAGGATCCGCAGGAGGAGGGCGAGGATCCGCACGACCTCGACGAGGATCCGATGGACCTCCACGAGGATCCGTCGGACCTCGAGGAGGATCCGCAGGAGGAGGGCGAGGATCCGGCCGACCTCGACGAGGATCCGATGGAGGAGGACGAGGATCCGTCGGACCTCCGCGAGGGTCCGTCCGACCGGCGCCAGGATCCGATGGAGGTGGACAAGGATCGGGTGGACGTCCGTCAGGACCGTCGCGAGGTCGTCGACCCGGCGGCCGGGCGCTCGTGGCGAGGAGGTCGAGGTCTCGCCGCGCCGCTACTCGTGGTCGCCCGAGCCTCCGCGCATCTCTTCGACGTCCAGGTTCCAGCTCTTCCACCGGACGAAGTCCAGTCCGTCGAAATGGAACTCGATCCGGTCCGCCTGGTCCCGCTCACCGGGTGAGCGCGACGCGAGGTAGACTCGGCGCGATGAACCTCCCGCGCGCGCTACTGTTCTCGAAGCTCGGGGCCGCGTCGCTCCCGGCGCTGATGCTCTCCGTGGGGTGCGGGTCGACCCCGGCCCGGGCCTCCGCCGCTCTCGACTTCGACGCGGCGACGCACGATTCCGGGGGCGCGGGGGCCGACTCCGCCACGAAGGCGTCCGACGCCAGGGTCGCGAGGGACGCCGCCGACGCGGAGGCGCGCGACGCCGGCCTGGACGACGCGGGATGCCTCGAGGTCTCCAGCGACGCGGGGGCCGGCGCGTGTCAGGTCTGCGGACCGGGCGCGGCGACGTACCGGGCCCTGGACGACTCCGTGGTGGCGTTCATGCAGGCGCAAGGGGTCCACAACGCGCAGCTCGCGCTCGCCGAGGCGGGCGCCGCGAAGCTCTCCCGCGCCTACACCTGCCCGGGCGCCGTCGGCGCCCCGACCGCCACGACGACGGTGTTTCGCCTCGCCAGCATCAGCAAGGCGTGGACGAGCGCCGCGATCCAGGTCCTCTTCAAGGCGGGGACGATCTCCCGCGCGACCACGGCGTTCGACTACCTCGGCATCACCACCCCGCTCCCGAGCACCGCCACCGTCGACCCGCGCGTGCTCACGATCACGGTCGGCGACCTGATTGACCACAAGTCGGGCTGGGACGACACGGTCGCTCCGCGCTTCGATCCCACCCACGGCATGCGCCAGATCGCGCTGTCGCTTGGTCTCTCGCAGGCGATCGACGAGACCCAGATGGTCCAGTACATGCTGGGCCAGCCGCTCCAGGAGGCGCCCGGCACGACGGTGGCGTACTGCAACTTCTGCTACGACGTGCTCGGGATGATCGTCGAGAAGGCGTCCGGGATGACGTTCATCGACTACGTCGACCAGCGGGTGGCGGCGCCGCTCGGCGTGACGGATCTGGTGGTCTCCCCGACGCTCGAGCCGCGCCTGCCGGGCGAGGTGGGTCACTACGACTCGCCCTACACCGGCCCCAGCGCCCTCGACGTCACGTCGAGCGCCGACGTCCCGGATCCGAACGGCGGCGACGGGATGATCCGCGAGGTGAACGTGCCCGCGGGCGGCCTCGCGACGTCCGCCGGGTCGCTCCTCGCGCTCATGAACACCTACCTCATCTGGGGCGTGGGCCCCGCCCCGGGCCCCGGCGCGCAATGGGATCGCGACGGGAGCGACGAGGGCACGAGCACCTGGGCCGAGCAGCGCGCCGACGGCAAGCGATGGGCCTTCCTCGCCAACACCCGCGACTTCACCACCACGACGGCCTTCACCGATTTCACGACCCAGGTGGACCACCTCCTCGACACGCTCCCCTGAGTGGTCGAGGCGGCCGGCCCGGGGCCACGGAGCCCTCGCTTCCGTGGCCTCCGCCTCGATCACTGGAGTATCGTCCGCCCATGGCAGCCGGCGGCAGGCCCAGCGTGCGGTCGCGACACATGAAGAACATGGTCGAGGCGGTCGATCGGCTCCCCGCGGGGCGCTCGAGGGCGCTGCTCGCCGCGTTCGAGCCCGACGATGTCCGGCTGGTGCGCGAGTCGAGTCCCACCGAGTGGCTCGAGGTGGGCGTCAACCTGCGGATGACCGAGACGATCTGGACCACGAGCGACCCCGCGGCACGGGAGCAGTTCTTCCGGGCGCTCGCGGCCGGGGACTTCGAGAGCTCGTACCTGAAGTCGCTGGTGACGAGCGCGCTGCAGCTCTTCGGCCCTTCCCCGGGGCACCTCATCAAGTGGGTGCCGCGCGGCTGGCCGGCGATGTTCCGCGACTGCGGCGAGGTGGAGGCCACGGACGTGACCGACGAGACGGCGCGGCTCGTCTACTCCGGCCTCCCGCCCGTCCTCGCCTCGAGCGCCGTCTGGATCCACTCCGTGCGGGCGTCGCTGGGCACGCTGCTCGACGTGGCCAGGCGGAGCGGTCAGGTCACCCTCGAGCAGCACGACCCCGCCGCACGCCGCGCCGTCCTGCTCTTTCGATGGCAGGGCGCGTAGGGGGGACGCCGCGGCGCCGCGCCCCCTGAGCGCCGCGGCGTGGTGCGTCCGGGCGTGCTACCAGGGTACCGTGGCCTCGATGCGCAAGTTCCTCCCGGCCTTCACCGCCGGCCTCCTCGCCTGCAGCAGCTTCTCCCCCGAGACCGGGGCGCTCGAGGTCCCCGCCTCGACCTGCACGCCCGTCGCCGCGTCGACCTCGAGCTACGGCAGCTACGGCCCCTCCACCGGCGCGGCGACGACCTGCAGCGACGGCGGCGTCCGCGACGGCGGCGCCGACGGAGGCACCAACGAGGTGGTCCCCGACGCCGGCGTGACGGGGAACCTCCTCATCGCCGACCAGTACAACAACCGCGTCATCGAGATCACCCGGCAGGGGGACGTGGTCTGGAGCTTCGGCGACGGCACCAGCGTCCCTGGCGCGTGGTCGGTCGTGGCCCCCAACGACGCCGAGCGCCTGCCGAACGGCGAGACGCTCATCTCGGGGACCGGCGCCCCCGCGGGGGCCGAGCCGAGCTGCCCGGCCGACGGCGGCGGCTGCCCCGACAACCGCGTCCTCATCGTCAACGACAAGAGCGGCGAGATCGTCTGGCAGTACGGCGCGGACGGCGGCGTCGGGGGCTCCGGGCCGGGTCAGCTCTCGGGGCCCGCGACGGCCGTGCTCGTCCCGACGTCGAGCGGCGACCACATCCTCATCACCGACCAGGGGAACGCCCGCGTCCTCGAGGTCGACCGGAGCTCGAAGAAGGTCACGTGGCAGTTCCCCCCCGCCAGCCCCACCAGCGCCCAGACGCTCGTCGCGCCGAACAGCGTCGAGCGCCTCCCCTCCGGCAACACGCTCATCACCGACCAGGGGGGCGACCGCGTCCTCGAGGTGAGCCCGGCCGGCGACGTCGTGTGGCAGTACCCCGAGGTGCTCGACGTGGCGGCGCTCGACACCCCCGCCTTCGCCAGCCGTCTCCCCTCGGGCAACACGCTCATCACCGACTCGAACAACAACCGGGTCCTCGAGGTCGACAAGGCCAGGCCCGGCAACATCGTCTGGTCGTACCGGACGGCGAGCCGTACGTCGGCCGGCAACCCGGTCCCGACGCGCGCCGTGCGCCTGCAGAACGGCCACACCCTCGTCACGGAGACGCTCGACGACCAGGTGATCGAGATCGACGGGACCCCCGAGCACCACGTCGTCTACTGGCACGGCAGGCTCGGCGGCGCGGGGTCTGGCCCTGGCGAGCTCGACCAGCCGTACGACGCGAAGGTCATCGGCGACTACACGGGGCTCACGTCGCCGACGCTGTGACCGCGCCGCCAGCGGGCGTCACGCCATCCACACCACGGTGACCCCGTCCCCCCCTTCGCCCCCCTCGCCGGCGCGGAAGTGGGTGACGTAGGGGCTGGTCTTCAGCTCTCGCCGGATCGTCTCGCGCAGCGCCCCGGTGCCGTGGCCGTGGATGAGGAACGCCACGCGGCGCCCCTCGTTGAGCGACCGGTCGAGGAAGGCGATGGCCATCGAGACGGCGTCGTCGGCGCGCAGGCCGCGCAGATCGCAGCTGTTGTCGCTCGTCTGGATGGGGGCGGCGGTCGACGCGTTGCCGTCGTAGCTCGCGGCCTTGTGCGGCGGCGGGGCCTTCCCGCTCCGGGCCTGGGGGGCCTTCGCCTCGTCGGGGGCGCGGAGCTCCTCGAGCGCCACCGAGAGCTTCATCGGCCCGACGGCGACGCGCACCTGCCCCGACGCCGAGACCTCGAGCACCTCGGCCTCCGCGCGGAGCTTCGGGACGAAGACGCGCGCCCCTCGCCGCAGGTCCTCGCGGCGCACGTGGGCCCGGAGGGTCTCGGCGTCGCGCATCGTCAGCTCCTCGAGCTCCCCTCCGAGCGAGGCCTGGGCGGCGACGCGATCGATGGCGCGGCTCGCCTCGCGGAGGCCAGGGTCGTCGACGTTCCTCGTGCGGAGCTTGGCCTGCGCGGCGCGGAGATCGTCCTTCGCCCTCCGCAGCCCGGCGAGGAGCGCCTCGGCCTCCTTGGACAGGAGCCGCCTCTCGCGGTCCTTCGCGGCGGCGATCTCCTCCTCGAGCCGCTCCTCCGCGTCGCGCGCGGCCTGCTCGCGCGCCTCGGCCGCCCGCCGCGCCAGCTCGAGGGCCGCGCGCTCGGTGTTGAGCTGCTTCACGAGCGTCTCGAAGCTCTGCTCCTCGCGCGTGAGGAAGCGGGTGGCGCGCTCGATGACGGTGGAGGGGAGGCCGAAGCGGGCGGCGACGGCGAGGGCGCTCGAGCTGCCGGGGACGCCGAGCGCGAGGCGGAACGTCGGGGTCATCGTCGCGAGGTCGAAGCCGACGCTGGCGTTCAGGAAGCGGTCGTCGGCGAGGGCGAGCGCCTTCAGCCCTTCGTAGTGGGTCGTCGCGACCACCGCCCCGCCCCGCGCGCAGAGCGAGTCGAGGACGCCGGCCGCGAGCGCCTCCCCCTCGCGCGGGTCGGTGCCGCCCGCCAGCTCGTCGAGCAGCACCAGCGCGCCGGGGCGGGTCTCCTCGAGGATGCTGGCGAGGTTCTGCACGTGGGCGCTGAAGGTCGAGAGGCTCTTGGTCAGGTTCTGGTCGTCGCCCACGTCGGTCAGGACGACCTCGAAGACGCCGACGCGGCTCCCCGCGGCGCAGGCGATCGGGAGGCCCGCGCGGACCATCAGCGCCGCGAGCCCCATCGCCTTCAGCGCGACCGTCTTGCCCCCCGCGTTCGGCCCGCTGACCACGACGGCGTGGCCGGCCCTCACGGCGAGGTCGCTCGGGACGACCTCGCGGCGCGGCGCCCCCGTCGCTCCGGGCGCGGGGAGCGCGTCGAGGACGAGCAGGGGGTGGCGCGCCTCGAGGAGGTCGAGGGAGGGGGTCGTGACCAGCGTCGGGAACGTGAGCGAGAGGTCGACCGCGAGCTCGGCGACGGCGGCGCGGAGATCGGCGCGCGCGAGGGCGTCCCTGGCGGCCTCGAGGCTCGGCAGGACGTCCGAGAGGAGCGACGAGAGGCGCGCGTAGATGGCGAGCTCCTCGCGCGTGACCTCGGCCTCCAGCATCTTGAGGCGGTTGCCCATCGGGACGACGGCGCGGGGCTCGACGAAGAGGGTCGAGCCGCTCCCGCTCGTCGCGTGCACGATCCCCGGGAAGCGCTCGTGCGCGTCGGACCGCACGGGGACGACGTACCGCCCCTCGCGCTCGGTGACGAAGCGGTCCTGCAGCACCCCCTCGTAGCGCCCCATGAGGTCCTCGAGGCGGGAGATCATGCGCGCGCGCGACGCCTGGTGCTCGCTCCGCAGCTCGCGAAGGCGCGGGCTGGCGCGGTCGGAGAGCGTGCCGTCGGCCTCGAAGGAGCGGGAGAGCTCCTCGAGCGCGTCGTCGAGGGTCGGGTCGGTGGAGCAGGCGACGAAGAGCGCGGGGCACTCGTCCCGGCGGGCGTGAAGCGAGCGGCGGAGGGCGCGCGCGGCGGCGAGGGCCGCGGTGACCGCGCGGAGCTCCTCGGGGGCGAGGGCGCCGCCGACCCGCAGGCGGCCGAGGGCGTCGGTGATGTCGGGGACCTCGTCGAGAGCGAGCGGCGTCCCCTCGGTGCGGAGGCGCGTCGCCTCGAGGGCCTCGGTCAGCTGGACGGTGATGAGCTCCCGCGTTTCGGCGAACGGGAGGGTGAGCGCCGCCTCTCTCCCCATCGGGCCGCGGCAGCGCGCCGCGATCGCCTCGAGGACGCGCGGCCACTCGAGGTCGGCGCTGGTCTTGGGCGAGCAGGGGTGGGGGAGGGGCGCGGCCACTACCGCCCGTCCTGCCCGCCGCCCTGACCGCCCCCCTGCGCGCCGCTGGGGATGGGGTTCGCCTCGCGCTCGAGGTGCCGGAAGATGGTCCGCGGGTCGACGCCGAGGTCGCGCGCGGTCTGCGTCCGGTTGCCGTTGTTCCGCTCGAGCACCTCGAGCACGTACTTGCGCTGAAACTCCTCCTTCGCCTTCTCGAGCGGGAGGATCGGGCTGTCGCTGCTCTGCCCGAGATCGAGGTCCTCGGGCGACAGGAGCGTCCGCTCGCAGAGCACGAGCGCCTTCTTGAGGCGGTTCTCGAGCTGGCGGATGTTGCCGGGCCAGTTGTGCTTCTTGATGGCCGCGAGCGCCGCGGGGGTGAAGCCCTGCACCGCGGAGTGGAGCTCGTCGGCGTACTTCGAGAGGAGCGCCTTGGCGATGATGAGGACGTCGTCGCCGCGCTCGCGCAGCGGCGGGAGCCAGATGTTGACGACGTTCAGGCGGTAGTAGAGGTCCTCGCGGAAGCGGCCGGTGCGGATCTCCTCCTCGAGCACGCGGTTGGTCGCCGCGACGACGCGGATGTCGACCTTCTCGGGCCGGCTGTCGCCGACGCGGATGACGACCCGCTCCTGCAGCGCGCGGAGGAGCTTCACCTGGAGGTTCAGCGGCAGCTCGCCGATCTCGTCGAGGAAGAGCGTCCCCTTGTCGGCCAGCTGGAACTTGCCGGGGCGCGACGCGACGGCGCCGGTGAAGGCCCCCTTCACGTGCCCGAAGAGCTCGCTCTCGATGAGGTTCTCGGGGATGGCGCCGCAGTTGATGACGATGAACGGGCCGTTGGCGCGGTTGGAGCGGCGGTGGACCTCGCGGGCGATGAGCTCCTTGCCGGTGCCGGTCTCGCCCGTGATGAGGACGCTGATGTCGGTCGTCGAGACCTTGGTCAGCTTGCGGAAGACGTCGAGCATCCCCGGGCAGACGCCGATGACGTCGCCGAAGCGCTTGTCGGTCAGCTCGGCGGCGAGCTTCTCCTTGTCGGCGCGGAGCGCGGAGAGGAGCATCGCGTTCTGCAGGATGAGCGACGCCTGGCCCGCGAAGATCGCGAGCATGTCGAGCTGCGAGCGCGCGAAGAGCCCCTTCACGCGGTCGTTGCCGACGTACATGGCCCCCGTGATGTGCCCCTGGCTGACGAGGGGCGCGCACATCACGCTCGAGAGCTGCAGGGCGAGGACGCTCTCGCTCGAGCCGAACTGCGCGTCGCTGAGCGCGTCGCTCACGATGATGGGGCGGCCGGTCTCGAGGACGCGCCGGACGATGCTGTCCGAGATGGCGCCGCTCGTGTCGGTGATCGACTCGCGCTTGACGTGACGCGACGCCCGGATGACCGGCTTGCCCGGCGCGTCGGAGGACGACGTCCCGGGGGCGCCCCCCTCCTCGAGCAGCAGGATGAGCCCCTTCTCGGCCCCCGTCACCTCGATGACCGCGTCGAGCATCGCCTCGAGCAGCTCGTCGAGCTTCTTCAGGGTCATCAGCTTCTCGCTGAAGTCGAACAGCTTGCGCAGCCCCGTGAGCTGGAGATCGGTCGTCGACGGCGGGGAGGCGTCCGCGTCGGCCTCGGGCTGGGCGTGCCGGGCGCGCGAGGACGGGTCGTCGAAGATGCTGAAGACGAAGTCGGCGTCGCCGAGGCGGATGCGGTCGCCGTGGACGAGGCGGGCGCGGCGCTTCTTCTTGCCGTTGATGAGGATCTCGGCCTGCTTGTCGACCTCCTCGAGGTTGAAGTCGCGCCCGTCGAAGATGATCTGCGCGTGGGTCTCGGCGAGGCCGCGGCTGGTGACGGCGACGTCGTTGCCGAGCGCCCGGCCGATGGTCGACACGGGCTTGAAGAGCGTGAAGGCGCGGGGGGCGCCCTCGGGGGGGGACCACTTGAGGGTAGGCATGGTGTCGAGTCGGGCAGGCGAGCCCGGACGCAGCGTATCCCATTCGGTGGCCTCGTGGCGCCCGACGCCGCGCCGCCGCGCTTTCGCGATACGCTCCGGGGCGCCCTCGCGCCACGCGCGACCGGGCCCTCCACCGCCCCCGTCATGAGACGCCCCCTCTCGCTCCCCGTCCGCGTCGCCCTGACGCTCTCCGCCCCCGCCCTCGCCGGCGTCCTCCTCCTCCCCGCGGGGGCTGGCGTGAGCCTCCTCGCCGGCTGCGGCGCCTGCACCGCGCACGTCGTGGCGGTCGCGGTGTCGCCCCCCCTCCCGTGCGTCACCGTATCGCCCACGGTGTGCAACCTGGGCGGAGAGGTCGTGCGGATCGGCAACGCCTGCCCGAGCGCGCTGGCGCTCTCGAGCCCGTTCTTCTCGGTCGCGGGGGGGGCGGGGCCCGACGGGGGACCGGCGCTCGCCCCCATGGTGGTCCCGCCCGACGCCTTCCTCGACCTCGTGGCCACCGCCGCCGCCAGCGGGCAGAACCTCCTGTCGATCTCCGGCGTGCTGGGAGGGGCGCCGATCTCGATCACGATCGTCGTGAGCGACCAGGACGGCGGGGCGCTCCTCGACGCCGGGGACGCGGCGCTCGCGGCCACGGACGGCGCGGCCGCCGACGCGAGCCGCCCGGTGAAGGACGCGGCCAGGGGCTCCGCGAGCGATGGGGCGAAGGACGCCGTGAAGGACGCCCCGAGGGACGGTCCGAGGGACGCCACGGTCGACGCGAGGTCCCGGACGAGCGAGGGGGGCGCCGACGCTGCCCCCGGCGTCTCCGACTCGGCGACGCCGGGCTAGCGCGGTCGACTCCCGGTCGAGTCGGGCGAGGTGGGGGGGCGCTGCCCTAGAGCCCCAGCCGCTTCTTGGCGGCCGCGCGGACCGGCTCGGGGTAGGCCGTCTGCTGCGGGACGAGCTGCAGATCGTGCCGTGACATCGCCCCGAGGACCTTCTGCACGACGGTCGGCGACGACCTCCGGTTCGCCAGGAGCGCGCGCTGCACCTCCCCCGCGGCCAGCCAGGGGGCGTTGGTGGCGATCAGCTCGACGAGCGGGCGGGGGAGGGTCCCCTTGCGGGCGATGCGGGCGACCTCGGGGACGGTGAGGCGCGGGTTGCGGATCAGCGCCTCCCAGACGCTCGGGCCGTACATCTGCTCGAGGGCGGTCCGCTCCGTGAGCGTCCCCCCCGACGCCAGCCGCTGCTGCTCGGGGCCGGTCAGGTTCCGCATCCGCTCGTGGAGGCTCGCCGCGTGCGCCGCCCCGCCCCCTTCGGCGCGCGCCGCATCGCCCCCTTCCTCCACGGACGCTTCGACCGGCTCCCCCTCGGCGGCCGGGGGGGCCGGGCCCTCCTCTCCGAGCGCGAACGCCCGCAGCGCCTCGGCGTCGGCCGTCCCGAGGCGGGCGAGCTGCAGCCCCACGCCCCTCCCCGGCTCCTCGCTCCGGACGTGGACGACCTCCCCGGCGAGCCGGTGCTCCCGCCCCTGGCAGGCGATCACCAGCACGCACGCCTGGCGCTCCATGACCCCCTCGGCCCCCCGCACGAAGGCTCGCCCCTTCGACAGCTGCTCCTCGAAGAGCGTCCGCAGCGCCACGACGTCCTCGACCACGACGGTCAGCGAAGTCATGGCGGACCAGGGTACCGCAGGACCGACCGGGGCGCCCGGCGCGACCGGCCAGCGGAGCGGGCCCCGGGGAGGCCGTGACCGGAGGAGGGAGAAGGCCTCCGTACGCCCAGGGATCGTTGATTCGCTGGACGACATCAGCGAACCAAAGAGGAGTGCTGATAATTCGATGGACAGGATCAATAGTCAGTCGCTCGTTACCAACACTACGGTGAATGGTACGAGTGGGTAGTACGTCGATACGTACGAACAGTTGGTTGGTACGACTGATTCATTGGTCGACGTCGTCGGGCCCCCGTCCGGGCTGCACCCGCGGCCTGTCTAATAGGCTGGGCCCCCGTCACGCGGTCGGCGCATACTGTCTGTTCGAAGCCGATGGCGACCACGGGAAAGAGCAGGCCTCCGCCCCCCTTGCGCGTCGACCCGCGCTCCGAGGGGAAGATCCCGATCCCTCGGCGCGAGGAGGAGGTCCGTCGGATCAGCTCGAAGTCGCTCCGGGCGACGCGCGAGGACGGCAGCTCGCCCTCCGCCGAGCAGGCCGAGCTCGCGAAGCTCAAGGCCGACCAGGCCGCCGACGCCGACCAGCTGGCGGCGATGCTGGTGCGGGTCGCCGAGTCCGACCGGGCGCGCGACCTCGCCGAGAAGCGGGCGAAGGGGCTCGAGGCGTGGTCGCAGGACCTCGAGTCGAAGGTCGCCGAGGCCCGCACGCGGGGCGATGAGCTCGAGGCGTCGGCCGCGGCGATGCGCGGGGAGCTCGAGGCGGCGCGCAACGACCTCGCCGCGTCGCAGGCGCGAGTCGGGCAGCTCGAGGAGGACGTCGCGGCGCTCCGTCGCGATCAGGACGACGCGGTCGCGGTCGCGCGAGAGCTCGATCGGGTCAAGCGCGGCCTCGAGATCGCCGCGCTCGAGGAGCGGCACCGCGAGGCCATCGCCGCGCTGCGCGATCAGCAGTCGTCGATGGGGCTCGCGGCCGCGCGCCACGTCATCACGCGGGCCGTCTCGCTGCTCGAGGAGCTCGAGAAGCAGGAGGCGCAGGCGTCGCTGGCCAGGACCCGCGCGCTCGAGGAGGCGAGGCGCGTCCTGTCGGGCGATCACACGACCACGCCGCCACCGGCCGTCGTCCCCGGGATGATGGCGACCGTCCCGCCCCCCGGCTCGGCCCCGCCGGCCGCGCGCCCGACGATGCCGCCCGAGGCGACCCCGAGGAAGCGCTCGCGCCGCCCCCCCCCGCCCGCGACCTCGACCGCGCCGGCGACCGCTCCCGCCCCTGCGCCCGCCCCCGCGACCGCGCCCGCCCCCGCGACCGCGCCGCCTGCGCCTGCCGCGAAGGCCGACACGCCGCCCGAGCTCTTCACCTTCGAGGACCTCGACCTCGGCGACTACTAGCCGGGCCCCGCCTCCCCCCTCGAGAGGGGACGAGCGGTCGCGGAGAGTCGGTGTATGATCCGCGCTTCACCACGCGAGGGCACCTCCATGACCGAGAAATTCAGGCTCGTCACCCGCAGCGACTTCGACGGCCTCGTGTGCGCTGTCCTGCTCAAGGAGCGCGGCATCCTCGACGACATCAAGTTCGTCCACCCGAAGGACATGCAGGACGGCAAGGTCGAGGTCGGCAAGCGCGACATCACGACCAACCTCCCCTACGTCGAGGGGGTCCACCTCGCGTTCGACCACCACCTCTCCGAGACGGTCCGCGTCACGACCCGCCCCACCAACCACATCATCGACGCCGAGGCCCCCTCCGCGGCGCGCGTCGTCTACGACTACTTCGGCGGCAAGAAGAGCTTCCCGCGCGTCAGCGAGACGATGATGGTGGAGGTCGACAAGGCCGACCGCGCGCGCTTCAGCCGCGACGAGATCCTGAACCCCACCGGCTGGGTGCTCATGAACTACCTGATGGACCCGCGCACGGGGCTCGGCCGGTTCCGCGACTTCCGCATCTCGAACTACCAGCTGATGATGGACCTCATCGACGCCTGCCTCGAGAAGTCGGTCGACGACATCCTCGCCTCGCCCGACGTGAAGGAGCGCGTCGACCTCTACCGCGAGCACGAGCCCAGGGCGAAGGAGCAGATCCAGCGCTGCGCGACCGTGCACAAGAACGTCGTCGTCCTCGACCTCCGCAAGGAGGAGACGATCTGGCCGATCAACCGCTTCGCGATCTACGCCCTCTACCCGCAGTGCAACGTGTCGATCCACGTCATGTGGGGGCTGAAGCAGCAGAACACCGTGCTGGCGACCGGGAAATCGATCATCGACCGCGGCTCGAAGTCGAACATCGGCGAGCTGATGCTCGCGCGCGGCGGCGGCGGCCACATGGCGGCGGGCACCTGCCAGATCGACAACGACAAGGCCGACGCCGCGCTGGCCGAGCTGGTCGCCCGGCTCAACGCCGACGGCTGAGGCGCGTCACGGCTTCTGCGGCGGGTGGTCGAACTCGGGGCCGAGCTCGCGGCTCATGAGGGCGACCGCCGCCTCGGGGAGCGGCTTGTCCGCGTAGAGGACGGCGTACATCTCCTGCACGATCGGCATCTCGACGCCGAGCTTCTTCGCGAGGTCGTACGCGCTCTTCGTCGTCTTGACCCCCTCGGCGACGTGGCCGAGCGCCTGCAAGATCTCGCCGAGCTTCTTCCCCTTGCCCAGCTCGACGCCGACGGTGCGGTTGCGCGACAGCTCGCCCGTGCACGTGAGGACGAGGTCGCCCATCCCGGCGAGGCCGGCCAGCGTGAGGGGGGAGCCGCCGCGCGAGATGGCGAGCCGCGCGATCTCGGCGAGGCCGCGCGTGATGATGGCGGCGCGCGTGTTGTGCCCGTAGCCGAGCCCCTCGACCGCGCCCGTGGCGATGGCGATGACGTTCTTGAGGGCGCCGCCGCACTCGACGCCGTGGACGTCGTCGCTGGCGTAGAGGCGCAGGTACGGCGTGTGGAAGCGGGTCATCACCCGGTGGCAGTTGTCGCGGTCCTTGCACGCGATGACGACCGCCGTCGGGTGGTGCGCGACGAGCTCCTTGGCGAACGACGGGCCGCTGAGGAAGGCGAGCTTCCCGTCGCTGTGGGCCGGGAGCTCCTCCTCGAGGACCTCGTTCATGAGCTGCAGGGAGTCGATCTCGATCCCCTTCGTCGCGCTGACGATGAGGGCGTCCTTCGGGATGAAGTCCCTCGCCATGCGCGCGACCTCGCGCGTCGCGTGGCTCGGCACGACGAAGACGACGAGGTCGGTCCCCCTGAGCGCCCCGGCGAGGTCGGTGGTCGCCGTGAGGTTCGTGGGGAGCGCGACGCCCGGCAGGTACCGGGTGTTCTCGTGCTGCTCGTTGATGGGGGTGCAGAGCTCGTCGCGCCGCGCCCAGATGACGACGTCGTCCCCCTTCTCGGCCAGCACCTTCGCGAGCGCGGTCCCCCACGCCCCCGAGCCCAGGACTGCAACCTTCGATCGCCCCTCGGTCATTGCCTGCCGAAGCTATCATCGTCCCGCGCCCGCGATCGCGATATCCTGTACGACGCGCTGCAGCGATCCGCAGCCCCCCTGGCTCACCCCGATGCCTCCTTCGCCTCGCCTCCGCCCCGCCGCCGCCGCCCTCCGCGTCGCGCTCCTCGCCGCCGCCGTCGCGGGCTGCGCCTCCGTCGGGCAGAGCGTCCTCTGCCTCGTCCGCGGGCCCATCAACGCTCCGTCCAACTACTCGCTCCGCCGCTCGATCATGCAGCACGGGCTCGGCGAGCTCTGCCGCGAGATGGTGAACCACGAGGCCCCCATCTCGCTCGCGCCGGGGATGCCCGCCGTCGGCCGCTTCTACCCGCGCAACTGCGCCCAGTCGACGCTCCCCAACGGCGACCTCTTCGTCCAGTTCGACGGCTTCGGCTACGCCTTCACGCCGCTGTCCAAGAAGCTCACCTTCACGATGTCGGGGGCCGTCGAGTACGACCAGGACTTCCGCGTGAGCGAGGGGTGCGACATCTTCGCCTACTTCCGGACGAAGAACGTGAAATCGAGCAACTTCCAGACCCACGTCGTCGAGCAGCCCGTCGCCTCGTTCCTGAACTCGCTCACCAGCCTCTCGAGCGACGTCGGCAAGCAGCTCGTGAGCGGCAAGCTGGGCGAGGGGTTCACCGTCGTCCAGGACAACCACCAGGCGTACGACTTCGCCCTCGGCCTCCTGCCGGAAGGCCAGAAGCCGCAGCACCCCTTCGATGTCCACGGCGACGGCCGCCTCCGCTACGAGAGCGCGCGGACCGAGGTCCACCAGAACCAGCGCGACTTCATCGGCCCGATCGAGGTCGGCGACTCCGGGCGCGCGCTCTACGTGAGCGCGACGCTCGACGGCCTCCCGGCGCTCGACCTCATGGTCATGCGCAAGGAGGACGCGGAGGTCTCGCTCGGCCTCTACTTCAGCTACGCCCAGTCCGGGCCGCTCGACGCGCCCGTCCTCTACGGTGACGTGCTGGTGGCGGGGCGCCCCTACCGGCAGGCGTTCAAGGTCCCCAAGGGGCTCTATTACATCGTGCTCGACAACACGCCCACGGCCGGGACGGTCGCCCCCCCGCCCGCCGTCTCGCTCCTCGACGACCACGCCGCCGCGGTCTCGTACGCCATCGAGATCGGCGACGAGCGGTAGCGCCCCCCGCCTGAGGTTCGTCCCTCGATTTGCAGCCGGCGCGGCGGGCGCGGTATAGACGCCCTCGGGAGCCGGGAGCCCCCGCTGGAGACCTTCGCTCTTTTGGCTCAACAACATCGCTTCGTGCGAGCGCTCTACTGGGGGGTCTGGTTCGGCCTCGTGCCGCTCGCCCTCTCGTACGCGCTCGTCTGGGCCCTCACGCCCCCGATGGGGGTCGACCACGGCTCCTTCCTCGGCACGATCGAGTCGTACGCGCGCGAGCAGCAGATCCCGGTCGGGATCGTCGTCTTCACGCTCTTCGAGATGGCCCTCTGGGCGGCCCGCCACTTCCTCCCGCTCGCCCGCTTCGCCTACACCCCGCTGCGCGACGACGTCCCCGCCCAGTGCCGCCCGAAGTTCGAGCGCGCAACGGCGCTGCTCGACGAGGCCGACGCGCTGCTCGAACGTCACCAGAAGGCCATCATCCGCGAGCTCTCCCTGCGCGACCGGGAGGGGCTGACCCACGACCTCGACTCCCTGCGCGAGTCGATGGACGCCGTGCCGTTCAGCGAGGAGGCCTTCGACGAGGCGTGGCTCCGCGCCGACGGGCAGGTCGACGTCCGCCTCCGCCCCTGGAGGAAGAGCGAGGTGCGCGAGTACCTCGAGTCGATCGTGGTCGCCATCGTCGTCGCCCTCGGCCTGCGGGCGCTGGTCATCGAGGCGTTCAAGATCCCGAGCGGGTCGATGATCCCGACCTTGCAGGTCGGCGACCACATCTTCGTCAACAAGTTCGTCTACGGCCCCGCCGTCCCCTTCACGCACTCCCGGCTCTGGCACCACATGCCCCCCGGGCGCGGCGACGTGATCGTCTTCGCGTACCCCGAGAACATGGAGCAGGACTTCATCAAGCGCGTCATCGCCGTCCCGGGCGACACGCTCGAGGCGAAGAACGGCCACCCGTGGATCAACGGGTGGGAGGTGCCGCACTGCTTCGTCGGCATCTACTCGTACAACGAGTCGAACACCGAGAACGAGATGCCCGCCCTGCCGCAGCGCCACGAGGGGGATCTCTTCGTCGAGTACCTCGGCGACAAGGCCTACCTGACGCTCTACGACCACGCGAGCGCGGGCTTCTCGGAGCACCAGGGGCCGTTCAGGGCGAAGCCGGGCGAGGTGTGGGTGATGGGGGACAACCGCAACAACAGCCACGACTCGCGCATGTGGTGGAACTTCCGCGGGGGGGGCGTCCCGTTCGAGAACATCCGCGGCCGCGCGCTCTTCGTCTGGTGGAGCACCTACGACGGTCGGTCGGACTGGTCCCGGCTCGGGACCCCGGTCATGGGCCGACCGCGCCTGCCGGCCGACATGGCCAACCTCGAGCTGGCGATGGAGAAGTGCTTCAAGGAGCGCCCGCCGCTCTCGCAGACGACCCCCCCTCCGCCGAGCGGGACCGAGGGCCAGCTCTCGGGCCCCGACACCGAGTCCGGGAAGCGCGCGCCGTGACGCCCTTCCGCGCCGCGACCGTCCTCGCGCTCCTCGCCTCCCAGCTCACGGCGTGCGCGGCCACCCAGGCGGCGGCGGCCGGCGACCCGATGCGCTGCGAGCGGGATCCGGCGTGCGCCCGCCACGCCGACAAGTCGAAGGACTGCGTCACGCAGTGCGTGGACGACCCCGCCTGCATCGATCGCTGCCGCGAGATCACCGGGCAGTTCCGGTGACGCGATGACGGGGCAAGCAGAGGGCGCCGCGCCCGCCGTGCCCGCAGCGGGGCGCGGGTACCGCTACTACGACCTCCTGATGGCGGGGTTCGTCACCATCCTCCTCTGCTCGAACCTGATCGGGCCGGGCAAGTCGTGCCGCGTCGACCTCCTCGGGTTGCCGCTCGTCTTCGGCGCCGGGAACCTCTTCTTCCCCGTGAGCTACATCTTCGGTGACGTCCTGACCGAGGTGTACGGGTACGCGAGGAGCCGGCGCGTCATCTGGGCCGGGTTCGGGGCGCTCCTCTTCGCGACCTTCATGGGGCAGGTCATCATCCACATGCCGCCGAACCCGGCGGAGCCGTTCAACCTGCGGATGCAGCCGGCCCTCGAGGTGATGTTCGGCAACGGGCCGCGCATCGTGGCCGCGTCCGTGCTGGCGTTCTGGGCAGGGGACTTCGCCAACTCGTTCGTCCTCGCCAAGCTCAAGATCCTCACGCGCGGCAAGCACCTCTGGACGCGGACGGTCGGCTCGACGGTCGTGGGGCAGGCCGTCGACAGCGTCATCTTCTACCCGGTCGCGTTCGCCAGCATCTGGACGACGTCCACCGTCGTGCGGATCATGGTCTTCAACTGGTTCTTCAAGGTCGCCGTCGAGGTCGTGCTGACCCCCGTGACCTACGCCATCGTCGGCGCCCTGAAGCGCGCCGAGGGGGAGGACTTCTTCGACATCGGGACGCGGTTCACGCCGTTCTCGCTCAAGGACTGACGCGGCGCCCGGCGCAGCTCCGGGTCACGTGGTCGCGAGGTAGACGCCGGCGAGCGTGACGGTCCCTCCGACGAGCTGCAGCCACCCGAGCCGGTCGCCCAGGAGGAAGAACGCGGCGATGACCGCGACCACGGGGATGAGGTTGATGAACACGCTCGCCCGACCGACCCCCAGCTCGTCGACCGTGGCGATGTAGAGCCAGTAGCCGGCGGCCGAGCAGACGACGCCGAGGTAGAGGACGTTGAGCACGACGACGGCGCCGGGCGCGCGCCACGCGGGTGACTCGACGAGCGCGAAGGGGAGGCAGCCGGCGAGGCCAAAGAGGCTCTGCCAGAAGGTGACCGCGAGCCGCCCGTAGCGGAGCGAGACCCCTCGCGTCGCGAACGTGTAGGCGACCCAGGCCGCCACGGCCCCCGCCATGTAGAGGTACCCGCGGAGCGGCGATGCGCCCCCCGGACCGCCGCTCGACGGCTGGGCGACGATGAGGGCCACACCCGTGAACGACAGGAGAGCCCCCGCGTACACGCGGGCGGAGAGCCGCGTTCCGAGGGCGATCCGCTCGGCAAGGACCGACACGACCGGGATGGTTCCGATGAGGATGGAGGACTCGGACGCCGACAGCAGCAGGATCCCGTTGTTCTCGCAGTAGAAGTAGATCGTGACGCCGAGCACCCCGCCGAGGACGAGGGGAGGGACGTCCCGCAGCCGGATGCGGAGCGGCTCGCCGGCGATGAGGGCAGCCACGGGGAGCACGGCGCAGGCGACGACGAAGCGCGCAGCGGCGAGGGTCATCGGCGGCACGGCGGCCACCGTCACCTTGATGCTCAGGAAGGAGAGCCCCCAGACGATGGCCACCACGACGCCGTAGAGCGGGGCCAGGCGACGCTTCTCCATCCACGCCCTTCTATCCTGGGACCGGTCCGTGCGTCGTCTTCTCCAGGGGCCGAGCCCGACGGCGTGGGCGACACCCGGCGCGCCGGAGGCCGCCGGTTCCTGTAGAGTTCACGCCGGAGGTCCCCCATGAGCCGCGCTCGACGCCTGGCGAACGTCCTCTCGATTCTGATCGTCGGCTGCGGGAGCGGCAACTCGTCCTTGACCACCTCCGACGCCGGAGGGGCGAGGGACGGCGGCCCCGACGCGACGCGGGACAGCTCGCGCAGCAACGGGAGCGGTAGCGGCTCGGGGGCGCGTCGTGACGCGGGGGGCGGGACCGGTACGGGCTCCGGATCGGGAGCCACCGGCGACGCCGGGGGAGCGGGGGGGTCCGGTAGCGGGAGCGGCTCGGGGACGGCGAGCGGATCGGGGAGCGGGAGCGGCGGAGCTCCGGACGCGGGCGTTCCGGTCGGCGCGTCCGTGCTGCAGTTTCACAACCACATCAACCGAGACGGCCTCTTCGTCGACGGGGCGATCACCGCCGCCGCCGCGGGGACCTTCGCGCGCGACGCCACCTTCGCGGGCACGTTCCAGGGGAACGTCTACGCTTCGCCCCTCTACGTCGAATCGGGCCCGGGGGGGAAGGGGACCTTCTACGTCGCCACGGAGAGCGGCACGGTCTACGCGCTCGACGAGACGACGGGCTCGGTCGTCTGGCAGAAGAACGTCGGCACGGCCGCGACGAGCACGGGCGCGGGGTGCGGCAACATCAGCCCCATCGGCGTCACGGGCACCCCGGCGATCGATCTCGGGACCCGGCTCATTGTCTTCGACTCGGCGACGGCCGCTGCCGGAGGGACGATCGCGACGCACTCGGTCTACGCCCTGTCGATCGACACCGGCGCCCTCGCGTGGAGCGTCGACGTCGGGACGCTCACGAGCGCCGGGGTGGCCTTCAACGCGAAGGCGCAGAACCAGCGCGGAGCCGTGCTGATTGTCGGGGGGGTCGCTTACGTCCCCTACGGTGGCCACTACGGCGACTGCAACACGTACCACGGCTGGGTGGTCGGGGTTCCGCTCACCGGGACCGGCGCGAAGGCGTGGGCGACGACGGTCGACGGGGCAGGGATCTGGGGCGTCGGGGGTCCGTCGAGCGACGGACAGAGCATCTACGTCACCACCGGCAACGGCGAGCACGAGGGGAGCACGTGGGCGGAGAGCGAGGGGATCTTCCGGCTCGACCCCGGGCCGACTTTCACCACGTCTGCGGCGGACTACTTCGCTCCCTACAACTGGGCCACGCTCGACAGCGGCGACGTCGATCTCAGCGGCTCCGGGCCGCTCGTCATCGACGCCCCCGCCCTGACCCCGTCCGCGCTCGTGATGGCGCAGGGGAAGGACGGCTACCTCTACCTGGTCGACCGTTCGAACCTGGGCGGCATCGCGACGTCGAGCCAGCTGGCGAACGTCGGGGCCCTCAAGGTGCAGAGCGGCGAGATCTCGAACGGCGGCGCCTGGGCGACCGTCAGCGGGACGACCTACGTCGTCGTCCGCCCCAACGGCGAGAACGCCGCCATCGGCTGCCCCGCAGGGACCTCCGGGGACCTCGTCGCGGTCAAACTCGACCCGGCGGCTGCGCAGAAGATGACCGTGGCCTGGTGCGCGAAGTCGGGCGGCGTCGGGTCGCCGAGCATCACCACGAGCGACGGCACGCACGATCCGCTCGTCTGGGCGTTCGCGGCGGACCCGGCGAGCAAGGCGCGCCTCTACGCATGGAACCTCACCACCGGGGCCGCGGTCTTCGCGGGGGGCGGCGCGAGCGACACGGCCGCCAACGTCCGTCGCTTCACGACGCCGATCGCCGTGCACGGCCGCGTGTTCGTCGCCGGGGACGGCCAGCTCTACGCGTTCAGGTCGAACTGACGGCGCGAGCGCGCCCAGTCGCTACATCTTCGCGGATTCGAGCCGGACGCGCTGCATCAGCTCGGGGAGCGTCTTCTCCTGCGCCATGTTCCGGATGAAGCCGGGGACCGCGGTCTTCGGCTTCACGTGCAGCCGGTAGGTCACCAGGCTGGCCGCGCCCGCGCGGTACGGTTCGACGGTCCAGCTCCCGTCGTTGTACTCGTAGTCGCCGCTCACGAGGTGCCAGGTGCGGCTCATCCCGTCGGGGCGTTCGACGTGCACGGCCTCGGTGATGCCGGTGAGGTTCGAGACCGGGAACGGCATCGCCACGGTCACCTGGCACGTCACCGTCGAGCCGCTCCGCGCGAGCTCCGCGGACGCGGCGATGTGGGGCATTCGCTCCCTGTAGTGGGCGCACTCCGAGACGACCTTCCAGACGCTCGACGGAGGCGACTCGACGACGGCGCGCACGACGCGCTGGGGCTCCGAGCTCCCCGCGACCGGGACGGACGAGACGAGGATCTTGCCGGCGGCGAGCTCGGTCGCCTCGTCGGCGAACGCCGGTGACGCCACGATCAGGGCGGCGACCGCGAAGGTGAGACGTGCTCGCTCTGACCGGGTCATGACGGGGCTCCGTTCGTCGTGGGGCTGACAGGCGTCCTTCGCGGGGTCGACGGCTCGGGCGCGTGGCGCGGCAGGGCCCGCAGCAGCGGATCCGACAGGCGCCAGTCGCCGGTCGGGAAGCCGCGTCGGAGCGCGGCGGCGCGGGCTCTCACCCTCACCTCGTCGAGGCTCGTCGCGCCCCCTGTGGCGACCGGCACGTGACGGAACGACGTCGCGGCGTAGAAGATCCGGTAGTGGAAGAAGTTCTTCTGCACGATGAGGTCGGCCTTGCGCGGCGAGAGCCCGAGCTCGCGCCAGAACTTGGGGTGGATGGGGAGCGGCGGGCGCTCGGCGACGACGAGCCGGAGGCCCCCGGCGTCGATGCGAACGGTACGTCCGAAGTCGGTCGTCTCGCGGGCCGCGACCACGCCGTCGATAGGCACCTCGGGCTGTCCGTAGCCCGGGGTCCCCCGGAGGACGAAGGCGACGCGCGACCCGACGCTGGCGCCCCAGGTGCTCTCCACGGCCGCGGGGTCGTGGACCGGGAGGTAGGCCACCAGTGACGTCTTCGCCTCGAGCAGCGCGCGCACGAAGCGGGTGTTGCCCCCCGGGGCCCCCGCGCCCACGATGTCGTCCACGTCGATGACCGACACGGGGCCCAGGTGCCGCGCCCGCCCGCGGAGGACCTCGTCGATGGCCTCGCGAGCCGTCCGCATGGGGGGCGGCTGGACGTTGCGCTCGGCCCAGACCCGGTCGGCCAGGGCGTCCACCGTCGCGTCCGCGAGGGGGGCGTCGCCGTCCGTGCAGACGTGGACGGCCCACCCCAGGTCGTCGGCGGAGGTGTACGGGTGCACCATGAAGATGCTCGCGGTGAGGACCCTCGGGTCCTTCTCCAGGTCACGCAGGAAGCGGAAGACCTTCCGCATCGGCGGCAGGAAGTCGATGGTGATGCCTCCGCCGAGGACGATGGGGAGCTTGCGCCAGGCGTGAACTGGCCGGACCTGACCGCGCAGCGCGCGGATGAGGCGGTTGCCGGCCCGGAAGCCGCTCGGCGCCAGGTCCCAGTGAGGGTTGGTCCGGTATCCGACGAGGACGTCGGCCGGCTCGACCGTCCCTCGCGAGAGGTTCGCGTGGAGGTCGTAGCTGACCGCGATCTTCGCGTCGGCACCGATGGCTTCGCGTACCCGTCGGAGGATGTGCGCCTCGGGCGCTTCGTCGAGCCCGGAGACCTCCATCGAGCCGTGGAGCGCCAGGTAGACTCCGTCGACCGGCGCCGCAGCCCGGAGCCGGGTCACGAGGTCATCGACGATGCTCTCGAAGCTCTCGAGGACGAGCGGTCCGCCGGGGACCGCGAGCGCCGACACCAGCGGCACCGTCGTCACGCTGCCTGCCAGCCGCGCCGCCTGGACGAAGCCGGTCAGCTCGGCGTGGGCGAGGTACCCGGCGATCTCGGAGCTCATGACCGTCGTGACCCGCGCGAGCGCGTCGCCCGCGAGGTAATGCATCCGCTCGAAGTCCTCGCGCGTCGTCACGAGCGGCGAGAAGGCGTTCGCCTCGTGGAAGATCCGCCCATAGGCGATGCGGAGCGGACGCCCCCCGCGACCGAGGGCCACGTGAGAGGGACCGCCCATCACGAGTAGAGCTCGCCCATGAAGAGGAGGAGGAGCTGCTCGCGCAGCGCGGGCGGTGCGGCCTCGATGAGGCGGTGGATCGGCGCAGAGCGCGCAGGGAGCCGCCCGTCCTCGATGCCGAGCGCCTGCATCAGGACGCCGCTGTCGAGCTCGGCCCCGCCTGCCGCGGCCGATGAGATGAGCGCGAGCACCTGGGCGGGCGGCTCGGTACGGCGGGGGAGCCCCTGGAGCGACGCGTCGAGGTCGCGCGTCAGGGCTTCGACCTGCTCGGCGTTGTTCGGCTCGATCGTCAGGTGAACATGCGCCGGCGAGCGGCTGTACGAGTAGGTCGCTTGCACGAGCCAGCCGCGCTCCGTGAGGCGGTCGGCGAGCTCGAACACGTCCCCGTCCTCGGTCGTGAAGGCGAGGACGTTCATGCTCGGGCGCCCCACCATGCGGACGCCCTTCGCGTGGTCCACGAACGTCACCACGCGCGCTGTCGCGTCCCACATCCGCTTCGCTCGCTCCCGGTAGCCGCGCCTCCCGAGGTGTAGCATCACGGCGAACGCCGCGCCCATCGCGGCCACGGACTTGGACCCGAGCGTCGTCGTGTTGACCACGGCGTAGCCGCTCCACTCGGCGCACGCGAAGAACTGCGCCGCGCGGACCTCCCGAGTCCTGTGCAGGAGCACCGAGACCCCCTTCGGCGCGTAGCCGTACTTGTGAAGGTCCATCGAGAGGCTCGTCACCCCCGGGACGCTGAAGTCGAACGGGGCGACGTCCACGCCAGCCTCCCGGAGGAAGGGGAGCACGCAGCCCCCGACGCACGCGTCGACGTGCATCAGCGCCCCGTGCTCCTGGGCCAGCGCAGCGAGCTCCGGGATCGGGTCGATGACGCCATGGGCGTAGCTCGGAGCGGACCCGACCACGAGGATGACGTCGGGCGTCATCTTCGCGCGCGCGTCTGCGACGTCGGCGCGGAGCGTCATGGGGTCGACGTCGACGCGCACGACCTCCACGCCGAGGTAGTGCGCGGCCTTGTGGAAGCAGGCGTGCGCCGTCTCCGGGAGGAGCATCTTCGGGGCCTTCACCCCTGGGCGGGTCCGTCGCGCGTGGTCTCTCGCCGCCTTCACCGCGAGCATCACGCTCTCGGTCCCCCCCGCCGTGGCCGTCCCCGCTGCCCCCTCCGGGGCCCGGGTGAGGTCGCGACACCAGCCGACGATCGCGTTCTCGATGGTGCGCGCGGACGGATAGACGGTCGGGTCGAGCCCGTTGATCCCCATGCACGAGGCGAACGCCTCGCGGGCGATGCCGCGCGTCTCCTCGCCGGCGTCATAGATGAACGCGAACGCCTTGCCGTCGATGGTGGGGTCGTGCGCGCGCATCGCTTCGAGGGCCGCAAGGATCTCTGGACGGGCGAGGCCGTCCTCCGGAAAGGGCGTGTGCATGTCAGTTCCTCGAGGTGAGCTCCGGCGACCCAGGCAAAGCGCGCTGGACGATGGATGCAACGATGATACTCCAGCCGCGTCCCGGCACCGTCACGGACCCCCGTCGACGCCTCCGTCGGCTGGGTCCGGGAGGGCGTCGGCCGCGGCGTCGACCACCGTGCCGGGCTGGGGCAGGTCAGCGGGCACGGCGGCGTCCGGGATGCTGAGCGCCGAGAGCGTCCCCGCGCCGGCGCCGGCGGCGATGCCGGCGGCCCCGAGCAGGATGTTCGTGGCCGTGAGCGAGCCGGAAGCCTGGATCATCCCACCGTCGACCGGGACGAACTGAGCGGTGAAGGTGAGCCCCTGGACGCTCACGGCGGGCGACGCCACATTGAGCACGCCGGGCGCGGTGAGGATGTTGACGGCGCCAGCATCCCCCTCGTCGACGGCGCACCCGTGCATCTCGAAGGTGTAGCCGTTGGGCGCTGTGGCCTTCGGGACGTAGTCCGGGTACTCGAAGGCCGACGTCGGCGGAGTCGATATCTGGACGCAAGCCTGGGTGGGAATGAGCTGGCAGACATCCCCGCCGGTGCAGGGCGGGCTGCATCGGCCAGGGTCCGAGTTGCGGATCGCGGCGGTGAACTGGCCGTAGAAGGCCCCGCTCGTCGCGTTGACGTCGATGGCGGCGAACGCCTTGAGAGGTACGCCGATCGGCTTGTCGATGTTCATGACGAAGAAGTACGCGCCGCTCCGGAACCGCGTGGCGTGGACACCCCCGCACGCGACCGGGTACGAGAAGGGGACGCGCTCCCGGTAGTGGAGGACCGCGCCGGTGGTGGTGGACGTGAGGCCCGGCCACACCAGCAAGACGAGCGACGGGCCGATCGGAAGCCAGCCCTCGGGCGTCGCCGTGAGCGTCAGCTTGGTGTGGTCCGCGGAGAAGCTGGCCCTGACGTGCGTGTCGGAGCTCGGGGTGTGGCTCGCGAGGACGTTCAGGGAACCGCCGTCCGGCACCTCATCCGGGAGGTTTCCGTACGAGTCGATGGTGAACGGCGCGATCTCGACCTGGACCGTGTTCGGATCGACCGGGGTGCTGAACTCGAGAACGATGGGGGCGACCGGGTCCTTCAGGATGCCGTTCGACAGGCCGACGACCGTCGCCGTGGGGGGCGGCTGGTAGGTCTGACAGGCCGTGACCCACGAGCTTGCCACCGCCCCGGCGACGCCGAGGAGCGCGCCGATCCCGAGCGTGAGCGCGGCGACGTGGGCCCTTTCATGTGACGTCGTGGTCACAGGAAGAAGGTCCCCCGGGCCTGGACGAGGAAGCTCCGCACCGCGTCGCCGTTGGCGTCCGCGAGCGCGCTCCCGGGGAAGAGGATGGCCCCCTCGAGGTCCGCCGCGAAGTGGTCGAACAGGCGGTACTGGACGCGCCCGTCGAGCTCTGCGCCGTAGAAGCGGTCCGGCGCCCCCCCGACGTAGTTGACGATGCCGTTGGTGAAGTGGGGCGCGTCGCTCTTGTGCTGCAATGAGACGATCGGGTCGACGACCGCCGCCGGCGCCCAGGCGACCAGGAGGCCGCCGCGGAGGAGCAGGTTCTTCACCGGGTGGACGTCGATCTGTGGAAAGAGCGCGAACGCGTTCGTGAAGGAGCCGTTGGTCGAGATGGCCTGCACCGGGAAGTCTTTGGCCCCGAGCTGCTGCAGCAACGCCACCCCTGCGGCTGCCGATCGGGCGCTCTGGTAGGCGAGCACCTCCTTGAACATCAGGAGGCCGACGTTGGTATCCTGCGCGAAGCGAAACTGCGTGAGCGGGGCGCTCTGGTTCGGGTTGCCATTGCCGGACGCGTAGTCGGTCTCGAAGTAGAGTGAGACCTTCTCCCGGTCCCACCGCGCGACTCCCCTCGCGCCCACCGCGCGGACGGTCTGGGGGACGGCCGGGTCGTTGTTGATGAAGCTGAGCGCCTGGCTCACCTCGCTCGTAGAGCCGAGGACCCCCGTAGCCTCCGCGCCCAGCGTGAAGTCACCGAGGCGGGTCGAGAGGCGCCCGCCGAAGGCGTCGACCTCCGTCGAGTAGTCGCTGCTGAAGCGGTACGCGGTGAAGACCTGGGCCTCGAAGTCGCGCGCGCGTCCGAGCGACGCGGCCCGGTACCGTACGGCGGCGATGACGTTATGGAGATCGCTCGCGTACTGCATCGGGTCCTCGGTCACGAGGCGGTCATAGGCGAGGATGAGGAAGAGCCCCTTGTCGAGCGTGAGATCGCGGCGGGTCGGACGCTTGAACGCCTCGAGCGGCTTGGTTGCGAAGAGGATCCTGTCCGCGCTGTTCCCTCTGCCTGCGATGCCGAAGCGGTTCTTGCGCCCGTCGCCGTCGTTCGCCGCTATCGACGCGCCGTCCGTCATGGCCTGCCGGCCGACCCGCAGGAGACCGATCGGCGTCATCACGTCGCCGTAGGCGCGTCGAACGAAGACGGGGTCGGCGGCGCAGAGCCCGTAGTGGTAGCTCGCAGCCTCCGTGGCCGGCGCCCCGGGTCGGAGCGTGATGCACGCCGTCGACAGGTTGGGGTTGTCGGTGGTGACCGCGGCGCCGGACGTCGGCTGCGGCGAGGAGCCGAGCGTGCCGTTGTCGCCCCAGAGCACGCCGTCCAGCAGGTCGACCGAGGCCACGACGTGGACCTTGTCGTCGTAGTCGACGGCGCCGTCCAGGCGGAGCCGCTGCTCGATGATCTGCAGGTTGCGGTCTGTCGTGCTCTGGAGGTCGAGGGGCGTGATGCTCAGCGCGTTGACCCGGTATTCCGCGGCGCCACGGAAGCCGATGTGCGAGTCGGGCGAGAGAGTCGCGCGTGCCGGGCGCGCCGCAGGGTCGGCGTCCGACCACGGCTCGGTGGCGCCGGCGACCGTCGACCCGGCAAGGCTAGCCGCGACCAGCAGGACCGCGGACACTCTGCCGGGACGACGCGTGTGCTTCGCTGGCGTCGGGGGCATGCCCTTCCACAGTTATGCGCCACGACCCCGCGCGGCAAGGCTCAGGTCACGTCGTCGAAGCGATAGACGTAAAGGGTACCCGATGACTGGTAGAGGAGGCGCCCGCCGAGCTCGATCGTGACGAACCGGTCGCGGCTCGGGTCCCACGAGTGCATGATGTAATAGCGGAAGCGGTGCGCGCGGAGGTACTCGCGCATCTCCGCTCGCTCGCGCTCGGTCACCGGGTCGAACAGCGTCTTCTGGTGGAGGAGCGCCATGTTGATCCGGTGCGATCGGTCGTACTCGGCCTGCGCCGCGGGGACGCGCGCGACGCGCGCGTAGGTGACCGGATGGCCGTGGTAAATCTGCTCGAACTGGCTCATCGCCGTGGCGTCCGTGAACACGGCGACCTCGGCGGGCTCCCGGCGGATGACGTCGAAGATCGCCGGAGGCGGCGGGACAGGCTCCATCGGGATGGGGCGGCCTCTGTACTCGACGCAGGGGATCACCGCGAAAGCGAGGCCGAGGGCGGCCGCGACCACGGGCTGCCGGACGCGGGACGCCACCCACCCGGCGAAGGCGCCGAACAGCACGGCGAAGGCGAGGGTCGCCCCCAGCACGAAGCGCTCGGGCATCCCGGCGCGGCTGAAGAACGGGAACACCGTCTTGAACACGGCGTACGGGAGGGTGAAGTGCGCGTGGAACGGGTTGCCGTTCGCCGTGACCGGAACGAAGTAGCAGACCGCCGTCGAGAAGATGAGCAGGACGGCGAGGTCGCGCCGCCGCGCGGATCGCCACGTGCCGTGCATCACGACGAAGAGCGTCGTCGTGACGGCCAGGACGTCCCACACGTCGAGGTCTCGTGTCCCGGCGATGCTGAGATCGACGCCGAGCGAGAGGACCATGAACAGGAGCGCGAGTCCGTACCAGCGTGGCCCGTCGCGCAGGAAAGGCGGGCGCGCAGCGATCACGCCGAGGACCGGCGTCAGGTATCCGAGGAAGTAGCCGTTCTCCTCGTTGTTGCCGGGGAGGTGCATGCTGAGCTCGCGCCACTTTGGTCGGACGTCGGGGAGCCAGGCCGACAGCCGGTCCGGGATGAGATACCCCGCGATGTCCGCCGCGTAGTCGACGTCGCCGTGGTACGGGCTCCCCGGCGCGGGGAACGCGTGCGCGAGGAGCGCCAGCAGCCACGGGGAGAGGACGGCGGCGATCGCCAGCGCCGCCATGGCCGCCCGGCGGAGGGCGACCGTTCGCCACGACGCCAACCGGAAGAACGCCCCCTTTCGGCGCACCTCGGCGACGACCCAGAGCAGAGAGAACATCGTGGCGTAGAGGAGGTAGTAGGAGTCGCAGAACGCGTTGTAGACGGCCGATGCCGCGACCCCGACGAGATCACCCTTTCGCCCGCGGTCCAGGAACCGGACGAGGAAGAACAGATGGAGGGGGATCCCATCGATCGAGGAGAGGTTGAGGTGCGCCTCGGCGTGGCACAGGTGGTAGCGAGAGAACGCGAAGACGCACGCCCCGGCAAATGCCGCGGTGTTCGCGACGTGGCGAGCGACCCCCTGCCGCTCGAGGAGGTAGCGCACGAACAGCCAGGCCGTGTAGCCGGCGAGCGGGAACGTCGACCAGACGAGCAGGTTGTGGGCTGCGACCGGCCCCATCAGCGGGACGAGGACGACCCCCCAGATCGTCTTGCTCGGCTCGAGGTTGTGCCAGTACATCTCGGCGCCGTTCGGGTACTCGACGATCGGGCTGACGAACGGGTTGTGGGGATGCAACCAGAGTGCCTGGCGCATCCACCAGACCGTCCACGAGTCCATCCAGTTGTCGTCGTGACCGGGCGACATGTACCCGGCCGCCTGATGAAGCAGGGGCCCCGCGAGCCTGTCGGCCAGCCAGCACATCCCCACGAAGACGGCGAGGTGCACACCCCAGTCGCAGGCTCGTCGTGCGGGAGAGTTGGGCATGAGATGCGCTTGCGGAGCCATGGAGCAGGACGGGGCAGGGGGCTCCGAGGGCGCGCAAGATAGCGCCGCGGGGCGCGGTTCGCACCTGCCCGTCGCGAGGGTCGGACGGTCCCCTCGAGTTTGCCTCAGGCGCGGGCGGCGAGCGCCACGGAGACGAGCAACAGCAGCGTGAAGATGCCGACTCGGAACGTCGGCTCGGGAACGCGGGTGTGCAGCGCCTCACCGACGGCGAGGCCGGTGACCAGCCCCGGGACGAGGGGGACGCCGTCGCGGAGCGTGGCGCCGGTGACCCGACCGTGGAACACGTACACCACGACCAGCGCGAGGTTGAGCACGAGCCAGAGCGCGCTCAAGGTCGCACGGAACGCCGCTTTGTCGGGCAGCGTGCGGGCCGCGACGTAGACCACCGGCGGACCGCCCGAGGCGAGCGCTCCGTGCGCGACGCCCCCCACGAACAGCAGCGCGAGGCCTGCGGGGAAGGAGAGCTGCCGGGCCGCGCCCCTGGTGCCTCGCCTCCGGACCATGCCCGTGAGCTCGACCGCCGACAGCGTGAAGACGAAGGCCGCGAACGTCCGCTGGAGTTGCACCGGGGACATCGTGTCCAGGGCGAGCAGGCCGACCGGCATGCCCAGCATCATGGCCGGCAGGATCCGGCCGAGCAGCACGCGGAGGTCGACTGCGTGCCTGGCACGGACCACGATGACGGCCGACAGGGCGAGGTTCAGCGGGACGATGCGGCAGAGGACGGCATCGGTCGGCATGATCAGCGAGCCGAGCGAGAGCGTGACCAGCGTAGCGCCGAAGCCCGCGGCCGCCTCGACCGTGAAGCCAATCCCGACGACGACGGCGAGCCAGGCGAGCGGGGCGGGCATCGGAGCGAGTCTCGCGTCCCGCCCCTACCGGAGAAACCGGTCGAACGCCAGCGAGAGCACGATGATCGGGGCCACGAGGCCGAGCGCCGATCCGATGAGGTAGCTCCTGAAACGGACGCTCGACAGCGCGAGGGCGTAGTTGAGCTGAGGCGTCATCCAGAGGACCAGGCGCAGCAAGGCGATCGTCCGGATCGGGTGGTCCTCGAGGTGATCGAGCATCCGCCGGAGGAAGCGCCACCGGACGGCCTCGAGCGGCTGCCCTCCGACGCCGCGAACGACCGCGAACGAGACGCTGAGCGACACCAGCGCGCCGATGAACGCGAGCCCGCAGCCGAACGCGCGCCCGTACGCGATGACGGCCGCCGCGACGAAGACCGCGCCGGGGATGTGCACGAGCTCGCCGATCGAGAAGACGACCAGGTACGCGACAGGGCCCCACACGCCGGCAGCGGCGATGCTGGCCCGGATCTCCTCGGCGTGCAGGTGTGCCCCGAGCCCGGTGGTCCGGGCGCCGACGACCAGCGCGGCCGTCACCGCGACGAGCGCCGCGACACGGGCCCAGCGGCGTCTCCCGCTCGCTGCGACATCGCTCGGGGCGTCCGGGAGTGGTCGCATGCCCCTGACCGTACTCGATCAGGGGGCATTCAGCGCGCAACGTGCGTACTCTGGTCCCGACGGGCGCGCCGGGTGCGGCCCCGAAGAGGAGCTGGCTCGACGTGAACGTGAACGACGCGAGGGGGTTGCTCGAACGGGTGAACGGGTCGCTCGCTGCGCTGACCTCCGAGGGGAACCTGCTCTCGGGGATCGGCTGGACCCGCGACGTGGAGGAGCGGTTCTTCGCGAGCGGCGCCACCGAGCTCCCGGACCCGGTCTACGAGGCCGACCGCCACGCCTTCGACCGGGAGAACGCCGAGCTCTCGCGGCTGGCAGCCGAGGTAGAGGGGGATGAGCCGATCCCCGTCTGGCTCAGGCGGGTCATTCACGGAGCGATCGATCGCAACCGCTTGCTCCTGGCTCGAGGGACGCGCGAGTTTGGCCGCCTGTCGCTGGAGATCTACGGCGGCGCGAGCTCCCGCTTCTTCGGTCTCGCCGTCACGAACGGCGCCCTCGCCGATCACGTCCTGGCGCGCCTCAAGGTTCACGGGTGGGACGAGGCTCAGGACCGTGAGGCGCGCATCATGTCCGCGGAGGAGCTCCGCGACGAGCTGGCTCGCCGCGCGTCGAAGCACCGCCCGCACCTCCCGCTCGAGGTTGTGCTCGACGAACGGTGTGCGTCCAAGGCGATCGCGGGGGCGACGAAGGTCCGGATCCGGCCCGACGCGACGTTCACCACGTGGGAGGCGGACGGGCTCTACTGTCACGAGGTCGAAACGCACGTGTTCTCGGCCCGCAACGGCGCTGCGCAGCCGCTCGCGACGTTCCTCCGTGCCGGCGGTCCGCGGACGACGCCTACGCAGGAGGGGCTCGCTGTCTTCGCCGAGCTGTACAACCACGCCCTGGCGACGCCACGCCTCGAGCGGCTCGCCGCGCGGGTGAAGATCGTCGCCATGGCCGAGGACGGAGCGAGCTTCCTGGACGTCTATCGGTTCCTCGAGGGGAGGGGCTACGCGCGGCACGACGCGTTCCTCGACGCTGCCCGGGTGTTCCGAGGAGGGCTCTGCGGCGGTGGCGCAGCGTTCACCAAGGACGCCTGCTATCTCGCGGGGCTCCTGCACGTCTACGCGTTCCTGGCGGCCTTCGTACGTGGCGGCTTCCGTGACGAGGTCGAGCTTCTGATGGTGGGACGCGTCGCGCTCGACGACCTCGTCGCGCTGATGGAGCTGCGGGCGATGGGGCTGCTCGAGCGACCGAAGCATCGACCGCGCTGGCTCGAACGCTGGAACACGCTCCTTCCGTACTTCGCGTTCGCGTCGTTCCTGGAGAAGGAGATCGACCTGGCGAATGTCAGCGCCCACTACCGAGGGGCGGTCGCTCTCGCAGCCTCGGCGAGGCCCCCGGAGCCCGGGCCAGCAGACGACTCCGCCGCCGCTCTGTAGATGCGGTAGCGTTCCGTCCGATGCCCCTCCCCCTCGCGCTCCAGCCCATCGCCGACGTCGCTCGAGAGCTTGGCCTTGACCCGTCCGTCCTGCGCCCGTACGGACGCGCCTCCGCAAAGGTCGAGCTCAGCGCCCTGTCGGCCCCCGCCGTGGGCAAGGGGCGTCTCGTCCTCGTCTCCGCGATCAACCCGACTCCTGCCGGCGAGGGGAAGACGACGACTTCGATTGGCCTCGCCATGGGGCTGCGGCGCATGGGGAGGAAGGCGGTGCTCTGCCTCCGTGAGCCGTCCCTGGGACCCGTCTTTGGCGTCAAAGGGGGCGGGACGGGTGGTGGCAAAGCGCAGGTTCAGCCCGCCGCCGACATCAACCTCCACTTCACGGGAGACCTCCACGCCATCACCTCGGCGCACAACCTCCTGTCCGCCATGGTGGACAACGCGCTGCACTTCGACGAGGTGCTCGAGGGGGCCGGCCGGAGCGTGCGGCTCGACCCGCGGAAGGTCCGCTGGGGGCGGGCTCTCGACATGAACGATCGCAGCCTCCGTCAGGTCCTCGTCGGTCTTGGGGGCGTCAACGGCGGAGTTCCGCGGGAAGACCGCTTCGACATCACGGCCGCAAGCGAGGTCATGGCGATCTTCGCGCTGGCGGAGGGGTACGAGGACCTGGAGGCTCGTCTCTCCCGCATCATCGTGGGCGAGTCGAAGGACAAGCGGCCGGTCACCGCGGCCGATATCGGGGCTGCGGGTGCGATGACGGCCCTGCTGCGCGACGCCCTGCTGCCTAACCTCGTCCAGACCGCGGAGGGGGGGCCGGCGCTCGTCCACGCCGGCCCGTTTGCGAACATCGCCCACGGCTGCAGCTCCATCCTCGCGACGCGCCTCGGGCTCCGTTGCAGCGACTACGTCGTGACCGAGGGGGGCTTCGGGTTCGACCTCGGCGGCGAGAAGTTCATCGATATCAAGTGCCGGCAGGGGGGCTTCTTCCCGCGCGTGCTGGTGCTCGTGGCGACATTGCGCGCCCTGAAGAACCATGGCGGTCTCCCGGTGCGGAGCTGCGGAGAGCCGAACGCGGAGGCGCTGGCGCGGGGGATTGATCACCTGGAGCGGCACCTTGAGACCGCCAAGACGCTCGGCTTGCCGACGATCGTGGCGATCAACGCCTTCCCTAACGACACCGACGAGGAGATCGCGATGGTCGCCCAGAAGGCGCGTGCGCTGGGCGTACGCGTCGAGCGGTGCGACGGCTTCGCGCGCGGTGGGGAGGGGGCCATGGATCTGGCGCGGGTCGTCGCCGAGGTGGCCGAGGCGACCGACGCCGCGCCCCCCGCACCGCGCTTCGTGTACGACCTCAAGGACCCGCTCGACGAGAAGGTGCGGAAGATCGCCACGACGGTGTACGGCGCGAAGGACGTCGTCTTCGGGCCGGCGGCGACGAAGGAGCTCGGGCGCGCGGCGAGCCTCGGGCTGGGAGAGGCCCCCGTCTGCATGGCGAAGACCCAGCTGTCGCTCTCCGATGACCCGACGAGGCAGGGGCGTCCGCGTGACTTCACTCTCACCGTGCGTGACCTGCGCTTCGCAGCAGGGGCCGGGTTCATCGTGGCCCTGACCGGCGAGATCATGACCATGCCCGGGCTCCCCCGCGAGCCGGCCGCGCGGAAGGTCAAGCTCCTGCCCGACGGCACCATCGTGGGGCTCATGCAGAACGAGTGACCGGGGTTGCGGCGGTCGCCCGTCGCGCCGGCCACGAGCCGGACGGAAGGTCAGCCGTCCCGCTCCAGGTGCACCTCGCCCGAAGCCCAGGCCTTCCGGGCCCCGTCGTCAGCTTCGACGAGGAGCCGTCCGTCATCGTCGACGCCGACGGCGGTCCCGGCGCCAAGGTCGCTCCGGACCCGTCGACCGCGTAGCGCGTCCCACTCGGACAGCCGAGCCCGGAGCAGGCCGAGGCCTCGGCCGGCGACGGTCGTGGTTTCGCGATCGAGCGCCACGAGGAGGTCGGCGAGGATCTCGCCCCGATCGAGCGGGCGATCCGTCAGCACCGCGAGAGACGTCGCGCGCCCCTCGAGCTCCGCAGGGAACTCGCGCGTGTGAACGTTGAGGCCGACTCCGATGACGACGGCGTCAACCTTCCCGCCTGTCATCGAGGTCTCGACGAGGATCCCGGCGACCTTCCGCAGCTGCGGCAGGCCCTGTCCCTGCCCCCGGTGGACGACGACGACGTCGTTCGGCCACTTCAGCCGGACGTCGGCGCGAGGCGCGATGCGCCGGGCGACCTCGCAGACGGCGACGCCCGCCGCGATCGACAGGAGGGGGAGCCGCGCCGCCGGGCACGGCTGCCGCCACAGCACCGAGAGCAGCAGGTTCTCGCCGCGAGGCGACACCCAGGACCGCCCCTGTCGCCCTCGGCCCGACGTCTGCGTCTCGGCGACCCACGTGCTGCCGTGGGGGGCGCCGCCCCGCGCGGCGTGCCGGGCCTCATCGTTGGTCGAGGAGGTCTCGTCGAGCAGGTAGAGCGGACGCCCGAGCGGAGAGCCGCGCTCCGCGATGCGTGCTTCGGCCTCCGCGAGGTCCGGTGCGGCGCGCCGCTTCACGCGAAGTCGAGCCCGACGTCGGCCGCCCTGACCGAGTGCGTCAGCGCCCCCACCGAGATGACGTCGACGCCGAGGCGGGCCAGCGCGGGGATGCGCTCCAGGGTGATGCCGCCGGAGGCCTCCGTGATGGCCTTGCCGCGCGCGCGACGCACCGCCTCGGCGACGGTAGCGTCGTCCATGTTGTCGAGCAGAACGATGTCCGCGCCGGCCTCGAGTGCCGCGTCGAGCTGCTCGAGCGAGTCGACCTCGCACTCGACGCGGGACGTGTGCGGAGCGTGCTGCCGGGCTCGCTCGATGGCGGAGCGGATCCCGCCGCAGGCCGCGATGTGGTTGTCCTTGATGAGGACCGCCGACCCCAGGTTGTCCCGGTGGTTCTTCGCGCCGCCGACGCGCACGGCGTACCTCTCGAGCGCCCGGAGCCCCGGCGTCGTCTTCCGGGTGTCGGTGATGCGCGTCGCGCATCCAGGTCCGGCCTGCGGGAGCGCGTCCACGTAGGACCGTGCCGTCGTCGCGATGCCCATCATTCGCTGGACGAAGTTCAGCGCCACGCGCTCCCCGATCAGGATCGAGCGGGCCCGCCCCCGCACAGTCCAGAGCGTCCCACCGGCCGCAACTCGTGCCCCCTCCTCCGCGCGCCTCTCGACGACGAGCTCCCTGTCGACGGCGTGGAACACCCGCTCGAAGATCGGCCCTCCGCACGCCACGACGGGGTTACGGGCGACGGCCGACGCGCTCGCGAGTGTCCCCGCGTCGATGCAGGCCTCGGTGGTCACGTCTCCGGCGCCCACGTCCTCCGTGAGGGCGCGGAGGATGGTCTCGTCGACGCCGATTGCGTCCAGCTCGTACCGCGACATGCCGCGACGTTAGCATCCCTCGGGGGTCGCGAGAGGACGGTCGACGCCCGTCGTCCGACGCACGCTCCCATCATTTGACCCCAGCGCTGCGATCTTCATCGGCTACTCTCCCGGCATCGTGCGCCACGTCCTCCTCGTGCTGTCCCTCGCGGCCGCGACCTCCATCATTGCGGTCGAACTCGCGGCGTGCTCGAGCTCGTCCTCCGGCCCGGCGGGGGCTTCGTCGGACGCCGCCATCGCTCGGATGTCCTGTGGGGCTACGATCGACTGTCAGGTCGCGGGACTCGACGCTGCCACCTGCGTCTACAAGGCGGCGCCGAACAGCTGCGCGTCGGTCGGCCAGTGTCAGGAGATCGTGGCGCCCGCGAGCGCGTCCCAGTGCGCGCCTTCTATCACCGTCTGCCCGTGCAGCGGCGGGACGCAGACCGTGCCGTCCTGCATGCAGGGCTGGAGCACGGTCGCCGTGCTCTCCATCGGGCCGTGCCCTGCGGACGCCGGCGGCAGCTGAGGGCGCGAGGCGCTACCAGCGCTCCACTCTCCACCCGCGGCGCGCCGCCACGCGCGCAAGCCGTGGATCCGGGTTCACTACGACGGGGGTCGCGACTCGCTCGAGCAGCGGGAGATCGGTGAGCGAGTCGCTGTAGAATGTCGCCTCTTCGATGCGAAAATCGAGCTCGCGTGACAGGCGCTCCGTCCGTTCGACCTTCCCCTCGCCGATGCAGAGCGGCTGCGCCGGGAGACCGGTGAAGCGTCCCTCCGCGTCCAGGAGGAGCTCGCTCGCCACGACGTGCTCGATCCGGAGGCGCCGAGCGAGCGGTCGCGCGGCGTAGGGCGTGGCCCCCGTCACGATGGCCAGCAGGTCGCCTTCGGCGCGGTGGCGCTCGACGGTGACGCGCCCGAGGTCGGCGATGTGCGGTTCCACGCAGCTCGAGAACCAGTCGTCGCAACGCGCAGCCATGACCGTCTCGGACGTGCCCGCAAACCCGGCGAGCGCCCGCGCCGCGACGGCCTGCGCGTCGATGACGCCGAGCGTGTACTGGCCCACCCAGTAGAGGACCCGCACAAGCTCGAAGAGTCCTGCCTCGCCCAGCTCGCGCTGGTAGCGCACATAGAGGCTGGCTGTCTCCTTCCGGATCAGCGTCCGGTCCATGTCGAAGAGGGCGGCGCGGGGCATCGTGGGGAGGTCAGCGCGGACCGTAAAGCTCGAGCAGTGTCGCCGAGAAGAGGTTGCAGCTCGCGTGGAAGGCGATCGACGCTCCGACGCCTCCCGTCCTCGCGCGGAGCCAGCCGAACAGGAGGGACGGGAAGAACACCGCCAGGCGGCCA
>Ga0316217_10001113_pt1 | contig 36233 bp, 27 predicted proteins | sample 1anoAmetaG_FD_203633 | JGI IMG/M metagenome (GOLD analysis project Ga0316217, IMG submission 203633) | Freshwater microbial communities from Trout Bog Lake, Wisconsin, USA - 1anoA | ecosystem: Environmental > Aquatic > Freshwater > Lake > Hypolimnion/Profundal zone | place: USA: Wisconsin...
GGCCTGCGGGTTCTCTCCCATATTTAAATAGGCGATGCCCAGGCTGTTCAAGGCCCGCACGCGATTCGCCGGCTGGCGCGCAAAGCGCAGCGCGTCCTGGAATTCCTTCACCGCCCCTGGGTTGTCTCCCGCGCCGGCCAGCAGATAGCCAACGTTGTAGTGTGCGGTGAACGTGTTTGGCGCCATCGATTCCACGTTCCGGAAATGAACTAAAGCCTCTGCCGTCCGGCCCTCGTCGTTCAGCGCTGCCGCCAGATTGGTTTCAATCTCCAGATCCGGCGTCGGCGTCACGTCGTGGGCCCGCGTGAACAATGTCACGTTATCGTGCCAGTATCGTTCCGTTGCGGCGGTACAACTGGCCGCCGCTGCCAGCAGCACCATCGCCGCTCCGGCCTGCCCGGCGACTGGCACGCCAAGCCTGCCGGAAAGCTCGGCCAACTCCCATACGCCGGCGATGAACAACCCGATCAGGGGAATGTAGGCATAGCGATCCGCCATCGATTGCGATCCCACCTGCACGATCCCAATCACCGGCAGTAAAGTGACCAGAAACAGAACCCATCCGAACACCAGATGCCGGCGCTGGCGAAACCGGTACACCAGCATCGAAATCGACAACAGAACCACCGTCGCGGCAGAAACCTTCCACAACGGCAGATGGCTGCCCGGATGCGGGTAAAAGTAGCTGAGATCGTTGGGCCACACCATTCTGCGAAGGTAGGTCGCGTAGGCGACAGCCGTGTTTTCCAGGCGCGCGGAAATCGGCAGAGACGCGATGCTGCTCACGGCCTGGCCGCGTTTCTGTGCCACCACGGTAATCCACGAACTGGCCAGGCTCATCAGGAACAAAGGCGTCTTTTCCAGTACCAGCTTCAGCGCCTGCCTGCCCCCTCCCGCACCGTTTGCGCCTGAACCCAGCCGGCCCAGCGGCCAGTAATCCAGCAGCAGTAGAATCACCGGCAGCGTCACTGCCATGGGCTTGGAAAGCAATGCCAACGCGAATCCGGCCATCACGGCCAGATATTTCCACCAGCCCGGCGCGCGGGCATACCATCCGTAAAGACCAATCGTGCCCAGCGAAAACAGCATGCTCAACAGACTCTTGCGTTCGGCGACCCAGGCAACCGTCTCCACGTTCAAGGGATGAAACGCAAACAACCCGGCCACCAGCAGGCTTCGCCAGCGGAATCCCGTAGCCTTCTGCAGCAAAAGGAAAAGAAGAACGGCGTTCGATGCGTGCAGCACCATGCTGGTCGCATGATGTCCTGCCGGATGGACGCCGAACAGCTGGCAATCCAACATGTGCGACATCCACGCCAGCGGATGCCAGTTTCCCATCTCGAAGGAGGAGAACGCCCAGGCAACATTGTTCCAGCTCAGGCCGGCCTGGACTCGTGCGTTGGCCGTTATGTAGCCAGGGTCGTCGAATTCAATGAAGCCATTGCGGAGGATTGGGCAATAGACCACCAGAGTGGCAAGCCCCAGCAATGCAGCCAGCAGCCACACTGGCAGCTCCGGCTTCTGCATGGGACGCAGCCGCCCCTCGCCTGGGGCATTCTCCACCATCTGCTCTGGCCCTTCCGGCATCGTCGTATCTCCGCCCCACCCGGTCAACGCAGGGCCTCGAAGCTCGATTATAAGTCGTGCTCGCGATCCTCGGCATACGCAAAAAACCCGGGAGGATGTTTCCCCCCGCGCCGCTTGCTCAGCGTGTTAGTTAGACCAAGAAGAACTCTTTGGTGATCTCCGCATACTTTTCCGCCGGAACCATCTTGGCGATCTCGGCGTGCGCCTTGCCACCGTCTTGCGCCGTTGCCATGTTGCTCATCTCCGGGATGTAGGCGGCCAGCTTCTTGGCGCTGTCGGCGATCAGGTTGCGGGCCATGGTGCCGCCCATCAGGTTGCGGAAATTGGTCTTCGCATCCGGGCTCTCCACCTTCATCAGCCAGCTGTTGCCGTAGGGGTCTGCGGTCAGCGTCTCGGGGTGCCGGACCACTTCGTCGTTAATGTCGCTGACGGTGCCTTCGATCGGGGAAACCATCTCCACCAGCTCGCCATTCACCCGGAAGCTCCAAACCTTCTGGCCCTGACGGATCCATTGTCCGCGTTGCGGCAGGTTGACCGCCTCGGCCTCGCCAATCAGCTTGGCGGCGAAGTCGTCGATGCCGGCGCGAACCAGATTGGGGCTTTCGCCCAGCGCCCAGGCATGGCCTTGATGAAAGCGCAGGTGCTCGGGAATCTCAAAGCCCGCCACGATGGGCTGCGCCTTGCGGTCCCCGGCTTCGGCGGCAGGAGCCACTTGCAGAACATACTCAGGAGCCTTTTTGTTGGTGAAGCGTTCCACTACCAGGCAGGTAACAAAGAGTGCGAGCACTAGGATAACCGTCATTGTCTGATCCTCCGCCCCTTTGGCTGGGGCTCTGTTTGAATTTCGCGGCTCTCGGCTTTTCTTCTTGGCCTTGCCGCGTACGCCTTTGTAAAAGCACGCTGCTAGCCAAACTGAGAACCTGCCTCTATCGCGCAGAAAACACGAAGGTTATCCAACACCGCCCGCCATCTGAAGAAAATCGCAACACCGCCAACCGATGCAATTCGCAACGCTCCGAACAGCCACTCTGCCGCGCTGCAGCAGCTCTCCGCACATGGAATCAACGGCTTAGACAGCAGATAGAAAAAGCCGAGGCATTTCACAACACTGTTGCACATTGCATCGCCCCGTGAAGGTTTCGCACAGCCCGCAAGACGATCCTTTCAATAAATATTTCCCGCAAAGACAAAAAGTCTTTGCTCGCGGGCATTCGGGGTGGAGACATTGGCCGCGCCGGTTCGGAGAGCCCGGTAAACACATTGCCGACCGGCCGCCAAAGCCGCTGTATAATCGAACTCGATTGCGTTGGGATTGGGTGATCGCCGCCCGCGGGGCTTACGCCGGTTTCGGCCGGAGAGTGCGCCGCGGGGGGAGGAAAGTCCGAACTCCACAGAGCAGTGTGCCGGATAACGTCCGGGAGCGGCGGCTTCAAGGCCGTCCGACGGAAAGTGCCACAGAGAAAATACCGCCTCGAAAGAGGTAAGGGTGAAAAGGTGCGGTAAGAGCGCACCGGGCGTTCAGTAATGAACGTTGCATGGCAAACCCCACACGGAGCAAGACCAAATAGGGACGGATGAGTAGCAATGCGTTCGCGCACGGCAACTCTGCGAGCCGGCTCGGTTCGCCAAACGTCCGGGTAGGTCGCTTGAGCGGCGTGGTAACGCGCCGCCTAGACGAATGATCGCCACGGCAGCAATGCCGCACAGAATTCGGCTTACAGATCCCAACGCTTCAGCCTGCCGCCGCGCTTCGCGAGAAACGCGGCGGCTTCTCATTGTGATCGGATTGTCAGCGGAAGCGCTTGGGTTCGGCCAGGACCTCTTCGTAGACGGCGACCATTCTGCGCACCGAAGTCTCCCAGGAAAAGCGCCGTGCCTGCTCGATGCCTGCCGCCTTCATGCGTTCGCGCAGCGGCTGGTCGGTGAGCATGCGGTGCATGGCGCGGCTGATCTCGAAGACATTTTCCGGATTCACCAGCAGCGCCGCATTGCCGACCACCTCGGGCAGCGCCGAAGTGTTGGAGGCCACCACCGGCGTACCGTGCGCCATCGCCTCCAGCGGCGGCAGGCCGAAGCCTTCATACAGCGACGGGAAGACGAAGACCTTCGCCATGTCAAAGAAGATGCGCAGCACGTCGATGGAGACATAGCCGAGGAAGCGCACGTCGTGCTGCATGCCGCTGCGGATGACCGCGCGGCGGATGTCGGGATTCTTGGAAACCTCGTCGCCGATGATGATCAGCTTCAGGTCCGGATAGGCGCCTTCTTTGGCAAGCGCCGCTTTGAGCGCGGAGAAGGCTTCGATGGTGCGCGCCACGTTCTTGTGCGGACTGATGCGTCCGGCATAGAGCAGAAAGGGCGAGTCCACCTGGTAGCGGCCGCGGACCATGGCCTGTTCGGCCAGCGTGGAGTGGCCGCGCTGAAAACTCTCATCGAGCGCGTTGTAGACCACTTCGATTTTTGCCGGCGGCACATTGAAGTGGCGGGCCACGTCGCGCTTGGTGAAGTTGGAAACGGCAAAGATCCGCGCCGCCTTATCCATCACCCGCTGCGTCATGTAGGAGTGAAAGGAGCGCAGCATTCCGTTGTTGGTGCGCGCGCGGTACATGTAATCCAGCAGATCGTGCACGGTGATGACGTAGGGAGCCCGGGTAAGCAACGGCCGCCAGAAGGTGTGCGGCACGTGGACCAGGTCCACCCCGTGAGCATTGACGACGCGCTGCATCTCGAGATAGGTGGCGAAGGTGCCTTCGGGATTCTGCAGCGGCAGGAAGTGGAAATTTTCCGGCAGCGAGCCCACCTGCTCCAAGCGCGCGGCCGCACCCAGCAGCAGATATTCGTTCGTCGTATCCACTCGCCCCAGGGTGCGCACGACGTTGCGAATGTAGGTCGCTAGACCAAACTCGTACATCCGTCGCATGTCGATGGCGATGCGCATTGCGATTAGTGTACCTGCAGGAGCGTACTCGGCGGGAACGGAAAGCAGTGCTTTTCCGGGGAAGGATTCGTCTTGCGGGCAATGGGTTGCGGAGCCGGGTGTACCGGATGGCGAAGGGCACGGCCGAAGCCGCGCCCTTGGACAAATCCGCAGTCCGGCTGGTTAGGCGTGCAGCGTCTCGGGCTGGTGCGCCTTGCGGCGCTCGGGGTAGAGCGGGAACTGCTCGCAGAGTTCGAAGACCTCGGCGCGGATCTTGGCGAGCTCCGCCGGGTCGTTGCGCTGCTCAAGAGCCCGGGCGATCCAGCCGCCCACCTGCTTCATTTCTGCCTGCTTCATGCCGCGGGTGGTGAGCGCGGGCGTGCCCAGGCGGATGCCGCTGGGCTTGAGCGGCGGATTGACGTCAAAGGGAATGGCGTTTTTGTTGACCGTGATGCCGGCCACCCCGAGCGCCTTTTCCGCCTCGCTGCCGAACATGCCCTTGCTGAAGACATCGACCAGCATGAGGTGGGTGTCGGTGCCGCCGGAGATGATGCGATAGCCGGCGTCGGCCAGCGTCTGCGCCAGCTGCTTGGCGTTGGCGACGACCTGGGCGGCGTAGTCCTTGAAGCTGGGCTGCAGCGCCTCCAGGAAACAGACGGCCTTGGCGGCGACGATGTGCACCAGCGGCCCGCCCTGGCATCCGGGAAAGACCGACTTGTCGATGGCGGCGCCGAGTTCGGCGTTGGCCAGGATCATTCCGGAGCGCGGACCGCGCAGGGTTTTGTGGGTGGTGGTGGTGGTAATGTGGGCATGCGGCACGGGCGAGGGATGCGCGCCTCCGGCGACCAGTCCGGCGAAGTGCGCCATGTCCACCAGGTAGATGGCGCCGACTTTGTCGGCGATCTGGCGCATGCGGGCGAAGTCGATGGTGCGGGGATAGGCCGAGCCTCCGCCGATGAGGAGCTTGGGCTGCTCGCGCACGGCGATGGCTTCCATCTCGTCGTAGTCCAGGGTTTCGGTTTCGCGGGTAACGCCGTAGCTGACCACGCGATACTGTTTGCCGCTGAAGCTGAGCTTGTGTCCGTGGGTCAGGTGGCCGCCGTGGGCCAGGTCGAGTCCCATGATGGTGTCGCCCGGCTGGATGACGGCGGCGTAGGCGGCCATGTTGGCCGAGGAGCCCGAGTGCGGCTGGACGTTGGCATAGGCCGCCCCGAAGAGCTGCTTGGCGCGGTCGCGGGCCAGGTTCTCGACCACGTCGGCATACTCGCATCCTCCGTAGTAGCGCTTGCCGGGATAGCCCTCGGCATACTTGTTGGTGAAGACCGAGCCGGCGGCTTCGAGCACGGCCTGGCTGACAAAGTTTTCCGAGGCGATGAGTTCGAGACCGTCGTGCTGGCGGTTCTCCTCGCTGGCAATCGCCTGGGCGATCTCGGGGTCCACCGAGCTAAGCGGACGCGACATCCATGAATTCGGCATGAGTACTCCTGGTGAAGACTGAACTTATAGGGTACGACGGATGGGGCGCGGCTGGGAAGAGCAAGGGCAAGCTGCTACCATCTTAACTTTAGCAGCCTTGGCTGGGCGCGGCATATGAGGGCTGACAAATCATGCAGAGACTTCTCCAGCGGACTATCTACGTGTTCCTCGCTATTTTTGCCGCCACGGCTGCGCTGACGCTCGCTGGCCTGGGCTCTCTTTGGTTCCGGCCTTCGAGCACTGGTGCGCTGCCGTACTTAGGTTCGTTGATTAGCGCCTTGGTCATCGAAGTGATAGGCGTAATCGTTGTATTCGCAAAGCGCGGAATGCGATATCTGCCAGAGGTTCAGAAGAATAGGACTGTGGCCGAGACCGATTCCTTCATGAAGGACCTCATAGCGCATGGCAGTAGCGTCACAATTGTGAGTAACCGCCTAGCATGGCTGATTGACGCGAGGGAGGTGCAAGAAGAAATGATCCGACGTGTCAAGTCTGGTGCTAAGTTCGAGATCATCACGTCTCGCCCGGTCGTGAGCCCACTCAGAGAGGAGCTCGCAGCCCACGGTGTCGAGTTCATTGTCGTCGGATTGGATCACGTTCCGGAAGCTCGATTTACGCTTATTAATGCTGATCGCTGTGGAGCGGAGCGACTCGCAATTGCGAAGGGAACCCATCCGAATCATGAGATAACAATTTTCGATGCGGACTCGGGCCCGCAAATTATTGGGATGGCCAAGGATATTGTTCGCAAATCGAAGGCTCTGGTCAATGCCACATAGGTGGAATAATTGTGCAAGTCTAAGGCAGCGGCAGATCGAGGGTGGACAGGACATTACCTTCTCGAAAGTATTCGTCCCGTATTATGCCGAGTGCCTCTCGCGTTGCCAACCAAAGAGTGTTCTTGAGGTGGGAGGCGGAACTGGGCATCTAGCTCTTTCCCTATCCCCCAGTGTGGAGAAGTATGTCATGCTTGAGCCTGCGTCTCAGATGTTCGGGATTGCAGATCAGGTACTGCGTCGGACGGGAGTTCAAATTCACTCTTGCACTATTGAGTCTTTTGCAACCAGTGAACGATTCGAGTTTATTCTCTCCCACCTTTGTATACAGGCGGTGACGAATGTCGCGGGCTTTCTGAAGTGTTTGGCAGGCCTGCTCTCGGACACGGGGACGTTCCTTCTCTCATTGCCCCATCCGTTCTTTTACAACGAATATAAGAATTTCTTTCCGCGCGAAGAGTATTCCTATATCAGAGAGAAAAGCGCTGAAGTTAGTTTCTCCGTTACGCTGGATCCTCATAACGCGATCTCCGGCGTTCCATATCATCACCGTCCGTTGTCGAAATACTTTTCTCACATAGCCAGCGCCGGTCTCTGCGTTACCCACATGGACGAGATTTTCCCGCCACCCGAGACGCAACAGCTTTACGGCAGTGCCTGGAGAGATCCTCGCTACCTTGTTTTGGGTGGTTGCCTCGCCCCAAGCTTCCGCCTACCAATCATTTCGGGGTAGCTCCGAAGGCTGCCTACGCCGCGACGATGGGCGTCAACTTCTTCCGGCGCTTTTTGGAGGCTTGCCAGAGGTCGTACTGAGGTGTCCCATATCTGCTGCAGTCAGCGAATGAGGGGTATCGGGGTAGGTGGCCGGAATGGCCTTGCGGCTGTAGCCGAGCTCTTAACGGCGCTGGGGTTCTTCGCTTCGCTCAGAATGACACCTTACAAAAGTGCATGGCGGATTGAACGCTGCGGTCCCCACATTCGCCAAAGGAGGGCGGATGGATGTGGGCCACCCGTCGGGTACGCGGCAACGGACGCCGCTCCGGCCGCGGGCGCTCGGCGGATGTGGGCCACCCGGCCGCCGTGGTCGCCAGCGAGATTCTCGCCGATCCATGTCCTTACCACAGCGCGGGGACTTTGGTAACCGGGGCGAGCGGGACTTCGAAGGACTTCTCTTGATCCGTCTCACTTTGGTTTGTAGTGTTGCAGATAGAAGTTTATAAGCCCGTTCAGATACCAATTCCGCAGGCCAAAAGCTACCCATGAGAAGTTCGCCCCAAAAGCCGACAACGACGAACGCACCCAGACCGGAATTGCCTGTGGCAAGCAGGAATGACCGGGAGATTCGGAGAATACGCATTCTGCTGATTCTTCTGGTTCTCATCGAATTGATCTCAGTGGCGCTGCCGAAAGGTTCCAACCCATTGCGGGTTGAGATCAATGCCGTTCCGCAACTGCTGATCGGGTTCATCTTTCTGGCGCTGATATTCGCGCTGCATCTGGCCTCGCAGCACAAATTGGTGGACGAAGTCTCGACGGCGCTGATTGCCGCCAACTCCTATGTCAAACGGCTGGAGCAGCTTTCCCTGATTGATCCGCCGACCCAGCTGTTTAACCGGCGCTACCTCGATCAGTTGCTCAATCAGCAATTGAAGTGGCTCTACCGCAGCGGCAAGCCGGCCACGTTGCTGATGCTGGAACTGCTGCCGACGGAAAAGATAGCCGCGGAGGAGATCATCATCGAGGCGGCATTTGTCCTGCGAACGAATTTTCGCGGCTCCGACTACGTGGTGCGTTATTCCAACGATCAGTTCCTTGTGGTGTTGCCGGACACGGTCGAGCAGCAGGCGCAGATCGCCCTGAGCCGGCTGATCGACAAGGTAGATCACTGGAACCTTGCCCACGAGAAGTGGGAGATGGCGCTGCGGCTTGAGCTGTGCACCTGTCCTCCAGGCGGGAATCTCTGGGAGAAACTCGGCGAGTTGGAGGAGCGGATGCGCAGCGAAGGAGGCCGGACGCTGATTGCACAAAAGCCTGCCGCAGAAGAAGCAACGGACCCTTGCCCTCAGGAACATATCGTCGAATAGCTTCTCGCCGCCACAACCAGCTCCGCTACCCGCCCATCGCCGCCGCGTTCAACCGCGAGATGACTCTCGCTGGCTTCTCTCTCATGCGCTCTTCTTGGAAGTCACGGCATAGAAGCGGGCGAACTCCTGGGCCACGTTCTTGCCGCCGCACTTTGGGCAGGTAACCGGCTCCCGCTCGTGCGCGGCCAGGGTGAGAGTCTTGTCAAAAGAGCTGTGGCAATCCTTGCATGAATACGCGTAGACAGGCATCGGTTCCGCCTCCTGGACAGATATGCGGGAGGGATTGTATCGCAGATCCAGAGCTGGCCGCAGGTGCCCCGCTATAAAATCGGCAGAAATCAAGAGCCGTGGCGGCATCCAAGCTGGGAGCGGGGCGGAGACTCTTCTCCATGCGCAAAAAAATGGTTTTGGCGGCGGCCGCCGCGGTGAGCGCCGCGGGAGCGGCCAGCTGCTGGCCGCATGCGGTGGTGCGTCTGCTGCGGACGGCTTTCCCCGGCGTGGTCTGGGAGATGCCCACCTCGGAGCGGGTGATTGCGATCAGCTTCGACGATGGCCCGGACCCGGTCTATACGCCGCAGGTGCTGGAGATTTTGCGCGAGCACGCGATCCAAGCCACTTTTTTTCTGGTGGGAGAGCGGGTACGCCGCTTTCCGGAGCTGCGGCAGAGGATCGGCGAGCAAGGCCACGAGGTCGGCAATCACAGCGACTCGTGGCGGCGAAGCGTGCAGTTGAGCGACGAGGAATTCGAGCGCGACCTGCTGCGGGCGGAGCAGTCGCTCGGCCTGGGGAGCGGCTCCAAGCTCTTCCGTCCGGCGGGTGGATTCATCCGGGGCAGCCAGCTTCGGGTGCTGCGCCGGCATGGATATTGCGCCGTCCTCGGTTCGGCGTTTGCGTTTGACCCGTATCGTCCGCCCAGGAAGTACATCGAGTGGGCGATCGGCCGGGGGCTCAAGCGGGGCGCCATCGTGGTAATGCACGATTCAGGGGGAGACAGGTCGAAGACGGTGGCAGCGCTGCCTGCGATCCTGCGTCGCGCACACGCGGAAGGATACCGCTTTGTGAAGCTCTCCGAATACCTTTGAGGAGGGTGCTCCGGCAATGACTCCTCCGCCCTTTCTTGCTACCCTTGCAACCCAGGGATCGTCGGCGGCGGAGACGAGCCAGATGCGATGAAGCGCAAAACCAAACCCCCTCTCGGGCAGCAAATTCCCTCTACGGGATCGATCGTATTCGCCGCTACGGCCACCGGACTGGCGGTCCTTGGCGCCGTCATTGTCCTGCAGTGGATCGTTTACGACAACTGGCTGCACCAGGCCGGGCTTCGGCTGACGGGAAGTGTGGTGGCGGGCGCTCTGACATCGCTGTTTGCCTATCGCTGGCAATGGGCGGTGCGGCAGCAAAAACTCGAAATGCTGCGGCGCTTTGAGACCATTTTGCGGATGAACGACCGGATTCGCAATGCGCTGCAGATCATCGAATGCGCCACCTATGCCAACAACCCGGAGGCAACCGAGCCGGTCAGGGACGCGGTGGACGCAATCGAGGGTGTTCTGCGCGAAGTTCTCGCCGACGCGCATCCCGCTCCGCCGGAAGCGCCCGGCGACGAGAGCGCATAGCTTATGCGCGGGAGCGCTGCTCTCCCAGGTTAGCGCCCCAAATACAGGGCGCGGAACCTGGGGCACCCGTCGGCGCTTTAACCGCTATATTCGGCGTAATACTTTTCCACGCAGGTAGGGCAGATCCCGTGGGAAAAATCGACTCCGATATGATCGTGGAAATATTGTTCGACGGTCTGCCAATACTCGTCGTCGTTGCGAATCTTCCGGCACTGCATGCACATGGGAATGATGTCCTTCAGCTTGGACATCTCGGTAATGTCTTCGATGATGACCAGCGCCAGGGTCTCTCCGCCGTTGCTCATCGGACTTGCCGTCACGAACAGTTCCATGGGGCTCTGTCCGGTGACGGGAAGGAACTCCATCTTCATCCGGGCGCGGCTGACCGTTTTTCCATCCAGGCAGGCCGTGACCGCATTGCGGATGACGCAATGCTGGCAAGCCGGTCCCCGGCCGCAGCCCTCTTCGACATCGACGGAGTGCAGGCAGTGCAGCACCTCGCCGCCACGCCGCCGAAGAATGGCATCTGGTTCCTGTCCGGACAGGGTGGAAGCGACGCCGTTGAGGTCAGCAATCCGCACATCGTCGTCCACGATGAACACGGGAGAGGGGATGGCGTTCAGGATCGTGCGGTAAAGAGAGTTGCCGTCGAGGTCCATGGCTGTGTCCGGCTCCAGTCCGGCTCCGGGAGCCGATACCCTATTATCTTACCCTGAGCTGCACCGGCGAGGGCAATGGACAAATTGCCCAGACAGCCTTTCGCCGGTTACTAAGATCACCTCCGGATGCGCGGGGGAACGGCGAAAAATGATACGCTGGCGAGTTGTCGTCTGCTGGAGAAAGAGGATTCCCGTGCGCCGTAATGCCTGGATTCACAAGCTGGTTCTGAGTGTCGTAGTGTCCGTTGCGGTGGCTGGAGCGGCGCAGAAATCTGCTCCGCCGGAAAAGGCTACCGGGGGCGCGGTGCGGCATAGCCTGCTGGCGCTGGACGAGGATCTGCAGGCTCTGGCCGAACGGGTTGGGCCCTCGGTGGTGACGATCGAGGTTACCGGTTTGACCACGGTGGAGGACCCGAATACGCGACAGACGAACTACGTCGCCAAGGAGCAGGCGCTGGGCTCGGGCATCATCGTCGATCCAACGGGATACATCCTGACCAATAACCACGTGGTGGAGCATGCGACTTCAGTCTCGGTGCTGGTCTACCGACGGCGCAACAAGCCGGGCGGCGGCCTGGAAGCCGGCGAGCGCTATCCGGCAACGCTGGTGGGGCGCGACTCGCTGACCGATCTTGCGCTGCTGAAAGTGAGCGCCGACGGACTGCCCGCGCTGACTCTGGCGGACTCCGACAAGGTGCACGTGGGGCAGCTTGCCCTGGCCTTCGGCAGCCCGCTGGGGCTGGAGAACACGGTGACGCTGGGGGTCATCAGCTCCACCCAGCGGCTGCTGAACAGCGCTGCTCCGGTGGTGTATCTGCAGACCGACGCAGCCATCAATCCGGGAAATTCGGGCGGGCCGCTGGTGGACATCCAAGGCGAAGTCATTGGCATGAACACCATGATCGCCTCGCAGTCGGGCGGCAGCGAAGGTGTGGGGTTTTCGATCCCGTCGAACACCATCCGCCTGGTCTATGACCAGCTGCGGGAGCACGGCCACGTGCGCCGCGGGGCGATCGGCATCTTCGCCCGCGACATCACTCCGGCGTTGGCCGGTGGACTGGGATTTGCGCAACAATCCGGCGTGATTCTGGAAGATGTGGTGCCGGGCTCCTCGGCCGACCGCTCCGGGCTGCGGCCGGGAGATGTTGTTCTGAGCGTGGACGGCAAGTCGTTTCCGGATCCGCGGGCGATGTCCGTGCTGCTGTTCCAGAAGAAAGTCGGCGACGTTGCGTTGTTCAAGGTGCAGCGCGGCTCGGAGGTGATGAGCTTCAAGGTCCCGGTCACCGAACGCGAAGGCGACCCGGAGAGCATCCTCGATCCCACGCACTCGGAGGGCAACATTGTTCCGAAGCTAGGGATCGTCGGAGTGCAGATTACGGAATCGGTGGCGAAGTTAATTCCCCCGACGCGCCTTCCGGGAGGCATTCTGGTGACGGCGCTGACCGCGGGCGGCAACGCGTCGCTGTTCGGCCTGCAGCCCGGCGATATTCTGCATGCGCTGAACCGCACGCCGCTGGATTCACTGGACACGCTGCGCAAGGCGCTCGCCGACCTGAAGCCCGGAGATGCGGTGGTTTTCAGTATTGAACGTGGGGGACAGTTGAATTACATCGCCTTCAATAACCCGGAATAGCGGCGGCGATCACTGGCTCTGGCTGGTTTCAGGGGAATCCTGACTGGTTTCGGGTTGCTCCTGCACCAGCTCTGCCGCCGAGGCAAGGGAAAGGGCCATGCCGCCGAGCACCAGGAGGACGCCAATCAGCGGCTCTGCCGTCAAGCCGAACAGCCCGGCCAGCAGCGCCGAGCAACCAGCCAGCAACACGCCTGCACGGATTGTTCTGCTGCGCCTCACGCTCATCGATTTTCCAATCTTCCGCCAGCACCAATTCTGTGTACCGTACCCCAGGTACGGACTACGGCGGAAATTGAAAGTATTTATGGTTTCGATCAGGCGCCGCTATGCGGCCGCCAACCCTTCGCACCGGAGAAGATGTTGCAGAAAACACGAGGGGAGATCTCCTCGTCAGCTCCGTACGATGGGCTTTCCGTTATCTCTCCTATAAATTCTTTGCATAAGATGGGAGGCCGGGCGCTGTGAGAACATTGAAGTATTGATGCGGTTCGGGAAAGTGGAAATCGTCCACACCGGTCCTTTTGGGGTATCTCGACAAATCACGGGTTCCATTCACGGGTGACAATGAACGCAATCGGCAACGAACTCCTGCATGACGTTTTAGCGCGGGGGCGGCGAAGCGATGCCGCTCTGTTCCTAGGTGAGAACTGATGGGGATTCGCGTCGCGCTTCATCACAAAACTGTCTATGAGTACGACCGGCCGGTCACGCTTTCGCCGCAGGTGGTTCGCCTTCGCCCGGCGCCGCACAGCCGGACGCACATTGCCAGCTACTCGCTGCGCGTGCAGCCGGAAGATCACTTCATCAACTGGCAGCAGGACCCGCAGGGCAATTTCCTGGCCCGCCTGGTCTTCCAGAACCCGACGCGCTTCTTTTCGCTGGAAGTGGATCTGGTGGCCGAGATGGCGGTGCTCAATCCCTTCGACTTTTTCCTGGAGGAGGAGTACGAGAATTTCCCATTTCGCTATGGGAGCGCGGACCGGCACGAGCTGGGGCTGTTTCTGGAGTCGCCGCCGCCCGGGCCGCGGCTGAAGGCCTATCTGGCCACCGTCGACCGGCAGAAGGTCCGGACGATCGACTTTCTGGTCAACATCAATGCGCGGTTAAGCCGGGAGATCCGTTATGTAGTGCGGATGGAGCCTGGGGTGCAGACCGCGGAGGAGACGCTCAAACTAGCCAGCGGGTCCTGCCGCGATTCGGCGTGGCTGCTGGTGCAGATCCTGCGGCAACTGGGGTTAGCGGCGCGCTTTGTCTCCGGGTATCTGATTCAGCTGAAGCCGGATGTGAAGGCGCTGGAGGGCCCGGTAGGGCCGTCGCAGGACTTTACCGATCTCCACGCCTGGGCCGAGGTGTACCTGCCCGGCGCCGGCTGGGTTGGCCTGGACCCGACTTCCGGGCTGTTCGCGGGTGAAGGACATATTCCGCTGGCGGGCACGCCGGAGCCGGGATCGGCCGCGCCGGTCACCGGACTGGTAAGCCCTTGCGAAGTGCAGTTTGTGCACGAGATGAGCGTGACCCGCATCCACGAGGATCCGCGGGTGACCAAGCCGTACACGGACGAGGAGTGGCAGCGGATCTACGAACTGGGAGAGCGGATCGACGGCGAACTGATGGCCGGCGATGTCCGGCTCACCATGGGCGGCGAGCCGACCTTTGTCTCGGTGGACGACATGGACGGCGACGAGTGGAATACCGAGGCGATGGGGCCAAACAAGCGCCGCTTGGCCGACAATCTGCTGGTGCGGCTGCGCGACAAGTTTGCTCCCGGCGCCCTGCTGCACTTTGGGCAAGGCAAATGGTATCCCGGCGAATCCCTGCCGCGCTGGGCGCTGACCTGCTACTGGCGCAGCGATGGTTTTGCGCTCTGGCGCGACCCGCAGTGGCAGGCTTCTCCCGATAAGGACTACGGATACGGCCGCGAAGAGGCGCTGCAATTTGCCGAGGCGCTGTCGGAGAGGCTGAAGGTCAATCCCGAGGCGGTGGTCGCCGCCTATGAGGACCCGCTTGCCTTTCTGCTCAAGGAGCGCCAGCTTCCCGTCAACGTCGATCCTTTGAACAACAAGCTGGAGACTCCCGAGGAGCGCGAGCGGCTGCGCCGCGTTTTTGAGCGCGGCCTCGGCAATCCGGTTGGGTATGTGCTGCCTCTGCAGCGCGGCTGGGGCAAGAACGGCCCAGAGTGGCAGACCAGCTTGTGGATGCTCCGCGCCCGGCATATTTTTCTGATCCCTGGCGACTCTCCGGTGGGCTTCCGCCTGCCGCTGGAATCGCTTGCCTGGGAGCCGGCCTGGGAGAGACAGCAGCCGTGGACGGTCGATCCGATGGCATCCACTTCTCCGTTGCCGCCTCCGCCCAAGCCATTTGACTCCTGGGTCCGGGGGTACGGAGTTCAGGCGCAGTTGCGCGGGCGGCAGACCGTTTCGCCCTACACCTACACCCAGATTGGGCCGGTGGTGCGCACGGCGCTGACCGTGGAAGCGCGCGGGGGCTGTCTCTATCTGTTCCTGCCGCCGGTAAGCTCGGGCGAGGATTTCGTCGATCTGACGGTCTCGATTGAAGACACGGCGGCCAAGCTCCAGATGCCGGTCTGCATCGAAGGCTACCCGCCGCCCTTCGATTCGCGCGTGCGGATGCTGAAGGTCACGCCGGACCCTGGCGTCATCGAGGTGAACGTGCAGCCCGCCGCCAACTGGCGCGAGCTGGCCGAAAACACCACGACGCTTTACGAAGAGGCGCGGCAGTGCCGCCTGGGCACGGAAAAGTTCATGATCGATGGCCGCCACACCGGCACCGGCGGCGGTAACCACATGGTGCTGGGCGGCCCTACGCCTGCCGACAGCCCGTTTCTGCGCCGTCCCGATCTGCTGAAAAGTCTGGTCGGCTACTGGCTCAACCATCCCTCGCTCTCCTATCTGTTTTCGGGAACATTCATCGGCCCGACCAGCCAGGCGCCGCGGGTGGATGAAACCCGCGCCGACGCGATCTATGAGCTGGAGATCGCGTTTAACCAGCTCAAGGACGCCCCTTGGGGCCTTCCCCTGTGGCTGGTGGACCGTCTGTTCCGCAACCTTCTGGTCGATGTGACCGGCAATACGCATCGCGCCGAATTCTGCATCGACAAGCTCTATTCTCCCGACAGTGCGACGGGACGGCTGGGGCTGCTGGAACTGCGCGCTTTCGAGATGCCTCCCCATGCGCGCATGAGCCTGGCCCAGCAGCTGTTGTTGCGCGCACTGGTGGCCCGCTTCTGGCGCCAGCCCTACGAGGAGACGCCGATCCGCTGGGGCACGCGGCTGCACGATCTGTTCCTGCTGCCGTACTTCGTGGAAAAGGATTTCCGCGAGGTTGTCTCGGAATTGCAGCAGGCGGGGTACGCGTTCGAGTCAGAGTGGTTCGATCCGCACAAGGAGTTCCGCTTCCCGGTCTTCGGGCGGGTCTGCTATGAGGGCGTGGAAGTCGAACTCCGGCAGGCGATCGAGCCGTGGAATGTGCTGGGCGAGGAGCCCGGAACCAGTGGGACGACCCGCTTCGTGGATTCATCGTTGGAACGCATCCAGGTCCGGGTGCGCGGCCTGGTGAGCGAGCGCTATACCGTCACTTGCAACGGCCGGCGTCTTCCGCTGCATCCCACCGGCACCAACGGAGAGTTTGTCTGCGGCGTGCGCTTCCGTGCCTGGCAGCCGCCGCGCTGCCTGCATCCCACCGTCCCGGTACACACGCCGCTGGTCTTCGATGTGGTCAATCTTGCGGCGGGTCGCTCGGTGGGCGGATGCACCTACCACGTGGCCCATCCCGGAGGTCGGAGCTATGATACGATCCCGGTGAACTCGAACGAGGCGGAGGCCCGCCGCATGGCGCGCTTTTTTGCCTTCGGGCACACGCCGGGCTCCATGGCCGTGCCACCGGTCGAGGAAAATCCAGAGTTTCCGCTGACGCTGGATCTGCGGCGTGCGGCAAACACTGGGACGAGACGTTAGGGGGAGTCCACTGCCGAATAGTCGTGGGAACGGAAGCTCGGCGGCGACGCGCCGGAACGATTGGAAGTATACCGGCGTCGCAGGGCACTGGGACGAGGTTCTGCTGCCCTCCGGCCTGCCGCGCCGCCACTGGAGAGCCCTCACGGCCGCCCTCGGGCGGCAGGGCCCGGAGGAGCTGAACCGCTGCTGGCAGATCGGCCAGCAGCTTTTGCGCGCCAACGGCACCTCCTACAATGTGGGCGGCGATCTGCATGGGAGCGAACGCTCCTGGCCGCTGGACCCGCTCCCCATGGTGATCGAAGAACACGAATGGGCGCAGATCGAAGCGGCGATCATTCAGCGGGCTACCCTGCTCAATACCATAATGGCCGACTTTTACGGCCCGCAGCGCCTGCTGCATGAGCGGCAGATTCCGCCGGCGCTGCTGCTGGCGAACCCGCAATTTCTGCGTGAATGCCACGGCATCGAGCCCCGCAACGGCGTCTTTCTGCATTCCTACGCGGCAGACATGGCGCGCTCGCCCGATGGCCGCTGGCAAATCACCTTCGACCGGACGCAGGCGCCTTCGGGACTGGGCTACACGCTGGAAAACCGGCTGGTGAGCGCCCGCAGCCTGAGCAGCGTGTTCAGCAGCTGCCAGGTCCGCCAGCTGGCGCGCTTTTTCGACATCCGAAGGGACGCGCTGCTGAATCTGGCGGCGAGCCAACAGCACAATCCTCGCGTCGTGCTGCTGACCTCCGGGCCGCACAGCGAGACGTATTTCGAGCATTCGTTCCTGGCCGGCCACTGGGGTTTCCCGCTGGTGGAAGGCGCCGACCTGGCGGTGCGCGACAACCGCGTCTACCTGAAGACGCTCACCGGACTGGATCCGGTGGATATCATCGTGCGCCGTCTGGACGACATCTTCTGCGACCCAATTGAATTTCGCGGCGATTCCCTGCTGGGCGTGCCGGGGCTGGTGCAGGCGGTGCGCAGCGGCAGCGTGGTGATTGACAACGCACTGGGCAGCGGGGTGCTGGAAGCCCCAGGCATGCTGTCTGTTCTTCCTGGAATCTGCCGCCATCTGCTGGGCGAGGAGCTTCGGATGCCGTCTGTGTCCACCTGGTGGTGCGGCGAGCCGGAGGCCCGGAACTTCGCGCTGGAGCATCTTGACGAGTTGGTGATCCGGCCCAGTTTCCCCCGCTCGCACCGGCAGACGGAGACGCCGGCATCGATGGATGCGGCCGAGCGGAAGGAACTGATCGGCCGCATCCAGGCGCAGCCGGATCGCTTCGTCGCCCAGGATCAGATCGCGCTCTCCACCGTGCCGGTGTACACCGAGAGCGGCGGACTGGAGACGCGGCACGTCGTGCTCAGGGTCTTTGCCGCATGGGATGGAAACTCCTACACGGTGCTGCCCGGCGGGCTGACGCGGGTCTCACGCGAGGACCGGTCGCCGTCGGTCTCCCTCCACGACGGAGGCGGGACCAAGGACACCTGGGTACCCGGCGGTTCGGGCGAGCCGGTAGCCGTATCGCGCCCGGCGCCGGGGCCGATCGCTGCCCATCCCAGCTGGTCGAATCTTCCCAGCCGGGTCGCCGACAACCTTTTCTGGCTGGGCCGTTATGCCGAGCGCCTGGAGGACCGGGTGCGACTGGTGCGGGCCCTGCTGCCGGCGCTCTCCGGCGAAGAGGATTTTGGCCGCACCGCCACGCTGGAGTCGGTGGTCCGCCTGCTGACCGGGCTGAAGTATCTGCCGCCGGAGGTCGCCCACGCCACGCTGGGAGAACAGCTGTGGCAGCTGCAGCGGCTGCTGCCCAAAATGGTGCGCGATGAAAGCCGGCCCACCAGCCTGGGATGGACCCTGAAGCAGATGCGGCGGGTTGCCCTGAACCTGAAGGAACGGCTTTCCGCCGATACCTGGCGGGTGCTGCAGCAGATTGAGAACGATTTTTCGGAGGACATTCCCACCGCTGCCGGGCCCCGCTATATTGCCGAGATGAATCTGCTCGATAAGGCGATTGTGACGCTCTCGGCCTTTGTCGGATTGGTCATGGAAAACACGACGCGGGGCGCGGGCTGGCATTTCCTCGAGATCGGCAAACGAGTGGAGCGCGCCCGCCACATGGCGCACCTGCTGGAGGCGGGCGTGGCGGAGGCGCCGGAGGAGATCGAACCCTATCTCCGCATCCTGCTGTACATCGCCGACAGCTCCATTACCTACCGCACCCGCTACCTGACCGCTTTGCGCACCGACCTGGTGCTGGATTTGCTGCTGGTCGACGAGTCCAATCCGCGTTCCATCGCCTTCCAGTTGTCCTCGCTGCTCGGCCACCTCGATAAGCTTCCGGAGCATGACCACACGGCCTGCGAGTTGGAGAAGGCGTTGGTCGCCAAAGCCATCCATGCGGTTCGCGTGGCCCCGCTGGCGGAGCTGTCGCGCAGAGGCAAGTCCGGCCGCATGGAGGCGCTGAGCGAGCTACTGCAGCAGCTGAAAGATGACATGTACGACCTATCGGACGCGCTGGCCTCGCACTATCTGAGTCCGGTCGTCTCCGCGCGCTTCGTATCGTCCCGGTGAGCCCCGCATGATCTATTCCGCTATCCACGTTACGCGCCATATTTATCAGTCGCCGGTCGCCCAATCTCTCAACGAGCTGCGGCTCACTCCGCGCTCGCTGCCAGGCCAGCAGGTGCGGGAGGTAAACATCTGCATCGAGCCCGAGCCGGCCACCTGGCAAAGCCGGAAGGACTATTTCGGCAACGAGGTGATCACCGTCGGCGTCTATGAGCCGCACAGCCGTTTCGTGATCGAAGCCAAAAGCGTGGTGGAGGTGGAGGCGCCGTCGAAGGACGGGATCTCCTCCATCGCCTGGGAGGAGGCGCGCGACCGGATTGCCGCGCATCCCGACGACGAAACGCTGGCGGCGCTGGAGTTTGTCTACGATTCTCCGTTCATCGCCACGGCAGACGAACTGGCGGAGTACGCGCGACCAACCTTTGCTCCGGGGCGCCCGCTGGCGGAGGCTTTGTATGAGCTCTCGCATCGCATCTACACCGAATTCAAATACAAGCCGAACTCGACTTCCATCCATATGCCCCTGCTCGAGGTCCTGGGCAAGCGCCAGGGCGTCTGCCAGGACTTTGCGCACGTGATGATCGGCGCGCTGCGGTCGTTGGGCTTGCCGGCCCGCTACACCAGCGGATATCTGCGCAGCAGCCCCGGCAGCCATGGCGCCGAGGCCTCGCACGCCTGGGTCGCCGCCTTCGTTCCAGGGAGCGGATGGTTGAGCTACGACCCTACCAACGACGTGATGCCCTCCGACCAGCACCTGACCCTGGCCTTCGGCCGGGACTACGGCGATGTGACGCCGGTCAAGGGCGTCGCCGTGGGGGGAGGCTCCCACAGTGTGGAGGTCGAAGTGACGGTGAAGCCGCTAGGAGGCGATGCGCCCGAAGCCGACGCGTCCGGAGACAACGCCTCTGAGGAAGCGGAATAAGCGGAGGTCCGCCGGGAAAGATACGTGCGGCCTCGGAGTGAGAAATCAGCAAGGGCGTCCGGTTCTCCGGACGCCCTTGTTCCTTCCATGCCAGGTTCCCACGGAGATTAGAGTTCGATATCTCCGTGGGCGAGTTCGCCGCCGGTCTCCGAGATCCGGAAGCCGAGTTTCCTGCAGATATGATGCATCTCCGGGTCCTCTGCAAGCATGTTGCAGTGCACGTGTTTCAAGCCTTCATCGCGAGCCACTTCCAGAGCGCGGCGGAACAGGTCGGTGCCGAGTCCCTTGCCCTGGTAGTCATCCCGGATGATGACCGCGGTGTAGGCCGAGTTGGTTCCGTGCTGCTTGCTCATGCGGCTGACCCCGACAATCTCCGGCGCACCCTTCCCTCCTCTGGTTTCGGCTACCAGCGCCATCTGGCGATCGTAGTCGATGAAGCAGATGTGGGTAAGGCGCTCGTGCGCGGTGCGCTGCCGCAGGTTCATGGGCTGGAAGTAGCGCTTGGTGACCGTGCGCTCGCTGAGCTTCTCGTGGAATTTGACGATCGCGGGCTCATCCTCCGGGCGGATCGGACGGACCGTGAGTACCTCGCCGTCTTCCAGCGTCATGGAGCCGACGTACTGGATCGGATAGGGACGGATGGCGGTCTTGGGCAACTTGTCTTCCGTCATCTCCGGCCCGTGCACCACCACGCGCGCGTCCAGTGCCAGCAGGCGCTCGGGCGAAGCCAGCAACGGATTGATGTCGATCTCCTTGATCCAGGGCTGCTCGACCACCAGATGGCTGAAGCGGACCAACAGGTCTTCCAGGGCCGCCAGATCGACGGCTTTGCGGCCGCGCACGCCCTTGAGCGCCTCATAGACCTTGGTGTGCTCCATCATGCGGCGGGCCAGGGTGCTGTTGAGCGGCGGCAATCCCAGGGCGCTGTCCTTGTAGACTTCGACCAGTTGCCCGCCGGAGCCGAACAGAAGCACCGGGCCGAACTGCGGATCGAGCGAGGAGCCGAGGATGACTTCGTATCCCTCCAGCTTGGCCATGGGCTGCACGGTGACACCCAGGAAGTGGCCTTCCCCGGCCTTCTCCCGCACCGAAGCCTTGATCTGCTCAAACAACGACCGCACCGCTTGAGCATTCTGGACATTGAGTTGCACACCGCCCACGTCGGTCTTGTGCGTGATGGTTTCCGAGTGCAACTTGAGCACCACCGGGTAGCCGATCTCCTCGGCTGCCGTCACCGCCTCTTCTGCGCTGTGCGCGATGCGGGTCTCGGTCACTGGAATGCCATAGGCTTTCAGTAGCTCTTTCGACTCGAACTCAGTCAGGATGGTGCGGCCGGTGTCGCGCACGTGCTGAATGAGTTCGGCAGCTTTGGCGCGATCGACGTGATCCGCCTCCGGCTTCACCTCCGGCGTCTCGTACAAAGACTTCAGGTTCTTGGCGTACTGCCACATGTAGTTGAACGCGGCACAGGCGGCGTCCGGATAGGCGAAGGTTGGAATTCCGGCGCGGTTCAGAATCTGTTCGCCGTAGGCCACCATCGAACCGCCCATCCAACTTGCGATGAAGGGCTTGCCGAGGGAATTGGCATAGGGCCGCAGGTTCTCGGCAATGCTGGTCGGATCGGTCATGCCTTGCGGCGTCATGATGACCAGAATGCCATCGGTCTCCGGGTCCTGCGCCGCGACTTCCAGCGCCTTGGCGTAGCGGTCCGGCTCGGCGTCGCCCAGAATGTCCACCGGGTTGTTGTGGCTCCATGCGAAGGGCAGAAACTCGTTGTACTTGGCCATCGCCTCCGGCGAGACCTTGGCGAGTTTCCCGCCGCCCTTGGAGAGCGCGTCGGTGGCCAGCACGCCGGGGCCGCCGGCGTTGGTGACGATGCAAAGGCGGTTGCCCTTGGGACGCGGCTGCTTGGCCAGCACCTCGGACATGTTGAAGAGGTCCTGGATGGAATCGACACGCAGCACGCCGGCGCGCTGGAATGCGGCGTCCAGCACGCCGTCGCTGCCGGTCAGCGAACCGGTGTGCGAAGCAGCTGCCTTGGCGGCCTCGGCGGTGCGTCCCGCCTTGATGACGATGATCGGCTTCTTCATGGAAACTTCGCGCGCGGCGCTGAGGAAGCTGCGGGGATTGCCGATCGACTCCATGTAAGCCACGATCGAAGTGGTCTGCGGATCGGTTCCGAAGTAGGTAATCAGGTCGCCCCAGTCCACGTCCAGCATGGAGCCGATGGAGATAAAGGTGCTGAAGCCGACCATCGCCTTGTAGGACCAGTCCAGCACGGCGGTACACAGCGCGCCGCTCTGGCTGATGAAGGCGAGGTGCCCGGGACGCGCCACGGTATGGGCGAAGGTAGCATTAAAGCCAGTGAGCGGGTTCATCACGCCAAGGCAGTTGGGGCCAATCAGGCGCATCTTGCCCCGGATCGCTTCCTTGATCTGGCGCTCGTATTCAATACCTTTCTCACCGATTTCCTTGAATCCGGCGGAGATGACGATGGCGGCGGGAACTCCCATGCCGACCGCGTCCCGGATCAGTTCGGGAACGCCGTCCGAGGGGGTGGTGACCACGATGCAATCGGGCCGCTCGGGAAGGTCATGCAGACTCTTGTAGGCGTGAATGCCGAGGATATTGTCGCGCTTCGAGTTGACCGGGTAGACGGTGCCTCCGAAGGGTGAGCCGATCATGTTGCTGAGAACCATGCGTCCCACGCTGCCGACGCGGTCGGTGGCTCCAATCAGGGCGACGGACTTGGGCTTGAAGACCGCGTCGAGCGGAAGAGTGTCGGGTCGCAGAAGATCATGTGCCGGATCGATGAGAAGCCCGGCGTCGGGGATAATCTGAGCTTTGGTAGTCATTGGTTACTCCGAATTCTTGTGTGATTAAGGTCTTTCGACGGGCACGACAACGTACGCTGACTACAGAGAACACACAAATGACTGAAAAGCGGCTACTTGCAAACCCGCGCATCCGCTATGCGCTACTACCCACAGCATCTCTTGCGCAGAGGCTTGGCTCTACGGCTTTCTAGCGTCATCGAGCGTCAAGGCGCTGCTTGTTTCCGGGGCATCAAAAAGCCGGGCTATACCATACCACACAGCACCGGCTCGTCCATGCAGGGCAATGTTCTAATTTTTTATTTGGGACAATTTCGCTCACTTTTGGAACGAAGTTATGCGGTCTCCGTCTTGTCCTTCGGTTTCTCCAGGTGTCCGCCAAAGCCGAAGCGCATCGCCGAGAGCAGCTTGTCCTGGTAATCCGCCTCACCGCGCGAGGCAAATCGCTGGTACAGCGCGGCGGAGAGAACCGGCGCCGGCACCGCCTCGTCGATGGCCGCCTTGATCGTCCACCGGCCTTCGCCCGAGTCGGAAACACGCCCGCCGAACTGGGACAGATTGGGGTCGCTGACCAGGCTCGACGCGGTCAGGTCCAGCAGCCACGATGCGATGACGCTGCCGCGCCGCCACACCTCCGCAATGTCGCGCAAGTTGAATTCAAATTGATAATGCTCGGGGTCGCGCAGCGGCGTCGTTTCCGCGTCGGCGGCATGCTGCTGCTTGCCCACATTGGCGCCGCGCAAGATGCCCAGGCCCTCGGCATAGGCGGCCATCAGGCCATACTCAATGCCGTTGTGGACCATCTTGACGAAGTGTCCGGCGCCGTTGGCTCCGCAGTGCAGGTAGCCCTGTTCCGCGGTGCCGTCCAACTTCTCCCGCCCTGGCGTGCGCGGCGCATCGCCGGCGCCGGGCGCCAGCGTTGCAAAGATGGGATCGAGATGGCCGACGACGTTCTGCTCGCCGCCGATCATCATGCAGTAGCCGCGCTCCAGGCCCCACACGCCGCCGCTGGTCCCCACGTCCACGTAGTGAATGCGCTTGGCCGAGAGTTCTTTGGCGCGCCGAATGTCATCCACGTAATAGGAATTGCCGCCGTCGATGAGGATGTCTTCCGCTTCCAGATGGGGCAGCAGGGCGGCGATGGTTGTGTCCACCACCGCCGCCGGAACCATCAACCAGATCGCGCGAGGCTTTTGCAGCTTGCTAGCCAGATCCTTCAGCGAGGAACTTCCGGCCGCATTCTCCTTGGCCATCTCGTTCACGGCTGCCGGAGACATGTCGAAGACCGCGCACTCATGGCCTCCCTTGAGGAGCCGGCGAACCATGTTGGCCCCCATTCTTCCCAGCCCAACCATTCCCAGTTGCATCACGCGCTCCTTTTTCGAATGTCGTTGCCCGGCTTCATGCCTGCTTGAGCTTTCGATAACGGCGAATCAAGTTGTTGGTGGAACTGTCATGCCCGAGCGGGGGCTCTGCCTGGTCTTCCAGTTCAGGAATAATCTTCTGCGCCAGCGCCTTGCCCAACTCCACGCCCCACTGGTCAAACGAATTGATCTGCCAGATGGTGCCCTGGGTAAACACGCTGTGCTCGTACAGGGCCACCAGCTTGCCCAGCACTTCCGGCGTAAGCCGATCGGCGAGAAGCGTGTTCGACGGGCGGTTGCCCTCGAAGACACGGTGGGGAACCAGCCAATCTGGCGTGCCCTCGGCTCTGACCTGCTCGGGAGTCTTGCCGAAGGCCAGCGCCTCGGCCTGGGCGAAGACGTTGGCCAGCAGAATGTCGTGATGGCGGCCGAGCTGGTTGAGCGTATGGATAAAGGCAATGAAGTCGCAAGGGATCAGCCGCGTGCCCTGGTGGATCAACTGGTAAAAAGAATGTTGCCCGTTGGTTCCCGGCTCACCCCAGTAAATCGGACTCGTCGCGTAGTGGACCGCTTGCCCATCGAGCGTGACATGTTTGCCGTTGCTCTCCATCGTCAACTGCTGCAGATAGGCTGGAAAGCGCTTGAGGTATTGCTCATAGGGCAACACCGCAACCGTCTGGGCGCCGAAAAAGTCGTTGTACCAGACCGCCAGCAGGCCCATCAGCACCGGCAGGTTGCGCTCAAACGGAGTGGTGCGGAAGTGTTCGTCCATCTGGTGGAAGCCGTCCAGCATGGCGCGAAAATTCTCCGGCCCGATGGCCAGCATGGTCGAAAGGCCAATCGCCGAATCCATCGAGTAGCGCCCGCCAACCCAGTCCCAGAAGCCGAACATGTTAGCCGTGTCGATGCCGAACTTGGCTACCTCCGCGGCGTTGGTGGATACGGCCACAAAGTGCTTGGCCACTGCCTTTTCGTCGCCGCCCATACCCTCGCCGCCAATGCCCTCCAGCAGCCAGGCGCGCGCCGTATGCGCGTTGGTCATCGTCTCCAGGGTGGTGAAGGTTTTCGACGAGACAATGAACAAGGTTTCCGCGGGATCGAGCCCGGCGACCGCCTCGGCAAAATCCGTGCCGTCAACGTTGGAAACAAAGTGGAACGTCATGGCGCGTTCGCTGTAGTGTTTCAACGCTTCGTAGGCCATCACCGGACCGAGGTCGGAGCCGCCGATCCCGATGTTGATCACATTCCGGATGCGCTTGCCGGTATGGCCTTTCCACTCTCCGCTGCGCACGCGGTTGGCAAAGTCCGCCATCTTGTCCAGCACGGCATGAACCTGCGGCACCACGTCCTCGCCGTCCACCACAATGGACTCACCCTTGGGTGCGCGCAGGGCCACGTGCAGCACCGCACGCTTCTCGGTGATGTTGATCTTCTCCCCGCGAAACATCGCGTCGATCCGCGCTTGCAGGCCCGACTCCTTGGCCAGCTCGATCAGGAGCGAAACCGTTTCATCGGTAATGCGGTTCTTCGAGTAGTCCAGAAAAAGCCCCACCGCTTCGGCCGTCATTCGCTCGCCGCGCTTGGGGTCCTTGGCGAAAAGATCTCGCAGATGCAGTTCACGGAGCTTCTCGGAATGGGCTTGGAGCGCCATCCATGCCTTGCGTTGGGTCAGCGGCTCAATCCCCTGGCTCTTGGCGTTCTCGGTCTCTACAGGTGGTGCCATATCTGTTTTCCTCTCATTCCGGTCTTCCAGTTGGGCGCGGTTTTGATTCGATCCATCCATACTTCAATTGGATGCGTCGAGCGCGTTCTTGACGATCTCCTGGGCTTCGGCGACGATCGCGTTCAGGTGGCTCTGGTCGCGGAAACTCTCCGCGTAGATCTTGTAAATGTTTTCCGTGCCGGAGGGGCGGGCGGCAAACCAGCCACTGGCCGATACCACTTTCAATCCGCCGATGGGGGCGTCGTTACCCGGCGCGCGGGTCAGCTTCGCGGTAATCGGCTCGCCTGCCAGTTCCGATGCCTTGACCATATCCGGCGAAAGCTTGGCCAGCTTCGCCTTCTGCTCGGGACTCGCCGCCGCATCAATACGTGTGTAATAGGGAGTGCCGAACTCCGCGGTAAGTTCGCGGTAGTGCTCGCCTGGGTCCTTGCCGGTTCGCGCGGTGATCTCGGCGGCCAGCAGGTCCATAATTAAACCGTCCTTGTCCGTGGCCCACGCGCCGCCGTCCCGCCGCAGGAAACTCGCGCCCGCGCTTTCTTCGCCGCCGAAGCAGCACGAACCATCGAACAAGCCCGGGGTAAACCACTTGAAGCCCACCGGAACCTCGGACAGCTTGCGGCCAAGCTTCTTCACTACCCGGTCGATCATGCTGCTGCTCACCACGGTCTTGCCGACTGCCGCATCTTTCGGCCATTCCGGACGCTCCGTGAGCAGGTACCCGATGGCAACGGCCAGATATTGATTGGGATTCATCAACCCGGCCGAGGGCGTCACGATTCCATGCCGGTCCGAGTCCGGGTCGTTGGCAAACGCGAGGCGGAACTGGTCCTTGAGTCCGACCAGCCGCGCCATGGCATATGGGCTGGAACAGTCCATACGAATCTTGCCGTCGTGGTCCACGGTCATAAACGAGAAGGTCGGGTCGAGCGTCTTGTTCACCACAGCAATGTCGAGTTGATAGACGGAGTTGATCGGCTCCCAGTACGGCAGCGATGCGCCGCCCAGCGGATCGACCCCCAGCTTCAGTCCCGCGGCGCGGATGCTGTCCATGTCGATCACGTTTTTCAGGTCGTGAACATAGGGCAGGACAAAATCCTGCTGGTGCGTGCTGCTGGCTTTCATTGCTGCCGCGAGCGCTACTCGCTGAACGCCCGCGTTGCCGCCGCGCAGCAGTTGGTTCGCCCGGTCTTCGATCCAGCGCGTCACGTCGGTATCGGCCGGGCCGCCGTTCGTCGGGTTGTATTTGAAGCCGCCATCTTCGGGAGGATTGTGCGAGGGCGTGACCACGATGCCGTCGGCCAGGTGGTCCTTGCGGCCGCGGTTGTTAACCAGAATGGCGTGCGAGACGACCGGCGTCGGAGTCACTCCATCGTCGGGCTGGATGATGGTCTGCACGCCGTTGGCCGCCAGAACCTCCAGCGCGGTATTCTGCGCCGGGCCGGAGAGCGCGTGCGTGTCCTTGCCCATGTACAGTGGACCGTCGGTGCCAACACGGCGACGGTAGTCGCAGATCGCCTGCGTAATGGCCAGGATATGGGCTTCCGTGAACGATCCCCGCAGCGACGAGCCACGATGTCCGCTGGTACCGAAACTCACCATCTGGTTCGGGTCGTCCACATCGGGCCGGCAGTCGAAATATTCCTTCTGGAGCCGCGCCACATCCACCAGCATGTCCTTGGTTGCGGGTTTGCCGGCCAAAGGAGAGATCGCTTCCTGGTTTTTCGGTGCACTCGTCTTGAACGGTTCTTCAATCTCACTGCGCATGATTCCACCTTTCCATTGTCCGCTGCGAATTCTGCGATGGCGCTGTCGATGGCGATGGTTCCGGTCCGCCACCGTTCCGATTCATTAAGAGTGCTGCCGCGTTCGACCACCCGATCCTCGAAAGGATGCTCGGGCTCGCCGGGGTGATGCCTCGCCAGCCGACACCCTCCGGAAACGTTCTGCTGGCAACCAGGGCTGCGTGCAGGTCAAGCAGAGCCGCGCACACATGCTATCGCAAGTATCGCCTTGGAACAGTGGGATATCAGTTGTAACGAGCAATTCACATTCGTTTCAGCATCGATCGCGGTCGCCCCGGTGTGCCTGGATTCGGCCGTGGTAGCCTGTGACGTGACGTTTGTCGCTGTTTCCAGCATTCGAGCGGTGAGGAATTTATGGGAGTAATGAATCTTCTGTTTGGGCGGCCGCTGGCGTCCAGTGAGGACCAGGGAGAAAGAATCACGCCATCGCAGGGCGTTCCAACCTTTGGGCTGGACGCGCTGAGTTCGGCCGCCTACGGCCCGGAGGCGGCGTTGACGATTCTGTTGCCCCTCGGCCTGGCCGGCGTGCGTTATATCGCTCCTCTCACCGCCGCCATCGTGGTTCTCCTGCTGATCGTCTACTTCAGCTATCGCCAGACGATTGCCGCGTATCCGGGCGGTGGGGGCTCCTACACGGTAGCCAAAGAAAACCTGGGCCCCGGCGCCGGATTGCTGGCAGCGGCGGCGCTGATGATTGACTATCTGCTGAACGTGGCCGTGGGAATTTCCGCCGGGATTGGAGCCCTGGTTTCGGCCGTGCCCTGGTTGCAGAAATTCACCCTGCCGATGTGTCTGGTGGTGCTGGCAATCCTGACCATCGTGAACCTGCGCGGCGTTCGCGATGCCGGATCGGCGTTTATCGCGCCCACCTACCTTTTTGTCGGCACCCTGGGCGTGGTGATCGCAATCGGCGTTTTTCAGATCATCCGAACGGGAGGTCATCCCCACGCCTTGATCCCACCTCCGCATGCGCCGGTTGCGGCCGTCGGAGCCGTGGGACTCTGGCTGCTGTTGCGGGCTTTCGCCAGCGGCTGCACGGCGCTGACCGGCGTGGAGGCGGTGAGCAACGGAGTGCAGGCGTTCCGCGAGCCTGTGGTGCCCGCCGCGCGCAAGACGTTAACCATCATCGTTCTGACTCTGGTGTTCCTGCTGGGTGGGATCGCAACGTTGGTCTACTTCTATGGCATCGCGGCCACCGATCCAGGACAGCCGGGATACCAGAGCGTACTCTCGCTGGTTGCCGCGGCGGTCGCAGGCCGGGGAGTGCTCTACGGGCTGACGATGTTTTCGGTGCTGTTGGTGCTCTGTCTTTCCGCCAACACCTCGTTTGCCGACTTTCCGCGCCTGTGCCGCACCGTGGCGCTGGACAACTACCTGCCGCACTCTCTGACTCTGCGCGGCCGCCGGCTGGTGTACTCCCAGGGCATCTGGGTGCTGTCGTTGTTCGCAGCCGTATTGCTCATCATCTTCGGAGGCGTCACCGACCGTCTGATTCCGCTCTTCGCCGTGGGAGCATTCCTGGCGTTCACCCTGTCGCAGGCGGGGATGGTGGTGCACTGGCGCAAGAACAGCGGATCGCTCTCCCACATGCTCGTCAACGGAGTCGGAGCAGCGGCGACCGGAGTGACCGTGCTGGTGGTGGTCGCCGCCAAATTCACCCAGGGCGCATGGGTGGTCGTGTTGTTGCTCCCGGCGGCCATTGTTCTCATGGCGCGGGTGCGGCGCCACTACCGGCTGGTAACGCGGGAGACCGAGGCCAAAGGGAGCCTGCTGGGAACCAACAACCAGCACCCGCCCATCGTCATTGTGCCCATCGACCAATGGAACGCCGCGGCCCAGAAGACTCTGCGCTTTGCCATGACGCTTTCTCCCGAGGTGCACGCCGTGCACGTGGCCTGCGGAGAAGACGACAGCATTGCCGCGCAATGGAATACGATGGTCGAACAGCCGGCGCTCGAAGCCGGAGCGCCCGTCCCGCGTTTGATCACCCTGCGATCCCCTTACCGCCTGGTCCTGCAGCCGGTGGTGGACTACGTGTTGCAGATCGAAAAGGAGAATCGCCATCGGACCGTCGCAGTGGCGATTTCCACCATGGTCGAGCGCCACTGGTATCACTATTTCCTGCATAACCAGCGCAGCGAGGTGCTGACCGCAATGCTGCTCCTGGGAGGAGACCGGCGCATCAACATCATCAACGTGCCCTGGTACCTGCGCGCATGACCGGCCGCCGACAAACTTTTTCCCTCACGCGGATCCCGAGTAGTCTCCGGCAGCGGCTGTACCAGAAGCGGCGGGTGCCCCGGGGTTCCGCGCCCTGTAGTTGGGCGCTAACCCGGGAGAGCAGAACGGGCAGACAGCAAGTCGGGAACGGCTATAGCCGCGCTGGTGGGGTCGAGCGCATTGGATCACCCGCCGTTAAGAAACTATTTAGCCACTTTCTATTCGCCGTTTAGGCGGCCCGCTATCCAATCAATAGAGTCAAGTTCAGAAGCTCCATGCACGGCTTGACCGGGAGGGAACCATGGCGGTGCTGCTGCTGATGCTCGTGATTGCTGCTGGCGCAGTGACGTTTTTCGTTTGCTTCTTCACCAAGCTTAACCATGAAATCACCGCGCGCACGTGTCGCGTGGAGCGGATCTCGCCGCCCGTATATATGTGGAAGGAAGAAGGCACGGTGTCCCGCTGGCATTCCAATACGGCTGCACGCGCAGCCTTGGGGCGATAACCGATATGGCGATGTGTTCCGTACAGGCGGGTGAGCGGTTAGACGATTTCCAACTGGAGAACGTAGTCGCGCGCAGCGGCATGGCCACGATCTTCCGTGCCCGGGACATGCGAAGTGGACAGCCGGTTGCCATCAAGATCCCGCATCTCGAGGTGGAGAGCGATCCTGTTTTCTTCGATCGTTTCCGGCGCGAGGAGCAGATTGGCCTGTCGCTGGATCACCCCGGCATCGTCAAGGTGCTGCACGCTGAAAAAAGCAGCGTCTATATCGTGATGGAGTGGGCGGAAGGAAAGCTCCTGCGCGAACTGTTGCACGAGGAGGGGGAATTATCCGTGGAGCGCGCCACCGGCATTGCGCAGCAGATCTGCGATGCGCTCGACTACATTCACAGCCGCGGCATTGTGCATCGCGACCTGAAGCCGGAAAACATCATGCTCGATGCCGAGGACAACGTAAAGCTGCTCGATTTTGGCATCGCGGCCAAGGCCGGCGCGCGGCGCCTCACGTTTGGCAAACTTTCCCCGACGGTAGGAACTCCCGATTACATTTCGCCCGAGCAGGTGCAGGGGAAACGTGGCGATTGCCGCAGCGATCTCTATGCCGTGGGCGTCATGCTGTACGAGATGCTGACCGGGCAGGTTCCTTTCGAGGGCGACAATGCCTTCATTGTCATGAATGCGAGACTGCGGAACGATCCGCCATCGCCGCGCGAGATCGATCCGGAGATTCCTCGGAGCGTGGAGAATATTCTGCTTCGTGCCCTGTCCAGAGATCCCAAGCAGCGCTACGCTTCCGCGCACAATCTCGCCCGGGATCTGCAGTATCCCGAGCAGGCCGCAGTCGGCGCTCCCGTGCGGCCGCGCGAGGGCAAAAGCCGTCTCCAGGCGTGGGCAACGAACGCGCTATCCTACATTGGCCTCGCACTGGCGCCGCCGCTGTTGACGCTGCTTGCCTACGTCGCACGGCACCACTGAGCATCCCTGAGTATCCTGTCCCCGGTAAGCCCATGGGTGGGACTCCCTCATACTTCTCCGGCTTCTTCGTATGCGGGTTCGCCACCGTCAGTATTGGATGTGGCATCCCCGGAAATCGGATTGCGCGATTGTCTTCTGCGCGCCGCTCTCAATTCCCAGTACAAGTTGCGCCATCCTCGCAACGCTTGACAGCATCACCTCCGCGATTACCCGGCACTTCGCCCTTCGCTCCATTCGTTCACCTGCGCCCTGTGCGTTGTATCGGCGTCATCGGTCGCGTATAGAATACATACTATTCGCTTCATCGCACGCCCTCCTGCCATGGTGGAGTGTTTGTCGGCGAAACCCAGGTTGCATGAGGAATCTTTATGAATTTCCGCCTGCCCGTACTACTTACGATCGCCCTCGCGGCGTTTCCGCAATTTGGATTCGGTGCTGCAGCCTCGGCCGCCGGTACTCGGACTTTCACGGACATGGCTGGACACACGATCACCATCCCCGCCAACGTGACCCGGATTGGAGATATTTGGCCCGCCAACAACGAGGTCGTGGTGTTGCTGGGGGCTGGGAATAAGCTGGTGGCAACCAGCACGGTTTCGCAATCCTTGCCATGGATCAAGAAGGTCTCTCCGGGATTTGAGCGGATCGCTGTGCCATTCACCATCGGGGACGTGAACCTGGAAGAGCTGTTGAAAGCCAACCCGCAGGTCGTCATCACAACCACCGGCGGAGGGAAGAGCAACACCAGCGCCATGACTGCCATGGCGAGCACCATCAACGGCATCGGCATCCCTACGGTCACGTTTTACATGACCACTCTGGATGAACTGAGGCAGACCGTGCTGCTGACCGGGCAATTGCTCGGGCCGAGTGAGACAAAGGTTGCCGAAGAATGGCTGAAGTACTTTGATTCCAGGCGGGCCAACATTCGTCGTGTGCTCTCGAGCGTCCCGGCTGCTCACAAGCCAACTGTGTTGCACGTGATGGGCGTCTCGCCGATTCGAGTGGACGCGCGGGACACCATCGTCGATGCGTGGATTCAAGCCGCAGGAGGAATCAACGCCGCGAAAGATGTTTTCGGAGTGATGAGCACGGTTTCGATTGAACAGGTCATGAATTGGAATCCGGACGTGATCATCGTCGGCACCACGGAGCAGGACCGGCAAGCCATTCTGAACAGCCCGCAATGGAGGCAGCTCAAGGCTGTCCAGCAAGGCCGGGTTTACGTCAACCCGAAGGGTGTCTATTCCTGGGACCGGCATGATGCGGAGGAGGCGCTGCAAATCCAGTGGGCGGCCAAGACTCTCTATCCCGATAAGTTTCAGTCCCTCGACATCGTAAAAGAGACCAAGGACTTCTACCGTGAGTTCTTTCATTACAGCCTCAACGACGATGAGGTGCGCTCGATACTGGTGCCGCATGAGGCGACTCGGTACTAAAGGAAGCAAGGTCACGCTATGGCTCCGCTGTTCTCAAAAATAGAAGACACCAACGCAACTGCGTCGCCTCTAAATGCGCCATCGAATCGCGGCACAGGCTTTTCGCGGGTCGAACTTCGGCTCACGGGATTGTGCATGGCGTTTCTGGCCGCCGCCATCTTTTCACTGATGATTGGCCGCTATCATGTTCCTCTTTCGTCCTGGTGGGGAATTCTTACTGCCCCGCACGATAGCGGTGTAGGGGGCATCGTTCTTCTTCAGGTCCGGCTGCCCCGGATCCTTACCGGCATTCTCATCGGTGCTGGACTCTCGGCCTCCGGCGCCGCGTACCAGGGAATATTCAAGAACCCCATGGTTTCGCCAGACATTCTGGGTGCTTCGGCAGGAGCCGGATTTGGCGCCGCCGCAGCCATTCTATTGGGCTTCAACATGTTTGGCGTGCAACTTACTGCCTTTGCCTGCGGACTGTTCGCGGTGATGCTCACCTGTGGCATTTCTGCCCGCATGAAGCGCAGCGGAGACCCGGTGCTCATATTGATCCTGGCAGGCATCGTGGTGGGTTCCATCTTCACCGCGCTGGTCTCGCTCACCAAGACCGTCGCCGACCCCGACAACAAGCTTCCCGCCATCACCTTCTGGCTGATGGGCAGCTTATCGTCGGCATCGCTCAAGGGACTCCGGTTCCTGTTGCCGCTGGCGGTGCTCGGGGTTGTGCCGCTGTTTCTGCTGCGCTGGCAGATGAACGTGCTTTCTTTCGGGGACGAGGAGGCGTCGGCCCTTGGGGTTGATACGCGGCGCTTCCGCTGGGTGATTATTCTTTGCGCAACCCTGCTCACGGCGTCTGCCGTCTCCGTTGCGGGCTTGATTGGCTGGGTCGGGCTGGTCATTCCGCATCTGGCGCGAATGTTCGTGGGACCGGACTACCGCGTGCTTCTTCCTGCATCCCTGCTGATAGGAGCGACGTATCTTTTGCTGGTTGACGACCTGGCGCGCTCGGTCTTCGCCACGGAAATTTCCCTCGGTATTCTGACTTCGCTGGTCGGTGCGCCCTTCTTTCTCTATCTGCTGCTGCGCGCCCACAAAGGGTGGGCTTGATGCTGGAAATCGACAATGTTTCCTGCGGATACGGACACAAAGAAATTATTCACGGGGTTTCGTTTACCTTGCAAGCCGGCAACATTCTGTGTCTGCTGGGTGCCAACGGTTCCGGCAAAACGACTCTGTTCAAGGCAATTCTCGGCCTGCTTCCGGTAACGGGCGGCCGCTTCTGTTTTGAAAAAAACGACATCGCGGGATGGTCTCGTCGAAAGATGGCACAGACGTTTGCCTACGTTCCCCAGGCGCATACTCCGCCTTTTGCGTTTACCGTCCGCGATGTCGTCCTGATGGCCAGAAGCTCGCATCTGGAGCTGTTTTCCTCGCCTGGACGCCGCGACCGGGAGATCGCCGAGGAGGCGCTGGACTCTCTGAACATCGCCCACCTGGCCGACGCGCGCTACACGGAATTGAGCGGCGGCGAAAGGCAGCTGGTGCTGATTGCGCGCGCGCTGGCCCAGCAGGCACAAGTGATCGTGATGGACGAACCGGCCTCGAACCTGGACTTTGGAAATCAGATCAGGGTCCTACGCCAGATCAAGAAGCTTGCCGCAGGAGGACTGACCCTGCTGATCACCACGCATTCGCCGAATCATGCCTTTGAATGCGCCAGCCAGGTTGCAGTCTTGAAGGCCGGACGCCTGCTGGCGCACGGGTGCCCGCAGGAGATTCTGACGGAACGCTGTCTGGAACAGGTGTATGCCGTGCCGTTGCAGATTGTCGACGTCGGAAACGGCAACAAGACGTGCATTGCAGCGATGCATCGGGAGTAGTGAACGGCTGCGGCTGCAGAATCATTTTGTGAGGAACGATATGCAAGAACATTCAGCAACGAATGCCGCGGACGCGGTGCGGGTTTATGCCGCGGGCAGCACGAAGAAGGCATTCACCGAGGCCGCGCAGGTTTTCACGGCCAAGGAAGGCATCGCGGTCGAGATGACCTTTGGCGGCTCCGGCTTGCTGCTCAACCGGCTGCGGGACGGCGAGGCGGCAGAGGTTTTTGCCTCCGCCGATGTCCCCAAGGCGCAGGCTCTGCAGGATGCCGGATTCTCCGGCCCGGCCGTAGTATTCGCGCGCAACCGCTTGTGCGCCGTCACGCGAAGCACCTTGGAAATCACGCCCGGAACGCTCCTCGATGTCATCCGCGATCCGGCGGTGAAAATCCTGACTCCGGCTGCGGCCGATGATTCCACGGGACATTACGTACAGGAGTTATACAAGCTGGCCGAGGCCCTGCGCCCGGGCAGCTACAAACTACTCGACAAAAAGACGCAGATACTCGACGTGAAAAATCTGCCGCCCTTTCCCCCCGGAAAAAGCCCGCTCGCTGTTTTCTTCGAGCAAGGCATGGCCGATCTCTTTTTCGTGTATTGCAATAGTGCTGAACAGGCCGTGCAAGAGACTTCAACGCTGAAAATCACCAACATTCCGAAAGAGCTCACCGTCCCGGTCGCCTACGGCATTACCCTCGTCGATCGAGGCAACCAAGTCGCTGGGCAACGGTTCATTGAGTTCCTTCTGTCAGCGGAAGGGCAGGCCATTCTTGCGAAATGGGGTTTCACCGCACCGTGACGTGGGGTGCCTGCTCGAATTTCTGCGAAATTCCTGATAACTTCGCAGCATCCGCCGGAAAGCAGCGATTCTCGGCTGGAACGCGCATGGCCGGTCGTTTCCCATTCCGGCGCATGACTGCGAGGTAGGTTGAGTGCGATTTCTCGGCGCGATGGTTGTTTTCGGGGCACTGCTTGCGTGCAGCGTTGTGTGTAAGTCCGCGATGGCTCAGGGAGCGCCACCGGCGCCGGTAAGCTTTGACCAGTCGGCAATGGATTTGAAGGCCGATCCCTGTCAGGATTTTTACCGGTACGCTTGCGGGGGATGGCGCGCCTCGCATCCGATTCCCGCCGATAAGTCGCGCTATGGACGCTTTGACGAACTGCGCGAATACAACCTCTACCTGCTGCGCTCCATTCTGGAAGACGCCGCCAAGCCCGGCAAGCACACGGCAAATGAACAGAAGGTTGGCACGTTCTACGCGGCGTGCATGGATGAAACAACCATCGACGCCAAAGGCATTCA